>Ga0222714_10003147_pt1 | contig 17018 bp, 26 predicted proteins | sample C33_3DmetaG_FD_165048 | JGI IMG/M metagenome (GOLD analysis project Ga0222714, IMG submission 165048) | Estuarine water microbial communities from San Francisco Bay, California, United States - C33_3D | ecosystem: Environmental > Aquatic > Marine > Unclassified | place: USA: California...
TGAAGGACAGTTTGTATGTGAAGGGTCCCAAGATTTACGGCTTCAAGGTGACCTGTGAGAAGATTCTTCGTAAGCCTGAGGAGCAGTTGGCTGAGGTGATGAAGCTCCGTAAGAATCAAACTGTGAACTGGTTTGATGGCATCAAGGCAAAGTGCAAGACAATGACGGGACGTACCACTACTGACCTACTTATCGTGAGGATTGACTGATGACTGACAGATTTGATTTTGAAGAAATGTTTATGAAGTGCTGGCACGTTACTGATGATGTTGATTTGCTACTCCAGGTTGTATCTGAATTGGATATGGATGCCAAGGATCAGGACAAGCTCATGAACATCTTGGGTGGTATAAAGGCTACATATAATGCTCGCTTTGATTATGCATTTCGTGCATTTGAAGAATTGATTGGCAATGGCGCCTTTTCTAGCTCTCAATTAGAGAAAGAAAACTGGGAGGAGACTCTCCGTAATTGGAAGAACATCAGGGCTGGCGACTAAAACGTTGAGAAGTAATTTTCATTACCATTTTGGTATTCATAGCAATATACCAGAATGTTGTGCCAGATACTATCAGGACCAGGTGGATGCAGGTGTGGAGAACATAGCATCCACTTGTCGTCCTGAGTATTTGGATCTTGACAAATACTTACACATTTGTTATGTTTTATGTGATGACTGTGCAGCACTAGAACGGCAAGGACAATTGATTCCAAACATCTTACATATATGTCATCGAGAACCTAATGACGATTGTAAGAAATTCATAGAGGTATGACATGATTATTGTGGATTATTCACAAACAGCTATTAGCACTCTGATGGCAGAGCTTCGTGGCAGGACTGATGCAGAAATCAGCACACCATTAATTCGCCACATGATTGTGAACGCATTGCGGTCTTATAAGAACAAGTATGGCAAGGAGTTTGGTGACCTTGTGATTGCTTGTGATAATAAGAAATATTGGCGTAAGAAATTGTTCCCTCATTACAAGGCGAACAGAAAGAAGGCGCGTGATGATTCTGGCTTTGATTGGCACGCCATCTTTGAGGCATTGAATCAGGTTAAGCAAGAATTGGCTGAACATTTTCCATATCCGGTTATTGAGACTGATACAGCTGAAGCTGACGATATCATTGCCGCCTTGGTGATGTGGAGTCAGGAACATGATTTAATTCAGGAAGGCTTGGACATGGAGCCACAGCCTGTTCTTATTCTATCCGGTGACCACGATTTCACACAACTTCAGCGGTATAAGAATGTGAAGCAGTACAGCCCTATTCATCGTAAGTGGGTGAAGGCCTCGGAAAGCATTGATGAGATTGTCATGGAGCATATTCTGATGGGCGACAAGGGAGATGGTGTCCCCAACTTCATGTCACCTGATGATGTGTTCGTGTCAGGTGGTCGGCAGAAGCCCATTCGGAAAAAGGACCTGGAACAATGGAAGAAACTCCCACTTTCTCATTGGGATGGAACTCCGCATGAGGCAAATATCCGTCGTAATTCACAATTGGTTGACCTGAGAAATATCCCTGAGGATATTGTAAATTCCATTATAAATAACTATACATCTCAAAAAGGTGTACGAGATAAGTCACAATTGCTAAATTATTTCATTGCTCACAAGATGAAGAATCTCATGGAGCATATCACGGAGTTTTGATATGAAAGCCACAGCTACTATGTTGTTGAACGAAAAACTAGATTATATTGCCCAAGGAACCACACTTGATGAGCAAGTGAATCGTACACGGGAATTGGCAAAATTAGACGGCACATTTGCGCCATTGATGCGTATGGCCGTCCTATTAGAAGAAAAGCTTGTAGGATTACCTGAGGGTATGCCTGATACCTATAAGCCAGATACCGCCTTGCCTAATGGCATTTCTGATACTACGGCACGCCAAGAATTTCGCAGAATTAAAAATTTTCAAGCCAGTGGGTCTATGCAAAACGTTCCTTCCCATAAAAGAGAAATTAGTTGGATACAAATGCTTGAAGGTATGCATTGGAAAGAAGCCAATGTGTTAATACACATTAAGGATCAAACTCTTTTAGATTTGTATCCAAATATGCGAGAAGTCTTGACAACACTAGGTGCAAAGATTAATATAAAAGAACAAGAAAAGTCAGTAAAAAAGAAAAAGCCCAAAAAGTCGTAAGTCATTGATTTTCAATAACTTAACCCTGGGGCTTGACAAACGAGTCCCAGGGTGTTATATTTAATATATACTCGCTTATTGACAAATGATATTGAGCATCGTGACCTACCAGAGTGGGTAGGCAGACCAGGGAGTAGGTCACGATTATGCCGCGTTCGTCTATCGGTTAGGACGCTAGACTTTCACTCTGGTAAGATGGGTTCGATTCCCATACGCGGTACTATTGCCCTCTCGTATAAAGGCAATACAGTGGACTTTGGATCCACGAATCGTGGTTCGATTCCACGGGGGGCAATGCAGTGCGATTGTAGTATCACATTTAAACAAGGAGAAGTATATGCGTACCATGTTTGTAGCCGCTGTTGCTGTTCTGATGTTCAGTGCTTGTGCCAAGAAGGCTGAGGAGAATCTTCAAGGTGAGTCAGCCACCACCATCCAAGCTGACACTGTGAAGGCTGAAGTAGATTCCACAGTTGTGAAGCCTGAGGTTGACAAGTCAGCCAGTGAAGCTAAGTAACATCTGATTGTTTCATAGTGTGTTTTTAAAAAAGGATTCAACAATGATGAGCAAATTGAGCGCCTACTCATCTAGGAAAGCGGCTCCAGGGAGGGGTCGCGCACACTAAGAAACAGTCATACGGGCCTGTAGCTCAGCTGGGAGAGCGCCTGATTTGCATTCAGGAGGTCATCGGTTCGATCCCGTTCAGGTCCATGGGTGGTTAGCTCAGTTGGTTAGAGCATCTCGTTTACACCGAGAGGGTCGGGGGTTCGAGTCCCTCACTACCCATAATGTTGTTAACGTCAATGGGGTTCATCCTAGGACACAACATTGCTCTTGTGGTGGAATGGTATACACGGAGGTCTCAAAAACCTCTGCCCTTGCGGGCTTGTGAGTTCGAGTCTCACCGGGAGCATTGGACAGGTGGTAGAGTGGTTTATTGCATCGGTCTTGAAAACCGAAGAACTGAAAGGTTCCGGGGGTTCGAATCCCTCCCTGTCCGTATCTTCATCATGAGGTGATTATGTCATTTAAAATTTCCAATGTTGATAAAAAGGATGTGTGTGAACAATGCGTTTGGGAGAAGGTGTTGGGTAATGGTAAACGCATCTACTTTGAAGAAAACACCTGGTATCGTTGGGGTGAGGTTTGGGTGGAGGAAGACCCACGTGAGAATGGATGGAAGGAAGGTGAGGCATTGGTCACAGACACATATGGCAGAATGGACCATAATCTAAATGATGGCTGTTGGACAGACCGATTAGGTGTGGAGGATTTGTCCAAGAAGGAACAGAAACTTCTGGAGGCCACGACATTCTATCCGGAAGAGGCAGGATGGGAATGTTCTGAATGTGAAATTGTGTTTTACGGACCTGTAGATATAGAAGAAATAGCTGATTGATAATTGAAATGCATTCATGGCGGAATTGGCAGACGCACCAGACTTAGGATCTGGCGCCTTACGGCGTGTGGGTTCGACTCCCTCTGAATGCACTTGACAAGTAAGAATGGTTGTGTTATATTAATGTGTAGGCTCCGATGGTGAAATCGGTAAACACAAGGGACTTAAAATCCCTCGCCAAAAGCTTGTCGGTTCGAGTCCGACTCGGAGCATGTGGTAAGCACCCATGGTGTCAACGGTTAGCACAAGAGACTTTTAATCTTTTAGGTCTAGGTTCGAATCCTAGTGGGTGCATTATCCGCCAGTGGCCAAATGGTGAAGGCAGCGGTCTTATATACCGAAGATGTGTAGGTTCAAGTCCTACCTGGCGGACTTGCGAGCGTAGCTCAATGGCTAGAGTCCCTGCCTTCCAAGCAGGTTGTTGTGGGTTCGAGTCCCATCGCTCGCTCTGTTGTTGCAGTACATTTACATTTAACCAAGGATGACAATATGAATATTTTTAAGCTCGGACCCGCTTCAGGTTCAGCCCGTATGACCTTTCTTTCAATTGGGTTGGTTGTATTTGCAGCCAATTGGTTGAATGATTGGAACGTGAGTTGGTTGCATTGGGCACCACCCATCATCTTACCTTTGGCAGCTTTAACTGGTGTATGTCCTTTCAAGAGTATTTGGGAAAAGGTGGGCTTTGAGAAGTAATAAATAAAACGCGGAAACAATGTCCGCGATAATGTAAATTGTTAATGTTCTCGCTTGAGTGTGGTGGTCTGCGAGAAGCCATACTAGTAACCACACTCTTTGCCACAATAGCTCAGCGGTAGAGCACCCGATTTGTAATCGGGCGGTCGTCGGTTCAATCCCGACTTGTGGCTCTTGATTGCCTCGATAGCTCAATGGTAGAGCATGTGACTCTTAATCACCAGGTTCTAGGTTCGAGTCCTAGTCGGGGCATTTTGTATTTGCGAGCGTAGCTCAGCTGGTAGAGCGCAACCTTGCCAAGGTTGATGTCGTGGGTTCGAACCCCATCGCTCGCTCTTTTTTATTTCAGGAGGATACATGACGGATTTTCTAATCAATATGGGTATCATTGTAGCCTTTGCAATCATCTTTTTAATTGCAGTTATTTGGACAGATGGTATTGACTATATGCAAAAAAATCATCCTGAGTATAAAGGTGAAGATTTTCTAGATTGGTAAATTGGTCACTGTAGCTCAGTTGGTAGAGCGCCAGCCTGAAGAGCTGGGCGTCGGGGGTTCGACTCCCTCCGGTGACATGTTATTCCCAGATAGCTCAGTCGGTAGAGCAGGTGACTGTTAATCACCGGGTCGGGGGTTCGAGTCCCTCTCTGGGAGCTTGGGGTGGTGGCGCAATTGGTTAGCGCACCGCACTGTCACTGCGGTGGTTGCGGGTTCGAGTCCCGTCCATCCCGTTTATGAAAAAAATGAAATCTCCCTGCATTAAAATTTGTAAACTCCAAGACGATTATTGTGTTGGGTGTTTTCGTCATATTGATGAAATTAAAAATTGGAGAAACTTGACAAATGCAGAAAGGGAAATTATCTTACAAGAGTTAGATGGCAGGATAGCTCAGCTGGCTAGAGCGCGGCACTCATAATGCCGAGGTCGTGGGATCGTGACCCACTCCTGCTATTTGGGGGTAGATATGAATGAAGATTGGCGCGACCCAGAACATCCTGAAAAAAATCCTAATGCCTTAACATATGGAATTTCTTCTAACGCACCGGCCACCATTCATCCCGTAGATATTGAAACCTGGAAAGCCAACATTTCACCTACATTTCGTAATTACTTCACTGAAGAATATAATGCCTTGGTTCGTGAATATGAAAAACTGGTAGAAAAATATCAAATAAACAAAATGGTATATGAATCACATATCGGGTTTGAACCTGTTATAGGACACATCTATCATCTGTATGAAAGGTCAAACGGTGAACGATTTCTTTCATTAATAGAACCTGATACAACATTTTGGAAACATGTTGGATCATATAGGTTAACAGCACAATATAGTTGGGAGGGAGTGTCGCCTAGCGGCAATGGCAGCAGACTGTAAATCTGCCGATAATATATCTACGTTGGTTCGAGTCCAACCGCTCCCATATACACCAGTAGCTCAGCTGGTTAGAGCATTCGTCTGATACACGAAAGGTCGCTAGTTCAACTCTAGCCTGGTGTACTTGCTTCTGTGGCGCAATTGGATAGCGCAACTGATTTCTACTCAGTGGGTTGGGGGTTCGAGTCCCTCCAGGAGCGTTGGACAGATGGCCGAGAGGCTTAAGGCAGTGGTTTGCTAAACCGCCGTACGGGTAACTCTGTACCGAGGGTTCGAATCCCTCTCTGTCCGCTTTTTCATAAAGGAGACACGATGATTTTGTTGCTGGGAGACATTCATGGAAATGTTAGCAGCCTACGAAAAGCTGTAGGCATCGCTACAGAAGTAGGCGCTGCTGCCATCATTCAAGTAGGTGATTTTGGATTGATGCCGAAAGGAGGCCTTGAAGAAGGATTCCGCAAGGTGTGTAAAGCATCTTCTGTTCCCATCTATTTCATTGATGGCAACCATGATGATTGTATTCGTTGGGTGCAATTACGTGAGGTCACACGTATCTGGGAAGATGCCAACCTGTTTTACATCCCACGTGGTACCGTCATGGAGATTGATGGTCGTACCATTGCCTTCATGGGTGGTGCCGCTAGTATAGATAAGCATATTCGTCTCCGTGAAGGATGGCATTGGGATGAATTTGAAAACATTCACCCATCCGAAGTGCTTCGGTTGTTTAATAACACACAGGATAAACACATTGATTTACTCATCACTCATGACACACCTACGTCGGTTACCGCAACTCATTTCGATGATAACGGAAAACTGTGGTTCGGTGTTAGCAAAGACTGGCATGACCATAACATGGATGTGATACAACAAATTTGGGATAAATTAGGTAATCCTCCCATCTATTGCGGGCATATGCATCGTTCTGTGATTGGGCCTAATTACAGAATATTAAATATAGATGAGTTGTTAGCTGTATAACGTCCTTGTAGCTCAACTGGATAGAGCAAATCCGTCCTAAGGATTAGGTTGTGAGTTCAAGTCTCACCAAGGACTCCATGGTGACTGTAGCTCAGCTGGTTAGAGCATCGGATTGTGGTTCCGAGGGTCGCGGGTTCGAACCCCGTCAGTCACCCTGCTGCCATAGCTCAGTCGGTAGAGCGCATCCTTGGTAAGGATGAGGTCACCAGTTCAATCCTGGTTGGCAGCTTATGGAGGATACATGAATTTAAATGAAATACCAGAACATGAACGTGTGGAAATCACAGATGTGGATACAGTTTACCAGGAACGGTTGTCTGCATTAGGATTTACAGAAGGATGTGAAGTATGTCCTTTACGTAAAAATGACACCACGTTGTTGGTGTCAGTTCGAGATTGCAGATATGCCATAGGAAAAGAAGTGGCAGAATGCATTCATGTTAAGCGCTTGTAGCTCAACTGGATAGAGCACTTGACTACGGATCAAGAGGTTATAGGTTCGACTCCTTTCAGGCGCGTACTTGACAAGTCAGAAAAATGTTGTATATTTAAGACATCGGGGAGTAGCTCAGTTGGTAGAGTGCCTGCTTTGGGAGCAGGATGTCGCAGGTTCGAGTCCTGTCTCCCCGACTTCACAAGGAGGATGTATGGAACGTCATGAACGTGGTGATTTAACTGGATGGGCCTTCCTGTTCATCGTGATGGTGTTTCTGGCATTTGTCATTTACAACAATCCTAAGGAAGTTTCAGGATTGGAAGGTGGCAACATCGAGAAAGCCATTCGAGAACAGCAATATAGATAAGTACATGGGCGAGTGGCAGAGTGGCCCAATGCAAGAGTCTGCAAAACTCTAAAGCCGCCGGTTCAAATCCGGCCTCGCCCTCTGTGCGTCGGTAGCTCAATTGGTAGAGCACTGGTCTCCAAAACCAGCGGTTGGGGGTTCGATTCCCTCCCGGCGTGTTCCGGAATGCATCCGGAGTGTAGCATCACATTCACCATCTGTGGATGTGTTTCCTTAAAATTTTAGGAGAACCAATGAAGAACTTTTTGTTTGTAGCAGTTGCATCACTTTCACTTATGGCATGTAACGAAAATATTACCATGCCTGTATTTGAACCCAAAGTCACAACTATTGTAGTGACACCCAGTGCATCACAACTTGAAGTAGGGCGCACCGCAACTCTAACTGCTGTGGTCAAGGATCAACGCGATTCCGTCATGACCGGCAAGACGGTGACCTGGTCCTCAAATAACACACCTGTTGCCACTGTGGCATCAAATGTGATTACGGCAGGAGCCACGACTGCTATTGTAACGGCAGTCACAAAGGGTAATGCCTCAATCATTGCAACCGTGGACGGCAAGACGGCTACAGTGCCAGTGTTCGTGGTTGACCCGACCGTAGCCACTGTCACGGTCACTGCAACCGTCCCACCTACATTTTATGTTGGTCAGACGTTGCAAGCCACAGCCGTTGCTCGTGATGGTGCCAACAACACGTTGACCTCATTTGTCACAACCTGGACATCCAGTGCACCTGCGGTCGCCACTGTGTCCTCAACAGGGTTGATTACTGCAATTGGCGCAGGAACCACAACCATCACGGCTACATCAGGTGGAAAATCAGGAACATTGAATGTTACCGTGACCTTGAACCCTGTTGCACGGGTGGCACTTACCTTGCCTAAGGCGGCTAAAGTAGGTCGTACCGTAACAGTTGCAGCGGAACTATTCACTAGCACAGGCGCAGTATTGAACCCGGCGAATCGCACGTTGGGTTGGCATAGTAGTGATGAAACCATCGCCACGATTTCCCCCACTGGTGTCATCACAGGACTTAATTATGGCACCACCATCATCAGTTGTGTTGTGGAAAACAAGGTGGGTGTGTTAGTGGTCAACGTTACGGAAGTGGATATTGACTTCATCACTGTGACTCCTGACAGCTCAGACCTCAAGGTGGGAGCTACACGGCAATACACGGCAACCGCATTTGATGTAGATAGTGTGCCGTTATCCACAGCAGCTTTACATGGTCGTTCGTTCACATGGAGTTCTGCTAACAGTGCAGTTGCAGTAGTGTCAAACACAGGTCTTGTGTTGGGTGTAACACCAGGTACAACGCTTGTAACTGCTGGAATCGGTGTTGTATATGATAATGCAAAGGTGGTAATTGTCCCTTAAACTAAGGAGATGTTGTGAGGAATACACTTGATTATGATAAGGTGATGGAATATATTCGTCAGCAAAGCCCAGAGACCAGGGTGTATCTAGGCGCAGACTCAGAACGATATATGAAGAATGGGCGTTGGATGGCGGATTACACATTGGCAGTTGTGGTACACCTGGATGGGTGTCATGGCTGCAAGATATTCGGTGAAGTTATAACAGAACAGGATTTCGACCAACGACAAGACCGACCTGTGGTTCGTCTGATGACGGAAGTGTACAAAGTATCAGAGCTGTATCTGAAACTGGCAGAAGTGCTGGTGGATCGTCAAGTGGAAATACATCTGGACATCAATCCTGATGAGGAGCATGCTAGTAATGCAGTTGTACAGCAGGCTATGGGATATATCAAGGGGGTGTGCCAGTTGACTCCTCAGGTCAAACCCAATGCCTGGGCGGCTTCAGCAGCTGCTGATAGATTGAAAGAGGTACTTGTAAGTTATTGTTAATTCAGCACTTATGGTGCCTTGACAAACACCTGAAAATTGTGTAGATTTAAGTATCCCTTAACAGGAGAACTTATGCGCAATTTTCAGGTGTTTGTGTTACTGGTATTATTTGGATGTAGTGGTGCGGACATTGTGTCCGGACCTTTACCAGTAAAGACCGCCCCCGCCAAAGATACAACACCAACAGTAACATTTAGGCATCCTAGATTTCAATTGGACAGCACTTGGAATGAAGGTAATGTTGGGATGAATTTAACGTATGAGTCGCAAATAGTTTCTGGTGGTGTTCGTGACTGGTGGTACAAAGAGGTAACAGATACTTTAGAAGCAGTCCGAAAAGGATGGAAGGCGCAAAGATTTGAGGTAAGACCAGGTGACTGCTATGGCACTGATTGCCAACGGACACCGGTATATGAGAGAAATGAATTTGCCCAGAAATCTGAAGAAAATGTTGAGGGAGACGAATATTGGTATGGTTGGTCATTTTATGTCCCTAAAAATATACCACAAGCATCCTGGGTGTTCATGGGACAATTTCAGCAGCATTACAACTATGATTCCATTTGGATGTTCATGAAACGAGCAGGACAACCTTTCTGTGCGGTGTTTGATTGGACTTCCAACAATAACTGGAGCTGTAACGGATCCAAAGGAACTTATCCTTTGATAGATGATTGGAATTTTGCTGGTATGTGGCATGATGTTGTGGTGCATGCCAAATGGACCACAGGGTCTAATGGATTTACTGAAATATATATTGATGGTAATTTGGTGGTGAATTATCAGGGATACACCAGAACAGGAGGAAATACTGATGTGTATTTTAAATACGGCATTTATAGACATGGCTCCCATGAAACTTCTGTAGTATATTATGATGAGATTCGGAGAGGGAAAACACGAAATCAGGTAGATATCCGTCTCCTAGAGAAGTAACTATATAAATAACAGTACAACCGAAAGACCCGTGATTTTTACATTATGACGTAGAAATCACGGGTTTTCCTTATTCCGGAGACTAGAAATGATATCCATGATTCTGGGTATCGTTATGTCAGGTATGATGAACATCATGCCTTTGAATGCAGAAAAACAAATTGCAGTAGAAAAAGTAGAAAACAAGGTGATGATTGGCCCTGTGGCAGGCAATAGAAATTTAGAATTCGGTGTGAAAAACATCTTGGAAGAAGCCTTGTTGGAACAAGAATATGAATTGACTGAAGAAGCACCTTTGAAGTTGAAGGTGGAAATCATCTTCTTGGACGTGCTCACCACAAAAAAGAATGTATCTATTATTCAGAAGCGAGATGAAGCTGTTGTTATTCGTATGAAAGGTACTTTGACACTCAATGGCAAGAAGGTGAAGGAAGCCATTGTTGAAGAAAGTTCTAGTGAAGTTTCCATGTCAACACTAATCATTGATAATGGCGGTAAGTTCAATCAAACGAGCTTAAGCAATGCCTTGAAGAAGTCTAGCATTGCTCTCATCACTAAACTCACGGAGTAATATGCGCAAATTTCTAGCACTCCTGTTGGTGCCCGTTGCACTACAGGCTCAACCTGCCCTATGGTGGGGCAGTAATACTATTAATAAAAATGTTAATGGTGGTGCCATTGTGAAAGGAGATACTGTGGAAATGGAAGTGAAGTTGAATCCCAACTTCTCAACTATCCGTTCCGTGTATTTTGATTTTCAACATCAGAAAGATGCTATTACATTGTTAGATGTGCAACGCGGTGCAGGTATTCCCCAAGCTGCCAACTTCAGTTATACCAATTATTATTATCCTAACTGTCGTTTCAACAGAACCGCAAGCAACACCACAAATAATGCTTGGAACAATTACATGAATGCCAATTACACTTGTAATTCGGCAACCGTTCCTTATCATGCCATCAATCGTATCATGGTGAATGTGTCAAGCGCCTCTAATATGGAGCATGCCACGTACATCAAATTGCGTTTCCGTGTCACCAACACCGTGGCAGGATTCCCATACGATTCTGTGTACATGAACTTTGCGGTTGGATATGACGCAGCAGGTCAAACCATGACCAACACAGAAAACGTAGGTGCTAAAGGTGTGTGGATTGACTTCTCACCTTTGGCAAACAATCTAGTTGTAGGTGATGTAAAACACAGTGCCAACGTATCAGCGGGCATGAAGTCTGTGATGCGATTATCTGTGACTGACACCATGCCACAACCTACTGAAGCATCTAATACATTTGTGGGAGGTAATGGTGCCTTCTCATTTGCCCAACAATTGGCCAATAACACACCTTATCGTTTCCGTTTAGCCTTGCCTGCTGACAGTGTGGCAAAATTGAGTTCATCAGCTACAACCATTTCAGATTACACCATGGCCGTGCAGGAATTCATCACACAGAATCTAGACAGAACCTACAAGAACAACAATATCAACAAAGGTATCAAATACTGGGCTGCTGATGTGAACATGAATGGTGAATTTGATGGCGGGGATGTACAAAAGTTATTCAATGCTGTCACAGGATTGGATACCATTGTGAAAGCACCTGCAGGGTGCGCATCCAATTGCTATTACACACTACCTACCATCAAACGTTCTGTGTATGATACACTAGGATTCACAGCTTGGAAAACGTTGAACACAGCATATGCATCACTTGCCACAACAACAGCAGAACAATCTTTAGCTCTGAATTATGTTCTTCGTGGTGATGTGAATTTGTCTCACTCATCATTGGTGACAGAACAACAGGCAGCAATGTATAGCATGAGCAGTCTTGTCGTACCTGGAGCAGGTAGTATTGATGTGAATCTAAACAATGTGGTAGTAACAAGCAACACCATTGCCATCCCATTCATTGTAGATACTAAAACATTGAAATTATCAGGATTGCAATTTGAAGTGAAGTATGATAACACGAAGGTGAAGTTTGAAAAGATGGAAGTGAATACACCTAGTTGGGTGTCTTTTGTCCATCCTATCGGTGATGTCTTACGATTTGGTGCCCTTGACCGTGATTTAAAGAATACTCTGTCAGGCAGCAATTTGGTTCCTTTCAAGCTGTACTTCTCAGCATTACAACCGGGTGTGGATTTGAACACCTCCGTTGTAATTGTTCCTACAATGGATGCTGCTGATGATAAAGGTAATCAAGTTGGTATCAATCTTAACACCACCGTCATCAAGTTACTTGGTGCAAACTTCTTCCGGAACCCATGAAAAAATTTCTCTCTTACTCGCTCGTTGCAATTGTTTGTGTAGGTTGTTTTGATACTAGTCCTGTAGCACCTGTTTCCAACAACATGGATTTAGGTGTACCTTCCAGAGTGATGAGCATTGTCACCACATCAGGCAACATTGTCACTGACACCTTCACCATCACATTGAATGTCACTTCAGGTGCCATGTACAATGTTCAATTGATTGACATCGCAGGAAAAACTGTTCGTAGTTATGGATTCACAGCGAATGCAGCACAAGTTGTAAAAACATATGATTTCTCGGATGTACCACGCGGAGCATATGACTTCACTTTAATGGACACCAATGGCTTACAGCTAAAGGTTCCTGTATTAATTAAACCTTAAGGAGGTAATCATGTCAGAAGAAGCACAAGGTGGCGGTGGATTGAAGAACGCCATTATCGGGTTGGTAACCATCATCGTGACAGCCATTGCTGGTGTCATCGGTAAGCAATTGATGGGCGGGGATGAACCCGCAGCAGCTCCTGCTCCAGCAGTAGCACCTGTTGTTATCAATTTAGAAAACAACAACACAGTGAAGGGCGGCGGTTCAGGTGGCGGCGCAGCAGCTCCTGCCAAGCCAGCTCCCAAGAAGGACGACCACTTGAAAAAAGAACCTCTTTGGTAAGCCGCCATGACAGACAAAATTACACCCCCATCCTCAGACAGTAAGTTTCAACAATTATTAAGTCAAACCATGACCCGCCGTTGGGGTATCACGGCGGTGGTATTATTAACATTCTTATTCATTGCCGCAGGTATTGCCATGGCAGTACATGGGAAAACAGTGCTCGACCAAGAATGGAAAGAAATTCTTCTTTTGATGCTAGGTGCCTTCATTGGGTCTTATGGGAAGATTATTGATTATTGGTTCAGTGACACAGACAAAGACAAAATGTTAGTACAAAAGATGGATGAGGAAGATGGGCAATCACTCTCAAACACATTAGGTGGATAACATGGACGCAAAACAAGTACAAGAAACTATCTTCAGCAAGTTTTCACAAATCTTCAAAGATAGCAATCATTATAATGAAAAGACCGTGATTGGTTTCATGGCATTCGCTGTGATGACCTTGTACTCACTTGTAGATATTGTTACAGGTGTGATGGGCATCACATTGGAAATTCATGAATTTGTCTACAACTCATTCATGTACATTACTCTGGGCTCATTTGGTATTGCTGGCTTAGAGAAGTTCTCACCCTCTACCGTAAAGAAGGTAGAAGCAGCACACGAGGAATAATATGAAAAGGTTATTTCTATTATTGCTTGTTCCGTCTTTGGTGTCAGCTCAGGTAGTAGGCACCACCAAGACAGAAGAATATCGAGCATCATTTGAACAAAAGACAGACATCAATGCCTTGATGGACTATGATGGTCCCAAGATTCCTATCCAACTATTGAGTTTGGGTATCAGTGAAGAAGTGTACGCCATGTATCCTGAATTGAAGGATAAGCGTGTGGGTCTTGGTGTCACCAACATCGTAGTGGAATTCTTGGAAGAAACCAATCGTTTCACTTTCACAGAAGATAAAACAGAAATCAAGAACAGAATGGTGAAGCAGTTCCAGGCATCACAATCAGGTATCACAGAAAACAAGTTGGATGGTCGGGGCAAGATTAAGTTGGCACGCTACTTCGCCTACATTGAAGTCTATGATTTCTCTGTATCAGAGGATGAAACTGTGAACTTGAAAGATGGTGTGAAGAACAAGATGGTCACACGTTTGGGTCTGCAAGTGAAGTTCGTGGATGCTGAAACAGGTGAATACTTCACAGGTTCAGGTCTAGGTACCGCTACTACAGTTCGTGAATTGACTTTGATGAATGATGACAACTTTGCAGAAGTGAAGTTCAATCAAAGCACCATTGGTACATCAACCAAGAAGGCTTTGGAAGATGCATCAGCTAAAATTATCACCAGAATGATTCGTAAGAAAATCTTCGCAAACTAATTCATAATGAACACTTCATTATTCTTCACAAACGGATATATTTCAGGAAACTTGAATGATGTAAACATTGATTATTCAAGTTTTCTATCTATGTGTAAGAAGGTGCGGGATAAAATTGAACATTTAAATGAAAATTTTATTCGTGATAATCGTAGAGCTATAAAAAATTATACCTTAAAAAGGAATGATAATGAAAATGTTTTTTCATATTTTCGTGATGTAGCCTACACAATACTCAATGAATTAGATGCTAGCTATAAATGTATTACCAATGATTTAATAGTTTTTATGGATGATGGATGTTTTTTAAGTCCACACCGTGATAGAATATCCTTTGATGGAAACAAATTAGATGCTGTATTAATAATCTATTTGTCGGATCCAGCAGAGTATAATCAAAGTGGAAAATTAGTGTTAGTTGGTAGAGAAGATGAAAAAACTATTGATCCTGTTGAAGGAAATTTCTTTATTTTTGAAACAAAAGTTCATAATCTAGCGCATAAGATAGAACATGTAACAGAAAATTTTAAAAGATTTACTTATGTTGCACAAATTCAAAGGATATTATAAATGAAAAAATTATTATTGTTGTTCCTATTGGCAGTACCTGTAGAAGCACAAGATACTGTTCGGGTGAAACATGGCAACTATGAATCAGTATTTTCCAAAAGTAAAAAGTATCCTGTGCTTGTGGAATGGACGGTGACTCGTAGCAAGTTGGAATGTAAGAATCCAGCCAAGCGTACCGACAAGTTCCTTCCAGACCCACAAGTGAAAAAAGAAAGTGATATTGATGATGATTATGTGAAATCTGGGTTTGACCGTGGACACATTTCACCAGCAGCAGATGCACGGTGCAATGAAGTTCATATGAAGGAAAGTTTCTATTTCACCAACATGGCGCCACAATATCCAGGCTTGAACCGTGGGCAATGGAAGAATTTAGAAGAATGGACTCGCATTCTTGCTGTGGAAAATGATTCAGTTATCGTGAAGGCAGGATGTGTTGGTGTTCGTCAACACATCAAACGTGTTGCCGTTCCCACACATTGTTGGAAGGTGATTCGTTACAAAGACCAAACAGAAGCATATGTGTTTCCAAACGAACCAGAACGCACCAAATCATTTGAAATGCATAAGGTACCGTTGGATAGTGTAACTAAACTGCGTAAGAAACATGACTAAAAAACACAAAATAGCTATTGCCTTTCTGATTGCATTTCTTTCAGGTAATAGCTGTAAAGCTCAAGTTGTTGTGCAGACTTGGGTGGATCCTTGTAATAACACAGTACAAACTGCCACATTTCCTTTGAATGGAACTGGTGTGTTGGTGATGTATCGCGGCGCATCCAAGATGTTCACGGCACAGCAAGCACAAGCAGGAGAATTACAGGCATGGATTGCTCAGGTTACAGCATCCGTGCCTTGTCCTGTGGTGAACAATCCTGTGGTGACACAAACAGCTACACAAGCAGCTACACAAGCGGCTGCGGCAGCAGCATCAGCGGCAGCAAGTGCCGCAGCTTCATCGGCTGCTAGCAGTGCGGCATCAAGTGCAGCAAGTTCCGCTGCGGGGTCAGCAGCAAGCAGTGCAGCAGGATCGGCTGCTACATCAGCAGCTACTTCAACACCTACACCTGCGGCTCCCGCACCTTCTAGTAGTAGTTCTGCTCCTGCCTCTAGTTCTAGTAGTTCATCTAGCAGTAGCAGTAGTTCTAGTTCAGAAACCAAAACAGAAACTAAATCAGAAAGCAGTTCAGAAAGCAAATCAGAAAGTAAATCTGAAAGCAAGTCTGATGAAAAGAAAGAAGAAAAGAAGGAAGAGAAAAAAGAAGAAAAAAAGAAATCTGAAAATGCCAATCCCATCATGGTGGCATCAGATTTAACTGCGGGACAAAATGCAGATGGTAGTTTGACAGCATTGTTCACCACAGGTGTGTCACAAAGCAGTTTGGCCGGCGACAAAAGCTATGGTGCTACTGCTATCATCTGGACCACATTGGACCAGGCAGCTTTGTCGGGTAGTTACACCAAAATGCATTTTGACAAAGGTAAATTGAAAAGCATCAGCAGTCATTCTGCCACCGTAGCCTATCTGAAAGGCACCAAGATGACATTAGTGGGATACACCTGGGTGAAGCCAGACCCACGATGGGGTGTGTACGGCGTCAGTGGTGGATTGATTGGATTGTTCACTCCTGGTGGCAAGCCTTCAGCCGCCACTAGTTTAGTGGCATTCTGGATGCATCCTCCTATCACGCTTAGTGAACGTGCAGTGTTGTCACCTCAATTCTTTTTGATGGCCAGCCCTGTATCATATAATGACATCACAAAATTGGTAACAAACAAAGCCACAAGCGGTATGATTGGCAATTCATTAGATTACAAAATTACAAAAAGATTCGGTGCCACATTTGCTCACCGTATCATGATTGTGGATGGACAAAAACCCTTAAACTTCCTACTAATAGGATCCAGGATGATACTATGATACACGAACTCAATGTATTACAAAAAAGCGC
>Ga0222714_10003148_pt1 | contig 17018 bp, 16 predicted proteins | sample C33_3DmetaG_FD_165048 | JGI IMG/M metagenome (GOLD analysis project Ga0222714, IMG submission 165048) | Estuarine water microbial communities from San Francisco Bay, California, United States - C33_3D | ecosystem: Environmental > Aquatic > Marine > Unclassified | place: USA: California...
TTCGGTGGCGACGATAGCGGCGGAGAATGCGGCGTACCCGCGACGACGTTGTTTCCTTCGCCGCGTCGAGGCGTCGACGCCGATTGGTTCGCCGTCACGCTCGGATCGATTCGCGTGGTGAGCATCAACACTGAAGTTGATTTTACGTCCACGTCGCCGCAAGGTCGATGGCTCGCGCGAGAGCTCGCGAGCATTGATCGAACGCGCACGCCGTGGGTCGTCGTCGGCGGCCATCGTCCAGGCGTCATCGACTCCACGGATGGCCCGGATGATCGCCCCGCGCCGCCGGCGGGAAAGCTCAACCCGAGCGATTTGAGCGTCATGGAGTTGCTCCAAGAGCACGTATGGCCGCTTTTGGTGCGATACAATGTGACGCTGGCGTTTGGGGGGCATAATCACGTCTACCAGCGCTCGTGCGCGTGGTCGGTGGTCGAGCCCGGCGCCGCCGACGGATGCGTCGCGTATAGCTCGACGCGCGACGACGGCGTCGCCGTGTACGTCGAGCCCGGCGCGCCGGTGAACATTGTCGTCGGCACGGGCGGTGCTCAACACACGTATAACGGCCACGGACACGCGTTCACGGAGAAGTCCTTCTACAAATTTGGCTACGTGCGATTGACGGCGTTGAATCGAACGCACATGTACGGCGAATTCCAGGACGCGGGGTCGGGCTACGGGGACGTGTTGGACAAATTTTTAATCACTCAGCGCGACTATGGTGGCGCGAGTAATGACGCGGCGACGCTCATCGCACAATTACGCGAAGAGGTTTCGGAGTGGAAGGCTGTGACGTATGTCATGGCGGTATTCACGTGTGCCACGCTCGGCGTGTTTGCGTTTCTCGTCTACACCAGATGGCGCGCCGCGCACTTCGACATTAGACACCGCTTTCACATTCTCCAAGAGATGGACGACGTCGCGCAGCTTTGAGCGCGCTATATTTTTAGACACAGCTGTACACCACCACTGTAACATCACACTCGAATCGCATTGGTTTCACATCTATACTCGTACTATCACATTACACGTCGACGAGGTTGTTCAAAACTTGCCCATGCTCGCGTCGCTGCTCAAAACCTTGGCCAAGAACTGGAGCACCATGAAGCCCATAATCGGCGTGAGGTCCACCATGCCCATGATGGGCGGCAACAAGTTTCGGAACAAGTTCAAGTACGGATCGGTGACTTGCCTGAGCATGGTCCACGGCTGACGCATCCAGTTGACGTTTGGAAACCACGTCAACAACACGCGAACGAATAGCAACAACAAATAAAGTTTGATGAACGACGCCACGCTTTGCGTGATCAACCCAATCATCTTCTGGTCCACCATGGTCACCGCGGCGAGCGAAAACAACGGCATGGCGGCTTGCTTGGACATTTCGCCCATCATTTCCCGCCCCTCGGCGCGCTTCTTCTTTGCGACGACGCGCGCGACTCGCGCGGCGTGCGCCGCACCCATCAACGCGCTCATCGCATCGAAACCCGGCGCCGGCGACGACGACGACGACACCGGTGAAACCGGCGTCATCCCTCGCGCTCGAACGCTTCGGCGTTCACCTGCACGCACGTAAAAAACACACGCGTCGCGCGAATGCTCGTCAGTGTCTGTTGAAACCCTCAACAACCACGCGCACATCATCGCGTCCGAGCGACGGCGCGTCGCGCATCCGCCGTCAACGACGACGCGCACATCACGCGCGCACATCGACGCACCTCTGCCGCGCTGCGCCGGCGCGCATGCCGCGCGAACGCTCGTGGCGATTGCGAAAACCATGGGTGGAATTGTGGCGTCGTGTGGAAGCGCTTTTCCGAACCCTATCTATAGCACACGCCGTCATACGTCGACGCCCGGCTCGTGCGGTGCGTTTTCGTGGACGATGATGACCATCGGAGCGTGTGCGAGCGCGGTACCGTGCGCGACGACGCGGGCGACGCGCGCGGCGAGCGTGAACGCGCGACGATCGATGCGCTTGGGGGCGTTGAATCACATGGACACGACGTGCGATGGGGCGGTGAGCATTCGTCGACGACCGCCGCAAGGGCCGAATAAGCACGATTTGGGCGTTGGACAGTTTGAGTTTGTCATCGAGCAAGTCAACGCGAGCGGTGAGCGCGTGGTGAATGAGGAGAACAGGCCGAAGAATATTTTGGAGGAGATCGTGTGGTACAAGGATTTGGAGTTGCGCGAGCGCAAGGAGAAGTTTCCGTTGCAGTTGGTGCGTACTGCGTTGGTGAACGCACCTCCGGCGAGAGATTTTGTCAAGGCGATCACGGATCAGTTGGCGGCGACGAAGCAACCGGGGTTGATTGCTGAGGTGAAGAAGGCGTCGCCGAGTAAGGGGGTGATTCAGCCCAACTTTGACCCGGTGAAAATCGCCAAGGCGTACGAAGCGGGCGGTGCGGCGTGCTTGAGCGTGTTGACGGATGAAAAGTTCTTCCAGGGTGGTTTCGAGAACTTGGCGTTGATTCGTGAGGCTGGAGTGACGTGCCCGTTGTTGTGCAAGGAGTTTATCGTCGACGCGTATCAAATTTACCTCGCGCGCAAGTACGGCGCCGACGCAATTTTGTTAATCGCCGCCGTTTTGCCCAACCAAGACTTGAAGTATTTCGTGAAAATCGCGCATTCGTTAGGAATGAAGTGCTTGATCGAAGTTCACACGTATGGGGAAATGAAGCGCGTGTTGGATGGCGACTTTCCCATTGATTTGCTCGGCATCAACAACCGCGACTTGGGGACGTTTGAGGTGAGCTTGAACGTGACGACGGACTTGATGGGCGGTCCGCTCGGTGAAGAAGTCAAGCGCCGTGGGATCACCATGGTTGGCGAGTCTGGTATTTTCACTATTGATGACGTGAACGTGTTGCAAGATAGCGGCGTGGGCGCTATTCTCGTCGGCGAATCGCTCGTCAAGCAAGACACCCCCGACGTCGGTATCAAAAAGTTGTTCGGCCGTCCGCTTTAAACACATTATCATTTGTCAATACATCATACTTCTCATCGCACACAGCTGTGATGTTTTAAGTTACATGGCTATGATTTACTTGGTTATGCCAAGTATAGTTTGTTCGCGCGCGCGACTGGAGAAAGAGATGCTACGTTTACACACGTCGTTCGCGCGTCACTCGCTCTGCTATCCCCAAACATCATCCGAAGGCGGTTGATAGCCGCCTTGTTGGGGTGGCGCCCAACCAGGAGGCGGAGGCATGAACCCGCCCTGCGCCGGTGCGCCCTGATAATACGATCCAATGTTTTGCGGCTGATACTGCGCGGGCTGTTGCGGCGGCATGAATTGAATGTACGTCGGCCTTCCCATACCCGGAACTTGTACCATTTGCGGCTGCTGCTGCTGCATGGGCGCATGATACGCTTGCGGAGGTTGTTGCTGATAATGCTGTGCCGGCACCGGCGCATATCTCGGCTCCGACACGTACCCAGGTGGTCGAAAATCATTCGGCACCGAAGGCAACCGTTGCACCGCTCCGTACGGCGGCGGCGCCGGAACCGGCGGTGCCGACGCCGGCACGTGCACGTGCGTCACGTGCGGCACCGGCCCCGCCGGCATCCACGTCAATACCACATTCAGCATCCCACCCGGCGCGCCCTTCGTCGTCAACACCGCGGCTTCCACGTCGTCGTATCCCGCCGCGTACACCTTGGCCAACGAAATCCTCGCGCTCCCGATGCACTTATCCGACTTTAAAGAGTTCGAATTCCACAACCGCACGGCAATCTCATCCTCGACGTGCGTGAGGTGAAACGTGAATCGCTCGTTCCACGTCGGCGCGGTGCCTCCGTCGCGGCACACCTTTGTGCGTGCCGTTTCATCGCCGACGCGTACGACCGCGTACGGGTCCTGCTTGCCGATGCTCTGCGTCTCGATGAGCCGGATGGCGTTGAGGACGTTGACTTCGAGCGTACCTCGGCATGGGACGCCGCTCATGGCGCGATGGGCGTGCGTCGCGCGCGTGCGTCGGTATGGCGAAGGCGCGGAGGCGATCCTATGGATTGTTGATTGGTTTAAGTTGCCACGTGGCGTATTGGATCGTGTCGTCGCGTACGAACGTTGGTATAATTTACAAGCGTCTATGGTGGATGGTGGATGGATGTCTCAGATATGGCTAACTCGAACCGAGGTTGGCGAGGACTTTGAGAAAGTTTTCTCCGGTGACGAGCGAGGTGGAGCCGTAGACGACGGATCGAACGTGAGAGCGTTCTCGAGCGGTGAGTTCGAGTAAACTTTGGTACTCGATGTAATTTCCACCGCCGATGACGAAACAAATGCCGTCTTGGAAGGCGGGATCGCCCTCGCGCGGGGTGGCGGATTTTCCGCGCGGGGTTTTGGGATCCATGTAGGCGTACGCGGCGGTTTCTGGCGTCTGTTGGTTCGCCATTAACGCATCGACGGCGACAGCGATTGGAAGCACGCGCTCACCGCTGAGCAAGTTTTTCACACCCTTGGTGATTGTATTCACGCTTTGACCGTAGAGTTTATCGGCCCAGTCGAGGATGTTCGCTTGGCTCGAGTTGTTGCGTTGGTGTCCGGGCGCGCCGGCGGCGCCGTCGCTCGCCGGCATGTTCTTCTTCAAGCTCGCGTTCAAGCTCATCATGCGCTTGACATAGGTCAACGCCGCCGTGTCTGCACCGCTTGCACGCAACGCACCTTCCACGGCTTCGGCGTCTTGCGGTGACATGCCTTCAGTGGCGGACAAAGTGTAGACGATGGCTAGCCGCACCTTGTCTTCGGCGCTCCCGCGACCCGTAGCTTGCAACAAGCTCATCACAGACGGCTTGTCGCCCTTGCCAACTAACAAATCCTCTTCTATGGCGTAATATTCATCCAAACCACGCTGTTTAATGCTTCCTAGCAACGCCGTGGCGATATTCGTGTGTTTGTCGATGACGCGCTTGTTCTCTTGAAGCTCGGGCAACGACTGCACGGCATCCGCGAGCTTGGACGTGCTGTCACCTAAAGCGTCGGGGTCGTCCGCCATGGACGTCTGCGCATTCACGCGCTTGATTGCATCTTTATATTTCGCCAATTCCAACTCCACTTGCTCCGCAACTTTGGGGAACTGCGCGCTCGCATTGTCAGCCCAAAATGGATCCGCCGCCTCCAACGTGTAACTCTTTGGCTTTGACCCTCCCGCAACATCCGCTGGAGAATTCGACTTCACATCTACACGGTTCAGGTGCATGCTCAGCACGTCGTGCACGAGCGGCTGGTACGTCCACGCGTGTTGCAGCATTGCGGTCAAGTCAAAGTTACGGTCGAACAAGCATAGTAACGGCCGTTGCACCGAACCAGCGCCGATGTGCATCCGCGCCGCCGCATCGAATGGGTTGTCCCGCTGCGTGAGCGCTTCCCTAATTTTCGAGTCTAACTCGTTCGCCACCATCTCCGCGGCACCGCCCTTTTGCGCACGAATCACCGGCACTTGTCCGAGAGTCGCGCACGCCGAAAACAATCCAGTCGTCACGCTCGCGATTAAACGCTCCACATCCTTTTCCGACACTCGTGGATCGTGCAATAACCGATAACCATCGTCCAGACTCAAATCAAACAAATTATCCTCGAGTGAGACGTAGCCAAGGTACTGATCTCGCACGCACTTGACTCGCCCATCCGCGCCGGCGCGCACCGCCGCCGTAGCCAACGCTTCCAACCCACTTTCCGGTAACGTCGACGAGAAGTTCAAGTGATACGCCTCATACAAAGACTTGCTAAAATCATTCGATATTATCTTTATGTTCTCCGTCGTCGGCGTCACGAAGTACACGCTCGGGACATCGGGTATTTCTTCGCGATCTGATTCCAACTTCAAGTGCAGCGTCACGCCGTGTTCTCTCAAGTCACGCAGCGTCACGAGCGGGGCGATGACGTCGTGGGTGAATTTATCGAGCACGATTAGCTGTGTGCGTATGACCGCATCCGCGCGAAAGAGCGAGGTGAGTCATCGATACGAAAGCGCGAGTCCCGCGCGCGAATTGAGCTACTAGCTGTTGACAGGAGCTCTCGCTGCTGTCACGCGAAACCGCACGCGTACCTTGTACGTGTTGGCTTCATCGGCGTCACTGACCGACGAAAGCGCCATCGGACTCTTCTGTGTGAGATTGAGCATCTCTACCACGGCTTGGCGCTGCCTAGGTCGGAGAGAAAGCACCATGGTTGGCGCAGGAGCTCGCAGTGAGGCGCGTCGCGCTGTGAGGCGCGGAACTCCCGCAGTCGAGCTCTCCACGTGCGTTCATTATGAAGGTAAAAAGATGATTATGCACAACAATGCGTGTATATTACATGTCTAGCACACGCAGCGTCGCGTGTGCATTGCTAAAGTATGGATTCGCATCCACATGTCGCCGTCGGCTAGCCGTCCCGCTTCAAAGCGCTAAAGGATCGAAATCCATGTGGTCGTCAGGAACGTCACCGAGCAAGTCATCGAATGCGAGAGGGTCGAAATCATACTCTTCACTAATCGTATCTATCGTGCGTAATCCTAAATGTTCACCGGCGTGGTGCTGCGCTGGAGCTACGCCGACAAACGTCGCTAAATCGTCGACGCAATCCGTCGGGGGCTCCTCCTTGAACTTATCCAAAAGTTCCTCCGGATGGCTGTGCCCGCACCATCCCGCGATGACGGCAATTCTATTTCTATTCATATTCTTTGCGTATCGAACCAACAAGTGAAGTGTCAAGTCACTGTGGTCGTTAATGTTTTCCAAGCGCATTCTCGTCGCGTCCCATCCACCACCACTGTTTCGTGCGATAATCTGCTCCGCACCTTCGCGCAAGCCGCTCGGTAAGCGCTTCAAGCTCGTTACCAACCCTTCGCGATCATCATGCGATAAAGGACGCATGATAGCGAGCATTTGCGCTTCAACTTCGGCGAGCTGCGTCAATGCGACGTCCAGCGCCGCGCTCGTATTCGAGCGCTCCACCTCCTTGGCCGCGGCATCGGCGCGTCTTGCCGCTGCTTCGTTCCGCGCGATGGCAACTTCACGCTCGACGAGCAAGCACGCCTCAACATCTACGATTCTTTGTTGAATCGCGACCCATTTCGTGTCCCACTCTGCAAGCAAGCCTTTCGCCATTGTGTGCACGTCCGTGCCTTCTTTATTAAACGTCATGGCGTTTGCAAAGGTCAATCGTACATCGACGTCGACATCTTCGCTCACGAGGTACTTACCACCATCTTCGATGAATTTTTTGATCGTCCCCAAATCCATTGGGTTCTTAATCACGTCGTGATATGTTGGTAGGCCGAGCGCTTCGGCATCCACAGGCGCGGTGAATGGGAAACCCCATTGGTGCGACATAAGTTGCCTTACGCTCGTCAGACATTGCTTGTGCACAATTTCGAGCAAGCTTCGATATCGCAGAGCGTCAAACCCATGCTGCATATCCGGTTTTGCACCAATCTTCTGACGAAGCTGTGAAATGGAGCGCGACACCGTGGATGTTTTCCGCTTGGCGTCTAGCTCTTGAACCTTTGCATTGGCGCAATGCGCAATCAAACTCAACTCTTCACGTTCTTCGGCAACGCGCTCCACGCGCTCAGCCAACGTCGAAGTCAAATTCTCGAGCTCAAAGAGACGCTTTTTCAACGCGATGCGCTTTACGCGTTCCTCGGCTTTCGCCCGCTTGGTTTGTTGAGCGCTGACATTCGCGTAACGTCGCCGCATATCTTGCGATGATCCTAAACCAGTCGCCATCGGCGTCGTCGTCACAAATCCCGCGCCTCCACTAAACAAGTCGGGTGCAGAGAATGATGACGCACCCGCGGCGACGACTGCGTTTGGCGTCAGGCCAAAATCCAAGTCATCCGCGTCCAACATGCTATGAGCATCCACCATCCCCACTGTCGCCGCGCGACCAACACCGCCTGCTGCTATATGTGCTACCAGCCCGTTATCCGTCGATACATTCGTCATCTGATGCGACGCGACCGCACTTGTCTTCGAGTACAGCGTCCCGTCCCGCCCGACGTGTCCAATTGGCCCGTTCACGCCCAAGTACTCCAATCCAAATGGCAACCTCCCAGCCGCCACGCGCACCTGCGCTTGCGTCATGATAGTTTCACCTCGTCTCGCTGGGCCTGGAACCCACGCATTTGGGTCACGATCGTCCCTATTGTCGTCGATATCCTTCACCGCGCGCGCGCGCGACGCCGGCGCGCTCGCGCTTCGCTTGAGCTTCCCGTGCACCTTTCGCCGTTTCACCGCGGGTTTATGCGCAATCTCTCCGAGTTGTGTAAACTCACGTATACGAGGATTCGTGACACTCACCCGCCGCGTCGGCGCACCCATCTCACTCGTCGTCGTCGTCAGCGTGTGTCCTTCCTCGTCCACCGCATCGAACAATTCCTCATCCATGAATGCGCGCGAGAAATCCTCCATGCTCGCGCCCGTGCGCGCGCACACTCGCACCCCACCTCGCGCGCGTCAATTCACGCGCGCGCGCGTCCGCCCCCGTCGTCGCCCTCCGTCGTCCTCTCGCGCGAACTCGGCGCTCGCGTCGCGCGTGCGCGGCGGCGGCGAATGGCGTTCGCGCGCACCCACTTCGCACCCATCATCCGTACAGCACGCGCACAGTACGTGTACCACATCGCGTGATGATTTTCACCGCAAGCACTTGAACTGCCTGGTCTTCATGGCGTACTGAATACACGTCATGTATCCATGCGTGTGGGATAAACTTTTATGTCAAATGTTCGGACATTCGACACCCCGCGGATGCAACAAAGTGCACTCGCCCGCGGCGACGATCGGCCTTTTCTAGACGCGCACGCGTGAAGCCATGGTACGTCGACGCGCGCGTGCGATGCGAACGCGCGAATCCACGCGTGTTTTCTCAGGCGTCAGCGTTCTTTGGTCGCCGTCGCGCTCGCGCGACGCGCGGCGTGGGCGAAGATGCGGTGGGCGATGATGCGCGTTAGGGCTTTGCGTGCGGGCGCGCGCGGGCGCGGTGGTGCGGCGCGCGCGGTGCGTGAGGGCGCGCGTGGGTGCGGTAGAGGCGTTTGGGGGATGACGCGCGTCGCGCGTGGTCGTTCGGTCGCGCGTGCGAGCGCGTGTGGGCGACGCATGGGCGCGGTTGAGGGCGATGTCGTGGCGATTCGCTTGGGGTTTCGATCGCGCGATGCGCGGGTAGTCGTCGGACGTCGCGCGCGCGTGGTGCGCGCGAGCGTTGGGTCACCGCGTGGGACGTGATGATGCGTGGCGTTTGGGTGCAACGTTCGCGCGAGGCGAGTGGGGCGGATGTCGTGCGCGGCGTCGGGCGTCGGGTGTCGAGCGCGCGGCGTCGAGGCGCGCGAGGGTCTGCGCCGCGGCGAAGCGCGACGTCGTTTTGTTTCGCTCGAATGAACTTGGACTGACGTAATTTTTCTCTCGTACGTGCTACTTGCGAATATATAGGCTAAACCTGCGAAAGCCCCTGCGGCCCTCAAGGCTAAACAACCGAAGGCGGAACCGAAGGGCCCGTCCAACCCGTTGTTTGAGCGCAAGCCGAAGAACTTTGGCATTGGTAACGCGTTGCCGGTGAAGACGCCGCTTAACCGTTACGTGAAGTGGCCGAAGTATGTGCGCATCCAGCGCCAACGTCGTGTGTTGCAAAAGCGTTTGAAGGTCCCGCCGGCCATCAACCAATTCAACAACACTTTGGACAAGAACTTGGCGACGAACTTGTTCAAGCTTCTCATGAAGTACCGCCCGGAGGACGCGTCCCAAAAGAAGGAGCGCCTCGCCGGTATGGCGGAGGCTGAAGCCGCGGGTAAGGATGTTGAGAGCAAGAAGCCCGTTGTCGTGAAGTTCGGTATCAACCACATCACGTACCTCGTGGAGCAAGGCAAGGCGCAACTCGTGTGCATCGCGCACGACGTTGACCCGGTTGAACTCGTCGTCTGGCTCCCGGCTTTGTGCAAGCAAATGAACGTGCCGTACTGCATCGTTAAGGGCAAGGCTCGCCTCGGTGCGGTTGTGCACAAGAAGACCGCCACGGCGTTGGCGCTCACCGCGATCAAGAACGAAGACAAGCTTGAATTCTCCAAGCTCGTCGAAGCCATCAAGGCTTCTTACAACGACGTCTTCGCGAAGACGTCCAGAACGTGGGGTGGTGGTATCATGGGTATTAAGTCCCAAGCGAAGACTGAGGCTCGTAACAAGATCATCGCTCGCGAGCTTGCCCAACGTGCGACTGTTCAGCAATAGGAAAAGAACATGTTGGTGTTTAAGTTCCTTTGTTACTTGGTATGATGGTGAAGTCGTCTGCGGCGCGACGGCAACTTGCGCGGTGACTAGAGGCGTCTCACTTAATGGGGCGCGTTTTGTAATCGTCAAATTTCTAAAAAATCTTCAAAATCGCCGTCTTGATAATATCTTTGTCCATGTATGCGCGCGTCTCGACGTCGTCCAAACCACACAACGCGACCGCCTTGGCTCGAACGCGCGAATTTGGATATTCCTCACTACGCGGAGCGCTCACCCACCGGTGCGCACCAATCATCGTCACGCGCGCGCGCACGCACGACGCACGCACGCACGCATAACATGTCCACTGTTTCCAACGCCAATCCTGACGCCGTCGCCACGCCCTCTAGCGTTGCAAAGACGAATGCCGTCGCGAATGCCACCAACGACGATGCGCCGTGGTGGCAAAACATCAAGCAACCGCGCGTGTCTTTCCACACCGATCCGGTGTGGGGACTGAAAGTATCCAAGGTACGCGTGCGTTATACGCGCTATCGTCGTCGACGTTGTCGTTCGCGCCCGCGTCTCGTCGTTGACTCGCGTTGACTTGATTATGATGAATTCAGTTGATCTCTCGTCGAGACGCGACTCGTCGTTGACCTCGGGACATCGCGTCGCGTGCGCGATTGAAAACGACTTCGAGCGCACGCACTAACGTGTAGTACAATCGTAATGCATGATTCGGTGCACGCACAGACTGTGGATGTGAAGGGGTTACCAGGGAACGAGGCGCACGCGACGAGCGTGACTGTCGGCGCGCTCGCCGATTACGCCTCAAAGACGATCCATACGTTTGCGAAACTCGAGCGCGAGATTGGTGAGCCCGGAAAAGTTGCCGTGGATGTCACTGGCGTGGAGTTACAGAAGAAGTTTGAGGTTGGCGAAGGATTATTAGCCACAGATGTGTCCCTGGGGTTGGGCGTGCAGTGGGACGGGAAGCCGTACATTAACTTTGACGCAATGCCGCGAAGCAACGCGTTAAAAGCCGTGGGCGCGACTGCGGCGATCCATAACGGTCGGTCGATCGACGTGCGACCGTGCAGACCGTTGTTTGCCAACGTCAGCATCGAGTCGCCGATTTCGCTCTACCGTGATGGCACGGAATTGAACTTGCAATCGCACGGGCTCATCGCCGCCGTAAACTTGCCGCGGAGCGAAATCAACGTGGCGAAAAAGTAAATTCGACAGCCTTCGTCTTTGAATCAGCCGCGCCACATTAGCCCGTGTATTAAATCAATCAAACATCCTTCGTTTTCAACACACGACGCGTGTCGCGAATGACTTAAACAGACTCTACGATTATCCAAATGTCGCGCGTCGAGACGCCCCACCCTCACACCGCGCCCGCCATGGCGCAACCGCTTCGCGATCAGGGTGGACTCGCCGAAATCGCCCGTCGTCTCGCCGTACGTCACCATCGATATTCGCGTGCCGCCTGTGCTATCCTCGTCCGCCACGCGTCGTTGTCTTCGTCGTCGTCGTCGCCGCGTACAGAACGAACTCGTCGCGCAGCCGCCACTCGCGTGTCACCGACTCACCGCAAGTATTACATTTTCCCCGACGCAGGCGGAGCGACAGCGCGGAAACGATGCGGTGGTGAAAGAAACGACGCCCATTGCGCTGACGCGAGCGAAAGATGACGGCGTGAGCGCACCGTTAGCGCCGAAAGACGGAGGCAAGCGCGAGGCAAAGGCGTTGAAGGAAAAGAAGAGTAAAAAGGCAAAGAAAGAGCCGCCGCCGCCGCCGCCGTCGAGCTCGTCGAGTTCGTCGAGTTCGTCGTCATCGTCGTCGAGTTCGTCTTCATCATCGAGTTCGTCGTCATCGTCGTCGAGTTCGTCTTCGTCGTCGAGTTTGGCGTCGTCGAGCTCGTCGTCGAGCGAAGAGGTCGCTGAGGAGCGCAAGCGGAGACGAGACGCCAGCTCGAGCGATATGGAGGACAGTGACGTTATTGATTCCGGCAGTGACGATGACGACGACGACGACGACGACGATGATGATGACGTCGATGCAGTCGACGTTAGCGATGAGGAGGACGTGAGTAAAGCTTTTAAGCGCGCGAGGGAGACGTTGCGAGCGGCTTTAGAGCGACACGGAAACGTTGAGTGTCTGACACGCGAGGCCCGAGCAGAGCTCGTGGAGAGTGGGCACGAGTCTGCCATGGAGAAGGCGTGTAAAGAAGTTGGACTGCAAGTTGGGGCGGTGATTAAGAAGATTTTGCGTAAGAATCTGTCACTCATGGGTGCCAGGGATAATTTGTTGGACACGAGCGTGTCGTTAGTAGACGACTTGAAGCCTCGAGAATCGACGAATCCGTTGGTGAATAATTTAGATCCAGAGAATTTCCAGTGTCGAATGTGGGATTCTATCGTTAAGCACAACAACGTTGTGTGTGGACGCGCACAAGCTGCGATGGACACGGTTGAGAACACGGACACCTCCACGGCGACTGAAACCGCGGCGGTGGATGAAACAGAGTTCGCCCAAGTGTATCGCGATGCATTCATCGAGGCTTATGGGGACGATATTGATGAATTGCGTAAAGATGAGAAAACTAACGTCGGGGTGATCCTACGCGCGATTCAAACGGGTGTGGACATAGTACCAGAGCTGCAGAAGCAGTTACACTTACAGTGGGCTTCGTTACGAGTACGATCGCAACCCGACGAGAAGTAGCCGTTGTTCACTGCCACTAGCATAATGTCTGATGTACACATATATTTACATAAAATTATCGCCTACTTTCCTATGCAGAAGCGCTCGAAAATAGTGTCTAAAATATCCTCGGTTGTGTCTTCACCAGTCACTGTACCGAGCGCAAACGCGGCTTCGCGTAAATCAATGGTCCAAAAGTCTAGGGGCATTTCTGCAGCTATAGTACCCTTCAGTCGGTCTAAAGAGTCTGCGGCGACTTGCAAAGCCTCGGCCTGACGTTGGTTTGCGGCCCATGCCCCGCCTTCAGCGTCGACGGCGCCACCGCTCACCGTGTTGACCACCGCAGATTCCAACGAACTCAGGTTGTCTCCAGTCGCCGCACTAACGTGCACGACGGCGCTAAACGTGGAAATGACCTCGTCGGGTGGCGTCGCATTAGCCGCGTCGGCGACGTCGGTTTTGTTAATGACGAGCACTGCAGAGCCACTCGCTCGAGCGTTATTTGAGATTTCGCTTTCCCAAATCGCATAGTCTTCAGTCGTCCATCCACGCTCTGCATCGACGACAAGTACGACCACATCTGCACCCGCCGCAGCTGCGCGAGAACGCTCAACGCCGATTTGCTCGACCTCGTCGTCGGTTTCAGATCGAATACCAGCGGTATCGAGCAAAGTCGCCGGCAAGCCTCCGATGTTCACCGAAGCCTCTACGACGTCTCTCGTTGTACCCTCGCGTGATGTCACAATCGACCTTTCACTTCGTGTCAACGCATTGAGCAACCTCGATTTGCCAACATTTGGTCGCCCGACGATGGCGACCGTGACACCAGTTTCGAGTAGAGCTCCACGACGAGCCGTTTGCAATACGTCTTTTACCGTCTCACCCGCAGCAGCCGCTTTTGCGGCTATGGCGTCGACGTCCAGTGGCACCATTTCGTCATCAAAATCCAATCGCGCTTCAAGCTCAGCGAGTAAGTCTACGCACAACGTGCGCGCTTGACTCACGGGCGTCGTCAATCCACCTCGCATCGTTGCCAACGCGCTATCCGCCGCCGCCGTCGTCTTCGCGCTCACTAATGCGTGCACTGCTTCAGCTTGCGCCAAATCTAAGCGACCGTTGAGAAACGCGCGCAGCGTAAACTCACCATTTCTCGCCAATCGCGCGCCTTCGTCAAGACATCGACGCAATACGCGCTGCACGCACACGGCGCCGCCGTGACAGTGAAGCTCCACGACATCCTCCGCCGTGTAGCTTCTCGGCGCCAAAAACGCCAACGCAATGACTTCATCGATAATTTTCCGCCCAGACGCGTTACCAGCGTCGGTATCGCGCGCATACACCACCCCATACGTCGCGCGATGACTCTCAAACTGAAAGTTCTCCCGCCCGCCGCCGCCTCGCCCGACGGCGAACACGCGCCCAGCGATCGCCACCGCATCCTCCCCACTCAACCGCACGATGGCGATCCCGCCGCTCGACGCCACGACGGGCGTCGCTATGCCCGCAATCGTGTCCCGGTCGCCCTGCGTCGACGTCGATGACGCCCAAACACGCAAACACTGAAGAGCGCGCGCACGGTGTGGCCCATCGCCTCGCCCGCGACGCGACGACGCGCGTTCGACGCGTTGGCGCGCGCCGAGCGCGCGCGCGGTGGACATCGCGCGCGGCGCAGTGCGGCGTACGCGTCGTCGATGGCGCGCGAGCACCACACAAACAATGAGTTTGATGCCGTAAAAACGTCTACAGTATGAAAACGGGCACCTGACGGCGCGGCGCGGCGGCGGCGGCGGCGTCACTTTCGGCCGAGTTCGTCCGTCGTACGCGTGCGACATCGAGCGGTGAAGCTGCTTACATCGACCGCAGACCCAGGTACGGTTCGCGTGCGCGTCTTTGTCGATCGTTCGCGCGCGTTCGCGCGCTCGGCGACGCGTAGGCGCGCGTCTTTCGGCGGCGCGCGTGGCGTAATTCTAGGGCAACAATCCACTCGACGCTCGCGTCGCGTTCCTCGCGCGGTGACTGACGTGGCGTTCGTTCGTGTTCGTGCACGCACAGATATTCATCTTTAACGCGCGCATATCATCATGGCTGACGTGAACCCGAAGGCGTACCCGCTCGCGGATGCGCAATTGACGATCACTATTTTGGACATCGTGCAACAAGCGAGCAACTACAAGCAGTTGAAGAAGGGCGCGAACGAAGCGACGAAGACGCTGAACCGCGGTATTTCTGAGTTTGTTGTGCTCGCGGCGGATACTGAGCCGCTTGAGATCTTGTTGCACTTGCCTTTGTTGGCTGAAGACAAGAACGTTCCGTACGTCTTCGTGCCGTCAAAGCAAGCGCTCGGACGCGCGTGCGGCGTGAGCCGACCGGTTATTTCTTGCTCTGTGACAACGAATGAAGGTTCGCAGTTGAAGCAGCAAATCCAAAATTTGAAGGATAGCATCGAAAAGTTGCTCATTTAATAATCCTCTCGTGGGTTATGGAATTAAGTAAACGCCAGCCGGCGGCGCCGAGTCGCGCGTTTGTTCGCGACTCTGCGCCGCCGCGTTCGGCGTTCGCCTTCATCGATCCGGTTCATGTCGCGGGTAATTTTACACCTGTACCACCGACTAATCTTCTAGCGTATTAGACATCTATACGTAATTTTCAAAACACGAATAAAGTAACAAAAGCAAAGTTCCTCTTGATGGTTCATTAAAGCGAACAGCTCCGCACACCTCGATGCTCAGCGCCAGCAGGCTCGCGTCGCGCATCGTCACTCGCGTGCAACCAGCCGCTCGCCGCTCGTACGCACCGTTACATCACCGCGCAATGCCGACGCCCGACGACGTGATGCGTTCTAGAATCACCAAGGACGACCGCGTCGTGCTGTTCATCTGCGACATGCAAGAAAAGTTTGCCAAAGCCATCACTGGTTTCGACCAAGTCGTGCACGCGCAGACGGTGTTGATTCGAGGCGTGCAAGCCATGAAGAATAGTGGCAATCATTCTATATATGTAACCGAGCAGGTGCCAGAGAAGCTTGGAGGGACTGTGGAGCCATTACGGGACGCTCTGAAGGAGTTCAACGAAGAAGGATTCACCCACACAAAAGCAAAAACACGTTTTAGCATGATCGATGAGGAGTTTCGGTCTATATTTCCACATGACAACGATCGCGTCGCCGTCGTGACGGGCATTGAAGCACACGTGTGCGTGTTGCAGACGGTGTTGGATTTGTTACAGTCCGGTTGTCGCGTCCACGTGTGCGTCGACGCGGTCAGCAGCATTCGCCCGGAGGACCGCGCCGTGGCTTTGCGTCGCATGGAGAGCGCTGGGGCGTATTTAGCGACGACTGAGTCGATTTTGTTCGAAATGCTCGGCGATGCTGACTCAGAGCACTTTCGAGCTGTGTCCGCAGCCGTGCGCGCAAAACGGCCGGACACTCCGGCGCTCCCGTCGATTTGACAACTGTGCGATGACGGAAAGAATTGTAATTTACAAGATAGCGCTTTAAGCGGCATGCTACAGACAGACAGGATTTCGTGCGTGAGAGAAACCACTACTTGATTTCCGGTAGAACTGCGGGAATGGTGGCGTACTCGTATAATTTATCGAGGTCACCCTTCCACTGCGTGGCGTTGAGCTCTGACACGCGCTTGGCTTCGCTCTTGCCGTCTCGCACAATGTTAAGTAAATAATTCACGTAAACCTCCTCCCCGAGCCCGCGCTCTTTCAATCCAACGACGGAAAGATCTACGATTTGCTTGGCGATGTCTAACGCGGTGCCGTCTCTGAATTTAGCGGACAAACCATCCTTGGTGACGCCGACGCGAAGGGCGTCGCGCTCCGCTTGCGTCCAGTCGCTCACCAGCTTTTCTGCCGCCGTGAGCGCGGTATCAGAGTACAACAACCCAACCCAAAACGCAGGCAACGCGAGGATGGCTTCATAAGACCCACCGTCAGCGCCGCGCATCTCCATGTACTTTTTCAATCGTACTTCTGGGAACACCGTCGTGAGATGCTGTTCCCAGTCGTCAAGCGTCGGCTTGTCTCCCGGAAGTTGCGGCAACTTACCCGCCATAAAGTCGTGCCAAGATTCGCCAGAGACGTCCACGTACGTGCCATTGCGATACACAAAGTACATG
>Ga0222714_10003150_pt1 | contig 17010 bp, 25 predicted proteins | sample C33_3DmetaG_FD_165048 | JGI IMG/M metagenome (GOLD analysis project Ga0222714, IMG submission 165048) | Estuarine water microbial communities from San Francisco Bay, California, United States - C33_3D | ecosystem: Environmental > Aquatic > Marine > Unclassified | place: USA: California...
AGGGGCGACACTCCGAAGGTTTTTTTATGATTGGTTACGAAGAATGACACCAGAAAACAAACCCCTGCCGAACCTCGAGCTCGCCCGCGCCCTGGGCATTACGCCGCAGCGCGTTAGCGTGCTTAAGCGCGAGGGAATGCCGGCGCATTCGGTCGAGGCCGCGATCGCCTGGCGCGACGAGCGAGCCGTGGCCCGGGCGGCGCGTGCGCCGGTGGCCGCGAACGTCGCGGCGCTCGACGACGGAACCCTGGCCGGAACGATTGCCGAGCACCGTCGGCTCGTCGACCAGGCCCGGGGCGTATGGCTGGCCGCGATGACCGGCGGCGATCCGAACCAGGCGAAATACCAGACGGCTTATAACCAATCCCTTAAGACCCTGGTCGCGCTCGAAGAGGAGCAGGAGCGCCGGGCGATCCTGGCCCGCGAATACATCACGGCGAAGGAAAGCGCCGAGACGATGCGTCGCCTTATGGCCGAGGTCGTCGAGCGTTTCGACAAGCTCGCGCTGGACTGCGCCGAGGGTTGCAACCCGGAGAACCCGCCGAAGGCCGTGAAGGTACTCGAGGCCTGGGCGCGTAAGACGAGGGCGCAGCTTACGGAGGGGCTCGACGATGGGGCGTAAGCGCAAGCCGGCGAAGCGTAAGCCGATGCCGCCCCCGACCAGGGTAACGCCCGACAAGCGCCGGAAGCTTCTCGAGCGCCTTCTGGCCCTAATCGTTCGGAGGGGCGAGAATGAATAAGGACGAGCTGCGCCGGATAGGCCTCGAGGTTCTGCGTCCTTCCGACGACGGCGATATCGTCCGATGGCTCGAGGCGAACGTGAGCAGCATACCCGACTCGCCGATGCCGGGGCCGTTCCGTTCCGACCGCACGCCCTGGATTGCGGAGGCGCTCCGCATCGCGGCCGACCCCGAGGTTCGTATGCTTACGATCCAGGCGAGCATTCAGTCCGGCAAATCCCTCTTTGCCCGGTTGTATCTTTGCTGGATGATCGCGAACAAACCAGGCCCGACGATGCTCCTCCAGGCGACCGACCCGGAGGCCCGCGACTTCAGCATTCGCAGCTTGCGGCCTTTGTTCAATTGCTGCGAGCCGGTGGCGCGTCGTCTCAAGCCGGAGGATTCGGACAGGTCGACGACGATAGACTTCGACCGAATGACCCTCTATTGCCGGGGCGCCTGGAACGAGGCGAACCTTCAGCGCCTCTCCCTTCGTACGGTGATCGGCGACGAGGCCTGGCTATATCCGCGAGGGCATATCGGCGAGGCGAGCGCACGCGTAACGGCGTTCGGATGGATGGGTAAACGTATATTTATGTCCCAGGGCGGGACGGCCGGCGACGAATGGACGCAGATCCACGAGAGTACGGATATGCGCGAATGGCATTTCTCCTGCCCGAAATGCGGGGCGCTCCAGCCCTGGGAATGGGCCCAGGTACGGCTGCCGGAATCGGCGAAGGAAACCGGCACCTGGGATTTATTGGCGGTCGCGGCCGGCACGACGTACGAGTGTCGGAGCTGCCTCGAACGATTGCCGGACAATAACGCGACGCGTCTCGAGGCGAACGCCAAAGGCGCCTTCGTCGCGACGAAGCCGGCGAGCGCCGCCGGTTATGTCGGCCTACATTGGAACGCGCTCGCCTGTATGTCCTGGGGCGAGCTCGGCGTGCTTATGCTCAAGGCCGCCGAAGCCGTCGACCTATACGCCGACGAGGAGGGGCGGCGCCTGTTCAAGCAGAAGCGCCTCGCGCTACCCTGGTCGGAGGAGGGCGGGGCGATCGTAAACCTCGAGGAAGCCGGGCCGTACCAGGCCGGCGACGATTGGCCGCACGAAGCAAGGATTACGCCGAAGGGCGAGATCGTCGGACGCGAAGGAGCGCCGGAGGGTTCGATACGATTCCGTACGGTCGGCATAGACGTCCAACGAGGCTCGTTCTGGATAGCCGTCCGGGGTTGGGCAAAGACAGGGCATAGTCGGCTCCTGCATTACGGAAAGGCCGAAACCTGGGAACAGCTCGACGACCTGGTAAAGAGGTTCGAGGTTAACCGGGGTCTGGTCGCGGTCGACTCCGGCGACCAATCGGACACGGTTTACCGAGAGGCCGGAGCAAAGCGCGGCTGGAAATGCACAAAGGGCTCGGGGCAATTGGATTTCACCGTTCGAGATCGGAACGGAACCTCAAAGCGCTTTTATTCGGATAAGCAGAAGGTTCACGTTCCAGGATACGCGCAACGCGCCGAGCTCATCGTATTCTCGGCCCTGGCGGCGAAGGATATCCTAAACGGCCTCCGGCTTAAGAAGCTGCACACATACCCCGCCGACGCGCCGGCCGAATACCCGGAGCAGCTCAACGCGGAGGTAAGGGTCATAAAGAACGGCCGCCCGATATGGCAACTCCGGGCCGGCAAGAGGGATAATCACGCCCTGGACTGCGAGGTTATGGCGATGCTTATCGCCCTCCGATGGGGTCTGGTCGGCCGCGAGGCCTCCGAGCTTGGCGACTTGCCCTCCGAGAAATGAGGGTTAGTTTACCGAGGGGTTGCGGTCGGCGTAGTTTTCGGGAGTATGCGTTCCCGGGGCATAGGGTACACGGCCGCAACCCTTCCCCTTGGGGCGTTGCCTAACCCTGCAAAGGTATGGCCTCTGGTTTGTTCATAGGGTTGACCGAGACGCAGCTTCTGGCGATCCGCGACAAAGCCGTCGCCGATATCACGGCCGGCCGCGTCATTACGTCTTATTCAGATTCCGGCTCGAGCGTATCGAAGCAGTACGCGCTCCCTCCGAAGGAGATGCTCGCCGAGGCCCTCCTGGCCCTGTCTCGCCTCGATCCTGGCACCTATGGCCGGCGTCGTAACGTGATCTCGACGAATTGGGAGAACCGCGACCCGAGCTGATTTATGGCCCCCCGCAAGAAAACCAGCGCCCCTCGCGGCGCCTCTCGCAACATTCCGCGCAAGGGTTCCCCCGGAGGGCAGAAGCCGGCGGCCTCGATCAATAATTGGCAGAGCGTACAAAGCTCGCCGGCGCGGAGATATCTTTACCTCCCTCCGGCCGACGACCTTCGCCGCGATCTTACGCCGTACGACCGGCTTACGATGCTTAAAAAGTGCCGGTGGGCCGAACGTAACTCCGGCCTCTACCGGCAGATTATAGCCGACCTCATTATGTACGCGGTCGGCGACGGCATCACCCCGCAGTCTCACGCGAGCACCGAGGCGAACGCCAAGCTATACGAGGATTATTTCCGCGAGAAATCCAGGCGCATCGAGCTTACCGGGCGCTGGTCGTTCTCCCAGGTACAGGCCCTCCTATTGCGTGCGATGGTTCGCGACGGCGACGCGTTCGCCGGCAAGATTCGGAACGGCCGGGGCGAGGCGAAGCTTCAGCTATTCGAGGCGCACAAGGTAGGGAACCCCGAGGGCCCGGAGATTCCCGAGCGTATGTGGGACGGTATCCAATTCGGGGCGTACGGCGAGGTCGTCGGTTATAACGTCTACCGATCCGACGGACGCTCGCGCCTGGTTATCGGGCCGGCGATGATGCACATATGCGACCACGAGTACGTTTCCGGCGCTCGCGGACTACCCCTCCTGCAACATTCAATCTCGACGATACAGGACGAGCAGGACCTCCTACAACTCGAGCTTCGAGGGGTCAAGGATGGGGCCGACATTACAAGGGTGCTCAAAAAGGACGGAGGGTATATCGACGAAACCCTGGCCGGCGAAATCTCCGGCAGCCGGGCCGACTGCAACGACCTCGGCGCGGTCGCGGCTTCGTTCGGAGGCAAGCTGCTAACGCTCGCGCCCGGCGAGTCTCTCGAATCCTTCGCCTCGGCCCGACCCTCGCCGACGTTCCAGGGCTTCCTCGCGGCGCTCGAGCGCGACATATCCCAGGGCGTTCTACCGTACGAATTCGTCGGCGATAGCTCGAAGATCGGAGGGGCTTCGGTTCGCCTCATCGTCGGCAAGGCCGCACGCGTGTTCGGTAAATATTCTCAACTGATAATCGAGCAGCTTTGCGTTCCGACCTGGGGCTATATCATCGGCGACGCCATCGCCCGGGGCGAATTGCCCGACGACCCTGCCTGGGCGAGTACGAGCTGGACGACCCCGAAATCAATCACCGTCGACTCTGGCCGAGACGCGTCGAACGATCGCGCCGACGTCGAGATGGGGCTACTCTCTATGTCGGAGCTCTACGCGCAGCGCGGCCTCGACTTCCGTACCGAAATGCAGAAGCGGGCCGACGATATGAATTACATTATTAAGACCGCCCAGGCCGCCGGCGTACCTGTATGGATGCTTTACAAGCCCGGTTTCAATTGGCTGCAACAGGGCCAGAATAACGAGCAGATCCCCGAGGACGTCGCCGAGAACCTCGAGCTCCCTCCTCCTCCTATCAATCCTCCGACCTCCTAATATGACCCGCTTCCTACTTAACGGCCTCCGAGGCCGCGAGCCCCTCCTGGTCGAACCGAGCCGGGCCCAGGATCACGCCGCGCTTGCCGAGAAGGTCGGATTTACCGACCTCCTTTCAAAGCTGTTCGGAGAACGTCCGAAGGCCTACCTAATGGACGACGGCGAGAAGCGCGTCGGGGTCGTACCTATCCGGGGCCTAATCGGCAAGGGGCTCGCCCCGGTCGAGAAGCTCGCCGGCGCCGTCGACGTCGACGATATTTCCGAGGACATCGACGCGATGCTCGAGGCCGGCGCCGACCGCATCGCCTTCGACGTTTCCTCGCCTGGCGGCACCGTTACCGGCGTCGAGGAGCTCGCGAACAAGGTGCGCGCCCTGGGCGTTCCGACGATGGCGTATACCGATACCGAAATGGCGTCGGCCGCTTATTGGATCGCCTCGGCCGCCGACCGCGTGCTCGTTAGTCCGTCGGCCTCCGTGGGCTCCGTGGGCTGTTATCTCGTTATGTACGATATGTCCAAGGCCTTCGAGGCCGCCGGCGTCCAGGCCCGCGTTTACAAGGCCGGCCGGTATAAGGCGATCGGCGTCGAGGGCGCGGAGATCACGCCCGACCAGGACGAATACTTGCAACGTTCCGTCGAGGAAATCTGGGAGGACTTCAAGGCCGGCGTGCTTATGAAGCGTAGTCTCGTCAAGGCCGAGGATATGGAAGCCCAGGTTTTCTCCGGCAAGGTCGCCGCGCAGAAGGGCCTCGCAACCGGCGTCGCGGAATCCTTCAAGGCCGCCCTGGCCGGCTTCTAATGCCGCGCATTATCTCGGACATAGATAATACGGTTCTGCGGGACGGCGAGGCCGTCGAGGCCGTCGTCGCCTTTCTGAAGCAGGAAGCCGAGGAGGTCGTATTCCTTACGAACCGGCCGGAAGCCGAGCGCGACAAGACGGTCGCCGATCTCGAGAAGGTCGGCGTCGAATACGAACGTCTTATTATGAACCCCGGCGAGACGCCGGCGCCCGAATTCAAGGCCGGCGTTATCCAGGCCGAATACCTGGACAAAGGCCTTCGCGTCGACGGCTTTATCGACGACCGCGAGGATACCCGGAACGCCGTCGAGAAGCTCGGCGTCCGCACCCTTTCGCCGGCCGAGGTCGAGGCCTATATGGCTGCCGAAGAAAACGAAGCCGAGGAGCCGGAGGCCCAGGCCGCCGAATGGGCCGAGCGCACCGTTACCCGGCTCGACCAGGGCGACAAGGTTGCCCGCCGTTGCAAGTTTATGACTCCCGAGGAATCCGTCGCTAATCTGTCCCAGGCCGTCGAAGCGCTCACCAGCGAACGCGACGACCTCCGCGCCTCCGTCGAGAAGCTCGCCGCGTCCAACGGCGTCGAGCTCGAGGCCCTTAAGGTCGAGGCCTCCGCGAAGGATGCCCGCCTCGCCGAGCTTACGGCAGCCCTCGAAGGCGCCGACAAGCTGGTCGCCGAGCTTTCCCAGAAGGTCGCCGCCCTCGAGAGCAGCGCCATTACCGCCAGCGCCGAGGCCGCGAAGATCGCCGCCAGCGTCGGCGTCGAGCCGGTCGAGCAGTCCCCGGCCGACGCGCCGGTCGCCAAGACCGACGACGATATCCGCGCCGAATTCCTGGCGATGCCATTCGGCAAGGAGCGCACCGCGTTCTTCAACAAGAACCGCAAGGCGATTCTCGGTAAGTAATCTCCCCCTTTCTCTCATCCACTAACTCAATACTCATATGGCTAACTCCATCGCTGCGGCCCCGGCCGCGCTCGCCCAGCAGATCATCCCCGGCCTCGTCGGAAATCTGCCTCTCATCAACGCTTTCTCCACGAACCTCACCGGCGGCTTCACCCGCGGAAAGTCCGTGCAGGTCAGCATTATCGGAGGAGACGCCGCGATTGAGTTCGGCGCCACCGGATACGCTGAAAGCCAGGACGCGGACATCTCGGCAGTTTCGGTCTCCCTCAAGCACCTGCACTCGACCAAGAAGTTCGCGCCCATCGACCTGGCCGAATACGGCGAGGACTACATCGTTAACGCTTTCGTCCAGAACGCCGTCGAGGAGCTTTCCGCGAAGGTTATGGCCGAGGTCGGCGCGATCATCACGAACGCTAACTTCGCCGCTAACGCGGTCGTCGCCGCCGGCTCGTTCGGTTACGACGATGTGGTCGACCTCAACACCGCCCTGTCGACCGCGAAGGCCTCGCGCTCTCGCGCCCTCATCCTTAACCCGACTTATGTCGGCGCTCTCCGCAAGGACGCGACTCTGACCCAGGCCTTCTCCGGCGCCGCCCAGAACAGCGCGGTCGTTACCGAGGGCGCCCTGGGCCGCGTGTCCGGAATGGACGTGTTCGAGTATTCCGACCTCCCCGGCAACTCCGAGAACCTCACCGGCTTCGCCTGTGGTAAGGACGCGATCGCCGTCGCCTCGGCTCTGCCCTCCCCCGCTATGTTCGAGGGCGAGGTCGACAGCGCCGTCGACCCCTCCGGCCTGGCCGTCCAGGTGCTCAAGTCCAAGGCCTACGACGGCTTCCTGCGCCTCTCGGCGACGATGCTGTTCGGCGTGAGCAAGGCCCGCGCGACCTCCCTTAAGCGCGTGCTGTCGGCCTAATAGGTCGAGCAGCTCGAAGCAAGGGGCTCCAACCGGGGCCCCTTTTCTTTGCCCGGCTCCGCAAAGATATGGCCGCCCTTTATCCCGAATTCCTGCCAGACGCGAAGGAGGTCGTCGCCGAGCTCGGGATCGCCGGCCAGACGGACGGCGGCGCCCTTACTTTCCTGGCGATGCTATCCGACCCCGCCGTTACGCAATCCCTCCAGGCGGGCGGCTTTATCGAGCAGACCCAGCACACCGTCCGACTCCCGGCTTCCGACGCCTCCTGGGCCCTCCCAGACGGCTCAATTGGGGCGTCTGGCGCCATCGTTAGCGGAGGGGCCGTCGTGGCCCTCCTGGGCATCGGCAAAAAGATTGCCGTCGGAGGCAAGGCCCTTCGCATCACCGGCCAGACATACAAGCCGGGGTCGGCCTGGGTAACGCTCGTCGTCGTCGACGATAATCAATAATGGCCCGCGTCGAGGTTAAGATCGTACCGCGCACCCTGGCCGAATTCCGGGCCGCCGTCGAAAGGTTCGCCCGCGAGATGGGGTATAACCTCCGCGACATCGCGCTCGGTCAAGGCGCCCTGCTCGCCCAGGATTCGGCGATATTCTCCCCGCCCTTCCCAATGGGAGGAGGTCGAGGCCTTTCTAAAGCTGCTCAAAAGGCCGGCGAGAAGGCCGTCGACCGAGACGTTAGCCGGGTAGTCGTCGGCGCCGACGATACCTCGAAACGCTCGACCGGCGCCCTGGTCGCGATGCGCCTGGTCGGCTCGGTTAAGTACGATAACGTCGGGGCGTTCCGGCAGCTCCGGCAATCGGCCGCCCTTAAAAGCTCGAAGGGGAATAACTCCGTATTTCAGAAGCTCCTTAACGACGCCGACGAGGTTCGGGCGTTCAAGAAGGCCCGCAACTTCTTTAACCGGGCCAAGACTTCGGTTAACGCATTCGGCCGCGTCGAGGCGAACGCGACGGACGTCGCCGGCATACATAGGGCGATCAAGGCGAAGTATGCCGGCCGCATATGGAGAAACAAGGGCCCCGGCTTCCCCTGGTTCTCGAAGTACGTCGTCGAGAAGGCCGGCGCCGTCCAGGCCTACGTCGAGAAGGAGAAGCTCCAGGTCGGCTCGTTAAAGGCCGGCTGGTGGACGGTCGTCCAGAAGCTGCCCAGGCCGAAAACAAAGACCGGCGGCGAAAGGGTTTACGGAATGTCCGGCTGGCTGCCCTGGGTAAAGCGCCACCCCGCGAACGGCTCCGTCCTATTTAGGGAGAACGGTCGCGACGTTACCCTGGTAATCGCGAACCTTATCGGCGACTCCGACGGCGCCGCGTCCGACGTCGACGGCGGCGGCGTGCCGGCTATCGCGATCGGCAATCGGGTAAAGCAGCTCGAGGCCGAGCTCGTCAAACGGCTCGAAAAGGCCGCAAGGCAATTCGAGAAATAACCTCTTACTTATGGGCACGAAATCAATTAGACACGTTACCGAGCAGCTCGTCGCCGCGCAGCTCGCCGCCGAGGAGGGCCTTGCCGGCGTTAACGTCTATACCGGCGACTCGGCCGAAATCCAGACCCTCCCCCGCGTCGTCGTCCTGGCCGAATCGGCTCGGCCTCCTGGCGACCTTCCCGAAGGCCTTGGCAATTACGCGGTCGGCGTCCGTATAACCCTCCTCTCGAATGCGGACGATACGACCCTCGCCGATCACCGGGCCCGATGCGCCGCCCTGGCCGGAAGTATGTACGACGTCGCCCTGCTGCAATCCGCGTTCACGGCCTCGACCGACGCCCTGCTGTATGACGTTACCCCGACCGGCGAGGACGACGGCCTGGACGACCGAAGCTGGGCGACCGTATTTACATACGAGCTCCTGGCCTGTCTAAACCCGGTTGCCTAACCCTGCAAAGGTATGGCAGCTGTAATCCAGGGCGTCGTTTGTCTCTACGGGGTAACCGGCTCCGAGGCCTCCCTTTACGTTCAATCGTACTCGGTTTCCTCGAGCTTCATCTCGGAGGATACCGTCGTTAACGAATCCGGTATTACCGTTACCTGGCGGGCGAACGACCGCAGCTCCGAGCTAACCCTCGAGGGCATCGCGAAAACGGTTAACCCTCCGAAGCTCGGCGACGTCCTTACGTTTACGCTCGCGACGAATTCAAACCACGGAACCTCGCCGGTTTCCAACTCGATCACGGCGGTCGTTACCAAGGTCGAGGAGAAGGGCGGGAGCAAGGAATTCGTTAAGGTTTCCGTTACTGCTAAGGATTGGGAAGGTATTACCGTCGCCTAACGACTTGAACCCTCGCCGGCGTAAGGGTAAAACCTTTGCCGATGGACGAGCGTTTTTTACAGGCCTTCACCGACCCCGCGCCGGTGCTTATCCTGGGGCGCCGCGTCTGGCCCTTCTGTCTGAAGCACCGCGTCCGGCTTATGGCCCTGGGCTCGCCCCTGCTCGATGGCCGGCCGGTAACGCCGGTCGACCTCCTGGTCGGCGTAAAGGTATGCGCCGAGGAGCCGATCGGACGCCCCGGCCTTCTCGACTCCTGGCGCCTGGCCCGGCTTTCGGCGAACCCTGGGCTATTCGAGGCCGAGCTGCAAAGGTTCGGCGAATACTCCCTCGTTACGCGCTGGCCTAAATTCTGGGAAAAGAAGGAGGGCGCGGCCGGCGCGACGTCGACGATACCCTGGCCCCTAATGGTCGTCGCGAACCTCATCGCCTCCGGCATCGAGGAGCAAAGGGCCTGGGAAATGCCGGAATGCCAAGCGATATGGTTAAACGTCGCCTTGATTGCCAGGAAGGGCGCCGACGTGAACGTGCTCTCTACCGAGGAGGAGGAGTTTATGGCGTCCGTCCTGGCGGCCGAGGTTGCCGGCCCTGCAAAGGTATAACCTACTTATGGCGCGTAGAAAGATGGAGTACGAGATCGTCGGTAAATCCGACGTCCAGCAGGTAACGAACCGGGCGAAGGCCTCCCTCTCGCAGCTCGACCAATTCGCCTCGACGGTCGGAAAGAAGCTCGGCGAATTCGGTAAGGATTTCGCGATGGGATTCCTCGCGCCTATGATGCTGCTCCATAAGGCGATAAGCATTATTTCGCAGAAGATTGAGGAGCAAAAGCAGAAGGTTAAGGAGGCCCGCGCCTATTTGACAAGCGAGGAGGGGAAGGACAAAGGCGACCCCCTGGTTCGCGAATTCCTGCGTCGTTCCGAGGAGAAGGCGAAGGCCGCCGAGACGGAGGAGAAGATTAAGGTCGGCCGCCAGGACGCCGTCCGCGAATTCCTCGAAACGACCCCGGAGGGCCGGGCCATCGTCGAGCGCGAACAGGCCGGCCTACGCGCCGCTATGGGGCCAGGAGCAGGAGCCGGAAGCGCCGGGCCTGGATTTAGCGCGGTCGCCCTCGATCCTAACGCCCTTGCGAATAATCCGAAGATCCAAGAGGAGGTTATTAAGGAGCTTCGTAAGCGCCTAACGCTCGCCCCGGAGGCGCCCGGCTTCGCCCCCGCCCAGGGCGGCAACGTTATCGGCGTCGGGCAGTCCGCGCTCGATATGGCCGTCGGCGAACAAACGCAGATTCAAAAGGACATCCTGCAAATGCTCCGCGATCACCTTCCGCAGCGCGGCCAGGCCCCGGAGGCCGACCTTACAAACAAACCAGAACCGACCCCGACGTACGCCCAGAAGCGCTCTATGCGTATCCGTATGCCGGCGGCCCGCTAATTTATGGCCCTCGTAAAACAAGGCGACGCCCTAACCTCGGCGCAGCTCCTCCGCAATTGGACGTTTGAAAATGACGGTTACGGCCTCTACACCGGCCGGGCCTCGTTCCGCGTCGACCGTTCCCAGGTCGATAACCTGGTACTGATCGGAAGCGCCCACCCTAACGAGCCGGCTATGTTCGTCCAGAAGCGAACCATCCGTTACGAGGGGCTCGAGTACGCGACTATCGACGCGCAGTACGTCGGCGTCGGAGACAACGGCTCGCCCGGTACCGAGACGGTTACGCGTCCTAATATCACCGGCTCGACCGGCCTTACCTCGGAGCACATCACGACGAACGCGCAATTCTTCGACGCCGACCCCGCGAAGGCGATCGCCGGCGACGGTACGACCTTCACGGCCTCGACGATAGTCCCAGGCGAATACGTCGGCGGCTCCCTGGGCGCGCATTTCAAACGCTCCAACGGCGGCGAATTTACCGGCTTTAAAGATGGCACCGTCGCGGACATTCGCCGGCTTCTCTACGGAAAGACCCATTACCTCGCGCCGACGACCAGCTTCTCCGGGGTCGTCTATATCCAGGACGACCTACCGACCGCGAAGGGGCTGCTCGCCGAGGTCGGCAAATCAAACTCCGTCGGAGTATTCGGAACCGTCAAGCTCCTGCCGGATTGGCTCGGGCCGTCGTTCGTAAATGCGACGTATAACCTCGGGCAGCTTATCCTCTCTCAAGTCAATTTCGAGGATTTCTGCCTCGATTCCCTCGGCGAGCCGAAGATCGTAAAAGTAACTTACGAAATCAAATACCTTCGCGACGGCTTCCCGGAACAGGTATACCCCCTGGCGACCTAATGGCGAACCCCATCCAGCCGGGCGTCGGGTACGGCTTCAGCTCGTCGGGGTTCGGTTTCACCCTAAACACGACGCCGCCGTTCGATATCTCGACGGAGAACCCGCACCCCTTTCACGTCTCTTACGACGGCTCGAAAGCGTACGTCCGATCTGGTACCGTAAATAACGAGCTGCTCGCCGACCAGGAGCTTACGATTCCTAATAACGTAACGAAGCAAATCTATATCGAATGCCACGCGTCGCCGGCCCCGACCGGCTTTCCGACGAGCGTAACGTGCGACTTTGCGGACGCCGTGCCGGCCGACGATGCCTCGACAGGTTATAAGCTTATTGCCGTTATCGTTAACGGCATCGTAACGCAGCACGTTTATACGGCGCTCGGAGGCGAACGGCACGAATACCAGAACCCCGCGCTAACGACGTATTATTTCTGGCGGTCGTGAGCGTAAACCCAACCCCGCCTTTTACGAGCAAAAGCCGGCTCGGATTCGTAACGGCCTCCGGCGCCGCGATTATTCCTGGCGTCGATACGTTCGACTCGGACGGCTTTACGAACAGCCAGCAAAAGGGAGGATGGGCCGACGCAATCCAGACGGTAACCCTTAATCTCGGCTCTCCCCTGGCCGGTGCTCTCGACTTTTCCCAGGACGCGTACGCGTTCACGTCGACCGGCATCGCGGCGACCGTCGCCGGAACCGGCCCCTGGTCGAACCCCTTTGTCTCTCCCCAGGTCGGAACCGAGACGACGACCGCGACCTTCTCCGTCTACGTTACCCAGGACGCCAACGGCAATCAATGGCAGGAGGGCGCCGGCACGAAGTACGAGAACGACCTTTTCGAGCAGACGTTTACGGCGACCGTAATAAACCCCTCCGGCGTGCTCGACGAATGGAGCTGGACACCTGGCGCCGGCACGACCACCCCGGTCGAGGTCATCGCGTCGGCGCCCTCGGTAGATTGGGCCCTTCATCCTAACTATACGGCCACCGTCGCGGCCACCGGCGGCCCAGGCCCGACGACCCTATGGGACGGCTCCTTTACCTTCGTCTATAAGATAGGATGGTTCGACCCTGTTAACCCTTATTGGTACGCCGACTCCGCGACCGTTACGATCCGGCGATATATCGGCAAGGGCGCGACCCCTCCGAGCTATTCCGCGCCCGACGAATACACGCCCTCGACCGATAACGTCGCGTTTACGCCGACCGAATTCTCGCCTCCGAATGAGGCCTATACCTAATCCCTTGCCCGGCCCTGCAAAGGTATGGCCGACACCGTAACGTTTAAGAGGGGCAATACCTTTGCCGCTAATTGCGCTTGGACTCCTGGCGCCGGCGATCCTGCGAACCTTCTTACGACCGACCTCGCCTCGAGCATTAAGGACAATTGCGGGAACGAGTACGCCCTAACCGTTACGAAAGCCGGCGACGGCCTCTCGTTTACCCTTACCTATCCGGCCGGAACGTCCGGCTGGAACGTCGGCCTGGCCCGGTGGGACATAAAGCTTACCTATGCCGGCGGCATCACCAGGACGGAGACGCTCCGCGTTAACGTGATCGAGGAGGTTACGCCCTAATTTATGGCAACGATTACCATTACCTCCGGCTCCTGGGCGGTCGACGCGACCCTTACTATCGGGGTCGGCGTGCCCGGTACCGATGGCGTCGGCGTGCCGGTCGGAGGGGTTACCGGCCAGGTTCTCGCGAAGGCGAGCGCGACCAATTACGATACCGAATGGGTAAACGTCGACGACGTGGCCGCCGTATGGGGCCAGATTTCCGGGACGATCACCGACCAGGGCGACCTCGTTACCTATGTCGCCGACCAGCTCGCCGGCGGGACTGCGGTCGCGAAAACCCTCGAGATCGAGGTACGCAACCAAACCGGGGCGACGCTCGACGCCGGGGCCATCGTCTACATATCCGGGGCGACCGGCAATAAGGCGACCGTCTCGAAGGCAATCGCCACCGGCGACGCGACCTCGGCGCAGACGCTCGGCTTCGTCAAGGAGGCGATTACCAATAACGCGACCGGCAAGGTCGTCGTTCGCGGGACGATCGAGAACCTCGATACCTCGGCCCTCGCCGAAGGGCAGCAGCTTTACCTCTCCGGCACGACCGCCGGAACCTGGCAGACGACGAAGCCGACGGCCCCGGTTCATCTGGTTTATGTCGGCATCGTTACGCGCTCGCATCCGACGCTCGGGACTATCGAGGTCGCGATTCAGAACGGCGCGGAAATCGGCGAGCTTCACGACGTCGCGATCACAAGCCCGGTTAACGGCCAGGTGCTTAAATACGACTCCGCGACCGACCTCTGGATTAACGGCGCGATCACGTCCTTCGGCGCCGTTACCTTCTCCGGCAAGATATCGACGACGACCGGCTCGACGGCGCCGATTAACTTTAACCCTGCCACGACCCCAACGACCCAGGTCGCCGGCGACGTATGGATGGGAACGAATACCCTGTTTATCCGTGGCAGCGACAACGTTAACCGGGGCCTCGCAACGGTCGCGAGCACGCAGACGTTTACGCAACCGCAGACTATCCAGGTAGCGAACGCGAACCCATCCCTAACCCTAACGCAGTCCGGCGCGGGAGGAGGTATCCGCATTAACAACACCGGCGCGGGCGCTTGTATCGTCGTCGACGACGGAAGCCCGGTTCCCGATACGACCGCCTTTATCGTTACGAACAGCGGACGAGTTGGCATCGGGCGAGCGCCTGGCGGCCAAGGTTCTATTTCTTACGACCTCGACGTCGGAGATACTACCGGCGCCGCCCAGGACGGAACGGTTCTCGCAAAGACTTATTTCGTTTCCGACGGTGGAGGCCTTTACTTTAACGAGCAGTCTGCCGGATACGGTACGACTAACTTTACGATCATTGGCTTCGATAACTCAAACAACCTTTTGATCTTCCGAATAAATGGAACCGAGTACGCTATCGGCGTTTCCTCTTATCCTTAATCTTATGCTACTGCCCATCCTCGCCCTCCTGGTCGGCTTCGTCGCCGGCCTCCTGGTCTACCGCAAGCACGCCGAGAAGCTAAAGGCCGCCGAGCAGAAGGCCCGCGACGCGGCCGCCGCGCTCAAGTAATCCGATGCGCCGGGCCCTCGCCTTCGCGACCCTCGCGGCCGCCCTGGTAGGGTGTGAAACCGTCAAGGGCTGGTTCGGCCTGGACGGCGAGAAGCCGGCCGACCCTCCTGCCTCCGTACCGGCCCAGGGCCAGCTTACGACGATCGGCGAGGATATCGACCGGGCCGATTCCAGGGTTGCGGCCGCCGTAACCGTCGTCGTCGAGAACGCCGCGAACCCCGCCGTCGTCGAAGCCGAGGGCAAGGTCGCCCTGGGATACCTTCCGAAGCCGGACGACGGCGACGTCGCTATCGCCCGGGCCCGCGCCGCGAAGGCCGACCCCGAAACCTATGCCGCCGAGATCGCCGGGGCGAAGGCCTTTATCGCGAAGGTCGAGGCCGATTGGAACGCCGCCGTCCTGGCGAGCAAACGGAACGCCGAGGAGGTCGAGAAGGCCCGCAAGGACGTAAAGGCCGCCGGCGAGGAGGTCGCGAAGCTTAAAGCCGAGGTCGCCCGCGTCGAGGCCGAGGCGAGCCGGAACGTATGGACGCTCGCCGGCGTCGGCCTGGGCGTCGTCGGCGCCCTTTGTATGGCGTTTATCGGGCCCCGCGTCGGCCTTCCTCTCCTGGCCTCCGGCGCCCTGCTCGGCTCGGTGCCCTTCGTCTATTCCTCGCCCTGGTTCTCCTACATCCTGGGCGCGACCCTGGCGTTCTGCGCCTTAATGCTCGGCTGGTACCTTTGGGACAAGGTACGCGACGCCGTACACGCTTCCGACAATGGGCCGACGGAAGGTTAAGCCCGCCCGCGTCGTTTATCGCAAGCTCGGGCGCGAACAGGCCTGGGGCCAAGCGACGATTGGCGAGAATACGATCGAGCTCGATACGCGCCTCGGGGCGAAGCGCCAGCTCGAGGTCTTATGCCACGAGCAGCTCCACCTGTCCTTTCCTTCTTTGCTTACCGAAGCCGAGGTCGACCGCGCCGGCAAGGAGCTATGCGCGACCTTATGGGCCCAGGCCTATCGGCGCGTCCTGCTCGAACCTAACGACAAGCCCCCTCGTATCTCGTGAGCGCCTCCCCCATCGACCCCGACACCCTGCCGACCGAAGTTAAGGACGGCCTTATTGCTTCCGTACTCGGAGGCCTGGCGATGGTCGCCCGGCTCCTGCTATCGGCCGAGCCGGTAACGCTGCCCTGGGTATTCCGGCGCGTCGCGGCCGCAAGTATTACGGCCCTGTTCTGCGGAATGCTCGCGAAGGAATATATCGCGTCCGTACCCATTCAATTCTGCGCGGTCGGCGCCGCCGGTTACGCCGCGCCGGAGTGCCTGGACTACCTCCTTAAATTCCTAAAGCAGCGCGCCGAGAAGGAGCTCGGCAAGGGAGCGCCGAAGGGCGATAAGCGAAATGCGAAGGGGAACCGTAAGCGCCGGCGAGCGTAACGCCCTCCTGGCCGTCGCGGGCCTGGTCGTGATCGCCGGCGGGACTGCGCTCGCGTGCGCCCTTATCTGCGACTTTACGCTCGAGGCCTTCCGATCGTCGCGGGCGATGGTCGCCCTTCTGACTGCCGACGGCTCGGTCGTGATGGACGATAAGACGACCGAGGCGAACCTGGCCCGGGCGACGGCCTCGTTCCGCATCGTCCGCGACGTCGCCTGGGCCCTCTCCGTCGGCTGCCTCGGGGTCGGAGGGGCTACCCTTGCCCGGCTTGGCCGTAAAAGCGCCCTGGAGGGCACGCCAGAGGGGTAAAACGGCCCTTCCTGGGGCGGCCCTTGGCGGGGTAGGCCGGGGCCTTATTCTCTTATTTCGGCAAAAGGTTTGACAAGGGGTAGGGGTGGGCAATACCTTTGCCTCCTCTCCCTATGAGCACCCCGAAAAAATACTCCCTCCTCGTAACCTCCCTCGGCCTCATCGTTCAAACCGTCGACGGCCGGTACGCCCTCGAGCTCACGGCGCCGGAGCTCGGAGGTTTGTCCTATGCCGAGCAGCTCGTTACCGGCTACACGGCGGCCGACGTCGACGCCGTTCTCGACGACGCCGAGCGCGAGGCGATCCTGGCGTTCGCCGCCGACGAGGGCGTGTGCTTTGCCTAACCCTTAATCCTCCTACCTATGCACCCCATCCTCCTCGCCGCTGCCTCGCGTGCCGAAGCCGTCGCCGCCTTCTGGGAAGGTTCGGCGTATGTCGCCGCCGGCCTCGCCGTTATCCTAATCGTCGCCGTCGCCCTGGCGCACATCTTCCGCGACTAAACCTTCCGCCCATGAATACCAAGCAGACTGCCAAGATAGTGAACGCCATCGGGGTGTTCAACCTCACCACTCGCGTCACCCCCTACGGGGCCGAGCGCATCCT
>Ga0222714_10003152_pt1 | contig 16999 bp, 11 predicted proteins | sample C33_3DmetaG_FD_165048 | JGI IMG/M metagenome (GOLD analysis project Ga0222714, IMG submission 165048) | Estuarine water microbial communities from San Francisco Bay, California, United States - C33_3D | ecosystem: Environmental > Aquatic > Marine > Unclassified | place: USA: California...
AGCTCGGCTATGTGTTTTGAGGTGTATGCGAGGCCCATGATTAAAGCGCTGCTTGGGGAGGGTGACCGCACAGATTCTCCTCAGCCGATGTACGCCGAACTATCGGAGGCGGTAGAAAAAGTGAAGGACCTCCACTATTTCGCGAGAGGCCTACTTACGGAGAGCGAAAACGGCGGCCGCACGGTTGTGCTTACGGGTCCGCAGGGCTCTAATCTGTATCATTCCGTAGTTAAGGCGAACTGTATCGTTCACCTTCCCGAGGGCCAAACGCATGTTCCACAGGGCGCAAAGGTTAGAATAACCCCGCTTCTTTGGTAATGTCGCTTTCGGACTTAAAAATCGGTTCAAACTCCTTGAGGGGGAGCCCGGATTTCTGGCTTTTCTGGTTGCCCCGCATCAATTCCAACTCGTAGGCCACCCGATCGGAGCGGTAATAGCGCTGTTGGTAATAAAAGCGCTGTTGGGCTTCCGTGAGTGAGGTTCGTTCGATGACCATCAGGGCCCGGCCCCACGGGACGTCGAGGTGCTGGGCAACATCGTTGGGCGCATTTACCGCCTCAATTCTAAAACGGCCTCGACAAACACAGATGTCGTAATGCTCTTCTAAAATGCTGTAAATGGAGTCGTTTTTGAGGTCGTGTTTTTCAACAAGATGTGCATAGAATGGTGGAAGCCATGTTCTGTCGAAGGCAAGGGGCTCGCCATTTCCTTTTCGAAGGCGATCTATTCGGTAAACCGGCGCCCCCTCGGCAAGCTCCAGGGCTTCGGCCACCCGGTGTCCAGCCGGCTCCATCCCCTGGTGCAGCACAATGGATTCCGGAGAAATACCCGCGGCTTCCATGTCTTCCACAAAATCCGTTAGCCGGACCAAGCCCTGATGGACGCGATTGTCTTTGACAAACGACCCCAGGCCCTGCCGCCGATAAATGAGCCCATCGCTTTCAAGCGTTTGAAGGGCTCTCCGGACGGTAATTCTACTTACGCCGAACTTGCTCCCTAATTGGTTTTCTGAGGGGAGTTGATCGTCTTCAACCAGGGCGCCAGATTCAATTCGTTCCTTAATCCAGTCGCTTACTTGTTCGTGTCGAGGCTGAGCTGTAGCCATTTCATCGCCAAAAAAAGTTAGGGGGCATCCGCGTATTTAAAGTACGCAAAACGGCGGGGCATTCCATACGTGTAATAACAAGTTGTTAACAAACCTGTAATAACAATCGGGGCAACATTAAACGACCGGAAGGGAAATGGTTACTTTGGTTCCTTCTTCGGCACTGGACGACACCCAAATGCCGCCACCGTGGGCTTTTAAGACGAGTTTGGCGTACGAAGTCCCGAGACCCGTGCCGCCCGAGTCCGCTTTGGTCGTGTTGAATTTATCAAAAAACGTAACGAGACGTTGTTCGGGAATAGGTTCTCCCCCGTTGCGGACAACAATAACGGCGGATCCATCGTGAACGCCGCAAAAAACCTCAACGCGACGCTGGGCCTCGTCTAGGGGCAATACGTGCTCAACGGCATTCTTAATGATGTTTTTGAACACACCAGGCAAAAAAGCAAGGTCGGCTTGAATACGAACGGCATCGCACGGCTCCGGCGAAAAAAGGATGGGCACCGATCCGCGAAAATAGGTGGCAATGTCGCTAACCACATCAGAAACGATCCCCACGATCGAAACCGGCATGAGCGCAAGCGTGTGCGCCCCCCGCTCAAACTCCTGAATTTTTTTCACCTGGTCGAGCATGTGCTTCATGGAGGCCGACCCGCTCAAAATGGCCGCGAGCCATTTGGATTGTTTTTCGTTCAACCAAGGGGCCAGCTGAGAGCGGAGCATTTCTGCATAGCCGGCAATGGGGCCGATCACGTTGTTTAATTCGTGACGCAAAAACGCGTCCTGCTCGCGGTGTAACTGTTCAATTTGCCCCATCGCACCCGTCAACTGGTCAACCTTTTGGGCCAGTTCCGTGCGCAGTTTACTAAGCGTAATGTGGGTATCTACACGCTTTAGGAGCTCGGCCGTGTTGAAAGGCTTGGTGATATAGTCGATCGCGCCGAGCTCAAATCCTCGAATAAGATCAGCTGTTTTCTTCTTAGCCGTTAGGAAAATGATGGGTATGTGAGCGAATTCGGGCAGTTCTTTGATGCGCTTGCACGCCTCAAATCCGTCCATAACCGGCATGATGACATCCATCAAGATGAGGTCTGGTACAACCCGCCCCAAGGCATCAATCGCCTCCTGTCCGTTGGTCGCAACATTGATGTTGTAACCGGCCTCGCGCAACATGCTGCCCAACACCTGAATATTTTTGGGCGTGTCGTCTACAACAAGAATATGTCCAGCGGTGGGATTCATAGAAAGGGCAAAGTACTAAACAACCACGAACCCAGAAAATGTTGAAAAAACACGCTGCAGATCGGCCAGCTCAAAATGCCGTGCATGATCGGAGACAGCTTTTCCCCAGGATTCCAACGGATCGAATTGGTATTCCTGACCCAGGGCCATCATTTCTTCCCCAAATAATTCCATTTCGTTGACCGTTTGTCGATAATTGAGATCCCGCCAGGCCGGAAGGGCGCCCTCTAGTCGGCGAAACAAATCCTGATTGTCGGGCACAATTGGTAGAACAGATGGGGCTCGATGCGTCGAGGCCTGTGCCTGCTCTATCGGATCGAGGTCATACGGAAGAAAAGCAGTCAACGCTTCAAGGAGGCCTTGCCGAGTTACTGGTTTAGAGATGAAGCCGTCGGTCTCCTTCATAAATAAGCTCGCCTCTTCTCCCATAACAGAAGCTGAAAAACCAACTACGGGAAACGACGGTCGGTTACCGTCGCGATGCAATTCTGCCAAAACATCGAGGCCGTTGAAACCGGGCATATGAAGGTCCAACAGCAATAAATCGATCGTATTCTCTCCAAGAACACGCAACACGTCGTAGCCGCCAGTGGCCTCCATCACGGTCAGGCCGGCTTCCGAAAGCATTTCGCGTACCAGTTCCCTATTCATGGTTACGTCGTCTGCAATCAAGACGGTCGCCGCTTTAAAGCGTATGGCTCCCTGTTCAGATCCTTTTAAGGCGGCAAGAGGCTGGGGGGCTTCTTGAATAGCCACATGAGGGATGCGGACGATGAACACAGACCCTTTACCCTGCGTGCTATCCAAATAAATACGACCTCCCATCAGCTCAACGAGTTTGCTGGTGATTGCCAGCCCAAGGCCGGTTCCACCAAAAGCTTGCTGAGACTGCCCTTTTACTTGATCAAACGCACCAAAAATGGTTGCTTTTTGATCTTCGGGAATGCCTATTCCGGTATCTTCAATCCGAAACAACACCGTACAATGGCCGGGACCGTCCGATTCGAATTGTTCGGCTCGCGCCTCAACCGTAACGCCACCCTTCTCGGTAAACTTTATGGCATTACCAATGAGGTTTATCAGGATCTGCCGAACCCGCGTTTCGTCTAGGACGAGCACCGGGGGGATCGAAGCGTGGGCGGTGCAGGTGAACAAAATCCCCTTAGACTCTGCTTTCTGAGAGAAAACGAGCGGCATTTCCTCCACCAACGAGAATAGCTGCATGGGCTGGGGCGTGATGTCCAGTTTCCCAGCTTCCACTTTGGAGAGGTCTAGAATGTCGTTAATAAGCGTCAACAAGGAGCGACTCGACGCCTGAATATGTTCAACATATTTCTTCGTCTCCGCGTCGTTAGACCGACGCGACAACAGGTCCGCGAAGCCAATAATGGCGTTCATGGGTGTTCGAATCTCGTGGCTCATATTGGCCAAAAAGCGGCTTTTGGCGTTGGTCGCTTCTTCGGCTTGAGAGGCGAAAAGCGCAGCGCGCTCACTACTAAGCTCTAAGGCCTCGTTGGTTTTCGCCAAAAGCCGCTTTTGACGGTCCACCTCCCGTTGCTGGATTTCCAGATTTCGATTCTGGGAGGCCATTAGTTCGGCCTGTTCTTCGGAGCGCATTTTGCTTTTTCGGAGCTCTTCGTGCCGAATTTCAAGCTGTCGCCGCTGAAGCAGGATTTCCTGGTTAGAGGCCCCAAGTTGTTGGTTATGCGCCTGAAGTTGCCTCCGCTGCTCTTCGACCGCTTGCGTCTGGGCGTTTAAATTGGCGGCCAACCGATCGTTGCTTTCTTCAAGCTGTGCAATGTGATAGGTAGCTAAGCTTTTGCCAGCCACGAAAACCGAAACGGCAAAAAAGATAGCATACAGCGCAAAAGCCCATAGAGAACGAAACCAGGGCGGCGAAATGGTAATTTGGGCGGTAGAAACGGGTCCCACGCGTCCAGTTCCGGACATGGCGCGGACCTCAAACGCATACGTCCCTTCTTGAAGACCGGAAAACCGTGCTGAGGTATTCAGGGTCCAGTCCGACCAGTCGGGACTAAGCCCCACAAGCCGAAACTGATGTCGAACTTCGGCAATCTCTTCGTAAAAAGGGGTCGCAAACACGAAGTAGAGGCTGTTTTCGTCTATTTCGAGTTCAAAAACAGGCGGAGCGGCCTTGCCGGAAGAGCCGCCGCCAAATAGGGTTCGGCGCGGCGTTTCAATGCTTCGGATTAATGTTTGGCTGGATTCAGCATCCCGTTCTAAAATGGAAAAGGCATATCGGAATAGCCCGCGATCGGTTGCAAACCAGCACCCGGAATCGTCACACTCAACCTTGGCGATGCGCGTGTCTGCCAACTGCTGCAGCGACTCAATCACCTCGATTCGACGCCCCGCTCCATCTTCTGGGGGGACAACACCAGCCAGGTCTCCCGTAAAAATCCACACGGATTTCTGGGGCGTTTCTTCCATAAACCGAATGTCAGAAAGGCTCGAGCCGGAGGCGAGCCCAAGGCTATTTCCGGGGCTAAATCGATTTACTTCCGGCAGATAAGAATACATTCCCGATCGGGCTGCAAAAACCACGTTTTCTCCGACACGCAAGGGCTGAATAAGACCAACCGGTAATCCGGCCCGCTCATCGTAAATAGTGACAATTCCCGAAAGAGAATCTTCTAGGGGCGCCGAAATTCGAGCCACTCCAGAGGGTGCAACGCTGGCCCATAATTCACCGCCAACGGTCTCGGCGAGACCCAGTAAATGGGAAAGATTTTTTTGTACCCGAGTCCCCTTAACCCAACGATCGCCTTGTGGGACCCACAAAAGTTCGGACAAACCCCCTGCGTGCGCAACAAAAACAACCCCTTCGCGGGTTTCAGAGGCCAATAGAGAGCGTACGGGATACCCAATATTTATGCGTACAAAGCCGGTAGCACCAGGCCGGGGCAGAATCAAGACATCATCCCCCGAACCAACAAGCACGTTGTTTTGGGTGAACAAAAGGGAGCCTACCGGAGCGTCTATTCCCGGAACAGGATCAAAGCGGCTCGGCAAACCAGGCGGTGAACCTGCTGCTGAACTGGATGCTGAACCCGAGGACAGAAAAAGGCCACGATCCGTTCCCACATACAATCCTGCGGGTGTCTGAACAAGGGCTGCAACCGAACCCATGAGCCCAGCGCTTTCGGGCGGACTCGACAAGGCAGCAGTAATGCTGACCCGAGCGACCCCGTTCTCGGTAGCCAACCAGAGGCGACCTCGGCTATCTTCGGTAATCCCGTTAATCGCACCAAAGGGAAGGCCGTCTTTATAGGTCAAAAACTGAGCGGCATCACCCGGTTTAACGAGGGCAAGACCACCCTCTTCTAGCCCCAGTGCGGCGATTCCAGAGGATAATAAAGTGGCAGAGCGGATTGTTTTGCCCTGTAAGGATGCGACGGATATGGGGCTCCAGGGGGCAATAGCGTTTCGCCGATAGGTCAAATAGGCCCCGCTGGCCGTAATTAATAAGGCGGTACTATCGTTTAGCGCGCTCGAGTGAACAATTTCATCCCGTGCAAATCGGTTGCCCGAGGAGACATCTATAAAGCGACCGCCAACAAAACGGGTGAGACCACGCCCCCATAAACTTACAAAGAGGGTGTCTTGGTTTGTAAACGACGCCTGAATGGGTGCGCTTGGCACGTGCGTTAACACGGTATCAGGCGTCACTTCATAAATGCGAGACGCGGAGGTGAAAAAAGACGATTTTCCCGCCCTATGGATGCTTTCAACCGTCTCAAAGCGATTTCTTTCGAGAGATTGATCCGGAAAAAACGATACAAACGTTGGTCGGTATAACGAGTCGGATGCGATATAGCCGATGTCGCCCGAGGCCCCAACCAGAATGCGCCCATTGGCGTCACGCATCAACAAATTCGGAGTGCGCCTGCCCGGGAGGGAGATGAGTCGCCAGGTACTTCCATCGTGTTCGAGAATTCCCTCTTGATTCGCTACATAGAGGAGGCCCTCAACCGATTGGACGACGTCCAGATTATTGGGATTGTGTCCATAAACAACGGGGCTGTATCGGTGAACAACGGGGTACCCGCCATCTTGTGCCACCGCGACCGCAGGGGTATAAAGAATCCACATTGCCAGCAAAAGCCCGCAAATCGTGTGTCCCTTGCACCGTGTTATGGAAGCAAAGACGTTGATATTTATATTATAAGTACGGTTTTTCACCAGTACACTAAACGTGTAGAAACCTGCAAATCGTTATTTTTATTGCTGTTGCTGATCCTGCTCTTTATATATTCGGTTGAAATTTACAAATCTCAATACGCATGCCACGCCTTCTTATCGTTGATGATGAAACCGGGATCCGGAGAACCCTGAAAGATCTGATGTCCATGCAGGGATATGAGGTAGAAGAGGCTGAAAATGGGGAGGCCGGATTGGCCAAGATCAAAGAGGGCCAATTTGACCTGGTTTTGTCGGATATTCAGATGCCCAAAATGGATGGTATGGAGTTATTAAAGGCCTCCAAAGAGCAATATCCCGAGTTGCCATTCATCATGTTAACGGCCCATGCGACCATTGAGCGAGCCGTTGAGGCCATAAAAATAGGCGCCTACGATTTTGTCCCCAAGCCCCCTAACTTGCAACACTTTTTGGTCACCATTCGCAATGCATTGGCCACCAAGGAGTTAAAGCAAGAGCATACCCGGATGAAGGCCCGTCTTGAAAAAATAGACACCAACATTCCGCCGCTGTTGGGGGAAAGCAAGGCGATGCTCCGCATCAAAAAACTATTAGAACGCGCAGCGCCTTCCGTAGCCCGGGTAATGGTTACGGGCGAGGCAGGCTCAGGAAAAGAGCTCATTGCTCAGTGGGTTCACCAGCTTTCTGGTCGCAATACGGGGCCATTCGTTGCCGTTAACTGCGCAGCGATTCCCGGTGAACTGATTGAAAGCGAACTTTTTGGCCACGAAAAAGGATCGTTTACGGGCGCGCACAAGCAGCACATCGGGTCGTTTGAGCAGGCCCATGGCGGCACCTTGTTCTTGGATGAAGTGGGCGACATGAGTCCCACCGCTCAGGCCAAGGTGCTTCGTGTTCTGCAGGAAAATCAGGTCCGTCGTGTTGGTGGGGATAAATCCATTCCGGTTGACGTCCGCGTGGTTTGCGCCACCAATAAAGACCTCGAAAAAGCTATTAAAGACGGCGAGTTTAGGGACGACTTGTTTCATCGGCTAGCCGTTATTCAGATTGTTTCGCCGCCGCTACGAGACCGGGCCGAGGACATCCCCGCATTGGCGACGTTTTTTTGCGAGAAACTCAGCAAACGCAACGCCAGGCCAGAAAAACACTTTTCTGAAAAGGCCCTTTCCTTGTTGTCGTCCTATCCGTGGCGCGGGAATGTGCGGGAACTGCACAATGCTGTTGAGCGATTAATCGTGCTTAGTGAGGCGGATGAAATCAACGAAGACGATGTAGATCTGTTCACCAATCCGGGTTCGGCGCCGGAAGATTCCATTGCGTATTTGGCAAGCCAGCACGAAAAAATTGCGGACTTTAGAGATGCGGCAGAAGAGGCCTTTTTGAGACGCAAATTGGTCAAATTTGAAGGCAATATCAGCCGGATGTCGGACGCGATCGAATTGCAGCGATCCAATATTTACGCCAAGCTCAAGAAGTTTGGCATAAAGGAATAGGTTAATGCCGATCTCTGCTAAGGCAGCGACAATACAAAGCGCGTTCCATGGGGCGCTACCGACTCTACCCGAATGCTGCCTCCCATGGCCCCGGCAGCCATTTTGCAAAAAGCGAGCCCGAGCCCTACTCCGGCCTGGACCCCTGTTTCTTTGGAGTGGATCTGATAAAACTTGTCGAAAATCCGCAGCTGAACCGCTTCAGGAATCTCTTCGCCGTCATCGGCAATCGTGACGAGGCTTTCAGCGCCAGCGCCCCGAGAAACCGAAAGAATAATGTGTTGGGCCGACGTTGCGTACTTGAACGCATTGGATAGCAGGTTTGAAACAATGCGTTCCAATAAAACCGGGTCGGTAACACAGGATGCCGATTCTTCGCCTTCGCAGTGCAGCTGAATACCGCGCTCTGCCGCGGCTTCGGTATACTGCCCTATGATGTTGCTTAGTAAAGTGAACAGGTTCGTTTCTTCCTTCTGGACGGGCATCTGTCCGGATTCTAGTTTCGAGACGTCCAGCATGCTCTGAATCATCGTTCCCATGGTTTGGGAGGCGGAAGAAATGTATCTAAGTCGCTCGGCCAACGCTTCCGGTGTGACCGGCATGCCCATGGATGATGATAGGTGCAGCAAATCCGTGTTCATCGAAATCACGGCAAGCGGATTTCCCAGGTCATGAACAATCATGTGGGTGAGGGCATCGCGACTCTGTTCGGCTTGTTTTAGGTCGGCATAGCTTTTTTCTAGCGATTGCAAAAGCTCATGTTCGCGGTCATAGAGGTCTTTTTTCTCAATGCTCGATATCAGACGCGCTTCGAGAATAGTCGGGTTGAACGGCTTGCTTAAGAAATCGGTCGCACCGAGTGCAATGCATTTTGAAATGTTTTCCATGTCGTCCCGACCGGAAATAACAATAATGGGGATGCGCCGAAGCGTCTCATCCTCAGCTGCAGCTTCTAACACCTCGATTCCGGTCATAATCGGCATGTCGATGTCTAGCAAGACGACATCGGGTCGGCCGGAGGCCATTTTGAGCAATCCGACCTGACCATTTTCAGCTGTCGATGCCTCGTGCCCAAGCAACTCGATAAAGTCGCTCAACATATCCCGGTTGATGGAGCTGTCGTCGACCACCAGTATGTGTCTTTGAGATCCCTTAGCCATTCAAAAACCAGTCAAATAGAGTAAAGCCTAAAGATAGGCACGAACGCCGCAGCGTTTCGCAAGGGCGCCAAATGTGTTTCGAAAACGAAACAGTGCGGGGGTCGCAGGTCCCGCCGTGTGCCGAACGGCCGGCATTATGGACAAAGAAAACACCCCCTTGAAACCGCCGCGTATCAGCACTTAGGGGCGATTACTTGGCATTTGGGCGGTCGATCCAGCACCCGGCCCCCTTCTTCCGGTCGTCCATGGAATGGCGATTGCATGGTACCCAGCAACCACTAACCGCTTGTTGATAAAAGAGGTACCAACATGCAACTATACAAAAGCTTGTACGCCATTACCGAATGGAAACCAGAAACCGAGCGCTTGAGCTTCGTATCCGACCTAAGAGATCTTGGGGTTAGAGACGCATACCGGGCGGCAGAAACCCACCGAGGCGCGCAATGCCCCATTTTCTTTCGATTTGGTCCTGAATTGATGGATCACCGATCGGGGAAAAAAGAGCAGGCGGGATGGGTTCTTTAACGCGACATCACAGGTCTTCGCGAGGCATGATTCGCCGAGGGTTTGTCGGACTACTGCTCGTTGTGCTGGTTGGGATTGTTTTGCCTGGGATTTCCCAGGCACAAACCGTCCTCCGCATTGAAGGGCAGCCTGCGGTCCGATTAAACCCAACGTGGGACGCCGGCTTTTTGGCTTCGGCCTCGGACACCGACGACACCACCGAAATCCATTGGGACGACGCGGAGCAGAATACCAAAATATCCGTTTCGACATTTTGTCCCGGCCAACGTTTTGCGCTAACGGTCGAGGCAAAAAACCCAGTAAACGCGGTAGCGACCGGTGCGGTGCAGCTAGTCGATGGAATGCGGGATACCGATCTGTTGGTTCACGTGAAGAAAAAGAAACCAGGAAAGGCTCAAATCGTCTACCTTACAGAAGTATTGTTCGAGCAAGGAAACACCGAAAACGGTCTATCTGACCTTCACGCGGTTACCTTTACACTTTCAGAGCAGTAAAAATGAATCGAAAGCAAGCAAAAATCGCGGTTAATCGCCAAAGCAGCCTTTTGGGAAAGGTGTTGTTTCTGGCGGTATTGATTGCGGTATTGGGATCTGTTTTGCCTGCAGCGGCTCAAATTACCGTCCGTGGAAAACTGGCTCACGATCTCGACGTGACTCCTGGTATGGTGGTGACGGGCTCCATTATGGTGGATAACGATAGTGACGCCATGCAAGAAGCCAAAGTGTATTTGCGTGACTATATGTTTTACGCCGATGGAACCAATGCGTATGATGATCCCGGTACCGTCGGGCGCTCAAATGCCCCATGGGTGCGATTTACGCCTGAATCGATGCGGATTCCTCCCAGAACGTCCGTAGCCGTGAACTACGAAATCACGGTTCCAGACACCACCGGGCCAGGCTCCTATTGGAGTATACTCATGGTTGAAGGGGTGGACGCCTCCTCTGCCGAGTCAACGGAAGGAGCTGCTTCTGAACGGCAAGTAGGCTTTCGTCAGGTTACTCGATATGGGGTTCAGCTCGCCCTTCACTACAAGGAAAATGCGGAACAAAGTGTTTCGTTTGACAACATTCAGTTGCTAGTGGATGAGAACGGCAAAACGTTTTTCCAGGTAGATATTTCCAACAGCGGGGGCTTAATGCTTCATCCGAACGTGTATCTGAGAGTATTCGATGCCGACGGAGCCGAATTTGGGCCCTTCCAGGGATCGTTGTACCGCATGTATCCCGAAACTTCGGTTCGTCATCGCATTGAATTGGCAGGACTGGCATCGGGCACCTACCAGGCCCTTCTCATTGTCGATAATGGAGAAGACGCCGTTTTTGGTGGACAATATGAGCTGACCCTGTAGCGCTCCATGATATTCAGCCGCCTTGCCGTTGTTTTTGTTTCCTTTTTGGTGGTCGCAGGGGTTGCTTTGGGGCCCACAACGCTTCGGGCACAAACGTCTCCAACTGGCCCAACCGAAGGCATTCGAGTTTCTATCCCCGACACCTCGACTGTTCTGGTGGAGGCGGGTGGCGTGGCCTCTCGCATGATCAAGATGGAAAACACGTCGAGCCAGGTGGTCGATTCTCGATTGGTTGTTGAATTACCCGCTGGATGGACCGTTTTAATACCCCCGCCTCGCCGAACGCTGAATCCAGGACAATCGGTTTTGCAGCTTATTTCCATTCAAATTCCGGCATCGACGTTAGCCGGAGTTTTTAACGCGGCCGTATTCGCAGAGGGTTATTCATCCGAAAAAACCACGGCCCAAATCCGGGTTGCCGAACGGGTACAAGTGGAATCAACATGGACCCAAACGCAAGAATTTGTTCGCGCCGGCGCGACCGTAGAAGGGCGTTTGTCGGTAGTCAACAGAGGAAATTCAGCGATTTCACTGGAGGTTCGGGCTCGATCATCCCTGAATTATCGCATTTCTATTCGTCCAAACACATTTGCGCTCGGGCCAGGCGAATCCAAAGAGGTTGGCATTGAAGCGTTAACGCTGGAGGACGTTTCGGGAAAGCTAACCCATTCGCTGGTTGCAGAGGTGCATAGGGCCAGCCCATCGGCAACCCCCGGGCTGGATGAAGGGTTGGATACGAGCACGGGGGAGGAGGTGGAGGCGGGGGTCATTCAAACGGCCACGTACATAGCCACCATTTTGCCGGTAAAACGGGCACTGAATGCGGATAAAACGGGCATGATTCCGGCCTATTTAACCCTTTTTGGAGGGATAAAAAAAGGTCGAGCTACTGGACAGGTTACGCTAGATGTACCGGAAGTTCTTGTTGGGAAAAGGCGATATACCGCGCTTTTACGGGCCCCAGATGCCAGTAATGCATCTGAATTTGCCGATACGGATCAGTTTTCTCTGCGCATTCGATCCGCCAAAACGGACGTAAAATTAGGGGATCATACCTTTCGGCTCACCGATTTGCTGGAATCCGGGTCCCAGGGCATGGGAGGGCAAGTAGAATACGTAACACCTCGCGTTACTTTCGGCGGCTATGGACGAAATAGTAGGACCGTGTTTCCGGGCCAGCGCCTGGCGGCCGGCTACGTGCATTATCGGGCGGCGAACACACTGACGCTCGAGGTCAACGGGATGCATAAAGACACCTTTGAAAAGGGAAATGCGTTTTCGGTTGCGGCGGAGCTGACCCCGGGGGAGACCGAAATTCGGACGGAAATTGCGGCGGGCCTATTTGATACGGCCACCGGTCGCGAATGGGGGCGAGCCATTGATCTTTCCGGAAGAACGGCCTACAAGAATTCACGAGCTTCCCTCTCCTACGAAGAGGCTGACGCGCAATTTTTAGGCGCCATACAACACGGCCGTGCCGGTTCGGGCTCGGTTATCCTCGCCCTACGCCCATGGCTGCGCCTCGATGGACAGGCCTACACGCAGCAACGGTTTTACGACTTGGCTGGGGGGCAGACGGCCAAACAAACCAACACGACGGGAAAAACGGGTATTACTGCAACTCGCACCGGCGTAACCCGCTCTTTTGTGTCCCTTACCTACATCAACCAGACAAACGACAACACCTTGTCGACCCGGCGAAGAAAGGACGAGGCCGTTGAACTAAAAGTTGGAATCAATCGCCGAGCGCTGGGGCTTTCGGGAACCCTTGTATCGGGCCAGACCAAAGACGAATTCAGGCCCAATTTAGACCGATATATCTCTTCGGTGGCGACCCTATATGCCACGCAAGGGGCGTTCTCCGTTAACGTGTTTGGGTCCTATTTGAACGGCCCCACGTTTTACAACCCCGTTAGTCAAAACCGATTCATGTTCGGGGGAAGTGTGGGTTGGGATTCCGGAGTGGGGACACAGGCGTACATCAACCTCTTTAAGAGCGTCGATCTTGAATTTGACCAACAGGAATTTATGCTGGGGGATGCGCGCGTTGTGCACCGGTTTTCCTTTGGACACGATGTGACGCTTCGGGCTCGAATCGTCCAGACGACGGAAAGCAAGTCCGTTCAGGTGGGTGCTGTGGGCTTTTCTTACCGTATACCGTTTTTTTTTCCGGATCCCGCTGCGAAGAAAAAGAACGCAAACCTTAGCGGAGTGGTGATCGACTCAGAAACCGGCAAGCCGTTGTCCGACATCATATTAACGCTGGATGGGTACACCGTTTCCACCGACGCTGATGGCACTTTCCAGTTTCGTGGACCCTCAGGCACAGAGGGGTATCTTTCGATCGATCGACTATCGGCAGGGCTCGAAAACCGACCCGTGCAGGAGTTTCCGCTACGCATTGAACCGGATCTGAGCGAGCGCCAACCCCTTCGCATTGAGCTGGTTCGCGCCGCCAAAATTCAGGTGCAGTTGCGACTCGACGAGGCGTCGGTTGATCGAAATACGGCGCTTTCCGGCAAAGTTGGACCGGAAGCGATGGCGTCCATGGTGGTTGAGGCGAGAAGGGGCTCCACTAGAATACGACGAATGGGTGGACGCGAGGGAGAGGCGACCTTCTCGGATTTGATTCCCGGGAAATGGGACGTGTTTATTGTTGGCCAGAGCATCCCAGAGGGTTACAAAAGCGTGCCCGATACGCTGCGTGTGGTAGTCGAGCCGGGAGGCACCCAACGCAAGGTCGTGGACATTAAACCGCGATCCCGAGGCATTCAAATGATCGATACCGGCGCGGCTAAAGTGGGCGTCGTATCGTTAGGAGCCAAAACCGCTGTGCAGCCTTCCCCATCTCCTTCCACCGAGCAAGCCGCGCCCCCTGTCGGAACCCCTGCCCTTGAGCAGGAGCCAGGCCCCGCGGAGGGACCCGCCAAGCAGGCGCCAAATCATTTTGTAGCGGCCAATGAGACGCTCGCCTCATTAGCGAGGCAGTATTATCACTCAACACGGCATTGGGTTAGAATTTGGAACGCGAATAAAGACCTTATCGGGAATCCAGATCAGATTGTGCCGGGAATGTCTTTGGTGATCCCTACGGTTGGCGCTCTTTCGCTAGAAGAGATGGCACTACTGCGCACCTATGCGGATCGATAGATGATTCGCGTCCACCCCAGTAGTGTTTTGCGAACGAAACACTTTGGGGCGCGATAGAATTTCAGGCGGCAGTCCTCGACCGATTTTTAATCCCCCCTAAAAGCCCACAGGCTGCTTTAAGGGCATTTTTTGACATTTATTGGGCTTTTTTTCTGAGTGCCGCGACTCCAAAGGAGTCGCGGCACCATCCTTGAAAGACGGGTAGGTACTCCCGAAGCGATGTGCATCGGGTCCCACTAAAAACCGTCCTACCATGTCTGCATCATTAGGGGCTGAGCATTATGCCGTTGCCCATTCCGAACATCGGACCCAAGAAAACAGAGACCGCTTAGTTTTTGCTTCCGAGCCTGTAATTCGGTCCATCATATCCAAAATTCGCGTCCCCGGAGACGACCTTGCCCATCCAGATGAGCTGTTCCAAGTGGGCGTAATAGCCGTGCTGCAGGCCCTCGACGCCTACAATCCGGAGACCGGCGTTCAGTTTATAACGTTTGCTTACCCACGCATACGCGGAGAAATAGTAGACTACCTCAGAAGGCTAGATCCGCTTCCGCGCCGCCGCCGTGCGAAGGTAGCGCGTGCTAGAGAGGCTTTTGATTCTCTTTCTCAGGTCATCGGCGGCACCCCGTGTGAATCCCAGATCGCCGGACAAATGGGAGTGGGTATTGCCGAGCTACGCATCATAGAATCGGATGCCAATCGTCGTCATATGTCGTACTTGTACGATGCCTATTCAGACGAAGACGAAGGGTTGCGTTTGGTAGATACGGTCGCGGATCAGAACGCTTTGGATCAGTTCGATGCCATGGATTGGGATGATATCTATCAATACCTAGATCTTCTATCCGCTGAATTGAGCCAAAGAGACCGAACCATTATTGAGCTCAACTACGGCGAAGATCTTACCCTTTCAGAGATTGGACAGCTTCTCGGGATATCAGAAGCTCGCGTTTCTCAGCTTCGGAAGAGCATTCTTAGCCGGATGGCCTCCAAAATAGAACCGACGTTGAGAACGGCGGCATAAATCGAGCGGATAGCCCCAGCGACCGGACAAGCCCAGAAAGTGGATCGCCCTAGCGACTGGACAAGCCGAGAGAGCTAACAACCTTAGCGATCGGACAACAGGGTATCCGTGTTGACCACGCCGAAGAAAATGGTTTTGACATGCTCATCCCGGCGACCATTCAACTCGTCAACCAGAGCGATGGTAACCGTTCGGCTTTGGAGAGGGAAATCGCTCGCGTTGCCACCGGCGACAAATCGGAAGGCTAAAGAGAGATTGTTTTCGAGGCCGCGATCAATGTTCGAGATGATTTTGGTGGGTCGACTTGCACTGAGCTGAGACCGACCGTTGCTTCGGCCAATCGTCGATTCGCCGTTCAGCCATAACGAAGTTCCTTCGGGCATCGGGCTGTCGAGTCTGGCCTCAATGGTTACGCCTGGAATATTGGTCGTTAAATTGTAAAAAACGACCTCTCGTGCAAAACCGTTGTTAACGCTATCGCTTCGATAAACCACCAGCGGAGGCACGTCTCCCGATACGGACATTACCGTTATGGGTGCGATGCCAATAGAAACTCGGTGCGAACCGCTTCCCTGGCTGAACGCCAAGCTGGTAGTTAATGCAAGTAGCCCAGCGAAGAGAAAGAAGGCTTTGGAAATGTTCGAAAAACTGAACACCCACTTCACCGCGAGTTGGTTAGAAAACAGACCTCTAGAATTAAGCATGTTCATGCTTTGTCTAAAGATGGTAACGAAAAAATTCGGTTTTTTAGCTTCCCAACACTGCTATGTTCGGATAAAACGATACAGATTTTAAGCTTTATTTCTGAAGAATAACTTTTTGCACCTGCATTTCGCCGTTTTGGGGCACTAGGCGCACAAAATAAATGCCCGAGGTTAGCGCGGACCCATCGATTTGGACCGATGTATTGCTTCCCGAATACGCTTGCCCCGAATACAGCAACTGCTGCATCCGACCTAGGGTATCCCACAACTCCACGCGAACAGCCTGCGTTTGATTTACTTCGAAAGTAATCGTCGCTTGAGGGTTAAACGGATTCGGATAAGCGCCGTGCAGGGTCACCGTTTCGGGAATTTCTATTTCCTCTTCATCATCGGTAGAAAACATTCTGGGCGAAAGGGTACATATCAACCCATTAAAGTTACAGCCCAACGGTTTGTCAAAGTCTCCTTTGTGCGTTCCTGTCATCGTGAAACTGATCGTTTGACCAGGCAGAATACACGAGTTCGAAGCAACCGGTAAAATGCGGAAGTTACCGGCATTGTTGACAAACGTGGCGCTGCCAGCCGAGGTGACCACCATATCGGTTACAAGCTTAAACTCCCACGTCCAGTTTTTAATAGCAGCGGTGCCGGTATTTGTGATGTAAACAACCGAAATGAACGTTCCGGTCAGCAAACTCAGGTTAAGAAAGCGAAAATCAATGGTGGGGAGTACAAATGCTCCAGTTCCGGGGTTGTCGCAGGTAACCGTCGACCCGCCCCCGGTTCCTCCACCTCCCGTTCCTCCTCCGCCCGTTCCGCCGGTGCCACCCCCTGTTGTGGTGGTGTCAGAGACAACATCTTGTTGAATTTCGACGTTTAGAACGCACGGACGGGCATTGACGGTGCAGTTTTCTGGCTCTTGTATTTGATCTACCCAGGTCCCCGCAATGCGGAAGGTATACTCGGATTCTTCCAGTATGCGCCCTCGGCCAAACTCCGGACGAACGGTGTATTGCGTGCCAGATCGCTCCCAATTCATCCCATCCATTTCGGTGATGGTCATGGG
>Ga0222714_10003153_pt1 | contig 16996 bp, 15 predicted proteins | sample C33_3DmetaG_FD_165048 | JGI IMG/M metagenome (GOLD analysis project Ga0222714, IMG submission 165048) | Estuarine water microbial communities from San Francisco Bay, California, United States - C33_3D | ecosystem: Environmental > Aquatic > Marine > Unclassified | place: USA: California...
TCGCTCCGCCCACCGGATCGTTCACTCCGTATCCTGACCTCACGCAGGAGCAGGTATTGAGCTGGTGCTACGCCAACGGAGTCGATCAAGCGGCCATCGAAGCGAACGTCACCGCGCAGATCGAGAACCAGATCAACCCGCCGGTTGTGGTGCTGCCGCTGCCGTGGATTGAAGTTGTTCCTCCTCTGGTTGAACAACAGATTCCACAGCTCAAACCCCATCAAATCGTCGATCCCCTCAACCTTCCTACCAGCGACGTTCCGCCGAGCGTCGATGGTATGACTGACACAATCCTCGGCTAAACAACAAACACATCCCCATAATGATCAAACTCGAACTGACTCCCGAAGAAGCTAATGCTACGTTGCAGCTGATTGATATTGCCATTAAAGCTGGCGGTATCGCTAACGCCAAAGCCGGATTGCCGATCTTTGAAAAGATCATGGCGGCCGCGAATGCTTCTGGTGTTTCTCAGCCTGCGCAGCCTGAGCTTCCATTAGCTCAATAACGAAACTAAAAAGGGCTAGGTGTCTCTGGCATCTAGCCCTTTTCTCTTTTGATGAATAACAATAATACCACAGAAGCGTCGGTAGGCGCAACAGTAGGAATACTTGGCGCCATCATTCATCATCTCAAGCTTCTCGGCGAGATAGCTTCTCCGCTCGCTGCAATCTTTGCTGCGATCACATCCGGAATAATTCTGTGGCGTGTTATCAGAAATGAAAAGCGCAATTGAATTTATCGGAAACTTTTTCCAAAATAACGGGCATCTTCGTGGTGCCCTTTATTTCTCAATAGCCGCCCTCACTCCGATGGCGGCTTCTTTTACAGAATGGTCGTCTGAAGATGGGCCAAAGAACTGGTATGAAGTCGTAGCTCTTGTCATTGGCTCAATCATCAGCGGCCTCACCGCAATTCGTGCATATCTCGACACACATCTCAGTAAGACAAAGGAAACAAAATGAAGAACAATAAGACTACTCTGGCCGGAATCGGTGCTATTCTTGTGGCCGTGGGCGCTGCTTTGAAAGCTCTTTTCGACGGCGACCCCGCGACGACTTTCGATCTGACTTCGACCGTGACTGCGATCAGCGCAGGCATTGGATTGATCCTCGCGAAGGATGCGTCTAATAAAGAATGAGCTTTCTCTCTGATCTCATTATAAAACTTCTGCGATGGTTCTATGAACTGTCGCAGAAAGACACTCCGCAAGAAGATGCAAAAAAGGATGACAAACTTAAGCAGAATTTGCTCGCTCGTATTGACGATCATGAGCGCAAGTTGCTCATCGAGAGTGATCTACGTGCCCAGCGGACAGCCGCTGAGGTTAGCAGAGCCAGTCAAAGCCCGCGTGTGGACTTTAGACTCAAGCGGCCGAGCGGTGTTGTCAAAAAATAAAGTACTTATCCCAGAAGGATGGTACGCTTTGCCTAAAGAATGAAAAAGAACGTTCCTACAAACAAAGAACTTTATAACCGTGTCAAGGTCGCAACCAAAGCGCGCTTTGACACTTATCCCAGCGCATACGCCAATGGTTGGCTTGTTCAAGAATACAAGCGCCGAGGCGGCAAATATAAGGTAGCCAATGCCAAGTAAAGCTGTGAGTAATTTAGATCGTTGGTTTGACGAACAATGGGTCGATATCAAGTCTGGAAAAGCCTGTGGCCGACAGAAAGGTGAAAAACGTGCAGGATATCCAGCGTGTCGCCCATCAAAGCGCGTTAGCTCAAAGACTCCTAAGACAGTCGGAGAGATGAGCAGCGAGGAGAAAGCAAAGTTTAAGCGCGAGAAGACAAGTGCGCAGAAAATCAGCTATCAACACAAACGAAAATAACTATGGAATATCGAGGCGAAAAGTTCTCTGGTTATAATAAACCTAAAAGCACGCCCGGCGGACCTAAGAAGTCTGCTGTGTTGGCCAAGGAAGGCGGTGCAGTAGCACTTGTTCGTTTTGGCGATCCGAATATGACGATCAAAAAACATATTCCAGGTCGACGATCTAATTTTCGCGCGCGACATAACTGCGATAATCCCGGCTCAAAACTTAAACCTCGTTATTGGAGTTGTAGAGCTTGGTAATTATGGCCACATCTCTGCTTTCTTGCAATGTGACGTTTAATGTATTTACAGAATTACAAGACTATACGCTAATCAATAGCGCAATAGAAAACATCCCGCAAGAGATCAAGGTGCGTATTTGGCCCCGTGATCTTGTAGACAAGACAAAACTTCGTAGACAAAACTGCGAAGTTTTTTTCATTCCCTGCATCACTCTATCATGGGTGCAGAAAATGCGCATGTGTGCGCGTTTAGCCAGAGAAGCTCAAGAACCATGGTTTGGTTATGCTCACGACGACGCAACAATAAGCAGTGAAGATTTTAACAAACTTATTGAAGCGCGCAAAACTGTCAATGAAAACACATACTGGATCGTAACAAATAATCCAAAGCATCCAGAAATAAACGCAGACATTTATGCGTTAATTAACACAAAAAACTATTGGGCTATTGGTGGTCATGATGAAAACTTTCATATGTACTATGCCGATATAGATTTTCATCTACGACAAGCTCAAAATGGAAAAGGTCAGATTGGTGTGTGTACGCCCTCAACGACACATATCGGATCTGTAGTACTAAAAAAGCTAGAAGGTCTGCAAAGTATCTACTATAAAATGATGCTTGAAAAAGATAGAAGTTATTTTAAAGCAAAACATCCTTCATTTGATATTTAATCCTTATGCGAATTTACTCCCCTTCGCTTGATCCGATGAACTCCTTTGGCAGAGTCGCCTACAGCTTTGCCGAATGTGTCAAACGCCTTGGTCACAAAACAGAACTCTCTAAAAACAGAGAAGGTAAGTATTTTGTAGAGATAGGCGGCCCAGCGTCGTCTATTGATGCAGAATATTGTCTGTGTTTTTGGGAAACTACTAAATTAAGGCCACGAGATATTGAGATTATCAAAAATTTTCCACAAAGAAAGATCGTAGTTACATGCGAAGAAACTGCAAAGATTTTTCGCAATGAAAATTTTGAGGTGGATAAGATTATACTTGCGGCAGAGTATACACCTTTACCACTTCCGCCTTTTAAGCCTTTTACTTTCTACACAATCTATCAAGATTGTACGTTTTTTGAACGCAAACGTGCACAAGATATTGTAGATGCTTTTACACGTGCATTTCCTCATGAAGAAGACGTAAAGCTTATCATGAAACAAGGCGTAACTTGCACGCATTTGCGTGTGTTTGATAGCCGTGTTAAGGTAATTCGTGAATCTCAACCAGATGTTAGCTATTTGCACCGTGAGAATCACATCTTTGTCTCCGCCTGTGGAGCTGAAGGCTGGGGTTATCCGCATCAAGATGCGATAGCGCACGGGCGACCTGTGATATGTCCGGCATTTGGAGGCCCGATGGAGTTTCTCGATAATACCTGCGCGTGGCTTTTGCCTGTTGAAATGATTAAAGCTCCGGGGCATATCTATGAAAATGTGGGAGAGATAGGCAAACTAAATGTTGACGATCTTGCATACGCTATGCGTTACGCATATTACAACAAGCCTGAAGTGATGGAGAAAGGCGTTAATGGGTTCATTCGAGCACGCAACTTTACGCTCGATCAAATGACAGTGTCAGTAAAGAAAGCTTTCAATCTTTAATTTATGGCAAAAGCTAGTGCATATGGAGCTATCGCTGATGGCTCTACTAACTGTGCCCGAGCGATCAATCTCTGTCTCCAAGAGACTGGGGTTGTAGAGTTCGACGAAGGCACATACATCATCGGCGGCATTGGGATTAGTAATCCTCTTGACGCGTCGATTTATTGGGGCTTCCCTGCGAATTATACGCGCGGGATCAAGCTTATCGGCAAAGGCAAAGGTAAGACGATTCTGAAGTTTGCCGCGTCAACGGGCACGCATGGCGTATTGCCTTATGGCTCGTCGATCTTTCTTGTCAATACCTACAGCTACATTGGTGACGATCAGACGTTTGATGCCGGGGATTGCGTGATCTCTGGGATCACCTTTGATGGTAACTATGATGAGAACTATGACGTTAGCAATCCCTATTTCAAGACCGTCTCAGGTGTGCGTCTTATCGGCACAAAGAATCTTGTAGAAGATTGCGAGTTCAAAGGTTTTGGAATCGGTGTCGCTAACGCCGAAGCTTTTGCTTTGCAGAGTTATTTGCCCAATACCGCAGCAGATAATGCATCTGGCGTTGTCGTGCGTAATTGTTCATTCAATACGCCGGGCGCAAACAGCCGACCTTTGCCGCCGGGATCTACGGCAGAAGCTGTCACGTGGGTAGCGTTTGGCGGTAATGGTATCGCTGAGAAATACGCCACAGGTTGTGTCGTTGAGGGCTGTGATTTCTCTAATATTACGTTTGGCGCAAATCAAAGATCCCCGCAGCACGGTATCACGCCAGCAGCTACGCGCGGAGCTATCATAAGGAACAACACCTTTACGTCGTTCGCGGGTCAACATATCTACGTCGATTCGTATAAAAATTTCGACCTGCGCATCGAGAACAATAACGCGACACTCTGTCCGCAGTTTATCTCCTTCGTCACGCAGAACTGGGTGCGTCTCACCGGACTTCCTTCTTATGCGCCGTTGATCTCCTCTCACGTCAACGTGACGATTCAAGGCAACAACGTCGGACTCGCTGGGCCTAATAGTTTCTACTACGACTATAACCAGCCGCCTTACAATGCGACGTTCATGCTGTATCAGTATGATCGCGACGTTGATGCTTACTACAATCCCACGCTTATTCCGGGCTTTAAGAATATTAACATTCAAGGAAATACTGTTAGTAATTCTACCGGAAATGATATCGTATTCAACAACGGCGGATATTGGCCAGCTACTGGATCTTTCCAGAACGGTGAGCCTTTTGGGCCTGTGCCTAATATCACCGATGTAAGAGTTATCGAACTTCCAACGCCGCCCGCTGGGCCACGCGCTTGGGACTTTAAGCCTGTCACACTTGAACCCGCAAAGAGTGCAAAGCCTGTCATTTTGAACAGGCTCGTTTACAAAAGTCTTACGGTGGCTGGGTTTACGCAAAACCTAGAAGCTTGGGCTGGCGCATCACGGATCTTTGCAGTGCAGAATATCCTGATTCCAAATCAAAACTTCTGCATTCGTCTCGGTCAAGACATCCAAGTGCCAACTTATGTCATGACCGTAAAGTGGGTCGCTCAGGGCTCTGTGCGTCGTTATAAGCTATGGACAAACGGTCATGAAGTCTTAAGCTATCCGCTCTACAGCGGCGAAATCATCCCCGGCGAAGGCGCACAGTTTGAATATTGGACCACATCCTTTAGCCGACGGGCTTTCTCCGAGCCTTTTGATCTCCTAACGGATATCTTAGAGAAGCCAGATGACTGCTGCGACGAGCTTGGTACCGCGCTTGCAAATGGTGTTTGTCAAATTGGAACGCTGCCGAATCCATATCCGACAGTGTATCCTGTTGAAAATTTCTACGTTTGCCCGGTGGATTAAAATAAAATCCAGATCAACCCTAAGGGTTATCTCCTAAAGAGGAGGTAACCCTTTTTTACTTTATGGCTCTAAATTCAAATCCTTTTGTCGAAGGCATCGACCCAACGAGTACGTTTGGCGGATACGCAAGCGTGCTGCTGCAACTCATCCGCGAAGCCAAGCCGTCGTCGACGTATGGCATGATCTTGTTTGACACCACTGCGCCTGACGTTACTGGGGCGAATGCGTGGCGCAAGCGGTCGATTTGGATTAGCTTGTTGAATCCTGCTCAACCGACCGTTAATGTTTATCGTGAAAGCGCGCCGGGTTGGGTTAACGTAAATGACGTTATCAGCCCCAACACGATCACGACCGCGATGATTCAGAATGCGGCTGTGACTCTTGCAAAGCTCTCAACGGCTGGCGGCACCGCTAATCAACTCATTCGCGTTAATGCTGGTGGGACTGCGTTTGAGTTTGTCTCTCTTGCAAGTCTCGTCACGACCGGATCTATTCCTGTTGGATCATTGATTACGACGGGCATTCCGGCTGGGCAATTCCGCCTTGCGGCTACTTACGGCCCGGGCGTAGCGAATTGGTATACGGCACAGAATGTCATTGATAACATCGCTAACGGTGCAATTCCCACTGATCTGATTGGGCCTGCTCCTGCGGCTACTACGCGCAGTAAGTTTCTTACCGGCCGGACGGCTGACACTTTTGCAACGTGGCGCTTTTTTGAGCCGAATGTAGACATTCTCAACGACACACTAAGCGGTGGCAAGTTGCAGAATGGTACTGTTGCACCGATCAAAGTTGAGTCTGCTGGAATTCCTGATGGTTATTTGCTGAGTAAGGTTGGAGGTGTTCCGGATTGGGTTGCTCCTACGACTGTTGTTGGATCTGTGACACAGTTTGTTACGGATGTTGCGTCATTAGGAACTTATTCAGATGCTGCAAATTCTTCAACCACATTAAATCACACACTAGGTGCAATGCCTTTAATGTTCCGTGTTGTATTGCGCTGCGAGACTACTGATGGTGGTTATGTAAACGGTGACGAAATTGATGCTCAGGAACTTGCATTAACCGCCGCTAGTGATTTTACGACAGCTTTTATGTTTTATGTTACAAGCACTTTTGTCAAAGTTACTAAAACTTACGGAGGTCATGTTGTAATTTATGATAAAGGTACTGGAGCATATCATCAGATCAGCTCACCGAGTAAATGGCGCCTGCGCCTCTACGCCATGAAAGTCGCCTAACCCATGAACTCCCTCATCCAACAAGTTTCCGAAACAGTCGGAGTTCTTCCTGACTCACAGGATAAAGAAGCTCAAGTGCTCGCGTGGCTTAACCGCGCGGCCGTAATGATCTATGACCAATATGATCTGCCCGGCTCTGTGTTTGAGCAGTTCTTCTGCGTCGATAACAACAAACACGTTATCACGTTTCCGTGGTATGTAGGCGCCATAAGAGGCGTTCGCTGGCATGATTCGTCGCGCCTCGTGACCACGCGAGACATGAGGCCGCGCTATCACGCTGTGCCTTGGACGCAGCCTTATCTACAATGGCGACAGATAGCAGCCACGCCGCTACATACCCCGCTGACCAACGCGGGGCCTTTGACTTTTCAGATCAATGCGATAGAGACGCAGCCCTTTGACATCATCGTCAACGGCCAGACTTCTCTCGCAGCGAACACGACAGAAGTCATAACCTTTACGCCCGGCGATCTCGTTAAGACCTCCGTCAATCTTTTTGAACCAGAAAGTCCATTCGGCATTACGTCGATCAAGAAGTCAGCTTACACCAACAGCGATGTCGTTGTGCGCATGGCTGCGACTCAGCTCGAAGTTGCACGCATTGCAAACAATCAACTATATGCTTCAAATATCCGCGTGCAGATTCTTGATTGGAATGCAGGCACTCCGTTTATTCTCGGTGAGGATTGCGTAGAGGTTCTCTACAAACAGCGCTTCTCTCCGTTTGTCAACCTTAATTCGATATGGACCGACGAGCGTCTTGTTCAAGCGTTGGTCTATGGTGTTAAGTACATCTATGCTTTCGAGAAAGAAAAGATGGATGTCGCTGAGGCAAGCAAACAAGTGATGGCTGAGATTTGTAAGAACGTGTGTGAGAATCTTGAAAGCGGCACTGAGCTTATGGTGCAGACTGAGCGTCATGCCGCACAAGATGCTGCGATCATGTTCCCAGTGTGGCCGCTCGTGCAAGGAGGAGTTCGAAATCTATGGTAGTCACAAAAACTAATTGGCTCGGCGGAATCAATCAGCTTTCTGACATCAGCAAGCTGGGCGAAAACGAGTATTGGATTCTGATCAATGCGCGCGTTCGAAAGAACGTCGTAGAGGCTGTGAATCTGCCGCTCAATGTATCGAGTGATTTGCCCGTCGGCGAGACCTTTCAAGATATCACGGCCGCAGGCGGTCTCTTGATCGCGTTCGTGGGCGGTAAGGCGTACTATAAAACCACAAGTGGAAATTGGCTGTTGATTCCCACTTTCACAATGAACTCAGTGCAGCCCCGCGTTTATACTGCACTTATTCCCGGCTCGACTGTAAACTTTATCCGCTCTGCTACGTCGTCGACCGGCAGCCTTACGCTCGGTGGCCCAGCTGGATCTTCACCGTCGGCGCTTATCGTGATGGATGGCGTATTGCAGCCTTGGGTTATCTTGCCTGATGGCTCTGCGCGTGTCGTTGGGTCATATACTACGTGGACAAAAGAGGTTCCTGAGTATGTCCCCGTCGCGAATTATCCCATGTTTTATAATGGGGTATTGTACGCCGTCACGTCATCGGCTGCGCCCACAGCTCTTTGGCTTAATCGCCCAACGCGCAATCAGATTGTGCGCTCCGTTACTGGATCGCCTTTGAACTTTGTGATCGCCGTCGATCCTTCGGGCGACAAAACATCTGCGCTTGAATCAGAGGGCGGAGCTTTGGCGCTGGCGACTAACGTCGACTATAACAATATCACGGCGCTCTCGACTCTTAACTCCATTGATGGAGCGTTTTTTGTAGGCACTGAGAACTCTGGCTATCTGGTTTATCCGGATCAAGCTAGTCTTATCTACGCAGAGCCTACTTTCCGTAATCAAGTAATCTCTTCGATTGGGCCGCTAAATCCTGATTCTGTTGTGGACGTGCTAGGGGATGTGGCATTTGTTCATGACACCGGAATTAGGAGTTTTAACGGGATCATGCAGTTCCGATATGAGGGTCGGAATGCACCTTTTAGCGGCCCAATCAATTCTTTGATTGACGGCGTTACGCAGTCAAACACAGCCACAGGCACGCACGATAACTATGCGTTGTTCTCTGTCGTGACAACTTACGGCAACGGCATTCTGTGGTTTGATATGCTGCTGCAGAAGTTTGTCTCTCTTGATATTTATCCCGGCGTCGGAAACATACTGAAGTTCGCGTCTACGTTAGACAATGGTACGCGTTATACTTATTTCATGACGGCGACCGGGATTTATCGCCTATTTGGTTCTGCGCAAAAAGCAACCGTTACGCTGTATGGATCTGAGATTGTTCCGGCAGACGATCATAAGAGCGTTAAGATGCAGACTTTGCGTCTTGGCTTTAATGGTGTGGCCGCAGGTGGAACTGTCGAAGCGGCCTTGTACGTTAATGGGCAATACTGTAATCGTAAAGTCGTAACGATTAATCCGCTGCCGTTTAATCCTAAATCCACCGGAAGCATTCCTTATAACGGCGGGCTGACTGAAGGCGTGTTTGCGACCGCAGAAGTCAATTTTATGGACGTGGCGCCCGAAGGTGATCGCGTGGGCGTGATGGTTAGGTTTGACACAGACGGCGCGTTGATCTCGGCCAGCGCTGAGGTTACTCAAAGCGGCGTGTGGCCGAAGGTTAATCCGTTTGGAATGATTGGATCTGTCTCTTATGAGACCTTTGCGATCATTGGTAACGATGGCATTCCTGATATCGTCGGCGGAGTTACGCCGCCTACGTTTACTGCTGCTGAAGTATCACAGCGGAAGATAATCAATGCAAAGATCAAAGCTCTTAATGGCCTCACAAACGTCATCGGCACGGGCAATCATAACTATGGTCTTCCGTTTGGTGGCTTCGGCGCGGGGACTGTCGGCGCGTTGGCTCAAACAATCACGCCATTCTGGGATAGCATTAAGGATAAACTCTTATTCGTCCCCGGCACCGAAGACAATGACTCTGCGGCCGCGAGTCCATTGTTTAACTATCAGCAGCATCTACGTTACTTCCAACACACGACCGAGTATGTTGACATCTTCCTGATCAACACGGGCCTCGACACGGCTTTGATGCAGACTGAGATCGACAATGCTTTTACGCCGCCCGATACGATCGCTGATAGTATTCAGTTCCAATGGCTGCGTAATGCGCTGGCGAATAGCACGAAGAAACACAAATGGGTTGTCGTGCATCAGCCTCCTTTCACAAGCGGCGATGACTACTATAGCGCTACAAATCTTAACCCTGCGTTGGCCTTTATCCAAGCTGTGCCCTTTAAAAACTGGGGCGCGACTGTCTTGTTGGCTGGAACTAGTGCTTTGGTTGAACGCCTTGATTGGAATGGGCTTCCCGTTCTTATCAGTGGCGCTGGCGGCAAAGCTCTTACTACCGTCCATAATCCTCCGATCGCGCAATCTCGCTTTGCTTCTGCCGCGCAAGCTGCCTATTGGGAAGCTTCTGTGAGTAAGCTAGGCGTAGAGTTTGTGTGCAAGAACGCAACTGGCTCAATTCTGGATAGGTATTTTCAACCAGTATGAGTTCTTGTATCAATGCAGTTAAGCTTTTCGAATGGGTCTTGCGGCATCCTGGCCGCGAGGCTACGTTCGGCGAGGCTTCTGACATTGATATAGTCATGCATTGTGATCGAATTCTCAAGAGCGAGAACACTGAGCTCTTTGTTCTTGAGAAAGAAAACGAAACCCCTTTGGTTGCGCTATGGTGCGAGTTAGATCTTGAGCGCAAAAACATTCACATCTTAAATATTCTTGGCGACCGAGGCTGTCTGTTTAATGCAGTGTCTGCTTGGCAAGCGCTTTATCCCGGCTGGACCGTGAGTGGGGCGCGGCGCAAGAGTAAGCAAAACGTACAATACAGAGTTTCAGATTTTATCAAACAATGAACACATTTGAGATTAATCTCTCTAAAGTTCTCGGCCACTCGATGGTCTGGGAATCTACGCGATTGGAAGTTGACAATGGGATTCCTAGTGGATTCTTTGTTAATGGGTCTCCAGTTATTCCGAATACGCAAGAGTCGATGGAGTCTGTGATGAAGGCTTATCGGGAGAACATTATCCCGATGATCCAACAGCAGGTTGCGGCGGCTCGTCAGTATGAGCCTGAGATGCAGAAACTGCGCGAAGAGATTTCGCCCCGCGAGCAGGCCTTGAATGCGCAGCTATATCGACAGTTTGGACCTGAGTTTGCGCGTATCGGATCTGACATTGCTCGGCAGAATGCACAGGCTCAAGCCGAGACTGATCTTGGGATCGTGAGCGGGACGGGCCGTGAGCTTGTCCGTGAGGCAATGCGCACGCAGAAAGAAGCTGATCCTGAAGCTTATCGTGCACGTGAACTTGCGCTGCAGAATCTTGAACAGCTACAGGGTTCTCTTACGGATCCCAACGCTGGACTGAGCGGGGCCGAGCGCGCTGAGATTGATAGGTCTCTCGCACGTGAGAACTATGCACGTGGTACTGGAGCTACTCCGACGGCGACCTCTACGGTTTCCAATGCTATGGCATTTGGTGGCGCTGGAGAAGCTCGTAAGGCTCAACGGCAGAGCGCTATTGCGAATGCGGCTCAGCTTGCGGCTGGGGCTGTTCAACCTTTGTCGTCGCGCATTGATACCTTCCAGCTCACGACCGGTCGCCCTTCAGTTAATCAAGGCGAGTCTCGTACCGGAGGCGCTCGTGAAGTTGGGCAGGAGTCTAACGCGATGGGCATGAATCTGTTCGGTAATGCGAGTCAGATGCGTCAACAAGAGAATCAACTTAACGCTCAGCGCAAGACTGGTCTTGATCAGTTCACGCAGGTTATGGGTTCGCTGCCGTCTTGCTGCTGGACTTTTGCAGAAGCGTTCTATGGCTGGGACAATATCCCTGACAGTGTGCGTGTGTCGCGTGATCTGCACTATACTCCGCAGCGTCGCGAGGGCTATCGCATGATGAGCCGTTGGCTCGTTCCGAAGATGCAACAATCAAAGGTCTGGCGTGCCGTTGTAAATGCCCTTCTTATCAAGCCGATGACCTCACATGCTGAGTGGTATGTCAACGGCAAAGGATTTGGATGGATCTTCAGTCCGCTCCAGAAAACCTATCTAGCCGTGTGGGAACATTACGGCGTACGCGCTGGCGTTCCTGCAGAGGAATACAACTTAAGGTTGGCCGCTGGGCCTTGGAACTTTGGCATTTACCCGCGCTGACATACGTTCCGCCGCATCATCACGATTTTGATGGCAAGTTCTTTAAGCTCTTCGGAAAAGGGACAATCAATAAAGGTCACATCACCAAGATGTGGCCTTTCTTTGATTTCCGAGTTTACAATATTCGGAAGGGCGAGAGACACTGGCTACAAAACAGCAATCTTCCTTTGATTTTCGTAAACATTCAGAAACATACTGGCGCTGTGACAAGTGCTGGTGAGAACTTTGTGGAATAAATATTATGGCATCTCAGATAAATAAATACGCGCAGAATATCGCGAAGGCTCGCTATGCGACACCGTCGTACAGAGGACCTCAGCGTCGTGCGACAATTGATCCTTCTTTGTTTAAGGGTAAGAAGACTGCTGCTGGTGCGCCTCTGGCGTCTCGTGAAGTAGAAGCGCCCATTCAAGAGACCGGTCCTGAAGCCATGTCTATTACTGACGGCGAGGCCTCTACGCAGCCGCAGATGATCACCGAGACCCAGCAGCCTATTGAGAATCGTGGCGACTCTGCTCGCTACATGATTCAAGGCGGCGGTCCGCGCATTGATCTTAGCTTTCTTGTGCCTGAGCGCGTTAATAAAGCGTTTGATCCCAGTAAAGCTATTGGCGGCGAGAATGTTCCTTATCAGGAATCCACTGGCGTTGGCGGTTTCTTTCGTCGGTTGCTCGGTGATGAGTCTAATCGGATGAACATTGAGGCTCAGCAAGCTCAGGGTGCTGAGTGGCGTGAGGCTGAGAAAGAAGCTCAGAAAGAAGAGCGATTGTTGAATCGTATGCGTGAAGCGGATAAGCCTACGCAAGCGCGCTTTGAAGCTAGTCAACAGGCTGCAAGAGAGGCTGAAGCTGCTCGCGTGGCTGCTGAAAATAAGCGCCTTGAGCTTGAAGGTAAACGCATTGGCTTGACAGAGCAACAGATTGCGGATGCTCGACAAGATCGTATTGATCGTCTGAAAGGAGAACAAGAAGAACGAGCTGCGCGCATTGAAGATATGCGTAATCGAAATGCGTTGGCTGATGCGGCGTTTGGACGTAGTATGTTGCCTACTGCTCAGGCAATTTCTACTGGTCAAGGTGGCGTACTTATGTACGATCCGCGAAGTGGTCAACCTATTGGCACCTTTTCATCTCCAACGATTGGAGAAATTACTGATCCAAAGACAGGCGAAAAAACTTTTGGGCCAACTGGAGGTGGTTATAAACCTTATACGCCTCCAGTCAAAGCACCTGTTAACACTGGTGGCGCGCAGGTTAATCGTGTTGATGGCAGTACGATGGGCGGGCCTTTAATGGATGAAAAACTTCTTCCGGGCGGTGGCGTTAGAATGGGTGGCGCTTTACCACCTACTCCGCAAGTTACTCCTATGCGTGCAGCTGCACCTTCACCTGAAGCTGACGCAAGTTTGCTTGGACGCTTTAGGACTGCTATGCCTAGCTTGAGTTTTGCGCAGCCTGCTGGTCGCGGCTATCAAGTTGCGCCGCTTACTGAGGGAGATGTTGCTCAGCAAGCTATGGAACAGATTGCTTATCCGCTTCGTGCGGCCGCTGCACAAGAAGCTAAGGGAGAGTTTGAAAATCCTGAGGTTGCTGCTTATACATTAGAACGTAAGCCTTCTGGACGATTCCGTCGCGCTGGGGCTACTGAAATGAGTGAAGCTCGTAAGGCTGGTGAGTTGATTCGTCAAATGTACGCTGAATAATATGACACAAGAACAATATCAATGGCTCAAAGATAACGGATACGATCCTGCCGTCTATGATGTAGACGATCAGGGTAATATCTTTGAGAATCCTGTGTCGGCTCCGGCGACTCAGAAAAAGATGTCTCCTCTGCGTGCAGCGGGGACTTCTTTCTTGGGAAGTCTTGCGCCTAGTGCGGCTGGTCTTGGTTCGGCTAAGCTGGGCATGATGGCTGGCGCACCATTCGGACCTATCGGAGTTGGACTCGGTGCAATCGGTGGCGGTCTAGCGGGTGGTTATCTCGCAGGCAAAGGTCAAGAGGCTGTGCTTGAAAGGTTTGCACCTGAAGCTATTGCAGAGATGCAACGCGCGCAAACTGATCAACCTGTTGCTTCTTATGTTGGCGGCTTTGCACCTAATGCTTTGGCCTTCCGCCCGTCGCTGCAAGGCATGAGCGGCTTACTGAGGCCGACTGTGCGCGGTGAGGAAACTTTGCGCGCTGCGCTCAGTAATCCTAACTTCATTGCGCCAGCGGCTAACGTCGCTGCGAATGTTGGAGCTTCTACGGCCGGTCAGCTTATCAATGTCGCAGAGGGCGGAGAGTTCTCTGGGCCTCGCTTTGCGGCGGACGTAGCGCTTGGGACTTTGTTTAATCGTCCGACTGCGCTTGGTCGTGCAATGGGCTTTCAGGATTTGCCACAGCCTACGCGTACTGCAGCGCCTGATCTTGCGCCTGCACGTGAACAGGCTGAGTTTATGGCTAATGTTCCTAAGGAATTTGTTACTCCTCGGGCTGAACGTGGTGCACAGGATATTGCAAAACCTGGAGTTAATATTGGACTTGAAGCTCCTGAGCAATTCTTTACGGCCGAAGGTAAACGGATGAGTGAGGCTAGCTTTGCAAAAGACTACACTAACTGGTGGAAGTCTGAGACTGAGCCTACTGTTGATTTGCTCAAGGGTGTGGCTGAACAAGTTAAGGCACAGATTCCTAAAGAACGTTTGGCTGAATTGTCTAACGATCCTGAAATTGCTCAGGTCCTGCAAGATCCCTCGAAGATGGAAGCCTTTGTGGCTAAGCAGGCTGATCAAACACTGGAAGATATCTTTCAGATGATGCAGCGTCGTGAAGCCAGAAAACGGTTTGCTACTGCGAAAGAGGTTGAAAATCAGAAAGCTTTCCGTGAGTTGCAAGCTGAGCAAGGTGTGCCATCGGAGACGGCCTTGAACGACGTTGAGGCGGCTTATGCTGCACGTCAACGTAAGCCTATTAAAGAGGCTCAAGAGCTTTATGGAGCTGAGCTTGAAGGTATCTCTGGCCGTCCGCCTTCTGTCAGTAAGGCTTCTGAAGGGTATCAGTTTATTCGCCCGACTGAGCCTCCTAGGAGTGCTCTTGAAGCTGGTCGTGAGGTTTATAGCGCTGAGCTTGAAGGCCCTTCTGGAAGGCCTCCTTCGCTTGGTGCAGTTGCTAAAGCTGACAAAACTGCATATGAAGCTTATAGTGGACAACGGCCTCCTGAGGTTGTAAAGAATGCTACTGATGCGGCGCGTGAGGTTTATACTCGCTTGCAACGTGTACCTGAAGAAGGTCCTGCGCGTAAAATCTCACAAGAAGATATCAATCTAGCCAACGAGGTTGCTAATCGCCGCGGCCTGAAGCTTGAGCTTGATCGCGCATTTACTAAAGGCGGTCAGGAAGTTCGTGGTATGTATTTCGTGGACGAGAATGGCAATCGTATCATCCGCGTCAATCCGCTAATGGCCACAGCGGACACAGCTATTCACGAAATCGGTCACGATATCTTTACGGGCGTGACTAATAAAGGAATGCGTCGTTCGCTTTTGGATACGGCGCTTGACTCTCCGGCGTATAAGTCTGAGCTTGCTGCGCGCGAAGCTGAGGTTAAGGCTGGTCGTATGACTGAAGCACAGGCTCAAGAGATTGCGCTTGAAGAAGGTCTCATTCAGGCATTCGGTGAAAAGATGCCGGGGATTAATCGCGGCGAACTTCGCGCTTGGTGGGCTGCGTTCAAGGCTTCAATGAAGCAGTTGGTGACGGGCAAACTCTCGCCTGAGGATGCGCTGGCTTGGATGCACTATGCTTCTACTGAGGCTGTGCCGTGGAAGGGTGTTTCTGTGGGGAAGACGGGTGAGGAGAGGATGCAGCGCGCCCAGCAGGAGACTCCTGAGTTTAAGAATTGGTTTGGCGAGAGTCAGGTTGTTGACGAACAGGGTAAGCCCTTGGTGGTTTATCATGGTACATCAAAGGATGTTGACTTCACTTCGTTCAAAGGTAATAAAAACGGTATTTGGTTTACACCAGATCCAGACACTGCATCAAGTTATGCGATGCAGAATGATAGCATGGGTTATCGTCGAGGTGTAGGTTATTCGATGGAGCCCACGAATACGGCTTCTCGGGTTATTCCTGCATATGTGTCGCTTAAGAATCCTGCAGTGTTTGATGTGTGGCCTGATGTTATTCGCTACGCAACAAACTATAAAAAAGCTTTGGGTGATTATTTCACTCAGCTAAAAGCTCAGGGTCATGATGGTGTGATCTTTGGGTCCGGTAAAGAAAAGACTTATGTCGCATTCAACCCCGAACAAGTCAAATCTGCAACAGCTAATCGTGGAACGTTCTCTCCGGAGAGTAAAGACATTCGCTATCAACGAGGCCTTCTCTCCAAGATCCAAACCCCTTCGGAACTAGACTATCTCGTCACGAAGGGCGGCCCGTTCGCTGAGGTCGGCACAACGATCAAGGCGGCGGCCAACACTCGCGACTTCAAACAAGGTCAATGGTCGAGCAAGTATTCTCTGACGAATGCTTTGCCTGAAGAAGCTCGTGTGCGTTTGCTCAATCATCTCGCCGGTGAGTTTGACTCGGGCGTGCGTTCTACTCCAGCGGCTGACCTTAAACCCGCCTATGATCAACTCCGTAATGAGTATCTTCCGGCGATCGTCAGCGACTACAACAACGCAGGCTTTACTGTGCGTGACACCGCTGGTCAACGGGCGCGTGGCTCTAATCCGACATACTTCCCGCTGCATGCGATCGCGGATGAAGTTACTAATATCCTCACCACGAAACAAGGATCGCCTGAGTGGGATAAGCTCAAGGCGGACTTCATCAATTGGAACACTCAGCTGCGTCAAGCCGACGGGGCTTCTCTCGCCGAGGCGCAAAGATATGCAAACGAAAAGTTTGACGAAAAGCTAAGCATCACCGCGAAGCCGCCGGGGATCGAGAGTGGCATTCCGTTCTCTGGTGCGCGTAAGCCTGAAGGTTATCCGTTGCCGCCTAGCTGGCGCAGTGACGATATCATCGACATTCTGAATAACTATACGCG
>Ga0222714_10003156_pt1 | contig 16987 bp, 15 predicted proteins | sample C33_3DmetaG_FD_165048 | JGI IMG/M metagenome (GOLD analysis project Ga0222714, IMG submission 165048) | Estuarine water microbial communities from San Francisco Bay, California, United States - C33_3D | ecosystem: Environmental > Aquatic > Marine > Unclassified | place: USA: California...
GGTATCGCGCATCACCAAGGGGGGCTCTGCCGGGTTCAAGATGATGATGGCCTTCCCTTTATCGGCCCCGCCCACTTTTTCAATGGCTTGGGCCGTAGTTTCGGTAAACTCATCGATGTTGGCTCGGGTTCCAGGACCCGCTGATTTGGATGATATCGAAGCGACAATTTCCCCGTAGTGCACCTTGGCCACACGGTTCACAGCGGCTACCATGGGAATGGTGGCTTGTCCCCCACAGGTCACCATGTTGACATTGGGGACATCGGCCAGGGCATCGAAGTTCACGGGAGGCACCAAATATGGCCCAATGGCCGCCGGTGTCAAATCGATGACTCGCTTGCCCGGATAGGCCTTGATTTTGTCGTAGTTATACAGGTGAGCTTTGGCACTGGTCGCATCGAACACCACCCCAATTTCGGGCCACAGGGCGTGTTGAATCAGGCCATCGACCCCCTGGTGGGTGGTCGCAACACCCATGCGCGCTGCGCGCGCAAGCCCATCTGATTCAGGGTCAATGCCCACCATCACTCCCATTTCCAACACCTGCGAGGTGCGAAGTATCTTGATCATGAGATCGGTGCCAATGTTTCCTGAACCGATGATTGCTGCCTTGATTTTCAAGAGATTGAAATATTTAATCCCACACTGCCCAAACCTTCGATTTCGGCTGTAAAACGGTCACCTGCTGCCACGCTTACCATGGGACCCAACGCTCCCGACAAAACCCAATCGCCGGCCTTGAGAGGCTCTCCCAATTCAGCAAAGGTTAATGCCAGCCAGTGCAGGGCATTCAGCGGCGAGCCCAAGCAAGCATCGGCACGACCTTGCGAAACCAATTCCCCGTTTTTCCAGAGTTTCATTTGGGCCGCTTTCATGTCGACCCGATCCAAGGCCACTAGGGTATCGCTGAGCACAAAATGCGAAGCCGAGGCATTGTCTGCCACCGTATCGGCAATGCGTATATCCCAATTCTCAACCCGCGAACCTACCAACTCAAGCGAGGCACATACGCCATCTATCGCTGCCATCACCTCGTCCAAGCTGCAAGAGGCCGAAGGCAGGTCTTTGCCCAATTTAAAGGCCATTTCAGCCTCGATTTTGGGTTGATGCAAGGCTGAAAACCCGATTTCACCGTTGCTACCGAGCTGCGTTTGACGATAAATGCGACCAAAATCGGGCTGATCCACGCCCAACTGCTTTTGTACAGCAAGCGACGTCAAGCCGATTTTGGCCCCAATGGGCTCAAATCCGAGTTCCAATCGACGCTCGTGATTGATGCGCTGCACCCGGTAGGCATCGGCCAAATTATCTGGACCCAAACTGGCCCGAACAGGGGCGCACATATGCCCTTCTTGTTCGGCCTTCCACAATTGATTGGCCGCTTCCAGTACGGCTTCTTGCGATAATCCCATCGTGCACAAAGGTACTCAAGCCACCTGAAAGCCACAGGCTCCCAAGCCATCAACGGCTCCTTTTATTTGCATAGCGGGCTCTAGAAAATGCGCAGCCGTCGAGGCTCCGGCCAAAATGACCATTCCAGGCTCCAAGATCTCGCCGTAGCGCTGAGCCAAGCGGGTAGCTGCAGCCAATGAGGCCCATGGGTCACCCATGATGCCATCTGAAGAGCCCATTTCCATGAGGGTTTCTCTGTTGTAAAGCCCCATATTGAGACCGTTCAAAGTGTCAGGTACGGGCTTCCAGGGGCCTAACACAAAAGCGGCAGATGAACAGTTGTCGGCCACCACATCTTCCAGGGAAAATTTGAAGTTCTCGTAGCGCGAATCGATGATTTCCAGCGCGGTACACACCGCATCTACCTTGCCTTTGCACTCCTCTGCGCTGAGCTCGCGGTCGATGCGCTCTGAGATGCGAAATGCCACTTCAATTTCCACCCGCGGATGTATAAACTTAGACAAACTCAAAACTTCAGCATCGCCCAGGACCATGTCTTGGGTCAAACGACCCCAAATCAGATCGCTGACGCCCATTTGTTTCATTTTGGCCTGTGAAGTAAAACCCATCTTGAGCCCCACCAAGGCCTGCCCCCGTTGCTTGCGCTGCTCAATGTTCAAAGCTTGGATGGCATAGGCTTCATCCAAATCAAAGGCTTGCTGCAAAGAAAGTTGGGGTATAGCGGTGGCTTGCATGGCGGCTTGATCCAAGCGTTGTGCCCACGTTTGCAATGTACTCATGGCACAAAGGTAGGGCTCGTGCCCGAAGGGACATTCAATTTGCACATTCAGCACAAAAGTGTCAGGCAGACACCAACCCTTTTGCCCTAACTTTGTTTAACTTTTATGCAAGTCGGCATTGACGCCATTTCGGCCCACATTCCTCCCCATTATTTTCCGGTTCGCGAACTAGCTGTGTTGCGTCAAATTGATCCCGACAAACTGGAAAAAGGCCTTGGCCTAAGCGCCATGTCTTTGGTTGAACCCGAGCAAGACGCTACGGACCTAGCCGCTCAGGCCTTGATAGCACTTTTGCAAGAAAACCCGACGGTATTGCCGCGTGTGGGACGGATTTACATGGGCAGCGAAAGCCATGTCGACGGGGCTAAACCCACTCTATCCTATGCCTTGAGCAAAGTCGAAACCGCCCTGGGGCAACCCGGTTGCTTCAATGCCTGTGACGTCGTGGACATGACATTCGCTTGCATAGCCGGGGTTGACGCCATGCTGAGCTGCGTGGAATACGTTCGATTGAACCCTGACCATTGTGCCATTGCTGTGGCCAGCGATTTGGCCATTTACAGCGAAGGCTCGGCAGGCGAATACACGCAAGGTGCGGCCGCCGTGGCCGTTCTCATCAGCGCCAATCCTCGCCTGTTGGTTATGGAGAAAGAATTGGGCATAGGTTATGCCGGGGTCGAAGATTTTCACAAGCCCTTGCAACGCTTTCAGCGGGCCGCCCTGGCCCAAGAACTGGGTGCAGCCTTGAACCCGACCTCAGATTCTGCATTTTGGTCCAGCCCCAAAACCCAAGTTTGGGTGCATAGCATCGAACCGGTATTCGACGGCCCCTACTCCAACGCCTGCTACACCGAACGCCTCCAAGAAGCCTTGACTCGGTATGAAAATCAGTGCGGCGAATCCTGGTTGCAGCGTTTTGATAAAATGGCCTTTCACCTCCCCTACGCCTTTCAAGGGCGTCGCATGGGAGCCAGCCTTTGGCTGAATGCCCTTCGCCCAACAGCTCAATGGGCAGATTTGATGGCTGAAATTGGACCCGAACCGAGCCAAGAGGAAGCGAGAACCGAGTGGGAAAAGAAGGCCAGTAAATCCCAGATGTACCGCCAATTTGTAGCCCAGCGCATGTTGGGGGCCGAACGCGCATCTTCCGCAATGGGCAACGGCTATACGGCCTCGATTTTCATCGCCCTGTTGGGCATTATGGCACAAGCCATCACCGAGCAGGAAGAATTAAGCGGCCGCGCCGTCGGTTTTCTCGCATACGGAAGTGGCTCCAAGGGCAAAGTTTTCAGGGCTGTATTTCAAGGCGATTGGAAACAGAGCCCCGCGGCTCAAACCCTTTGGACACGACTCAAAGAGCGCAGCCCCATTGATACCGAGACCTATTTGCGCTGGCACCGAGCGCGCTGATGCCTCAAACAAGCACTTGGAAATCAACATCCCATCGCCTAAGGGTCATGCAGGGTGGTTACCTGCTCGCGATTGAAGGACTCAAGACCATTCCCTTAAACTGAAAAGTAGCGCTTTTTCAAGGCGAAGCTCACCCGAACCAAAGCCAACAAGGCGGGCACTTCTACCAGAGGTCCCACTACCCCTACAAAGGCCTCAGGGCTATCCAACCCAAAGACTCCAATGGCCACGGCGATGGCCAATTCGAAATTATTCCCAGCGGCCGTAAAGGCGATGGCGGCTGTTTGGTCATAGGGTTTGCCCAGCCGGTGGCTCATGACAAAACCCAGCAGAAACATGACCGCGAAATAAACCACGAGCGGGATGGCCACCCGACCAACCAGGGCCGGCAATTGCAATAGCTGCTCCCCTTTCAAACCGAACATCAACACAATGGTGAAGAGCAGCGAAATCAAGGTCCATTTTGAAAAACGGGGCAAGAAGACATGGCTGTACCAGGACTCTCCTTTTTGCCGCAGTCCCCAACGGCGCAACCCATAACCCAGTGCAAAGGGTATGCCCAAATAAATCAGAACCGATTCGGCAACCTGTTGCATGGAAACGTCGACCACCGCGCCGGCCATTCCCCATTGAGGAGGCAGCCAGGTAATGAAAAACCAAGCCAAGAAAGCATAGCTGAAGACTTGAAACAAGCTATTCAAGGCCACCAAAGCGGCGGCGTATTCAGGGCTACCGTCGGCCAAATCGTTCCAAACCAAGACCATCGCTATGCAGCGCGCCAAGCCAATCAAGATCAAACCCGTCATCAAATGGGGCTCATCTTGCAAGAACAAGAAGGCTAGACCCACCATCAAAACGGGCCCTATCACCCAGTTCAACAACAGCGACAAACCCAAGGTTTTGGTGTCTTGGAGCAAAGCGGGCAGATGAGCATAATTCACCTTCGCCAAGGGTGGAGTCATCATCACAATCAGACCCAATGCTAAGGGCAGGTTGGTCCCTCTGTAGGACCCTAGTTCAATTAGGGCCCCAAAACCAGGCCAGGCATAGCCAATGAATAGCCCAAGGGCCATTGCCAACCCTATCCATAGGGTCAGGAAGCGATCCAAGAAAGAAAGTTGCTTCATGTTTAGTGTTTGATCTGCTCAAATGCCCAGCGCATCTCAGCCGCTATTTGCCGACAGCGTGCGTCGTAGGTCGAATCTTCGGCTCCAGTGCCATCACTCACTTTGGGATCCACGTAGGGAAGCGATAAGCGAAATTGAGCCCCTGAAACGTTCGGGCAAGCTGCATCGGCCTCGCTGCAGGTCATGATGGCCCCAAAACCTCCATTCGGATTCGCGGCATCGTCGTATGTCTTTGACCAGCATTCAAAACTACCCTTGCCACTGGGCAAATGAATGCGGTAAGGCGGGTTTTCCGATATGAAATTGGGGGGCTCTACGTTCACATAGGCCCGCATCAAGGACTCTACTGCCCTCGCATTGAAGGCCGTTGCTTCGGTGCCCCCTGAATAGGTTTTCACCCCTTGAATCCCCAATTGATCAGCAGCAATTTGTGCCCAAATCTGACCCAAATGGCTGCGGCGGCTGTTGTGCGTGCAAATGAATATCAGCTCAGCTGTATCGTGTTCTGCCAACTGGCGACGAACAAAGGAAGACAATTCCAGCAAAGCCTCTTGGCGTCCGTTGGGAATGGCCATCATATCGTCTTGCAGGGAGGCCCAATAGGTTTCAAATGAAGCCGGAGCGGCAGCAGGGGTATCAACAGAATTCATGGTTGAATGGGGGTTTGGAGATTGACAGGCCGCACATATGGCTAAGCCCAGAGAGAGTATCAACAGTCGCATGGTATGGATTCGCTTGGAAATTGATCAAACAACTGAGCAAAATGGCGCTGCATGCGCTGCAAGCCGTCGATGCAAAGGCAATAATTTCTGCGCTGGCCGAGAATTTGACCTTGGATCAGGCCCGCATTTTTGAGTTCTTTCAAATGTTGGGTGACCGTGGGTTGTGCCAAACCCAAGTGATCCACTAAGTCCGAGTTGATGCAAGCCGTTTGTTCCATCAAATGCCGCAAAATGGCTAGCCTCGCGGGGTTGGCCAACACAGCAGCCCACTTGGCCAATTGCAAATCTTGCTCTTCCCGCAATTCGGTTTTCATCAGTCCCATGGCGCAAATATATTGGGATATTGCAATATTCAAATAAATAGTTGGCCTGAAATGCACAAAAGTTATAGACGCATGAAAATGCTCAGTTGGGTCATGAAACATCTCCCATTCTAACCTTTCAATAATGTAATAAGGCGTTAACATTGACACAACATACCAAGGGCAGTTTTGCATCAGTAAAACACACAAACAACATGAAAAACTTGTTTCCCTTGGTAGCTGGCATATTCGCCATTGCAGCTGGTAGCAGCGCCCTAACTTCTTGTGGCAAAACTGACACCGTCATTGTGACACCCCCCGCTAACGAAAAAGTCGTTGTCGTTAGCGCGAACATCAAAAGCAACACCACCTGGACTGCCGATAAGACTTATGTTTTAGCCGGTCGCATTGCCGTTGAGGCCGGTGCTGAATTGACCATTGAAGCCGGAACAGTCATCAAAGGCCAGGCCGGTTCAGGCGCCAACGCCACAGCTCTGATCATCGCACGCGGAGCTAAAATCAATGCCGTTGGAACAGCCACCAAGCCCATCATTTTCACCAGCATTGCTGACGAGATTGAATCGGGCTATACTTCACTTTCAAGCCCCAATATGGATGACAACTTGAACGGTCTATGGGGCGGGTTGATCATTCTGGGAAGTGCTCCTGCCTCTTTGAGTGGCGATGTCACCGAACTTTCCATAGAAGGCATTCCTCCTACTGACGTGAACGGCTTGTACGGAGGCAACAATTCTGCTGATAACAGCGGTGTATTGAAATACATTTCCATTCGCCACGGCGGTGCCAACATTGGAGAGGGCAACGAAATCAATGGTTTGACCTTGGGTGCTGTAGGCAGTGGCACAACGATTGAAAACATCGAGGTCATTTCCAACCAAGATGACGGAATTGAATTCTTTGGCGGTACCGTCAATGCCAAAAATCTGGTGGTATGGAACAGCGGAGACGATGGTTTGGACACCGATCAATCCTTTGGTGGCAGCATCGACAACTTCGTGGTGATCTGTGGCAACAACACCGACCACGCTTTGGAAATCGACGGCCCTGAGGGATCGATGAAAGCGGGTCACAAGGTTAGCAATGGCACCTGCGTAGGAAATGATGCTTCTGAGCTCGGCGACTTCCGTTCCAATGCATTGGGAACATTCGAAAACATCTACTTCTACAACTTCCCTGATCCTGCTACCGATGGCCGCGGAGACTTGTCATTGAGCTCAGGCTCTGATGTCACCTTCGCTGCCGGCGAATTGGTCTTCAAAAACATCGAAGTAACCATGCCCAGCACGGTTACCGACTTGACTAAGATTCTTAAAAACGGAGTAGCTGCTAACGGAAAAGCCGTTGCTGCTGGCGCGAATACGGTAGGTGCTAGCACCGCTGCTTTCAAAGGTTGGACCCGCTGCGATGCCGCTGGCGTATTGCCCAACTAATTCATTTGACCTTCTTCATCAAACCCGCAAGCTTGAGTAAGGCTTGCGGGTTTCTAAAAAACTCTCCCCATGAATAAAACCATTTTTTTAACCCTGATTGGCTGCCTGCTCACCGCAAACCTGCGAGCCCAAACAGGGACCGTACGAGGCTCGGTATTCGACGCCTCGTCGGGTCAATTTTTAAGAGGCGTCCAAATCAACTCCACTGACTCTACGATCACCGCTAAGTCCGACCTCGACGGCACATTCGAGTTCACGGCCAAGGTGGGAACCTACGCCCTTCGCATCCAAAAGTCAGGCTACCTCAGTACCCTAATGGAATCGGTTAACCTAACCCAAGAAGGAACAACTCTGTTAGGCGAAATTTCTTTGCAACCTGAAAAAGAGATCATAGACCAGGTTCACATTAGCGTCAAAGCCAACAAGAGTTCAGAAGAGGCCTTGCTTACCGCCAAACGATTGTCTCCAACCTTGATGGATGGCATCAGTGCCGCCAATTTCAAGAAAATTGGCGATGGCGATGCCGCAGGGGCTATGTCTCGCGTGACCGGAGTTTCGGTAGAGGGCGGCAAATACGTATTTGTTCGAGGCTTGGGCGATCGCTATACCAAAACCACCTTGAATGGCATGGACATTCCCGGCTTGGACCCCGACCGCAATACCATTCAAATGGATTTGTTCCCCACCAATGTCATTGACAACATTGTTGTATCCAAGTCTTTCACAGCAGACTTGTCAGCTGATTTCACGGGCGGAACCGTCGATATCAGCACCAAAGATTTCCCCGAGCGCAAGTCCAGCTCCTTCTCGTTTGGTACCGGCTACAACCCTTCCATGCACTTCAATCCCAATTACTTGAGTTATAAAGGCGGGAAGTGGGATTGGTTGGGATTTGATGATGGAACGCGGGCCATACCCACTCAAAACAGAACCGACATTCCTCAATATGCCCAGGTAATTGCCAACCCAGACGGAGCCAAAGGGCAAGAATTCCAATCCATCTTGAGGCAGTTCAACCCGACCATGGGAGCCACTCGAAATACCAGTTTCATGGACATAAGTTTGGGATACAACTATTCCAATCAAAAGAAATTGAGCGGCGGTCGTAAAATGGGTTATTCCTTGGCCGCAACCTATAAAAATGAAACCGAATTCTACCAGGGCATCGAGTACAACCTCTACGGTAAAAACAACGATGCCAGCATCTACGATCTGAAAGCATTCGAACAGCAAAAAGGCGATGAAGGCAGCCGGAAAGTTTTGGCTGGCGGGCTGGCTACGTTGGCCATCAAAAGCGAAACTTCGAAGATCAAGTTCACCTTGCTACACATTCAAAACGGTGAATCCAAGTCAGGCGCTTACACCTTTTACAGCAGCAACCAAGGAACCGATTTCAATGCCCTGCAGTATAACCTGGATTACACCCAGCGCTCCTTGACCAATTTCTCTGTTCACGGCAGCAAAGATGAACCTCAAAGCCCTTGGAAATCAGACTGGAAGGCTTCGTTGACACGCTCTTCGATTTCAGACCCCGACATTCGATTCACTCGCTTTCGCGAAGGCGATTTCATCGTCTCTACCGAGGTAGGGCTGCCCGAGCGCATTTGGCGCAACTTGACTGAATTCAACGCCGCCGCCAAATGGGACTTGAGCCGCACCTACAAACTCAAAGGAGAAAACGCAAGCTTCAAAATGGGCTTCGCCTCGACCTTGCGCCAACGCGATTACAACATTCAGAACTTCCAATTCTCGATCGATGGAGTTGCATTCACAGGCGACCCCAATCAAATCTTCTTGACTGAGAATTTATTTTCGGCCCAAAACATTCAGGGCTTGCGTTATACCCCCATGTTCATTCCACGCAATCCCAATGCCTTTCAGGCTAGTTCTACCTATGCCGCTGCGTATGCCTCCAACGAGCACCAACTCAGCAAAAGGACGAAAATCATAGAGGGCTTGCGAACCGAATGGTATCAACAATTCTATTCAGGCATCAACCAGGAAAATCCGCCGAGACAATTGAACAACCAAAAGGTCTTGAACAACTTGGACTTGTTCCCCTCCTTGAACTTGATTCACGCCTTGAGCAAACGCCAAAACTTGCGCGCCTCGGCCACCCGCACGATCGCTCGCCCTTCGCTGAAGGAAATGTCGTTTGCCACGATTCTTGACCCCATCACCGGCCGCACATTCATTGGAGGCATGTTCCCCGAGAGCACCATTTCAGGTGGTCAATCGCAAGTTTTGTGGGATGGCCAACTCAAGTCTACCTACATCAGCAACTTGGATTTGCGCTGGGAGAATTTTCTGGAAAAGGGCCAAATGTACTCGATTGGAGTGTTCTACAAGCACTTGAAGAACCCCATTGAAATCGTACAGTTTCTATCTGACCCCGGCAGTTTTCAGCCCCGCAACGTGGGAGATGCCGATCTCCTGGGCCTGGAACTGGAAGTGCGCAAGAACCTCGAAGCTTGGAGCCCACATTTGAAAGGATTTGCCTTCAACGCCAACATCACGCTGACCCAGTCCAGCATCACCATGACACCTTCTGAAAAATTGTCGCGCGAGTTAACCGCCCGTGTGGGCCAAACCGTGGGCGATAAACGTGCCATGGCCGGTCAGGCTCCTTACATCGTCAACGCCGGCTTTACCTACACCCAAAAGAAAATGGATGCCGGATTGTTCTTGAACATCCAAGGTCCTACCCTGCTTTTTGTGGGTTATGGCAATCGCAGCGACGTATACACCGTACCGTTCAACGGATTGAATTTCAACAGCAATTTCCATTTCGGACCTGAAGATAAAATGACCCTTGGCTTCAAGGTCAGCAACCTGTTGAATGACCGCAAGGAACAAGTTTTTCGAGGGTATTTAGCCCCAGAACAGTACTTCCAACGCTTGAGTCCAGGTAGAACTTTCAGTTTGAAGTTCGCCTACTCGTTTTAACCGAACCATCGGCCCTTTTTGGAGAGTTTGGGCCTGATAGGAATAAAAAAAGCCCCGCTTCGGCGGGGCTTTTCATTGAAAGCGATAAGGCTACAGGACAGCGTTTATTCAGAAGGCAAGCCGGCAGACAACCAAGCATTCATGCCACCTTCTACATTGGTTACCTGGGTAAATCCGTGATCAACCATGTACTGAGAGGCGCGGGCAGAACGACCGCCAGAGCGGCAAATCACGACATACGATTTGCTCTGATCCAATGCGGCCATTCCAGCCTCAAAATCTGAACCGTTGATGTCGATCAGAGTCGCTCCCGCAACATGAGCTTCGGCGAATTCGCCGGGAGTGCGAACATCAATCAAGGTATAGGTCCCTGTAGCCAACAGGGCTTGAGCTTGGGAAACCGATGCGTTTGAAAAAGAAGGGCTGGGCGCCGTTTGACCCTCTGTAGCTGCGGTTTGCCCGCTTTGAGCCTGGCATGATCCAAAAATCAAAGCCCCTGCAAGGAGTAAGGAATAGGTCCATTTCATGCTCGCAATATCGCAAAAAGTCAGAGCACCTTCTGTGCGTTGGGTCACCGAGTGCGGTTATCCTTTTTCCAATTGCTGTTGCAACTGATCGACGCAGCTTCTCACACGCAGAAAAAACTGGTAGCGTTGACGCTCTGACACTTGCGACAAAGGATGACTCTTGCTGATGAGGTTTTGCATCCAATGTTGGGTAGAACGAATGAAATCAGCGTTTTTACTTCGCATGAAGTTGATCGAATGATAGCCTATGTAACTGGAAATGCTGCGATCAGATGAGACCAGAACCGTATTGTTTCCAATCATCAGGTCGCTGCCGAATAAGCGGTAGCTAGCCTCACTCACCGCCCCTGTCAAGGCATTGACTTTGAAGCCCAACTCGGCTTGTTGAGCCACCGCATCGAGCAAGGCATGCAGTTCCTTGCACAGCAAAAGCGGCAGTTGATTGTCAATGAAAAACCCAGATTCCCAGAAGTAGCGAATTTGTTCGACCGTGCATTTCAGGGTATCGGCATTCCATATTTCAGTGGCCGGGGCCATCCAATAGGCCTCTCGTGCCAAGGTAGCCTGTTCAAACCATGCCGAAGGCAGCGTCACTTCTTCTACTTTGCGTGCCGTAATGGCTTCTGACCGAAGCAAGCTTTGGTTCCAATACACCATTTTGAAACGAGCCAATTCAGGGAAGAAAAAATGGTAGTAAACAGGCAAATCTTCAGCCGCGTAGCATATTTCAAATCCCGGCTCAGCCGATATGCTCGCAATGTCTTGGTACAGGGTCTTGAGGTAATTCAAGAAACTGTCTTCGCTCGAATTCAAAGGGTTGATTCGAAACGCGACCGTATTCTTTTGCATTTCCTGCAAAACCGACAGCGAAATATCAAAACGTTCGCAAATTTTAATGGTCTCTTCCAGGCCAATTTCGGTTTCGCAACGCAACCTTCGGTATACGCTATCAGAACTGATGTTCAGCACGCTGCTCAATTCTTCGGCCAAATGCAAATGAGGTGGGCAATGTTGCTTGAGCAACTCGACAAAAAACGCCTGTGTTTTCATGAAATGCTAGCCTCAATTTAGCCGAAATCCCTGAATTTCAAAGCGAGAATTTAGCCAATAAACAAACCTTTTGTATCTTGAACCAATGGCAGATTTGGCATGGTTACAGTTGCAATCAAAGGCTGATTACGAGCGCGAATACCAGCGAAGCATTGAAGACTCGATTGGATTCTGGAAAGAGAAATCAACCAGCTTGAACTGGCAACAACCGTTTGATCGTGTTCTGGATTGGAATTTCCAAGAACCCAGCGTGCGCTGGTTCGATGGTGGGCTGTTGAATGCCAGTGAAAACTGCTTGGACCGCCACTTGGCCGATCGTGGTGACCAAATTGCCTTGATTTGGGAACCCAATGACCCCTCCAACCCCACTCGCTCCTACACCTACCAGCAGCTGCACAACGAAGTGGTGACTACCGCATCCCTGCTGAAAAAAATGGGGATTCAAAAGGGCGATCGCGTTTGCCTATACATGGGCATGGTTCCTGAATTGGCCATTGGTGTTTTGGCTTGCACCCGAATTGGGGCCATCCATTCGGTGATTTTTGGCGGCTTTTCAGCGCAATCCATAGCCGATCGGGTCAACGATGCTCAGGCAGCGGCCGTATTGACCTGCGACGGCGCCTACCGCGGCCCCAAAAGCATCCCATTAAAATCAGTGGTCGACCAAGCCCTTGAATCTTGCCCGAGTGTCAAGCATGTTTTGGTCCTCAAACACACGAATGAGCCTTGCTCATGGATTCCCAAAAGGGACTGGGATTGGAACCAGGAACTGCAACAAATCAAGGAAAGCGGTTCCTACTCTTGCGCTGCCGAACCCATGAACAGCGAAGACCCCCTGTTCATTCTTTATACATCAGGCTCAACCGGGAAGCCCAAAGGAGTCGTTCACAGCACGGCTGGTTACTTGCTATGGGCCCAGTACACCTTTCTGAATGTGTTTCAATACAAACCCGGTCAAGTGCATTTCTGTACAGCTGATATTGGCTGGATCACCGGGCACTCTTACATCGTATACGGCCCCTTATTAGCCGGCGGCACCACCCTTATGTTTGAGGGAATCCCAACTTGGCCCGATGCCGGTCGATTTTGGCACATCGTAGACAAGCATCAGGTAGATATATTGTATACGGCTCCAACGGCCATACGCAGCTTGATGGCATGCGGCCTTGAACCCTTAAAAGGGAAATCCCTGGCTTCATTGAAAGCGCTGGGAACCGTTGGAGAGCCCATCAACGCCGAAGCTTGGCATTGGTACCATGAAAACATTGGCCACGGCCAATTGCCCGTCGTCGATACTTGGTGGCAAACCGAAACGGGGGGCATTCTCATTTCCAACTTGGCGGGCATCACCGAGGCCGTACCGACTTATGCCACCCTGCCACTACCGGGCATTCAACCTGTTTTGGTTGATGAGAAGGGACAGGAATTAACCATGAAGGAAGCCAGCGGCAATTTGTGCATTCGCTTTCCCTGGCCGGGCATGATTCGCAGCACCTGGGGCGATCACGAACGCTGCCGCCAAACCTACTTCAGCACCTATCCGGGCTTTTATTTCACCGGTGACGGATGCCTTCGCAACGCCCAAGGCCAGTACCGCATCACCGGCCGAGTCGACGATGTCCTGAACGTGAGCGGGCACCGCATTGGAACAGCTGAACTGGAAAATGCCATCAATCAGCACCCCGGTGTGGTGGAATCTGCCGTAGTAGGATTCCCTCACGACATCAAAGGCCAAGGCATATACGCCTATGTCATATGCACGGAAAGACCGGCCGATGAGTTCCAGGAAAGACAGGCCTTGTTGGCCACGGTAACCCGCATCATTGGCCCCATTGCCAAACCCGATAAAATTCAATTCGTATCGGGACTGCCCAAAACACGCAGTGGCAAAATCATGCGACGCATATTGCGCAAAATCGCCGAAGGGGAATTTTCCCAGTTAGGCGATACCAGCACCCTGCTGGACCCCAGCGTGGTCGAAACGATAGCCGCTGGAAGCCTTAAGGGCTAACCAGATTCAAACTGATGTTGAAGTACAGAGGATTGGTCAAACTCTGTTCCATGGCCAAAGGCTGATCACCGAAGAAACCCCTGAAAAACTCTTGCCCTTCAGGCAGAACATCGGCATCAAATGAGTAATTGTAACGGTAACCCACTTGTGCACTTAACCAGATGAAGTCTTTCAAGGAACGCTCGTAAACGAAGCGAAAACGCAGTTCACCGCGGCGAATTTCCAAGTCGTTTTGTGGAACCGATGAGCGGTACATGCGGTAGCTGTTGCCTTCCAGTTCATAACCCATGAAGAGCATTGACCGGGGATTGAAGGTTCGGCGAACGTGAGCTCTGGCTGGGAACAACACCTCAGTACCCCAGGTATTGGCGAGGTTGGTCGAGTTGTACAACAAGATGGGAATGTAATTCAATTCACCAACCCGATAGGTACGGGCCAAACCCCATCCCCACATTTTGCGGTCACTCACGCGCTTCCCATACAGAGCCGCAGCCGAGTATTTGGTATACTTCAGGGGCATGATATCAGAGAAGCTGTAATCTCCGTTCAAATCTCCCGAACCCTGGAATAAGAAAAATCGAGTCTCGTCAAAGGGCTTGAAAACCGTCAAATTCATACCCGTGGTACGCAGGCCATTGGCCGCTAAACCTGCAGCAATGGGATTGTCTATTCCCTCATTTTCCAAGGAATAGCCCTGGTTCCAATAATTGGCCCCCAATTGAACGATGAGATCGTTTCGAGAAATAACCGGTACGTTCAAGGCCAATCGCATCCCGTTGGAACGAGCAAAATCAGCCTGTTCATAGACATCTTGCACCTGCCCACCAGGGGTGTTGATACTGGTCAAATTGTAACCCAATTGATAATCATAGCCTACGCTGATCAATTTAGAAGGGCTCAAACCCTCAATCTTGTTGGTGCAATAGGCCTTGGTTCCCGCATCGGCAAACGACACATTGTCGTACAGGCTGTAATCTTCTTCTTCCTCGGTGGCCAAAGAATCTACTTGGGCCCAAGTGGAACCAAAGGCTAAACCCGTAAAGGCAGCAAAGGCAAGGTACTTTCTCATCAGTTGCGTTGAACCTGCAAGCGTTTCCAAACATCGGTACGACCGAAGGCCGATACCCCAATGTAGCCGCGAATATCCAAGGTATTGTTGTCGCGCATGTTGATGGTACAATTGTAGGTGCTGCCGTTCAAGGGGTCATAAATCGTACCGCCAGTCCATTGGTTGTTGCCGGCATAGGTAAAATCCTTAAGCATGCGATACCCTTTCAAAGGAACCGATTGAAGCGCTGGGTCAGGATTGTTTTTATCGACTTTCGGCAAGTTGGTTTCGGGATCAATGGGTTCCTTCAACCAAACGATTTTACCAAAATACTTAGAGCCAATTTTTTCAACCTTGACACGAGCCCGACCGTTGCTGGGCTCCCAAACACCGAGCAAGCGATCACCGTCGGTACCTTGTTGAATAAATGAACTAAACAAACTGCCTGACAAAACCAGACACAAGGCTATTAACACGTTTTTCATGGATTATTTTTTTACTTCTAGATCAAACACAAAGTCACCCAACACCGACAAATCGGCATCCCAATCCTGATTGATGCCCAATTCCATAACCAGGTAGAAACGACCTTCCTCAAAGTACACGGTAGGGTCAGCCTCGGCACTCACGCTCAAATCAGCCTCTGAGCTGCCAGATGGAACAGGATTCAGCACTGCCATGCCGCCCATGTCGGCTTTATTGCCCACCATGGAAAAAGCCACCGATCCCAACATGGACAAGCCCGCCGAATCGCTTGCGTGAATGCGCGCTGATTTCAATTTAGCACCCACTACCTTGCCTCTCAAGGACTCGTCGAGTACGATTTCGTATTGTGCCGTTTCTGACCCCTCATAAATGGGACCCGAAACGATAAAATTCACATTGTCTAAGGTGTAATCTTGATGCTCGCCCGATTCAGAGCAAGACCACAAACCGATTGATAGGGCCATGGCGACCACCCACATCATTTTTTTCATACGACTCAAAAATAACAATATGACTCAGTTGCGCAAGCACCTTTATCTCTTCAATACTTCCACAATACGGAAGCAACTCCTAACAGACCGCGTTCGGGTTGGGATAATTATCGCTTTGATCCTCGAACGTATTGTCCAAACAAACGAAATCTTTTTCGATCAGCAAGAACAATTCTCCACCTTGAGGCAAGGGCAGTTTATGCTGAAAACCCACTTCATTGCTCTCTACCCACTGCTTGGCAATCGCTGAAGGCATATACACTTCAATGACCCCATCGAACCATCGAGCTGCCAGGGTGGAGTACTGATCGGTGCTGAGCAATTTGTACTGCAACTCACCACCCAGCATCTGGGTAGTCTCAGTGAACATACCTGTATTGCCAAATGTATCCACCTCCGTTTTGGTCAAACGAAGGCGAATGGAGTTCCCTTTGATTCTGATTTTCATAACTGCTTAGCTTCAAAGTTACTGATTAGGCGCGAATTCGCTCAGGAGCACTGTAGACATTGAAGCGATGAGACTTGGTAAATCCAACTAGGGTTATATTCAACTCCTCGGCCAACTCAGCGGCCAAGCTACTGGGCGCACCCACAGCCACAACCATCTGAATTCCCGCCATCGATGCTTTTTGAATGAGTTCGAAGCTGGCTCGCCCGCTCAGGAGCAGGGCGCGATCCAGTATAGGAATGCTCCCTTTCAAAAAGGCCGCGCCTATCAACTTATCCAAGGCATTGTGTCGACCTACATCTTCCCGAAGCTCAAGTATCTCGCCTTGCTCATTGAAAAGGGCGGCTGCATGAATGCCCCCGGTTTGCTCAAAGGCAGCTTGCGATTCGCGCAGCCGTTCAGGCAATTGGGCCAGCTCGTTTTGCCCCATGCTAAACAAGGGAGCCGAAACGGGTATGGGACAGGCCACTTTGACCGCATCAATGCTCGATTTACCGCATACACCGCAACTGCTGCTGGTGTAAAAATGGCGTTCGAGAGTCAAGGGATCTACCTGGCAATCGCTCGACAATTCCCAAACCAGGGTTTGACCCAACAAAGCCTCTGTTTGCCCTGTACTTCCTTGTTGATGAAAGCCCAGCAACTGATGGGGCTCTCGCACAAGCCCTTCGCTAAACAAGAAACCCGCTGATAATTCTGGATCGTTTCCCGGGGTGCGCATGGTGACCGAAACAGGCCATTCTTGGTCACCCTGTTTGAGCCGTATCTCCAAAGGC
>Ga0222714_10003160_pt1 | contig 16978 bp, 13 predicted proteins | sample C33_3DmetaG_FD_165048 | JGI IMG/M metagenome (GOLD analysis project Ga0222714, IMG submission 165048) | Estuarine water microbial communities from San Francisco Bay, California, United States - C33_3D | ecosystem: Environmental > Aquatic > Marine > Unclassified | place: USA: California...
CCTAAAATCAGCCATGTGCACTACCCCAAGCTGAACGAAATCGTAAAGAAAACCTGCGAAGAATTCCAAGTTCGCTACCAGGAATTCCCCACCTTCTTTTCAGCCATTCGTTCGCACATTGCGCACCTGAAAGCTGTAGGCCAGGCCGCCTAATGAACAATAGGGCCAGCTTTTTGCCCGCAGCCCGTCTTTTTTTAAACCATTGCCCCTTTGGGCTGTTACTAGGCTGAGTTCATGCAGAACCTCATTCGTGCCATATGGAATCGCCCTTACCTGGGATTAATGGTCGCTCTGCTCTTGCTCGCCATCGGTCTACCCACGGCCCATCGCATTGAAATTAGCGGCTCTCTATCGGGTTTTGAAGCCAAACAGGCCCCCATTTTTGAGGAAGCTCAGCGATTTGATTCTTTGTTTGGCCGAGCCGACCAATTGGTATTCATCGGTCTTAAGCCCAGCGGCCAGGGTGATTTCTGGAAAGCCTCTGCGCAGTTGGAACGCCGCTGCCGAACATCCATTCGCGGCGCGCGAGTTTGGTCCCCCAGAGCCTTTGCTATTCGCTACTTCAACTTGACTGACCCCGAACATCAACTTGGGCTTGACAGTCAACTGAGCCTGCTCAAAAGCCATCCCCAAATTGGGCAGTTGATTGCGGCTGACAAGCAATCCATCTTGGTGGTGGTTCAACACGATCTTGAAACCCTACCCGAGAATTTCATGGAGTCCCTTCTGGCAGAACCCAGTGATGGTGCTGAGCCTCCCATTGTTTACTCCATTCCACAGCTAGAAACGGCCATTCGAAATTCCTTGATCCGGGACATCGTACTCATATGCTCCTTGATTTTTGTCTTGGTCATGGGTTATTTGGTTTGGGCCTACAAGAGCTGGAAAGTGCCTTTGTTTTCCTTGTTGGCCATGACCCCGAGTCTTCTGTTTGCCTTCTTGCTCTACGGGCTATTCAACATTCCCATCAATGTCATAACCGCCCTCGCGCTGCCCGTGGTATTGGTACTCAGCTTGTGCGACTCGGTGCACTTTCTCGGAGCCTTGCAACACGAAGGCAGCCAACCCTCATCCTTGCTGCGCTTGGCCATTCCATCCCTGTTCAGCAGTTTAACTTCAGCGGCCGCTTTTTTCAGCTTCTTTTGGAGCGAAACCGCAAACATCCAACACCTCGGCTTGATCACGGGAACCGCCTTGATGGCGGAATTCGCCTTGAGCTTTCTCCTGGCCCCCCTGTGGATGAAAAACAGCCAGATCAACAGTCCGGCACCTAAAGTTCTGCGCGCCACACTGCAACACTTTCAAATCCAAAAACGCAGTTGGACATGGGGATTTGCTCTGTTAGGAGTCGGTGCTCTCTTGCTCATGCCCTCTTTGCACTTTCATTCCGACCCCGAAGCCTTTTACCCCAGAGGAGAAGCCATCACAAAAGCCCACGAACATTTCAATCGCCAATTCCAATCCCAGAAATCCTTGAGCATCTGGATGGAAAACCCCCAAGAGAAGCCAAAATTCCTGGAGATTTGCCAATCATTCTGCGAGCAATGGAAAGGAAAAGATGGCCTGGTCAGCGCCGAATTGCCCATGCAACAAAACGAATGGCAAGAAGGACTGCCCATACCCCTGCCCGAGCTGAACCTCAGCAGCCCCGCCTCTCCCTACTACAGCCAAGAGCAACAGGTGTACAAAGCCGATTTCAAGTTTGAGTCAACCGAACAACTCTTGGCCTTTGTTCGCGATTCAGCCTTTCAATCGCAGCTCAAGAGCCTAGACTTCCCTGCCTACACTCACAGCGGCGTGTTGCTCTACGAATACATCAATCAAGATTTGGCCCGTTCCCTTTTCAAGAGCTTAAGCACATCGGGCTTGGCCATCATTTTCATTCTTTGGCTTCTAACTCGAAGCTGGAAACAAGCCCTTATCGGCCTCATACCGAACCTCTTGCCCTTGAGTGCGGCTGTTTGGGCCTTCACCCTTTTGGGCGTAGACCTCAATCTGATTACTGCCATCACGGCCGTTGTCTGTTTGGGCTTATTGGACGACGATACCGTTCACGTATTGTACCGCCGCATGATCCTCAAGGAACCTCTGGGTGGGCTGGAGCACTCCATGTTGGATTCGGCCATTTTGCTTAGCCTCGGTTTCGGCTTGTTCGCCTTTTCAAGATTCTACCCCACGCAGGTATTCGGCGCTGTCAGCGCTTTGGTATTTATAGTGGGAATATTAGGAGAGCTTACCTTTTTCCAGCAGGTACTGGATCGATTTGGACGAAAGGATTAGGCCAATTGGGGCTGACCCATGGACTTCATCCAACGAATGTGGCTAGCAACGGCTTGGCCAAACTTGGGATATTCTTTGTACTCTACCCCATATTTTTCAGCCACCCGACGAAGAATTTCGTTGATTTTAGGATAGTGCACGTGAGAAATCTGAGGGAACAAATGGTGCTCGACCTGGAAATTCAACCCTCCAGTGAACCACTTGGCGAAAGCCGATTGGGTACTAAAGTTTGAAGTGGTCATCATCTGGTGCACAGCCCATTCATTCGGCATCTTGGTTTGATCAGGCTCGATGGCCTCCAAATCATCAAAATGGCAATGCTCTACGGCATGGGCCAATTGGAACACAACTGACAACAAAATACCCAAGGCCACGTGCAAAATGACAAAACTCATGATGCCCCAGAACCATCCCAACACATAAACCGGAACGGCGATGTAGACCAAGGCATAGGTAATTTTCGTTACCCAGAACAAGAGGTGTTCGTAGGTGCCCATTTTGGGCATGACTCGCTCGTTAACCTCGCCTTTGAAATATTTGATCATATCGTTGCCAAACATCCACCAAATGGTGGAGATGCCATACAAACCAAACATATACCAGTGCTGAAACTTATGGGCGGACTTGAAGGGTTGAGATTCGCAATGGCGTAACACAGGGCTTTTGGCGATGTCATCGTCAATGCCATCAATATTGGTCCAAGTATGGTGCAACACGTTGTGCTTAAACTTCCAAATGTGGGCATCGCTTCCCAGCAAATGCATGCTGTGGCTCATCAATTTGTTCACCCAGGGTTTGCTCGAATATGAACCATGACAGGCATCGTGCATCACGTTGAAGCCCATGAAGGCATGCAACACCCCTATGGCAAGAAATAACAACATGGTAGCCCACAGAGGGACTCCCGCAAAAAGGGCAACGCCATAGCACAGAGGAACCGCAATCAACACAAATGCGGTTTTACTCCAGAGTGTCAAATTGCCAAATTTGCTGATGTTTTTAGCCTGAAAATAGGCCTCTACTTCCTTTCTCAATTCGGCAAAGAATTCGTTGCCATTGTTGGCGAATCCTATGGTGCGCGTCTTCGTCATAGAAGCGTAAAGATAGTACCGAAATGGAATGGAAAACAAGCCTCAGAATCCTGTCTAAGCTTTGCTTCCAAAGCTTAGACGCGGCAGAAAACGGCCCGTCTTCTTCTGGTATTCGGCATAGGCCGGGTATTTCTCCGCACTGATGCCCTCGCTAAAATCAGAACTACCCTTGAACAATCCGATCAACAAAACACAGCCCGCAATGCTCCAGTTCAACCAAGCCCCCCCGGCATACGCAGAAAACAGGTATACCACGATCCAAATCGCTTGCTCAGCTGCGTAATTTGGGTGCCGCATCAAACGCCACAATCCCTGATGAACAAAACCCTTTTCAAAACCATCGGTCAACGCTTCTCCTGCAGCTTTACGCCTGTATTTTTCCGTTTGGTAATCGTATTGCTGTTGGTCGGCCACAAATTCAAGCAATAACAATCCCAGGAACAGCAATGCCAAGGCTCCATCGATCCAGGTCAAAGCGCCCAATTCAGCCTGCCAAATGGCCAAAACAGGCAAGGTAAAAAGCAAAATCAAGGCATTTTGGTAGAAACAAATAAACAGCATATTGAACAGCGTCCAAACCCAAGTTCGGTTCAAGGGGGCTTTGGCTCTCAAAACGGCCCAGCGATAATCCTCCTCCCCTTTCCATGGCAACAAGGAATATCCCCCTCGGCGGTAAAAATTATAGGTCAAGCGCAGAGCCCACAAGGACACCAAACTGGCCACCAAAGCCATTCTATCCCAACCCTGACACAGCGGGTCTGGAGCCGCTTTATACACCAAAAACCAGGCATAAACGGCCGGTACTATGCTCCACAACTTGTCTACTTGCGAATTGTTCCCCGTCAATTCCCCCACGATGAAGCACCACCAAATCACCCCTTGGCAGATCCAAAGAACCTGGGCAAAGGCATCTTGTTGAGACATTGTCAACGGCAACCATTGCGTTTTTAATGTCAGCAATCCAAAGGCGGTCAAAGCCGTCATAAAGAGAGGAGAAATGACTTTTTGCCAAGTCGTTATTGAAGATGTTTGTTGTTCTGATTTCATCGTTGTGTCATTGGCTATCAGCGCATAGCGATGAAAAGCACAAGTCAATTTCCTGATTTATTTTCAAATTCTGAAACAATCTTTGCGCAATGCTTGCTTCTGCCTATTTTTGCAACCCCGAAAGAGCCAAAAGCAAAGCTCCAGGTTCAAATCAGGAACGGTGTCGTAGCTCAGTTGGTAGAGCAAAGGACTGAAAATCCTTGTGTCGACGGTTCGATTCCGCCCGACACCACGAAAAGGCCCCCAAACGGGGGCCTTTTTTATTTGGACTAGCCTCTGTAGCATAGGCTGTGTCAAACTGCACACAAGCTTATCCGCAATACAGAATGAGTCTACCATGTAAATGGCCGAACTTTGCTTCATGGACCAACCCCTTTGCCCCAATTGCGGTTACGAATACCCTTACGAACTGGAAGAAAACCTTTGGCACTGCCCTGACTGCGAGCATCAATGGAACCCAGCTGAGGCCCAAGCAGAAGAGGAATTGACCGCCCAAGACGCGAACGGCAATAAACTCATAACCGGAGATTCTGTCATCGTCGCCAAAGACTTACCGGTCAAAGGAGCACCCAAACCCATCAAAGCAGGAACTAAGGTAGCCAACATTCGCATCGTCGATGGCGATCATAACATTGACTGCAAGATTCCAGGCTTTGGCTCCATGGCCTTGAAAAGCGAATTCGTCAAAAAGATAAACTGAGCACATGATGGAATTCTCTCAAATTGTTAGCGAATCTATTGGCTTCTACGTATATGCCCTCATCGACCCTCGAAACGATGAAATCTTTTATATAGGCAAAGGCAATGGGAATCGTGTCTTTAGCCACATAGAATCAGTAAATTCTAGCTCTAGCAGCTCTCGAAAACTAAACCGAATTAGAGAAATTTTACAATCCAATCGTGAAGTCAAACACGTTCTTTTGCGACACGGTTTAACGGAAGATGAATCATTCGAAGTTGAAAGTTGTTGCATTGACCTCATTGGGTTAGATAAATTAACCAATGAAGTTAGCGGTCACGATTCCGAATCAAGAGGAATCATGACCGTCAACGAAATCGTGACGCAATACGACTTACAACCGGCCATCATTAAAGAGCCAGCCATTATCATCAACATCAACAAAAAATTTGCCAGAGGTATGACGGAAGAGGAGTTGTATCAAGCCACTAAACAAGCTTGGAAACTAGGAGCCAAAAAATCAAAGGCAAAACTGATCATAGCCTCTTACAAAGGCATTGTACGAGAAGTTTTCGAAGTTTCGCTATGGTACAAAGTCAATGACCGTTGGGGTTTTGAAGGAACCGTAGCTCGCCAAGAAATCCGTTCGAAGTATTGGAATAGAAGCGTCAAAAACTACATCAAGATGGGCAATCAAAATCCCGTAAAATATACTTTTTAATCCATTACTTCTGATTTCCGAGATTTAAAGTCCATGCCATTGGTATACACGGCATGAATCGTCAACCTTTGGCCATCAACAAATTTAGAAGTGGAATACTGTTTTCGATATCCAATCGATTCATTGCTAAACGTTGAAACAAACTTCATTTGTTGACCCTTAAAGTAACTGTGTTCAAAGTTAGAACGGTAATCACTGCCTTGAAAGATTGAAGTTTCCAGTTTTCGCTTCATGTCGCTTTTTCGCATATCTTGAACATCCTGCACGATAAAGTATTTGCCATTCTCTTCATTCAAAAATAAGCTATATCCATTATTCACAATGGAGTCGGGAAGACATCCTGCAATTCCAATTCGATCACTGACTTTGTAAATCATGGGAGTAAATGAAAGTGTATCAACGCCTACCTTGACGTCAATGGAATAATCAACAAAATGGGAGAACGGTTCAGGAATCCAATTGAACTCTGAAAAACTTAATTCTTTTATCTCAATGGGGATACTTGACCCCATCATTTCGCAGATGACACTCTCGTTAAACGGATTTACATTCAAAGAGAATGATTCCATGATTGAGCAATTTTGATTTTGAACAGCCTGCAGAATAGAAAACCAATTTTTATCAGGAAATTGAAGAATACCCGTTCCAAATGTTCTAGTTAATTCTGAAAGAAAGGCAACCTTATACTCTTCCAAATAGAAGGAATCACTCCAGGTTTGAATAGCCAAGCCTAGAGCCTCTAGAGTCCATGGTTTCATTTTCCCCAACCCAGTAGTGAGCACTTGTCGGTCATGACTCAATGTATCCGACCTTCTCTTCAAAAATTCATCCCTCTCTGTCTTGTAATTATGGTTGGCAATCACCGTTGAAGAAAGAGGACAATTTTTCAAATCCACAATATCCTTCAACATGGTGTATGCTTCGATTGTATCCAGCAAATAAACCCCACTAAGTTGTTGACAAAGAACCGAATCCTGTTTTTTGATCTTTACCAACTCAATGGAATCTTGTATACGTTTTTTTTCTTCCTCTAAATATTGAATTCGAAGAACTTCACTATTCTTATTCTCAAATAAACTTAAAAAATAAGTCTGATCTGGTCGATCTGATTGAACATCTTCATTGATATCACCATCATAATTTCGGTTCAATAAAAACTCAAAATTCGAAGGCAAATAATTCCCAAACATAGCCAATGGATCGATGGTAATGAACAACAATGGGAGCCCATTACGAACCAAACTATTGATGAATTCTATTTGATAAGGAACCTCTTTGTATACACTGTTGTTGTAGTCATTCCGCAATTGCCGACAATGTCTTTCTATCTGCGCATTGCTCAAAATAACCCTATTATATTTATCAATATTGGCTACAAAATTTGAGAGTTCTTTGTAATACTTGGCTTCCTTTTGTAGCTGTCCTAATTCGTAGCTCTCTGCGTCAACTTCCGCTTGGAGTTTTTCATCCAATTGTTTTAGGTAATCCTGTATGGCATCCCCAAAAGCATAAACAATACCATTGTTTCGATTCAATTGAACAAACTCCAATAACAACCCGTGCAAGAATGTACGTTTGTCCATGTAAACCACTCCACCAATATTGTGCGTAAACTCGGTTATGCCATCGAACTTCCCCGCATCATCATAGTTGGCTGTATAGGTATGCGAATAGCCCCTTTCGGACTGATTTTCATAATACACAGTATCGTAATAAGACAAGCGATTCACAGGCCCGTTTTTGGAGAACTCCGCTCTTAAGACAAAATGTCTATATTCTGAAAGTCGTTTCTCATAATTGTAGCGTGTTACTGTGTAAGAAATGGATTGTTCACCCGTTAAAAATCCATTTTCGAAATTCCGTATGATTTTCATGGACTTTTTCTCATAATCATCTACCCGCGTTGGGTAATAATTCGACACCCATTTGCCATGTTTCTCATCCTGCACAAAATTGCCACTTAGATCAAATTTCATTGATCCGAAATTATCCTGAAACACGAGCAAATCGTTTGTATTATTCCCTCCTAAAAAACCATCATCGTAGCCAACTTGCAAACCATCTTCAACGTACATTTCCCCATGAAAGTCGAACTTGCCATTGTAAATCTTGGAGTAATTATCTCCATCGATATAATAGTATGTGGCTGTCCCCTTGATCTCTCTTCCACTAGTATTAAACAAACCACTAGAAGAATTAATGGAATAAGGACCGCTGAATTTCTTTGGTTGCCCAAAACTTAAATCAGTCTGAATAAGCAGTAGAACAAGGGCAATTAATTTGGGACTTTTATGTAGGCTTATAAGCATCATTATAAATGGCGATACATATTGGATGGACTGCGTCACCAGAGAAATTCATTAATAGGCAAAAATCCAACCCCTTCTCTTGGCTTCCGCAATCAACGCCTCATCATATGAGTAGATATCGCAACTGTATTCAAATTTGTTAACAGAATCATCAAACCAAGCGCAACGATAGTCAAATAAAACAGGAACAGGTTTTTTCAACATGATTCTTATTGATTGATGCCCAGAAAACGTATCGGTAGCGGTACGTTTTCGCTTTCCATAAACAATTTCGGGTATGCGAATATCTTTTTCATTATTCTCACTTAATAGGAATTTTGCCATTTCCAACGGTTGCTCCAATCTTACGCAACCGTGGCTTACCCACCGATACGAATTTTTAAAGGCTCCTTTACTGGGTGTATCATGCATATAAATGCTCATATCATTGATGATGTTAAATTTCATCAACCCGAGAGCATTATGCAGACCAGGTGTTTGCCTAAAGTAGAATGGCAAATTTCTTGAATTTAACGATTTCCAATCAACCGTTGAATCGGAAATGACCACCCCATCTTTCACCAATTCGTATTTGTGCTTTGCCAAATACCCATGATCTTTTCTAACAGCCGGGAACAACTCTTTGGACCCAATGCTTGTAGGCGCCACCCAATATGGGTAAGCCAAAACATAATTCACAATGGACAACAATTGAGGGGTCCTCATATCAGACTTATCATCGGGTCGACGGCCAGAACAAGTGCTAAAACTAATTTGAGGATTGGTTGAAACCAAATTCACTCGAGCGCTTGCAAGATTAACCCAAACATAGCGAGACCCAACTTTGAATTGCCTCAGCCATCGTTGGCGATCCAATGCTAATGCCAACTTTTGCAACTTTTTAGAACGACCTAAAAACAACTTTTCATCACTTGCATAACCCAATTTCCCGTCATCAGACATACCATTGTCGCTTTGCCATTTTTGAAGTTGCTCTTTTAACTGGTTTGTAAATTGAGCATTCAATTTACCAAAGGGGCCATAACCCAATTGTTGCAATCGAATTTTTACCAATTTCAAACGCGCAGAGCTATCGCCCAGCACAAGCGTACGTTTCAAATTATCTGTAGGAGAATCAAAAGTATCTTTAGCTTGATTGTATACTTTTTTAAATTCTTCTATCAATCTCCTGTATTCGGGATCAACCTTCTCCCGTTTAACAAAGCCTGAAATGTCTAATTTTGAAATGCTGTCCAAATAATTTGGACTCTTTACTCTCAACAGCGCTTTTGATTTGAATATTTTAACATACTCTGTTGGGTTGAAGAAACTCCAGTCATGCCAAATCTTACAAGCCAAAATTGCATGAGACAATGCCACATCTATCAAAATAGCCGAATTCTCATCTATGTAATCAACATCATCAGTCGCCTTTGTTTGCCGCTTCAAGAAGTCCATTAACACCGCATCTACAGGCAACCCTTCATACCGCAAACTATCAAAATGAGCATGAATCAATTTTTTAAATTCTGGTTCATTCAAATACCTATAGCCCCATTTTTGAGTAAATTTCCGATCTACCATAAAGGCCACTATCTGTGAATCAAGCATCACAGAATCAGATAATTGGCCCAATGCTTTTTCGACTTTTCCAGGCCAGGAATCCGTATTAATATCTTCTTTTTGAATAGTTCCTTCAGGTCCACCCTGACAGCCAATGATCAAAGATAAAATGACTATTAGAAAAGGTGAAACTCCAATTATTTTGTTGTTTTTCATCGAAATCCTTCAAAGATACATCCTGAATTTGTGGCAATGTATAATTTATATAAGACCTTTGAGGAATGTGGTTAAGAAAAAGTTTCTGTATCCTCTTTTTATTTACTCTATTGAGCCAAATAAATGCTCAAGATAGCATCTACAACGAGCGTTGGAGCAATACAAATTTATTTCCATTTATGGGCCAGCCCATTTCAAGTACTGATTCATTTGAAATCTGTCTGAAATTTGATACTGCCCGAGCATTTTGCAAACCCCATAACGGGCCCATCATGTCAAAATTTGGGCCTCGAAGAGGACGACTTCACAAAGGACTTGATATCACATTGAATATCGGAGACTCAATCTTCAGTATTTACGAAGGAAGAGTTCGATATGCACAATACAATACAGGGGGATACGGCAATCTCATAGTGATTAGGCACTCCAACGGCATGGAGTCTTATTATGCTCATTTGGATAAAATTTTGGTCCAACCTAATCAAGACGTTCAAGCGGGCGAATTCATTGGACGTGGAGGCCGAACCGCTATTAGAAACAGCCCAGCTCATTTGCATTTTGAAGTTCGTTTCCAAGACCACCCCATCAACCCTGAAGAACTTTATGATTGGGAAACGGGCAGAGTATTGAACGATACCATTTGCCTTACAGCTTATAGCTTGCGATATCCTGCAGTCGGATCCGGAATTTACGGCCAGTCACCTAATTCAGGCTCACGATCAAATTCTTCTAAAGTGTATACGGTAAGAAATGGGGACACCCTTTCGGCCATTGCTCGCAGATATGGAACTTCTGTCAATACACTGTGTCGGTTGAACGGAATACGCCCGGAATCAATACTTAGAATAGGACAGAAAATCAGACTCCCTTAGCGGCAATGTTCATAGCCGCAAACCATGCAGTCGTCCAGGCCGCCTGAAAATTGTAACCGCCAGTAATACCATCAATATCCAATATCTCACCAACAGGCCAAATATGAGGATGAGCGGTCAACGACCCATCTTTTTGCAAATTGGATAACGCTATTCCCCCAGCAGTCACGAATTCCTCTTTAAAGGTTGTCTTACCTTTACACTCGATTTGAAAATCAATCAACAGCACTGTCAATTTTCGTTGCTGCCCAGAACCCAAATCAGCCCAACGATGGCTACTATCTTTTCCAATTTTTTCGACTAGAAGTCCAAAAAGCCGAAAGGGCAAACCGAATGGTATGGCATTTTTTATCAACTTATCGCGATTTTCACGACTGTGTAATCGCAGGGCTTCCAAGCAGTTTTGCTCGTTCCACCCCTCTCCTAGTAGATTAAGGTGAACCCGAAATTCGTAATTACGGTCGGCCAACTCTCGAGCTAAAAACGCACTAGCCTTTAAAATGGCCGGACCCGACAGCCCCCAGTGCGTAAACAACATGGGTCCATCAAAACGCCTTTTATCTCCTTGTAACCAAACCAGAACACGCGGCAGAGAAATACCACTAAGCGCTTTGATACTGTCGTCTAGAATTTGAAATGTAAACAATGAAGGCACTGAAGGCACTCGTGAGATATTCAATCCTTGCAATGGCTCCCAAACCGATTCTCTATGAATTCCACCAATAGCCAAAATTACAAATCGACTACGAACATGATGGACACCGTTATTACTCTGAATTATCAATTCGCATTCATCCTTATTTCCTGTCAACTTCAATAGCGCATGCGATTGAAATACAGAAATATTGGCTTTATGCGCTTTTTGTTCAAACAATTTCACTACAGCTGACGAAGAGTTCTCAATTGGGAACATTCTCCCATCGGGTTCAGAGATCAATTTCAAACCAGCTCGTTCAAACCAATCTTTTGTTTGTTTTGGGCCATACTCATTAAACAAGGGCTTTAAATAAGCAGAACCACGAGGATAGCCCGCTAAAAACAACTTATTGCTACATTCTGCGTTTGTGATGTTGCATCGCCCCCCGCCACTAATCTTTACTTTACTTAGGGTTTTATTTCCCTTCTCGATGATGGCAATTTTCCAATTTGGTCTTTGTTCAGCAAGTAAAATAGCAGAGAAGTAACCCGCTGCTCCAGCACCTACTATAACAACATCCCAATCATTATTCATCTATATCATCATCTATAGGAGGCACCCAGCGATAAGGCTCAGGCAATCGAAGGCTTTTGATTTTTGAAACATAATAGGCCTCAGAAGGATGCAAAGAATGACCAGATTTATAACCCCACCATTGCAAAAAATAATACTCATCTCCTCCTAAGCCGAGCTCAACAAACTGATCATACCTACGGTTCCATAAATCATCCATATAGTCCAAACAATCAAGCCAGCTATTGAAATGTCTATATTCCCGGCTGTTCAGTCTAATGCCAAACAAATTATTGTGATTGACACACAAATTGCTCTTCAAATGACCCGTTTCCCATATGGCTATGCGCCAAACAACGTCAGGTGCACAAAAGCCACGAGCAACTAAACTGTCATATAATTCTAACTCAGTGGGGGTTCTTCGTTGTGCGTTGGACTGAGCAATCAAAGACCCCATCAAAATCAATATACCAACAATCTTTTTTTTCATCTTACTCGTAAGCGTTGACCCGGTCGAATCAAGGTTCCCCTCAAACCATTTAACTTTTGGATTTTCTCAACAGTAGTATTGTATTTACGGGATATTGACCACAGAGATTCTCCAGATTTAACTGTGTGATACCTGCGCGAGGATGAATTTGATCGCGTAACTGGAGCTGGGGCTGGCATATCATAGATTTTTGAAGCAATTACCAGGGAGTCTGCACCTGGATTTTCGTTCAAAAAGCGCAACGAATTCATGATACTATGATGGACAAAGCCACCCTTCAACCTGTATCCCTTCCAGGTCAAATGTATATTATCACTTGTAGCATATCCGTCTGAACCCCATTGACGAATCGTGCCCAACCCCCCTGATATGTCATACCAATTCCAAAATGCGCAGTCATATTCTCTAGCCAGATTTTTCATCAGATCGCGAAATTCCACACCGGCCGTAATGATATGGCCTTTGTAAAATAGATCTTGAGTGGTAGTAAGAACTATAACGACATTCGGATTTAAACGCCGAAAAGAATCAACGGCTCGTGCCACCGTATATCGAATTTTGGGGTCTACACGGTTGGTATAAAGAATATTATTGGTTCCGAAATCCAAGAAAACCAAATCTGGCTTCAAGGCCATGGCTTGAGCTGGCATGGCATTCAACCGTAAAACAGACTCCATTGGCGCCGCACCAACACCCAATGAATGATAAACCAAACCTGTAGCATTTACAGTTTCAAAGTTCATGCCGTAAAATGTAAATCGAATTCCACTATCGCCAAGGTTTATCAATTGTATGTTCACTTGATCAATTTCACCTTCGTATTCCAATTCGTAGTAGGGAAGTCCTGCGAATCGACTTCGATTTTCCTTGTCAAACGTGTAGGAAGTTTCATTGATTAAAACCTCGAAATCGGGGGTCCAATCATCGTTATCAGCCAAAATCCAAATGAGGTGTTTGCGGTCTTGTAGCGGGGTTTTGAAGTCCCAATTCAAGGAAGCTAGAAGTTCTTCGCTTTGAACCGTCATTCCCATCACTCCCAATGGCAATTTTGGACGCAGCTGAAAACTCTTGGCATAAGACCATGAGCCTTGTGAAGTGGACTTATAGTTAATAGATGAATAAGTATTGGCCGCTCCATAATTGAAAACCAGACCTCTACCAGCATCACCAAATTCTCCTTGTAAGGCATTTCTTGCCTCTGTAACTAATACTTCGGCCTGAACATGACTTGCACCATAATGAAAGATTACAGCCTTGTCCGTGTTTGCTTTCTGAAATACCTCGGTCAATTGTTGACCTGTTTTGGCCGAAAAAAACTGAAAATAACTGTATGAAGTATCTAAATGCAGAGATGCTGGTGCTCCAGAATAAAATTGAGCAAAAAGTACGAACGGGAAGAACAGAGAAATAATACTGATAAAACGAACCATTAATTTCATTTGAGGACAAAAACAATACCAAATATGACTATTCACCATTGCTGTCGTTTTCAATTTTGTCAATTACGTCAGGAACAAGAGGAATCACACTATCGTTTGGAGCAGCCGGGATTTGACTGGGAGCCGGAATCAAACTATCGGATTGAATGGAATCACTTTCCGTGCGCCTAGGTCGCATACCCACTCCGCCTTCGCCCAATTTGCGCATCATATGAATGGTCCCATTTGACATAGCTCCATACATACCCAATGCAAAAATCAAATCGTCAATTTCTCGATCATAAATAATATCCAACATGACATGTTTGGAATATCGATAATCAAAAACCCAAATTTCCTCGTAATGAGATATTAGATATACAGAAAAAGCGTTACCCATCGAATTTTTCACAACAGCTGCTTTTCTGCCATTTTTTACACCTGTTGTGATTTTTATCAAGGGGGCATCTCCGCAAATAAAGGTCATGTAACATGCTGACCCTCTAAAACTTTCGCAAAACACTGCTGATTTCATGGGTCTATCCAAACTGGATTCACTAAACCGCACAGCAGAAGCCTCAATTCGAGGCTTGAAATACTCAAATGTATCGGCATGTTCTCTCACAGTAGCATCACGAGTCAAAGAGTACAAGGAACCCAAGAATCCTGTTTTCACTTTACGGGTCATTTGTTCCAACTTTACCGGAGCAAATCCAGCAGCCTTACAAAACGAAACATATCCGCAATAAGCGCCACGCGCTGTCCAATGGTGATCTGTCCCAAAAAATAATTTTTGGTTCTGTTTCAACAACATTTCACCCATCACATCACAGAAAATAGGCCCTTGAAGATTGTCTCGAATGGCCTCTAATGTAGATTTATTTCGTTGACGAAGATGCCCGTATTTCTCAACCGGGATAAAGGCAGAAGACAATGGTGCGACGCATGAAAACACGCGTGTATGACCTTTCAACTTCTCAGCATATTCGTTCAGCATTTTGGCAAAAGAGGGGCTCATCGCCGGATTGCCACTGTTCTGCGTGTAGACCGCGCCATCAATAATCAGCATCTCCCCTGAATAGGACTCATCAAAGTCATTCAAATAATTCATGCGCGCGCTATCGCTGCCAGCCTTGCTGGTATCGAGGGGCTCTCGTTTGGCTGGCTTGACTACTACCTTTCGCTCTGCAACTACAGGATGAACTCCCCAAGCATATTTAACACCGTCTGCCCAATGCATCACGACTTCTCGCACAGGCAAGTGGTCGTCAAAGTAGTCGTCGATTGCGGCGCCATAGGCGCCGCTGGTCCAGTCCTCCCAAGAAAAGGAAGGCCACTCCGCCAACTTGCGCTTTTCATCCATGCTGATGGACTGTTTTTCACCGATGAGCATGGCAATGGGCACGGCCAAAAGGGCCAAAAACACCAAGGGGGTATAGAGTTTGGAAGCCTTCATCTTAGAAACGGAAATAAATAAAGGGGTTGTACGTATCGCCCACCAAAAGGACGGTTGAAACCAGCATCATGGCAATGACCGCCGGCAAACTCAACCACTTGTAGGCGGGTTGAAGGCGCTGTTCGGCCGAAGGGAAGATTTCATCCCATGGAATACAGAGCAAAACAGCCAGGGCCAGAAGGAAACAATGGTTGTATAGGTCCAGCACCATTCCCTCGCTCAAAGCAGCGCGGCCATAAAACAGGTGCCTCCAAAATTCTTGCAACTGGCCAAAATCCACATAGTAAAAGATGGAGCGACTGAACACGATGAGGATCAAGGTGTAGATGTGCTTGATGAAGCGCGGCGTTTTGTTCAGTACAGGCATGGAATACTTCTCGATGAGCATGAACACCCCGAAGTACAATCCCCACATCACAAAGTTCCAGGAGGCCCCGTGCCACAAACCCGTTAGGGCCCAAACCACAAAGATGTTGCGGTCTTGCATACGGCGGTTTCCGCCCAGAGGGATGTAGACATAGTCTCGAAAGAAACGACCCAGCGATATGTGCCATCGGCGGTAAAAATCAGCCACTGAAATAGCCGCATAAGGATGCCTAAAGTTCTCTTCCAGTTCAAAGCCAAACATACGAGCCAAGCCTATGGCCATGTCAGAATATCCCGAGAAGTCAAAGTACAATTGTATGGAAAACAGGGTGATGCCGATCCAAGCATCGGGCGAGGTCAAGTCCATCAGTTGGGTATCCAAGTACTTGCCCACCAAGGCTCCGGTCGCATTGGCAATGAAGACCTTTTTGAACAATCCGAAGGCAAATCGATTGACCCCAGACCAGATTCGGTCCCAATTGAAATCGCGTTTCAGCAGCTGATCTTCGACGGCATTATAGCGAACAATGGGACCCGCCACCAATTGCGGAAACATGGAAACAAACATCATAAAGGCCACAAAATTCTTCTGGGCCTTCACCTCGTTTCGATACACATCCAGGGTATAGGAAACGGTTTGAAAGGTATAAAACGAAATGCCAATGGGCAGATCGACTTCGGGCCGAGCAAAAGGCAGTTTGATGAAGTATGCGATGTTGTCGTACAAAAAGCCGCCGTATTTAAAGGCAGCCAGCATACCGAAATTGACCACAATAGACCCAATCAAAAAGCCCTTGGCCTTCCAAGTGCCTCTGAATTTGGCAATCAACAAGCCGTTGGCGTAGTCAAATACTGAACTAAAGGCCAAAAGCAGCACCCAGAACGGCTCACCCCAAGCATAAAACAAGTAGCTAAAAAGCAGCAGGGTAAGGTTGCGAATGGCCATGACCTTTGTCGCGTAATACAGGAGTACGCAAAGCGGCAGAAAGCCATAAATAAAAGCGAGAGAGGAAAATACCATATCGATTAATGGCCTCGTTTGGCCAACCAGCTATGCAAGTGATAAAACAACCAGAAATGAACCAGAACGACGGCTTCCAAGGCCAATATGTACCAAGGCCATTCCCCGATGATCATGGGGTTGTCGGCGTTGGGCTTTTGGGCCAAGTACATGTAGTTGGATTTGAGCAGGTAATTGATCAAACCAATCACGGGTATAGCCAACTGTGTAAACAAGAAGGCCCGCCACCAACTCTTGGGTCGCGGTGCCATGCCCAAACG
>Ga0222714_10003163_pt1 | contig 16968 bp, 15 predicted proteins | sample C33_3DmetaG_FD_165048 | JGI IMG/M metagenome (GOLD analysis project Ga0222714, IMG submission 165048) | Estuarine water microbial communities from San Francisco Bay, California, United States - C33_3D | ecosystem: Environmental > Aquatic > Marine > Unclassified | place: USA: California...
AAGCAACGTAGCGATGGGATTGGCGGCTGGGACGGTCCGTCGTGGCGGTCGACGTCCAGACGGCGACCTGCTGCCAGAGGCCGTCATCACGAACCTCGGCGACGCCGATACTCGGCCGCGCGGTACAAGTGCCCGAGGGCTGTGACCGCTCGATTCCCCGACGGGTAACACAAACGACCGGTCGCCCGTACCGCCGCCGGTCCGGCGTTCGACGGGTCGGCCACAGCCAATTCCGTGGCCACCAGAATCGGTTTGCCGGTGCGCGTCGACAGCTCGTCGGCGGCTTCGGCGAATCGCTGGTCCTGTCGCTCGTGATAGGCAACGATGCGCTCGAGGCCGTGATCGGGATAGAAGCGCCCCTCACGCATCATGCGAGCCTGATTGGCCTGGATCCCGAGACCGAGGTACACCACTGCATTCACCTCGGGGTGGGTTGCGATGATCTCCATGACTTCGGGAATCGTGTCGCGAGTTTCACCACCGGCACAGTCGACCGGATTGCTCCGACTCCACCGTGGCGGGAGTTTGGCGTCGATCGCTGCCCGAAGATCCTCGGGCAACTCGATCAGATTCAGAATTCCCTCACGTGTCAAAGCGTCGGAAGTCACCACTCCCCAACCTCCAGCAGTCGTGAGAATCACCACATTCGGACCCTCTGGGAGGGGTTGTGTGGCGAAGGTCGCGGCAGCTTCGAACGCCTCTTCCACCGTCGAGGCGCGAGTGATTCCGGCCGCTCGACAGAAACCATCGAACACCTTGTCGTCGGCTGCCAGCGCCCCGGTGTGCGACGCCGCGGCCCGTGCTCCTCCCTCGGTGGCGCCACCTTTCACCAAAACGAGAGGTTTGCGACGCGCAACCGACGCCAGACGTTCCATGAGAGAACGGCCGTCGGTGATTCCTTCGAGGTAGGCCAAGCCGACAGCAGTGGCCGGATCATCTGCGTAATAGTCGAGATAGTCGGCCACCGTGACCGCAGCCGCGTTCCCGGCCGACACCGCGCGACTGATACCGACGCCGGTGGCTCGCGCGTAATTCATGAACGACGAGACGAAGTTGCCACTCTGGCTCGCCACGCCGATACGACCGGCCGGCGGATAAGGCGCAACGATCTGTGCGCACAACTTCGCCGGCGTACTGACCACGCCCTGACCGTTCGGACCAGCCAGCAAAATGCCGAGTTCGTCGGCCAACGCCACGAGCTCGGCCTCCGCTCGACGCCCTTCCTCCCCGGCCTCGCCGTACCCGGCCGAGGTGAGGAAGGCAGCTCTGACTCCCTTGCGGGCACAGGCCCGCAGCAGGTCGGGGTTGGCCGACGCTGGCGTACACACGAACACGAGGTCGATGGCGCCGTCGGGCAGCGCATCGATATCGGCGACCGTACGTACTCCGAGGACCTCTTCCCCCTGAAGATTCGTCCCGAAGACCGCTCCTTCGTAGCCCGACGCCAACAAGTTGTGCAGTGACACGAAGCCGAACTTTCCCGGGTGGGTGGACGCGCCGGTCACGAGAACTCCCCGAGGCTCGAACAACGCGGCGAACTGGGCATCGCTCGGACGTTCACGGGCCACCGAGACCGTTCGAGCAACGTCGCCGATCTCGACGAGCGCGTCGACGGCGACGGGCTGTCCATCGCCAGCGATGATCAACGGATTCACGTCGACGCTCACCACATCGGGGCGTTCGGCGGCCACTCGACCAAGACCGACGAGTACGGCCGCCAGCGCGTTGCGATCGACGGGCGCTTCACCACGAAATGCGCCGAGCAATTTCTGTGTGGCCAAGCCATCGATCATCTCGTTCGCCGTGACGGCGTCGAGTGGAGCCGGCCTGAACACGACATCGGCCACCGCCTCGGCCAGCACTCCGCCGACGCCGAGCATCACGCTTGCACCGAACTGCGGATCTCGTACGACCCCGGCGATGAGTTCTCGGTTTCCGGTCACCATCGGAGCAACAAGAACCGACACGTCTCCGTCCTCGGGTCGGGCCAACGCGAGCAAATCGATGGCTGCGGTCCGTACTGCGGCTTCGTCCGCCAACCGCAAGCGCACCAGTCCGCGCTCGGTCTTGTGGGCGATTGCGTCACCACACAACTTGGCCACGACCGGAAAACCGAGACGAACGGCGGCCTCGATCGCCGAGTCGGCATCGGGCACCGTTTCCTCAGGAGCCATCGGAACACCGAATTCCGCCAGCAGGAGTTTCGACGCCGACTCAGAGAGCGTCGCCGTGGACGAGGGAGTGGCGGCCATGGCGACCACGGTAGTCGCCACTCCCTTCGTCCTCACGTGCTTCTCGTCGGGCTGACAGGACTTGAACCTGCGACCTCTTGACCCCCAGTCAAGCGCGCTACCAAGCTGCGCCACAGCCCGCTATGTGACCGCACCCATGAGAGAACGGCGGTCGAACTCTACCGCCCGATCAGACGAAGAGGTCGACGATGCGCCATCCGACGTACACCACCACCCCAGTGACGAGCAGTTTGAAGTGCCAGGGGGCTGACGGATCATCGCCTTGTTGACCGGCCAACTTCTTCAGATCGAGATCGTCAGCGGTCACCCGAGGACGCGGAGTCGTGGACGCGATCACTGGTCCGTCGAGGTGGCGCCCACACGACGGACACGATCCATCCGATCCCATGGCACTGGGCGCCCAATACTTCGCACAATCCTCGCAAAAAGGCACGTCACTCGTTCCTCTTGCGAACGCGAATCTTGATAGGTGTCGATCCGAAACCGAACGCTTCGCGAATACTGCGTTCGAGATACCGCAGGTAGGGCTGAGCGATCTCGCGATTGACGAAGAGAGTGAACGTGGGCGGATCGGTCGCTCCTTGCAAGGCATACATCACGCGAGCACCACCCGCCGCCGGCTGACGTTGCTGGGCTGCGGCAATCACCTTGTTCACGTCGCGGGTGGGCACACGCCGGTGATATTGCGTGATCGACTCCTGCAAGACGGGACGCAGCTTGTGCACACCCTTTCCCGTGAGCGCCGAGATTTTGAGCACCGGGGGATCGTCAAGGAAATGCAGCTTGCGGCGGACTTCGGACTCGACATGTGCTCGATCCTCCCCCGTCGCGACCAGCTCCCATTTGTTCAAGAGCACCACGATCGGGCAGCCCGACGCGTCGATTCGCTCGACCAGACGCTGATCCTGAGCGGTGACTCCTTCAGTTGCGTCGATGACGAGCAGCGCAACATCGGCGTCGTCCACCGCTCGAAGAGCTCGAACGAGTGAGTAATACTCGGCGGAATCGTCGATACGTGATCGACGACGCATACCGGCGGTGTCGACGAAGATCACAGGACCGTCCTCGGTCTCGACGAGGGTGTCGATCGAATCGCGTGTGGTACCGGGCATGTCATGCACGACAGACCGGTCTTCTCCGACCAAGCGGTTGAACAACGTGCTCTTGCCGACGTTGGGCCGACCGACGAGAGCGACACGCGGTGGTTTCTCTCCCTCGTCGATTTCGATCTCGGCCACGTCGATCTCCACTGTGTCGGGCAGACGGGCCACGACCTCGTCGAGAAGGTCGCCGGCTCGACGACCGTGCAGAGCGCTGACCGGATACGGCTCCCCGACTCCAAGGGACATGAATTCCCATCGATCGGTTTCACGTCGATCGTTGTCGGCCTTGTTGACCACGAGCAGAACCGGAACGTCCGAACGACGGATCCACGCTGCAACCGATGCGTCCTCGTCGGTCATGCCGACGGAACCGTCGACGACGAAGAGAACGAGATGCGCTGCACGCACTGCTGCCTCCACTTGTCGACTGACCTTCGCCTCGAGCTCCGAACCCGACGGCAACCACCCTCCGGTGTCCACCAGAACGAAATGATGACCGAGCCACTCTGCGGCCGCTTCCTTGCGGTCGCGTGTGACCCCCGGGCGATCCTCGACGATCGCGGCCTGCTCGCCGACGATGCGGTTGAACAACGTGCTCTTCCCGACGTTGGGACGACCGACGATCACAACCGTCGGATCGACGCCACCTTCCACCGTTTTCGTCATGACGAAACCTCCAAGGCTCGACGAAGAGCAATGCCGTCCGTCGGCACGACTTCGACTGGTCGAGGCAGGTCGTCGATCGACGTACCGTCGAGAAAACGACCGTCGGTGAGACAGACGTCAGGAAGCAAGTAACGATGCCCTTCGGGTTGGCGCTCGAGTTCGCGAGCGAGGTCCGAGCCGACCATCAGACCGGCCACGGAAGTGTTGCCACCGAAAAACTCGTTCGCCACTGCAACCACTCTGACGTCGGGACGCGCAAGCGAGGCGACGAGGGGTTCGAGCACACGAGCACCGTACTCCCCCGTCAGGATCGCAACCGGGGCACGCCGGGACGGGCGAATCGACAGTCCAGTCGAGGTACGACCGCGAAGACCAGTGTCTGCCGCCGGATTACGGACGCTTCGATAACCCTCCGCTGGCGCCCCGTCGATAGCGGCGAAAAATCCGCTCTGAGGCCCGGTCGGCGACTCGAGACGACCGGTGAATTCCCATTCGAACGTTCGAACCATTCCGACTCCGTCCTCGTGCATCGGAAAGCCGTCGTAGGTCTCACCGGGTGGGAATGGGATTCCAGCCATCAAGTAGTACTCATCGGACGCGAACACGAGACGACGACCGAGCACCTCGAGGAACCTTTGTTGCCAGTCGTCCACGATCTCGACCACCTGTCGGGCCTCAGCGACCGAATGGAGGCGCATCGATTCCTCACGATTGAAGCGACTGATTCCGAGTGGAACCACTGCCACGTGAGACAAACCTGAGAATCGGTCGAGGATTCCAACCATCGTGTCCTCGAGCACTGCTCCGTCGTTGATTCCCGGGCATACGACGATCTGGCCGTTCACGGTGACGCCGTGATCGAGAAGTGCCGACAGCCACCGAAGACTGGTGGCGCCCCTCTTGTTGCGCAACAGGTCGACTCGAATCGACGGATCGGTTGCGTGGATACTCACGTTCAACGGCGACAGTCCCTCGGTCACAACTCGCTCGAGGTCCGCTTCGGTGAAGCGGGTGAGGGTGGTGAAGTTCCCGTACAGAAAACTCAACCGATAGTCGTCGTCTTTCACGTACAGGCTCGAACGAAGTCCGGGCGGCAACTGATAGATGAAGCAAAACGGACAATGGTTGTCGCAGGTCCGAACCCGATCGAACAGTGCGCTCGCCACTTCGGCTCCGAGGGGCTCTCCCTCCGCTTTGGCGACCTCGATCGTGGTCTCGACGCCTCCTCGGCGAATCTCGATCTCGACGTCGGCGACATCGGTCAAAAGACGCCATTCGATGATGTCGCGTGGAGACACACCATCGAGGGTGAGAACCTCGTCTCCCGGCTGGATACCCGACCGTTCAGCCGCCGAGCCCGGCGTGACTGCCACCACAAGTGGTCCGTGATGGCCATACGACATGTGGCCAGGCTACCGACGACGACTGCACCGTTATCCTCGTCCCATGGACGTCGACCGCGTGCTGCTGGCCAGTCCACGGGGATTCTGTGCCGGCGTCGAAATGGCGATCAAAGCTCTGGCATGGATGGTTCGCTCGTATCCCGCTCCGGTGTACTGCTTTCACGAAATCGTCCACAACAAGTTGATCGTCGAACGTTTCGAGAAACTCGGCGTCGTGTTCGTCGACGATGTGTCGACGGTTCCCATCGGCCGACCGATCATGCTGTCGGCACACGGTTCGGCACCCGAGGTAGTCGCCGAAGCGCGCCGGCGAGGATCGGTGGTCGTCGACTCCGTGTGTCCTTTGGTCACCAAAGTGCACCACGAAGTCAAGGTGCGAGCCGGCAAGGGCTATCGGGTCGTGTACGTCGGCCATGAAGGTCACGAAGAGGCGGTCGGAACGATGGCCGTCGCCCCCCAGGCCATTTCACGGGTGGAGACGGTCGACGACGTCGACAGTCTTCCCGAATTCACCGAACCCGTCGCCCTGCTCGCCCAGACCACTTTGTCTCATCGCGATTGGGAAGGGGTCGCAGTTCGTGTCCGAGAACGTTTCCCGAGCGTCTGGACGCCGGGGCGTAGCGACCTCTGCTTCGCCACCACCAATCGGCAATCGGCTCTCATGCAAATGGTTCCGTCGTGCGACGCCGTCGTCGTGATCGGATCGGCGAACTCGTCCAACACTCGGGCCCTCGAACGGTTGGCCGTAGAGGCTGGATGTCCGCGAGTGCTACGGGTCAATGAGGCCGGCGAACTTCCTGACGATCTTGCCGGCGTCGTGGGGGTGACGGCCGGAGCATCGGCTCCCGAGGAAGTGGTGAACGAAGTCGTGGCTCGACTCGCTCCCCATCGCGGAATCCACAGGGTCGATTTCACCGACGAGGACGAGTACTTCCCGCCGCCCCGAAATCTGCGCGAGTTGCAGAGTGCGATCGAGATCGCCGTCACGGTGATGTGCGGGGCCGACCTCTCGGGTCGCCCTCCGGCCGACGATCGTGCCCTGGCAGCCAGTGACATCCTGGCCGTGTTGTCGATCTGAACACCTACGACTCCTCGGTGCCGTCTGGCATGACGGCTCGTGATCTGACACGCTCGACGCATGCTGTCTCCCTCTGCCGACACCGTCCGCCTTTTTCTGCACGTCCTTGCCGCCTCGATCTGGGTCGGAGGCCAAATCGTGATGGCCGGTCTCGTTCCGCGACTTCGGCGAGTGGCACCAGAGAGCACTCGCGTGGCGGCTCGGGCGTTCGGTTCGATCGCCTGGCCGGCCTTCGCCGTTCTCGTGGTCACCGGAATATGGAGCATCGTCGACCTCGCGATCAACGAGCAGACGACCTCGTATCAGGCCACGGTGGGCGTGCACATCGTCCTGGCCGTCGTGGCCGGAGCGAGCGCGGCGATCCATTCGATCGGAACGACCAAACTGGCCCTCGCCCTCGGAGGCGCGATCGGTTTGCTCACGTCGCTCGCAGCTCTGTTCGTCGGCGCCCTTCTCGGCACCGGCAGCTGATCAGTTGCGCGGCACCTTGCTCCATGCGACGTCACGATCGACGCGAACGTCACCAGGGAGACCGAGCACCCGCTCGCCGAGGATGTTGCGCATCACTTCACTCGTGCCGCCCTCGATCGAGTTGGCGCGACTACGCAGGAAAGCCTTTTGTGGATTCTCTAGTCCCATCGCCTGTTCGGGACGGATCATCTGATACCCACTCGGGAAGAGCATTCCGTCGGCACCGAGCAATGTCACGGCGAACGAGTACACGTCTTTGTTGAGTTCGGCCATGGCCAACTTGGCGATCGAACCCTCCGGTCCGGGGTCGCCCATCTTGCGCATCTGCGACGCCCGAATGTTCGTCAGTCGAAGAAGTTCGGCGCGGATCCACAGCGACATCAGTTCATCGCGCGCCGCCGGAGTGCGGGCGTCCTCGGACAAGCCCTTCCACACCTTCACGGCATCGCGAATGGGCCCCGAACCCTTGGGCGGAATCGCGCCACCGATCGAAACACGCTCGTTCATGAGAGTCGTGAGGGACACGCGCCAGCCGTCTCCCACGTTCCCCAGCATTTCGGCGTTCGAGATACGCACGTCGGTGAAGTAGACCTCGTTGAACTCAGCTTCACCAGTGATCTGATAGAGAGGTCGAACCTCGACTCCAGGCGCCTGCATGTCGACCACGAATGCTGTCAGGCCGGCGTGCTTGACCGCTTCGGAATCGGTGCGAACGATGAGGAGGCCCCATCGTGACAAATGAGCGAGAGTTGTCCAGACCTTCTGTCCGTTCACGATCCACTCGTCGCCGTCCCGAACCCCCTTGGCCGACAAACCGGCGAAGTCGGAACCCGAACCGGGCTCCGAGAAGAGCTGGCACCACACCTCTTCGCCCGTGAACAGCGGGCGAAGGTATCGCTTCTTTTGCTCAGGCGATCCCCAGACCGCGACCGTCGGACCGCACATGCCGTGACCGATGGGGTTGCGCGCCACGGGATTGGGGGCTCCGGCTGCTGACAAGCGCTCGTTGATCAATCGCTGCAGCTTCGGATTGAGTCCGAGTCCGCCATTCCCTTCGTCGAAGTGGACCCACGCAAGACCGAGATCGAACTGGGCTCCGAGGAAGGTCGCCGGATCGGTGGCAGCGGGCGGAAATTCCGAGAGGAGACGGTCGACGAGCTCGGCGACCCTGGCCTCGTCAGCGGACACGGAGATGGTGGCAGTGGACATGGATCCCCCTTAGGAACGGAACCGACGTGGAGAAATGTAGTCAGAACCGTCATCGCCGGTGATGTCGTAGACGTCGACCGCCCCTCACGACAATCTGCGCCGCCGTTCTTGGTCAGTCGATTTCCAGATCCTCGGACGTGTCGACGGCCACACCCGATGCGGTAAGACGCTCGAGCAGAGAGTCTCTGATCGACATACCGGGTTCCCGCGCCTTCTCAGAGGCAATTCGCCACCCGAGACGACTCGAATACGTGAGGGGTGGCTCCCGCAAACGTCCGCCGAGGACGTCGGTCACTCGCCCGAAGAAAAGTTGATGATCGGCCATCTTCTTGTCGTCGAAGATCTCGCAACGCAACCACGCAACTGCGTCGACCACGACCGGAAGTTCATCGTCACCCCATGACGTCAAGAATTCCTCGGCGACATGTCGAAACTTTCGACCGGGGTACGAGAAATATTGGCCGGCGGCCACCTGGTCCCCGGCCAGGATCGAGACCGCAAAAGTTCCTGACGAGGCGATGAGCGAAAACGTGTCGTGCTTGGGCGACACCGAGGCCATCACGATGGGTTCGTCGAAACTCACTTGCGACACCCAATGGCTCGTGTACGCGCGACGAACCCCACCATGGGTGGCACCGACCACCTGGACGCCGTGCATCATCTGGCCGAGACATCGCTTGATCTGAGGGTCGATCATGTTCTCAGTCTGATGGCTGTTTCACCGAGTGGCCAGTCGGGCGACCAAAGATCGATCGATCGAGATTCAATTGAGCGGAGCGATGGCGCGCAACCACTCGCCTTTTTCGCGATCACCGATACTCGGCAGACATGACCTCGCCCACATGACGGCTCCGAGCACGCTCGACGCATTGAGATCACCAGTGCGCGTGAGGGCCATCCAATAGGCCTTTTGATTGTTCAGCATCCTTTCGACGATCGCGACGTTCGACGACGGATACCAAGCTTCCGATGGAATGACGATCGGTCCGCCGGCCAGTCGACTCACGAGTTCCCGGCAGCCAGTCGCGTCGAGGGCCTCTCCACCGTGGAAAGGGTCGAAGAAGCGAGCCGGGATGCGGGCCAATCCGTCAAGCTCGCCCACGACGAAATGGCCGGGCAAGCCGATGCCGCGCACGTCGACTCCCACGCGAGCCGCCACTTCGATCATCAAGACGGACAACGTGATCGGCAAACCGACGCCGCGGTCGAGCACCACGTCCAGAAAGGAATTGCGGGGGTCGTAGTAATCGACAGCATCCCCTCGAAAGCGCCCCGATTCGAAAAGAGCGCGGGCGACGCCGAAAGACGTGGGAACTTCGACGGCTGCCGCCAGTTCGTCCAGTCGTGCGAGTTGACCGATCATGTCGAGATCGACACGACCGCCATCGAAGCCGGCATCGACCATGGCCAAACGGACGAGTGCAGCCATGGCGAAGGCCGATTCAGCAAGTGGAACGTCGCTCGATCGGACAGTCGAACGAAACACACGGGCGATCTCGACTTCGTCCCACGAACGTCCGGCCGACTGCACCTCGTCGAGGGTACCCCTACTACCCTTTGGCCATGTATCTGGGAGCTCACACCTCGACGACACCCGACAAGCCGGCCCTCGTGATGACCGGCTCCGGGTACACACAGACCTTTGCCGAACTCGATGCAGCGGCCAATCGCCTCTCGCACTTGTTCTACAACGCCGGGCTTCGACCCGGAGACCACGTGGCTCTGTGCATGGAAAATCATGATCGTTACCTCGAAGTTCTCTGGGGATGCCAGTACGCCGGACTCGTGTACACCGCAGCGTCGTCGAGACTCACCAGCAAGGAACTGTCGTACATCATCAACGACTGCGCGGCCAAGGTGTTCATCACGTCGAAGTACAAGGCTGACCAAGCGGCCGAGATCGTCACCGATACCCCCAACGTCGCGCTCCGTTTGATGCTCGACGGCACCATCGCGGGCTACGAGTCGTACGAGAATGCAGTCGCCTCGCAGCCGCTCACTCCGCTCTCCGATCGGATCGCTGGTACCGACATGCTCTACTCGTCGGGAACCACGGGTTTGCCGAAGGGAGTGATCAAACCTTTCGTGCCTCTACCGCTCGAGGAGACCGCCACGTCGGTGGCCCCGACCCTTGGCATGCTGTTCGGCTTCACACCCGACAGCATCTATCTCTCTCCAGCTCCCATGTATCACGCAGCACCACTGCGATTCACGATGGCCGCTCAGAGTGTCGGCGCCACTGCAGTGGTGATGGAGCACTTCGACCCCGAGGAATACCTGAAGGCCGTCGAGACTCATCATGTGACGCACAGCCAGGTCGTTCCGACGATGTTCGTTCGCATGCTGAAACTCGACGACGACGTTCGATCCAAGTACGACGTGTCGTCGCTTCAAGCAGTGATCCACGCCGCGGCGCCGTGCCCCATCCCGGTCAAGAAGCAGATGATCGACTGGTTCGGCTCCATCATCCACGAGTACTACGCCGGAACCGAAGGAAACGGCTTCGTCTACTGCAACAGTGACATGTGGTTGGCACATCAGGGAACCGTTGGCATGCCGATCGGTTGCACGATTCACATCTGCGGCGACGACGGCGCAGAGCTACCCAAGTACGAAAGTGGGACGATCTTTTTCGAAGGTGGCGCCGAGTTCGAATACCACAACGACCCCGAGAAGACGAAGAATTCACGTCACCCGAAGGGATGGAGCACTCTCGGAGACGTCGGTTACCTCGACGACGACGGCTTTTTGTACCTCACTGATCGCAAGGCCTACATGATCATCTCGGGTGGAGTGAACATCTACCCGCAAGAGTCCGAAAACGTTCTCGTGACCCACCCCAAGGTCGTCGACGTGGCCGTGTTCGGAGTTCCGAACGACGACTTCGGCGAAGAGGTGAAAGCAGTCGTGCAGCCCAAGGCCATGCCGGGATCCGACGCCGAGGCCAAGCAACTCGAGCAGGAGCTCATCGCTTTCTGTCGCTCCGAATTAGCCGACGTGAAGTGCCCTCGATCGATCGACTTCCGCCCCGAACTGCCTCGACACCCCACCGGGAAGCTGTACAAGCGCCTGCTGAAGGACGAGTACTGGAAGAACGCCGGACGTTCGATCTAGTCCCCGATCACCACCATCTTCAGCTCCGTCATCTCACGAATCGTGTAAGCCGGACCTTCGCGGGTGTTCCCGCTGTCACGTACTCCCCCGTACGGTTGGTGATCGGCGCGCCACGTCGGCACCTCGTTCACCAGGACCCCGCCGAAATCGAGCGTCCGGACTGCCGTGAGCGCCGTCGACAGGTCGGCCGTGAAGATCGCGGCCTGCAGACCGAAAGCCGAATCGTTGGCGAGGCGTAGCGCCTCGTCCACATCGTCGTAACGCGCGACCGCCACGACCGGACCGAACAACTCCTGTGAACAGACCTTCATCGACGGATCGACATCGACCAGGACCGTCGGAGCGAGTACGCCTTGGTCGCCGACCACACCTCCACAGACGACTCTCGCTCCGGCCGACCGGGCCTCGTCGATCCACGCAACCACCCGATCGGTCTCCGCTGCCGAGATCAAGGAAGACACCTCGGTTGCTTCGTCCATCGGGTCTCCGACCGCAAGTGAGTTCACCTGTTCGACGAGCATGTCGATGAATTCGTCGGCGATCGACGTATGAACGAATATTCGCTGTGTGGAGATGCACGACTGCCCGGCATGACTGAATCCGGCCATTCGAATCTTCGTCGCCGCCGTTCGCCAATCCCCTGAGGGCTCGATGATCACTGGTGCGTTGTTGCCGAGTTCCAGTCCGACGCGCTTACGAGGAGCGCGGGCGCGAATTCCCCATCCGACGTCGGGCGATCCGGTAAATGTCACGAGTGCCACATCGGGATGGTCGACGATCGCGTTGCCGACCGTCCCCCCACTTCCGGTGACGACATGGAGGAAATCGGCCGGCAGTCCACAATCGTCGATCAGCAACTCACTGAGGGCAATCGAGGAGAAGGGGGTCTGAGAGGCCGGTTTCAGAACCACCGGACAGCCAGCGGCAATCGCCGGTCCGACCTTGTGCACCACCAGGTTCAACGGAAAGTTGAACGGGGCAATCGCCCCGACCACCCCGATCGGCACCCTCATCGTGAAACCGATCTTGCCGATTCCGCTCGGCGCCGCTTCGAGCGGAATCGTCTCTCCCGTCAATCGTCGGGCTTCGGCCGCCGAAAAACCCAAAGTGCTCACGGCTCGTTCGACTTCGACGCGGGCCGTACGAATCGGCTTGGCGGATTCGCGTGCGATGATCCGCGCGAATTCCTCGCGGTGATCGTCGAGGGCCCGCGCCGCTCGCTCGAGAACGGCAACTCTTTCGTGCTGGACGAGACCTCTGCGCAGGCTTTCCCGGGCCGATTGCACCGCTCGATCCACATCGCCCGGCGAACACAACGGCACGATTCCCACCTGCGAGCCGTCGAAAGGAGACATGACCTCGAACGTGTGCGACGAGTCGCCCGACCACGATTCACCAGCGATTCGAAGGGGGCGGACGGTTCCGTTGACGGGTTCGAAACGTGACGTCATGGCGAAACCATAGTGACGAGCGATACTGAAACCGTGAGTTCGACGCTTCATCCGTACCTACGACCGCACGCCGACGGCGGGTTCGTCGGCTTCGCCCACCGCGGCGGGACACGGGCGGCACCCGAGAACACCCTCGCCGCTTTCACCCACGCGCGATCCCTCGGATTCCTCTACCTCGAAACCGACGTACACCTGGCCAAGGACGGAACGATCGTGGCCTTCCACGACACCGACCTGACTCGCACCTGCGGAGTGCCGACCGTGATCGCCGACGCGTCGTGGGACGAAATCGCCGAGGCACGCGTCGGGGGCGAACATCTGGTCCCACGTCTCGACGATCTCTTCGACGCCTTTCCCGACTGCTTCTTCAACATCGACACCAAGAGCGACGCCGTCGTCGATCCGACGATCGAGGCGATCAGGAGACGTGGCCTTGCCGACAAAGTGTGCATCGGCTCGTTCAGCCATCGGCGACTCGCCAGAGTTCGCCGAGCCATGGGGAACGCGGTGTGCACGAGCGCCAGTCCGCTCGAAATTGCCCGTTGGCTGGCCGGCTGGGTACCCGACGGCCCAAATTGCTTTCAGGTTCCGGTGCGACAAGGTCGCGTCCCCGTCGTCAGCGAACGCAGTTTGCGTCGGGCCCGCCGGGCCGACAAGCCGGTTCACGTCTGGACGATCGACGACCCAGGAACGATGCAGCGTCTCATCGACCTCGGTGTCGACGGAATCATGACCGACGATCCCGAGACGCTGAAAGCCGTGGCCCGCGCCAACGGCTACTGGACCGACTGAAACCGAAGTTGCGTCAGACCTCTACCATCAGCGATTCGAGACCACGAATGACGAAGTTCGGAAGTCGACGCGGCTCGTCGACCAGTGAGAGGCCCGGACAACGCTTCACCAGCCCGGCCATCGAGACGGCGATCTCTTGACGAGCGAGCGGTGCACCCACGCAGAAGTGCACTCCGCCGCCGAATCCGATGTGGGCCTGATCGCCGCGACCGATGTCGAAGCGATCGGGATCGGCGAACCGGCGCGGATCACGTTGTGCGGATCCGAAGAGCATGGCGACCTCGTCACCCTTGGTCATCTTCTGGCCAGCGATTTCGACCCCATCCTCGAGTATCCATCGTTCGAAGAGCTGAAGCGGCGCGTCCCAACGCAGCATCTCTTCCACTGCCGTCCGCGAATCGACCTCGCTGACGACCAGGCGGTTCCATTCGTGCGGGTGACGCAGGAGCGCATGGATACCGTTGCCCAGCGTATTGACCGTCGCCTCGTGACCGGCTTCGAGGAGAACCATCGTCGTCGACACGATCTCGTCCTCGGTCAACACGTCACCTTCGTCTTCCACGGCGACCAACTCCGAAACGAGGAGTCCGTCGGGCGACCTTCGCTTTTCGGCGATCAGGTCCTTGGTGTACGCGATGTACTCGGCCGCGGCCCGATCGGCGGCGCGGCACACGTCGTCGGGAGTCGAGAGCTCGTACATTTTCACGATCGCATGTGACCAATCGAGCAGAGCGCGGGTGTCCGAACGCGGGACGCCGAGCATCGAGCAGATCACCGCCACCGAATACGGCTGTGCGTAGTCCGACAGAACGTCGAACCGACCCCGCTCGATGCACTCGTCGAGTAGCGCGCCGGCCAGACCTTCGATCGTCGGTCGAAGCTCGGCAACAGCCCTCGGGGTGAAGACCTTGGAAACGAGGCGCCGAATCCGCGTGTGGTCAGGCGGTTCGAGACACAACAACGACCACTGCTCGTGCTGCAGAAACGAAGCCCATCGCTGATCAGGCTCTTCTCGCCCGAGTTCCTCGTGAGAATAGAGGTGCGAGTAGCTGCGCCCGAGGCGACGATCTCGCAGTGTCTCGTGAACGTCGGAAAATCGCGTGAGCATCCACTGGCCAGTCACTTCGTTGCGGAACACCGGCGTGGCTTCGCGCAGGGCCGAGAGAACCGGGTACGGATCGTCGAGGAACTCCGGATCGTCCGGCCGAAAACGGGCGATCGCCTCGGACAGCCCACTCATCGCACGAGGGGCATGACTTCGTCCATGAAGCGGGCCATCTGCTCGTCCGCCTTCTTGTACGAGTCGCCGAGCATGTGGGGGAAAATCGTCAGATAGTCGAGACCGAGCAAGTCCTTGTAGAACTGCACGCCCTCGGCGACCTGCTCCGGAGTGCCGAGCAAAATCGTCTTGTTGTCGACCGACTCCTGCAGCGTCGGGATGAGACCCGGCTTGGCTGGCCTTCCGTCCTCGCCCATGTAGCCGCGACTCCAGCCGTACGGCCCCAAGAACTTCCAGAACTCGTCGTGACCCGGCGTGGCCGAGGCCCATGCCTTCTCGTAGCTGTCCTCGACCCGAACCGAGATCACGAGCATGCGCTTTTCGTGCGGTGCCGGAGCCGTGCCGTGAGCGGCCTCGAACTTCTCGCCGTACACGTTCCAGAACCGCTCGATGAACGAATAATGCTGATTCCAGAAGACAGCCGAATGTCCGACCCGAGCCACGTAGTCGAGAGTCGGCGGGCTGGTCACGGCCTGCCAAATCTCGTAGGGGTAGATCGGGCGAGGAACGAGGGTCAGATCCTGCACGGTGCTGCCACGATCGGGAATCCCCGGTATCGGGATCTGGAAATGCTTACCCGCGAAGGAGAAGGTGTCGTTATCGAGGGCTCGCCGAACGATTTCCATCGACTCCTCGAACACCTCTCGATTCAAGGTGTCATCGGCAGCCTGATCGGGGTTGTCATGTGAGCCGATCGAGACGCCTTTGTCGTTCAGGTGGAGGACCTCACGTGGCACGGTGCCGCGGCCGACCCCGAGCATGCCGCGGCCACCAGACAGGTTGTGCAAAGTAGCGAAGTCCTCCGCTAGACGAAGGGGGTTCCATTGCGGCACCACGTTGAACATGGCGCCGAGACGGATGCGCTTCGTCTGTGCGGCGATCCATGTCGAGATGAGCAGACCGTTCGGGATCACCTCGTAGCCCTCGTACTGGAAGTGATGTTCAGTGGTCCAGAAGGAGTCGAAGCCGAGTCGGTCGGCTTCGATCGCCGAGTTGACGTAGTCGAGCGTCGCTTTCCACATGTGGTCATTGGAGAACCGGCGATCCATCGGATGCGGCGGACCGGCCCCGGCGTCGTCCATCTCCACACCACCGAAGAAGAACGCTCCGACCTTCATGGGACCCTCCTGCTCTTTATCGACAGTACCAGCGCCCTCAAATCCGCCCAGGAGGGCACGGCCGATCGACGTAGGAAGATCATCACGGACGGGTCGCGGCCGCTCTGCGATCGCTCTGATCGTCAGAAATCGCGGACGCCCCGGTCGATGACCGGCTCCTTGTCGCTCCACGGAAAGTTGATCCAGAGCGACGTCTTCTTCCAGGCGTAATCGGCTTGCACGACCGAGTGCGGCTTTTCGTACAGGACCGCTGTCCGAACTTCACCCACCTTGCCGTCACAGAAGTCGTGCACGCTCCGCAACGTGTGCCCGGTGTCGGCGACATCGTCGGCGATGAGAATCCGCGCATCGGCCAAATCGACGAAATCGGGGGCCGGAGGGAGAATCCGCGGCACTTCGAGACGTTCGTCGACGCCCGTATAGAACTCGACGTTCATCGTGTACACGTTCTTCACGGCCAGCGCGTACCCGAGGGCACCACCGATCAAAAGCCCACCACGAGCGATCGACAGAATCATGTCGGGTTCGTAGCCGTCGTCAGCCACCGCTTGGGCGAGCGCTCTGGACGCGACTCCGAAGATCTCCCACGACATGATCTCACGCTCGTCGGACACGCCCACACCTCACTTCGTCGACCTACTGGCCAATGTAGACCCCATCGCCTCATCGGACGAAAAAACGTACGAGAAGTCAACAACGGGCCGATGTTCAGACGACCGTGGTGCCCTTCAAAGTCTTCTCCGCCAGGGGAAGCTGCGGGTTCATGTCGACCAGTTCGTCCAGCATGATGCGGGCCACCACGAGGTCGCGCACCCACTTGTTGTCGGCCGGCACCACGTACCACGGAGCGTGTGGGCGAGACGTCTCACGAAGTACGTCGGCGTAGGCCTCCTCGTACAGCGGCCAGATCTCACGGTCGGACAAATCGCTCGGATCGTGCTTCCAACTGCTCTCCGGATTGTCGATCCGCTTCTGAAGACGTTGCCGCTGAACCTCGTGCGACACGTTCAAATAGAACTTCAGGACCCGAGT
>Ga0222714_10003164_pt1 | contig 16965 bp, 20 predicted proteins | sample C33_3DmetaG_FD_165048 | JGI IMG/M metagenome (GOLD analysis project Ga0222714, IMG submission 165048) | Estuarine water microbial communities from San Francisco Bay, California, United States - C33_3D | ecosystem: Environmental > Aquatic > Marine > Unclassified | place: USA: California...
AGTCGGTTCAGCAGGTCAATCATTGGTTTCTCGTTTGGGGTGTTTTTTAATCTCCTATAATCTACACCACACAAGAGGGAAGTTCAAGGGGGCAATTGTAACAGAAATGTAACAAAGATAGATGAGATTGAGAATCATTCTCAGTTTTATCATGTTTTATCATTTTGCACGAAAAACCCCCTCTCAAGACCACCCGAAGCTGACCTGCTTCTCAATTAAGGTGTACATCTTGAGAGGGGGAACGGCGTCCCGTTTTTCTCCATTAATCGGGATTTCTATGTCCACGGCCGACTCTCACGGCAGGCAGTCCCGTAACGCCTGTATTAATGTTGCCCTTCGTAGTGCGAGGTGTCCCCCGCATCCTCCTTGAGTAGTCATCTCAAGTCCGGCGATGATTTTTCGGTGACTAGCCGTTTGTCATCCTTTTGCTATACTACTCCAGGCGGTGTCGCCTCGTGTTTGATTAGAGAGGTCCAAGGTTCCCTCTTGTGATTGAGAGGACTTTCACCATCTGGAGAACTGACCAATCGGTTACTCGCCAATCTCTCAATCACATAAGTAATCTAACAGTGTAGAGGTCTAAAGTCAAGAGGTCAATTGTAACAATCAACGGACAAAGGATTCTAACGCGTTTCCGTGCACGCCCTCCCGCAACAAGCGGAGTCCCCTGTCACGGAGTTGACGCGCCCGGTCACGGGTGATGCCCAACGTCTCACCGATCCGAGCGAACGTCAGGGGTTCGTTTCCGTCCAGACCGTAAAACATCACCAACACCCTGGCAATACGACCAAACCGTCCGTCTTCGTAAGAATAGAGATCTTGCAAAGCGCGTCGGAGTTGGTCAGTCGCGAAGGTCTCGTCGATCTCTTGGTCGATTGTGTAGTGCATTTTACTTTCCTTCAAAGATGGTTTCAAGAATGAGAGCGACGAACATGAATCCGAACATCACGATGCCCACGACAGCGGGGAAGGTGATATTGAGAGCAGGACCTGTCATCCCTTAGACCCCCGGCAACGTCTGCAGAAACATTTGGTCTTTTCGGTCTGGTTGGTCATTTCTGTTTCCTTTGTTGATTTCTGATTACCCTGTAATATACAAGGTCAAGGGTGGGATTTCAAGGGGTCAATTGTAACAGGAATGTAACGGTGTGTAAGCTGTTGTGGGGCAACGACTTATGGAGGTTTTATCACTCGCTGTTCTGAAAATAGTATTTTCGGTTGCGGTCCTTGTCACGCTGGAGAGTTTTCTCCTTGTCGTTAGAAAGATGCTTTGGACTCTTCTTGAGCTTCTCGTACTTGGTGAACGGCGCATCCTCAAGATACCCCTCTCTCCACTCTTTGAGATAGTTAGTCATTGAAGTCGTCCCACTCCATGACATCGTGGTCATCCATAATGGACGGTTCGCTACCAATTGGGTAAGCATTGTCAAAACAGTATTCACAGAGAACGTCGCCAGTAGTGACCAGCTGGCTGTTCACCAATATGCTTCCCGTGGTGTCCATCCATATCTCATGCTGACGAAGCGGAAGACCACACCCAGTGCATGCTACCTTAGTCATTGTCGTCCTCCCTGAGTTTGTCAGCGAGCGCATACATTGCGTTCCTAACCTCTCGTTCACGGTTGTGGTCATACCGACCGCCGTTTTCGTACCACACGCCTAGACCGGGGTAGGCGTGTCTCCGACAGTCTTCCTGGCGGATGGCAGGGTTGATGATGCCGGAGACCCCATCGAGGATATCACCCCACGAACGGCCGTATGCGTCTCTATATCCCTCTTGACCATCACTCGCGAGGTATACCGTAGCCGCTTCGTGGAGGATTTCGTTGTCCTCAATCGTCAAAAATACGTGATCAGCCATTGGAGTGGTCCTCCATGACTTGGCGGTCCCGAGCGCGGGCCGATGCACGCAGGCCTCGGGCGAGGGTGTCCCAGTACTCATTTTCAGCGATGACCGAATCTCCGGCCAGTTCTAGGGTGGACTTGTTGTAATTGTCATTCTCAACGAACTGGCTAGTCTCCTCATCCCAGACCTTACCCTCTGTTCTCTTGAGGAAGGACTGACGGTTCTTGTGCTTCTGGAGTCGTGAGACAGTCTGTACAGCTTCCACCTTGGCGGTGGTCTTACGAATGGTGACCATTTTCTTTCCTTGTGTTGGTCGTTTTTGATTGTCCTATAAGATACAAAGGACAAGAGAGAAATTCAAGGGGGCAATTGTAACAGAAATGTAACGGTCCCACTAGTTGGTGAGCTGGTAGGGTTTGTTCCACCGACCTACCTGCACATCGTAGTAGTAGGCGGTGTCGAAGTAGTCAGTCATCGCGTCACTCTTGTCGTACCATCCGGCAGACTTTAGAGCGGTGAAGACTTCACTGAGGAAGTTCAGAGACTCCCCAGTATAGTGGTTCTTGTAGTGGTAGGGGTTGATGTCCAGATGTCCATGGAACATGTCAGCAAGACTACCACGGAAGGCGTCACGGTTCCGGTCATTCCAGAAGTCAATCCTGCCCTCCTTGAGTGTGAGGACGACAGCCATGTGGTTACGAACCTTGAGACTGCCCTTGACCCCGTACCTCTTGAGGATGGGTTTGAGTTGGTCGTTGATGATTTTCTTTTTTTGCTGATTCATGTACGCCATTTTAGACATACTCCAAGCTGTAAGTTTTGGGGTTGTAGACGGGAATGGTGAGGTCCTGACCCCACAGCCCCAGCTGGTTCTTGAGATGGGACAGGTCCCGACGCATCTGGAAGAACCTCAGATACTCACGGTAGTCGTCGCTCATCTGGTAGAACGGGTCATACCGAAGGCGGAGGGTCTTGAACTCCTGAAGGTCCCGGTCAATCTCGTTCATCTGGTTCTCGTTGGAGAGGTGGTCATTTTTCATGGTATGAATCTAACAGGGGTAGCGGTCATCCACAAGGGGTCAATTGTAACAGAACTGTAACAGTATCAGAGAGGCCCGGGAAGGACAATCTCATGCTCAGCACGGCACTCCGAAACCTCACAGGCGAACCGAACATGAGCACTGCCGTCCACGCTGACCACATCCCAACGCTGGTCAACCATCACGGTCTGGTATGTGTCACACGCTTCACAAAGGAACCTCACCATGAGGTCAACCTTTGGAGTTCTAATCTTTTCAAGTCCCATCTTTACTCCTTGACCACGACATCGTGGTTCTTGAGACGGTCAACCACAAGGTTGTTGAGCATCCCGTAGATGGTCCACCCAACGATACGCTCACCACCGGGAAGCGAGTTGATGTAGTCCGCAATCTCAATCTGACTCTGAGGGGTGTGGAACAGACCCATCTCTTCCATCTGGAGAACCTTCTTCATTTTTACCTCTTGGTGTTGGTTGATTTTCATGATATGAATCTAATAGCGGTAGCGGTCCCCCACAAGGGGCCTGTGGAACTGTAACTCGTTGGGGGACAATAGGTTACTGTAACTCGTTGGGAGACAAGTGATTAGAAAGCTGTTGTGGGGCAATAAGTTACGACCATAGGAAACTTATTTGTAAATGGTCAAGGGGGGTATGGGTATAGGGGGGTGGCCTGGCCAACATTCATTACGAGGCAATATTTTTTACCTATAGCTTTTTTTGCTATACTATATTTTCTATAGCTTTTTTTGCTATACTCTTTTTCCCATACTCTTTTTTGTTTCTTTATATCTTATTCTTGAAAATATTACGGCAAAAAATTTTTTACCTATATAAATTTTTTAAAGGGATGAGTGATTTCCACAGACTCTTCCACAGATATGTCTTCATTTATTTCAAGTTGTTTATGGTCTTGAAAATTTTCATTCCAATCCCAATCTTTTAATATAGGATGGTTTGGGTCAACACCCATCTCTTTTAACCAAATAGGATAATAATAGGTTTCGAATTCTTGGATGTTATAAAGTGACAATTTGGATTTTTTATAAGATTCCCCTGTCAGAACACGCATCGCCACCGTATGAAACTTAGTATGACAGTTTACACATAAAGGATGAGTATGTGGAAGACATTTTTTTAAGATATCTATATTTTCGTCATTATAGGCATAAAGGCAAATCTTTGAAATACTATCCATTACAACTTGTTCCATAGATAAGGATTTTTTACCCTGACGTCGGGCGCGCGCTTCTCTAAATTCTTCATCGGAAGGATCAAAATGATGATAATTCATCACATCCATATCTGTTATACCACAAACTAAGCATTGACCATACCCTAATTTACAAAGTTTATTACGCCATTTTTTTGTGCGGGTCTCACGCTCGGTTCTCTTTTGGAGGCGATCGCATTGTTTACATTCAGAGTAAAAGTGGTCACGAGCGTCCCCGCGGGTGGAAAATTCCTCAATAGACAAATAACCATCATTATTGACGTTAGGATTTATACAATCTTTTCTACTGCACTTCTTTAACTTAGGTGTGTCTTCTACTTCTTTAAAGAATTTAGATTTCATAATATTACCTTTTATACTTTATGTTTTAATAGTTGTTGTGGGTTACCCCGTAAATATATTATAGATTAATATAACACCATTAAAATTAGTTGTCAAGAGTGGAACCTAATATCTCCACTATTTATATTAAACCTTTTTTAATTTATTTTTTATGGCAAAGAGATTAGTGGCATTTGATTTTGATAATACGTTAGCGGTATCAACTGCTCGTGTTATTGTTAGGAATAGGGGTAAGGTTAGTTACTTATCTCCTTACGAGTATGCTAACTATAAGCAAAGAAAGGATGACCAGTTTGATTTTAGTGAGTTTGATGATGTGAATAATGCGGTAGCTGTTAAGACCTATATGGGTAAGTTAAGGGTAGCTGTTGATAATGGGGATGATGTAGTAGTTGTGACCGCTAGGGGAAGAAGGGCTGGTAAGCATATAGCAAGATATTTGCGTGACCAAGGTATAGAGACGGGTGTTAGTATTCGTACACTTGCAAGTGGTAAGGGCGGTTCTAAAAAGAATTATATGCGTAATAAGATTAATAAGGGTGGGTATACTTCTGTAGAGTTTTATGATGACCACCCGCATAATGTTGAGTCTGTAGCACAATTACAGCGTGAGTTCCCCAATATTGAACTCAAGAGTGAATTGGTACCAGAAAAAGAGTACAAGCCGCTTATTAAACAAAGCAGTAAAAAGGCAGACCCAACTGAGCCGGAAACCAGAATACAGGGAAACTATAAGCGACAAGGAAGAATTGCTATGAACTTGGACCGTCGTGTTAGAAACCCAGTTACAGGGAATGATATACTTGTAAGAACAGCATTAAGGTATCCAAAGGATAGTCAGGTATATCAGATTGCTAAAAAAACTTTATTAAGCACTATGTAATACTTATATATACCGCCCGCGCTCGAGGAGAAGTTCATGTCCATAAGATATAAAATTATTAGTTTTCCAAATGACCCGTGGTCGGATATAGAAGATAAGATTAATGAGTATGGTTCACAGGGCTGGGATTTACACGAACTTCGCAATCAAACTGCTTTATTTAGAGATGATTTAAGCAGTGCTACCCAGACTTCTGCGTTTAATGAACCAATTGCAGTTGAATTGGTACCTATTGTTCAATTGGATGCTATATATGGTATCACCGATAATGACTACGAAGTATTTAGTAGTGGTAATGGTGAGGTTGAATCGACGGGTAGTTTGTTTTATGCACATAGTGGAACGGGTAGTGGTGCATATGGAGTTGTTCGTAGTAGAAGGTTAATACGATACAGGCCGGGACAAGGAGCGTTAGCAAGATTCACCGCTGGGTATAGTACTCCCCACGCTAATACAATTCAAAGAGCTGGATTGTTTGCTCAAGAACAAGGTTTGTTTGTTGGATATGAAGGAACAAACTTCGGGATAACTCGTCAGAATGGGGGTAAGGCTCACATCTATAAACTACTTGTTACAACTGGTGCTGGTGGAAGTGAGACAGCCACAGTTCAATTAAACGGAACAAATTACAATATTAATTTGGTATCTGGCAATCAATCTTCGGTTGCTAGTCAGATAGCGGCTAGTAGTAGTGCGTTTCTTGGACAATACACAATAGAAGCTATCAGTAGTAGTGTATGCTTTTCAAGCACCGCGGTGGGTGTAAAAACAGGTGTAAATAGTTTCTCTAGTAGTACTGCCGCTGGTAGCATTACTGTATCACAAAGTGGAAGCGCAAATGTATTGACCTTTGTATCCCAAAGTGAGTTTAGTATAGATACATTGGATGGAAACGGACCAAGTGGAATGGTTCTTGACCACGAAAAGATTAATGTGTATCAAATTAACTTTAGATGGTTGGGTGTTGGTGAAATCCGTTATGCAATTGAAAATGAAGTAAGTGGAGATATGATTTTCTTTCACCGTGAACACTACACAAACCAAAACACTTCACCACATTTAGATAATCCAAGTTTCAAGATTGGATATATTGCTGCAAATGTAAGCGCTCAAACAAGCACTGATGTTCATACCTATGGTGCAAGTATGATGGGAGCTATTGAAGGAAAAATACTAATTACTGGCTACCCAACTGGTATTAGTACTCGCCAATCATCTCTTTCCTCAAACGATTTAAATCATTTATTAACAATAAAAAATAATCTTATTTTCAAAGATAAAATAAATCTTAGAATGACCAGACCAAAACAATTGAGTGTTTCCTATGACGGAAATGACCCAGCAGAATTATTTTTATATTTAAATGCTGTTGGTTTTGGTCAAAGACACATATATAACCCAATCGGAGTAGATAGCAATACAAGCTATTGTTCGGTGGATGGTGTGTTCACAAACCCAGGCACAGCTATGGGTATCTTTACAATTCCATCGGGTGGAAACATTTTGGTAAATTTAGACGATTTGGAAATTCTACTACCACCGAACAATGAGATGAATATTGTGTTGAGAAGTACCGGAGGAATTACAAAAGCAGTTTGTGCCGTAACATTCACGGAATTCTAATTACTTTTCAATTACTTGGTGACACATTACAAGCACACAAATTGCCATAAGTGATGCAGCTATAAATTCTATAGTCATGTGTTAATACCTTTTGTTTGATTCCAATAAGTAAAATACAATAATAATTACAACGATAAATTTAACCATCTATCGGATGATACCGCGGTCTGGTGTTGGTTTTGGAGTTGGAGTTTCTTCACCACCTCTTGGTCTTGCTGGTCCATTTGGGCGAGGCATTGGTCTGTCGGGTCTGACATCGGGTCTGGTTGGTCTGTCTGGACGAGGCATTGGTCTGTCAGGTCTGACATCAGGTCTGGCGTCAGGTCTAGGTCTCATTGGACCCTGTGGGTTCTGTGGTCTAGCATTAATAATGATTGGACCTCTTGGTAGTATTCTTGGATTATAATAATACCAACCATCCATATAAGGATATCCCATGGCCATGGGGTACGGATACCAGTTAATCCAATTTCTTTGTACTGTTGGTGATGTGAACTTTCTTACCTTTACTGGTTCAACATCATTAGAAGGCATCTCATATAGATTGATTGTGCATGCAGATGTGACCAATAATCCTGCGAGTATGAAAAGTGAACGTTTCATGCTATCCTCCTAAAATTGAAATTGTGTACCAACCATAAATATTACTGGATTACTCTTTTTGAACCCCACTAGTTCTGTTAGTGGGTCAAATGTTTTATTTAATCTGAGATTGGTGTTTAAAACAAATCTATTGGTTAACTTCCAATCTAATGAAGTTCCATAATATAAATCTAAATTAGCATCATTAAAATAAAAACCATTCAAATCACCAAAGCCATCTTTGTATGTGTTGAATATGTCTACCAATGCAAACACCTGTGGTGATATATCTATTCTTTGTGTTTCAAAGGTATAGGTATACATCAACATACCTCTTCCTATTGTGTTACTAGCTGCTGGTAAAAACTCATCCTCGTATTCATATTCTCCCCAAATAGTCTTAGACACATTTACATTGTATCCAAATGTGCCAAGTTTTTCTGTTGGGAACAATTCTATAAATGAAATACTAATATCTTTTTGAAAATCAAAATCAGAAGCAAAAAATGCTTGTAGGGTAGAAATTTTATTATTACTTACTTTACTGATGCCGTATCCAAACCCATAATAGTCCCATGTGGGATTTAAAGATGAAAGAAACGAATGGCTCCATTTCCCATTTAAAGAAGACTTACTGTATCCTAGATTTAAGGTTGTAGATACTTGTCCACCAACAAAGCCTATGGATAAATTAGAGGATGATAATACATCTTTTTGAAAATCAACATAGGATTCTAAAACATCTACATCGTTCCACTCAGAACTTTCTGCAAACAAATCTTTGTCACTTGGGTCTTGTGCTGTTAATGATGTTGGAATTAACAATAATAATAAAAATTTCTTCATTTTAAAAACTGTAGTATGTGGGGTTAGTAGGGATTAACCATTAAAGCTTAATCTTGAAATATGTTCCAAATAGGGTTTCTGTATCCTTACCCGTCATTGGATGAAGTTCAAAGAATGGAGCCAACGACATATTGCCCATATCAAAGGCTAATCCAAATTGGTTTCTCCAATCATCAATTTCCAGATCAGCGTTGTCAAGTTCCCAACGAGGTTGTAACTTGACCCATAGGTTAACGTTATCCATAACAGAACGATCATATTGTGCAATCATACGAAAACGCCAGTGGTCGTCCTTATTGTTATCGTCAAACATTCTATATTCCATACGAGGCTTTAAAGATATACCATCGAATGATAATAGATCATATGTAAACTTAACTCTGTTTTCAACTAACCCGTCTAAGTCTGCGTAGCGATAAACTACTTGTAAACGGGGTGAAACTTTCATACCGAATTCAGTATGCCATGTGTTTTCTCTGAGTCTAATATTTGTCATTAGGTTATCTTTGCTAACCTCATAATTAAACTCTTGTGCTTCGGCACGGTCACAACTAAAGAACATTAATAGTCCTAGTAAAACTGCTGCACCGACCAAAAACTTAGGTTTTAAATACTTCTTCATGTGTACTCCTTTTTTGTAGTAATATAATAGAACGTTTATTGCGTCCCTACTAACCCCACATTACTACAGTGTATAAATAGTTTAAATTTTATTGAATATAGTATTTTTTTGTGTATTTGTCAAGTCTAATTACTATTTATACTTGACCACAAATGGGAGATTTATGAAACTAAAGACATTTTTGGTATCGTTATTATTTATGGTACCCATGCCTAGTATGGCACAAGAAGTCTTTGTTGATAAAGTAGAAAACAAAGTGGTTATAGGAAAATTAGCTGGAAATAGAAATTTAGAGTTTGGTATAAGAAATGTTCTAGAAGAATATCTTATGGAAGCCGAATACGATTTAATTCCAGACGCAGAAAATAAAATTAATGTTGAAATTATTTTCTTAGATGTTTTAACAACAAACAGAAATATATCTGTATTTTCAAAAAGAAGCGAGGCGGTTGTAATTAGACTTCGTGGGGTTCTAGTAAAAAATGGTAAGGTTGCAAAAGAGGTTATCGCTGAGGAGTCGTCTTCTGAAGTTTCAATGGCGACATTGGTAATTGATAATGGTGGCAACTTTAACCAAACAAGTTTGAGCAATGCTTTAAAGAAAGCTTGTGAAAAACTTATACAAGAACTTCACGGAGAACTATGAAAAAATTATTAATCTTACTTGCCTCTTTAATAATTCCAACAACAGTTAGTGCTCAGGTTCCCGAATTTTGGTGGGGACTACAAACTTATTCTGTAGATAAAAACGGTGGTAGTATTGAAAAAGGTGATACCGTTTATCTAGAAGTAAAAATTAATCCAAACAATGGACCAGTACGCTCTACTTATTTTGATTTTCAACATCAAAAAGATGCAATCAAATTTTTAGGTATTGAGCGCAGAGAAGCCATTCCCAGTTCTGATAGTGTGTGGGTAGACAATTATTCGTATCCTAACTGTAAACTTAACAGAAACAGTAACAATACTACTCAATATGGTTATACCAACCACCAGAATGCCAGTTACACCTGCAATAGTAGCACTGTACCTTATGACCAAATTAACCGTATTTACTTTGGTGTAGCTGGAAATACTAACATAACTGATATTGCAACCTATGCAAGACTGAAATTTGAAATCACCAATACAGATGCTGGTTTCCCTTATGATTCTGTATACATGAACTTTGCATACAGTTATGATTCAAATGGAAATTTATTAAACGCAGTCAATAGTGGACCAAAGGGAACTTGGATTGAATTGGCTGAAGGTTCAAACAATCTAGTCTCTGGTGAATTAAAACACAGCACCAATACTTCTTCTTCAACTAAAAACAGAATGAAGTTAGACATTTATAATAATAGTAACAGTAGAGTAATAAGACATTCTATTGGTACTGGAAACGGTAAGTTTGGTTTTGCAGAAACTTTAAATCAAAATGCAAATTATAAATTTAAATTAAACATACAATCACCCGATTCTTTAGCTGCCGAAGCTATTACTGTTTCCGATTATACAGCAGCATTTAATGAGTTCCTAACACAAAACTTAGATGGAACCTATAAAAATGAAAATCTAGACCATGGTATGAATTTCTGGGCGGCCGACATAAATGACGACCAAAAGTTTGATGGTAGTGATGTTCAACTGTTATTCAACCATGTTACAGGATTTGATACAATACAAATTGCTGATAGTGAAGATAATTTACCTATATTCACCAGTACAGATTATAACGGAACAACACTTACTTCGTGGAAAAATATTGGTGATAGAGTAACTATTAATACCGAGGGTGGTCAAGTAGAATGGGTGGTAATTTATTCATACGATTCCACAAACAAAAGATATAGAATTGGTTTGGATAGTAGAGAATTCCCATCTGGTTCTCCTGCTTGGAATACGATAACCCATCTTAAATTGTTTGATTTGTACGATGGTCCAGTTGTTCCAAAATCAGGCGGATCTGGGTCATGGAACGAATATTGGATCAATACTAATACTCAGTTAGATTTCGCAAACTCAACTTTCTCAGCGTACATAAGAAATGGTGGTGGTTATCATGCTCTTAGAGCTGAATTAACCTTCTCAGAAAGTAGTATCAGAGAACTCCCAATAACCACAACCACTAGTGACCAATCAGTTAATTGGAGTTATGCACTTAAGGGTGATGTTAATCTATCACATTCCTCACCATTAAATACACAATCCTCATTTGTTGCAAGAGCTATGAGTATGTTAGTTGAAAAAGAACCAAGCATTGATTTAAACTTGAACAATGTGCTTGTTACAACAAATGAAGTATCAATTCCTTTCAATGTAGATACAAAAGGTATGGATATTTCAGCATTACAATTTGAATTAACATATGACCCAACCAAACTTAAGTTTGAGGAATTAAAAGCAAACACACCAAGTTGGGTAACCTTTGTTAACAACGGAAACGGTGTATTGAAATTTGGTGGATTAGATAGAAACCTAGATAACACCATAACAGGAAAAGTTACACCATTCACCGTTAGATTTACTTCTATTGGTGCTGGTGCAGATTTAAACTCACACATATCATTAACAAGAAATCTTGATGCCGCCAATGATATTGGTAATCAAGTTGGCATGAATATTAACACAACTGTTATTAGACTCACTGGCGTAAACAACTTCTCTGGAGGATGATAATGAAAAAGTTTTTACCTATCCTAGCAGTAGTATTATCTTCATGCAATTTTGATGATATTACTGTACCAACAGATTATGAGGTTGATTTAGGAACCCCTTCTGTGGACAATAACATTGTTATGAATCCAGTTACAGGAAAAATTAAACTAACAATAACGCCTGGTTCGGTATATTCATTACAAGTAATTGATATATCGGGTGAGGTTGTTAAAAATGTTGTAGTAAAGGGTGATATCTTTGAACAAGAAATTGCTATTTCTCAGTTTTCAGATTTGCCTAGTAATGCTTATGATTTGGTTTTAATAGACAATCATGGAAATTTTTCGAAAACATCATTAATAATATAGGAGAATAAAATGTCAGAAGAATCAGGCAATAGCCTAAAAAACGCAATCATTGGATTGATTACTGTTGTGGTAACCGCTGTTACTGGAATTGTTGCAAATAAATTCATGGGTGGTGAGGAAACAGAACCAGCAGCTGCAGTCGCACCTGTTATCAATCTAAACCTAGAAAACAACAATGAAGTAAATGCTGGTGGCGGTTCACCAGAAGTTATCGTAATCGAACAACCAGCAGCAGAAGAACCTGCTCCAGATGCTCATCTAAGAGCAAAGCCTAAGTGGTGATTGACATGGAAGATAGCAAATTCCAACAACTGTTAATGATGACCATGAGAAGAAGATGGGGCATCACAGTAATGGTATTAATAACTTTCATGTTAATTGTTGCGGGTATCACAGGCGCAGTTTACATGGGCACAGAAATAGCAGGAGAATGGAAAGAACTTCTTCTTCTTATGTTAGGTGCCTTTATCGGTAGTTATGGTAAAATCATTGACTACTGGTTTTCAGATACAGACAAGGATAAAATGCTCGTTCAGAAAATGGACGAAGAAGATGGTGTCTCACTTTCAAACACATTAGGTGGTTAATTATGAAAAAAATAATAGCATTATTACTACTGGTTCCTTCTGTTGCTTCTGCACAAGTAATTGGCAGAACAACAACCGAACAATATGTTGCATCCTTTGAAACGGGTGGTAACTATGGTGAACTTATTGGGTATGACTATGACGGCCCAACTGTTCCTATTCAATTGTTGAAGGTTGGTATCGGACCAGAAGTATACGAAATGTATCCAGAATTAAAAGATAACCGTGTAGGTTTGGGTGTAACTAATATCGTTCTTGAATTCTTAGATGAAACTTTCCGTTTCACATTCACGGAAGACAAAACTGAAATTAAGAACAGAATGGTTGCACAATGGGATGCTAGTGAAGCAGGTATCTCACAGAATGAAGTTAACGGATATGGTCAGATTGTATTAGCAAAATATTTTGCTTACATTGAAGTATATGATTATTCTGTTTCAGAAGACGAGACACTAAATCTTTCCGATGGTGTAAAGAATACGGTTGTAACTCGTTTGGGACTACAGGTTCGTTTTGTAGATGCAGAAACAGGAGAAATCGTAACTGGTTCTGGTCTTGGTACTGGTACCACAGTCCGTGAACTATCATTATTAAATGATGACAATTTAGAAGAAGTTAAGTTTAACCAAAGTACAATCGGTATTGCCACTCGTAAGGCTTTAGAAGAAGCATCGGCAAAGATTGTCAGAAGAATGATTAGAAAGGGTATATTTGAATCATGAAAAAATTATTATTATTATTATTTTTAATGGCTACGCCTGTACAGGCACAGATATTAGAAATTGACAGAGAAGAATACGACATTGTTTTTTCTACAGAGCTTATGTATCCATTGTCCGTTAAGTGGGAAACTAATCGTGACGATGTAACTTGTGAGAATCCTGTTTCAAGAAAAGACAGATTCGTTGCTGATCCTTTACACCCTGAACAAACAAATCTAAGTAAAGATTATGTTCGCTCTGGTTTGGATCGTGGTCATGTTTCACCAGCCGCAGATAACCTGTGTGACGGTGAGGCTATCATGTTAGAAAGTTTTTATTTCACAAACATGGCACCACAATATCCCGGCTTGAATCGTGGTCAGTGGAAGTCATTAGAAGATTATACCAGAAAACTTGCAGAAGAACACGACACAATTCGTATTGAAGCAGGTTGTGTTGGTGAAGAAAGAAAAGTAAATCGTTTATCAGTTCCAACTCATTGTTGGAAAATTATTGAGATTGTTGCTACAGGAGAAATCACAGGATATGTATTTCCTAATGTTCCTGAAAAAACAAATTCTTTCTTAGACCACATTGTTCCTTTGGATAGTATTGCTGCACTAAGAAAATGAAAAAGATATTATTTGCATTAGCATTTTTACTATTTGCAAATAACCTAGAGGCGCAGGTTGTTGTTTCTACGTGGATTGATCCTTGTGACAATACAGTAAAAACAGCAACCTTCCCTATGGAAAACATTGGTGTAATGGTTTTCTATCGTGGTATATCTAAAATATTTACAGCAACACAAGCAAGAAATGGTGATTTAGAAAAATGGGTTGCACAAGTAACTGCATATGTTCCATGTCCAGTTGTAGATAATCCAGTTGTAACACAGACAGCAACTCAGACTGCTACACAAGCTGCTACCCAAGCAGCCAGTGCTGCAGCTAGTGCGGCGGCAAGTAGTGCAGCTAGTTCCGCGGCCAGTAGTGCAGCTAGTTCGGCGGCTAGTTCAGCGGCAAGTAGTGCCGCCAGTTCCGCAGCAGGTGGAGCGGCTAGTAGTGCAGCAACCAGTGCTGCCAGTTCTACTGCTTCTAGTACAGCGTCATCTACAGCAAGCAGTACAGCGTCGTCCACAGCATCAAACACAGCAAGTAGTACTGCTTCTTCTACACCTACTCCAACAACTTCTAGTGCTCCTGCTGCTTCGTCTAGTAATACTACATCAACAAGTAGTACCTCGTCAAGTAGCAACACCTCATCAAGTTCATCGTCCAGTAGTTCATCGTCTAACAGTACATCATCAAGTTCATCATCCAGTAACGAGCAATCTAGCAGCTCTAGCTCTAGTAGTTCTAGTAATGAACAAAGTAGTAGTGGAGACTCTAGTAGTGGGGATTCTAGTAGCGGTAGTGATTCGGGTGGTGACACATCGTCCTCAGAAGACACATCTGGTGGTGGTGACGAAGGTGGCGGCGGTGACGAAGGTGGTGGAGATGAGGGTGGTGGAGATGAAGGAGGGGAAGAAAGCTCTGAAGAATCCAGTGAGGAATCTGAAGAATCTAGTGAAGAATCAGAGGAAGAGGAAGAAGCTTCAGAAGATTCACCATCCAATCCACTTATAGTTGCAGCTAACTTAACCTTTGGTCAATCACCAGATGGCAGTTTCTCTTCTATAACTACCTTGGGTGTTTCTAGAGCATCATTAATGGGAGACAAAAGTTATGGTGCTACTGGTGTAATATGGAGTACATTAGACCAATTTGCTTTGTCTGGTGCTTTTACAAAGATGGGATTTGTTGGTGGAGAATTATGGAATGTTAGAAACTTATCTCTAACAACTGCATATTTGAATGGAAATTATTTAACAATGGCTGGATATACAGAAGTATTACCAGATACTAAGGGTGGTGTGTGGGGAATGAGTACTGGTATGTTAATGATGTTGATGGATGGTGAAGACGGATGGCAACCATCATTTAGTATGTCTGCTATTTTGTTTTCTATGCCACCCCCATACATGGTCAATGAAAGACTTATCCTAAGTCCCCAAATATTTGTTATTGCAAGTCCATACAGCTATACAAAAACAACAAAACTGGTGGTTAGTGATGATGTTAACTATATGTTGGGTTCTGGTATAGCTTATATGTTTACAAGAAGATTTGGTCTTCAAGGCGCATACAGAATGATGATTGCAAAAGATAGTCCCATTTTAAATTTCTTAATGATAGGAACTGCTGTTACTTTTTAAACGGAAAGGGTGGGATTCGAACCCACGATAGGTATTCCTATGGCTGTTTAGTAGACAGCTGCCTTAAACCCCTCGGCCACCTTTCCTAATATTTTACGATAATTTCGTGGTCCCAATCAAACCACTTTAAAATGTCTTTTTGAGAAGAATATATGTTGGTCAATATATTTTGTTTTATGTTTTTAACATCATTGGATAATGTATTATCCGAATCTCTACCAAAAACCCACAACTTTTCAGGGCATAACCTTGCCAATACATTATGTAATCCTACATGACGATAATGACCATATTCACCAGATTGGTTATGTGTAACCACTTTTTCCCAATCTCTTTCATTTAACACTCGTTGGATTAAAGGAATTAATATGGATTCATTATATGCAGCAGAAGTTTTAAATGCTTCTCCGTCCCAATGTTCCCATTTAGTAACACCCAAGGTTTCCATTGCTTTGATAAATTCACGATGGCGCACCAAATGATTTCCATAATCCAAAACAACTACTTTATAACTGTCTGCATTTTGTATTAATTCGCCACCACCAAATAAGGTTTCATCATCTGGATGGGCTACAATCATTAGTTTGTTAATCACAGTAAAAAACCGTCAACTTTGGATGGTTCTGAAGAACAGAAGCAGGAACATCGGGAGTAATGTTACCCCAAACAGCCTCTCTGAGAATATCGAGCTTCTCCTCACCACAAGCAATGAGAACAATATGTTTGGACTTCATGATAGTGCTAAGACCCATAGTGACAGCCGTGGTAGGAACATCCTCCAAACTATCAAAGAATCTACTATTGTCTCTACGGGTTTGCTGGTCAAGCTCAACAGGCCTAGTGATACTATCAAAGTCAGAGCCAGGCTCATTGAAAGCAATGTGACCATTCTTACCGATACCAAGAATAGTGATATCTAAACCAAAAGTAGAAGCAATCTCATCTTCATAAGAATTTGGAGCATCCAATTTAGGAAAATGAATATTTTCCTTTGGAATCGGGACATGGTTGAACAAATGCTCGTCCATGAAGGCACGATAAGAATTCTTATCGCCAGGGTGCAACCCAACATACTCATCTAAATTGAAAGTATGAATCTTTTTCCAATCTAAACGATTGGAATTTCTGAGCTGCTGGTAAAAACCAATTGGAGTACTGCCAGTCGGAGTTCCAATACTAAAAAAAGGAATTCCATAGTTATCGGTCTGGTGATAAGCAAATCTTACAATGGAAGCTGCCTTCCTAGACATGGTTCTATAATCACGACAGTATTCAATTGTGTGGTTCTTCATAATTTCTCCATATAACTTACGCCCCCGGTAGGATTCGAACCTACGACTCCCGGCTTAGAAGGCCGGTGCTCTATCCTCTGAGCTACAGGGGCATTTAAGTGGA
>Ga0222714_10003165_pt1 | contig 16963 bp, 15 predicted proteins | sample C33_3DmetaG_FD_165048 | JGI IMG/M metagenome (GOLD analysis project Ga0222714, IMG submission 165048) | Estuarine water microbial communities from San Francisco Bay, California, United States - C33_3D | ecosystem: Environmental > Aquatic > Marine > Unclassified | place: USA: California...
ATGTGCGTCAATACTGAAGAAGCAGTCGGCGCGAGAGTTGCGTTGGCTGTCTGTGCGTCAGACATTATTTCGCAGGCTTCTTGGTCGCTTGAAACTCAGCCCAAGTTCCGGCGATCTCGAGCAACTTGCGAACGCGCTCTGTTGGCAGAGCACCTTTTTGCAACCACAAAATTACGCGCGCGCTATCAACCTTGAGCGCTGATGGCTCTTGTTGCGGCTGGTAGGTGCCAAGAATTTCGAGAAAGTTTGTATCGCGCGCTGAACGAGTGTCGGCGGCAACGATTCGATAGTGAGGTCTCTTGGTTTTACCCACACGAGAGAGACGCAGTTTTACTGACATGGATTTCCGATCTTTAAGCCAAATGGTTCAAACGAACCGACTTGTCAGGCTATCGCGGCCCCAGGCGCGAGCCCAACGCGGCAGCCAAGTCATCAGGCATGCCTGCGGTCTTTGCGCCCTTGCCTCGCTTGCCACCGAGCATGCCCTTGCCGCCCATTTGCTTCATCATTTTCTTCATTTCGCTGAATTGCTTAACCAGCCGATTGACATCAGCGACAGTTGTGCCCGAGCCTTTCGAGATGCGAATGCGACGCGAACCGTCGATCAGTTCGGGTCTCGCCCGCTCTTGAGGTGTCATCGAATAAATGATCGCTTCGGTGCGCTTGACCTGATCATCAGGAATCTCAGCGTTCTTCAATTCTTTGGGAACTCCAGGCATCATGCCCATCACGCCTTGCAGTGAGCCCATCTTTTTGAGTTGTTGCAACTGTTCGAGAAAATCTTCGAGCGTAAACTCGCCTTCCATCATTTTTGCCGCAGTTGCCTCGGCTTTTTCTTTTTCGAAAACTTTTTCAGCCTGCTCAATAAGCGTGAGCATGTCACCCATGCCGAGAATGCGACTCGCCATTCGATCGGGGTGAAATTGTTCGAAGGCATCAAGTTTTTCGCCTGTCGATGCAAACGCAATTGGCTTGCCCAAAACTTGCTTCACTGACAGCGCGGCACCACCGCGAGCATCGCCATCAAGTTTCGACAAAATCACGCCATCAATCGATAGTGTCTCGTCAAAAGATTTAGCCACCGTCACAGCGTCTTGACCAGTCATTGCATCGATAACTAGAAACGTAAATTTCGGTTGCACCGCTTCAGAAATATCTTTGACCTGCTGCATCATCTCGGCATCAATCGCCAATCGGCCCGCAGTGTCGACGATCAAAACATCTTTACCGAGGCGTTGTGCCTCAGCCAGACCAAGTTTGGCTGTGGTTACAGGGTCGCCTGGTTCAGAAAACACAGGGACATTTATTTGCGCACCCAACACACGCAACTGTTCGACTGCGGCTGGTCGTTGCAAGTCGGCACCGACAAGCATTGGCTGTCGCCCTTGAGACTTAAACCAACTTGCAAGTTTGGCCGCGTTGGTTGTTTTGCCCGCACCTTGCAGACCAGCCATCAATACAACAGTCGGCGGATGTGTCGCATATGTAATTTTGAGTGTCTCGCCACCCAGCATCGCGACAAGTTCGTCGTTGACTATTTTAATAACTTGCTGCCCTGGATTCAGGGCAGTCGACGCGGTCGCACCAACGGTGTTTATGCGAATTCGCTCAATCACATCGCGCACAACGCCAACATTGACGTCGGCTTCAAGTAACGCCGTGCGTACTTCAGCCAAGACTTCAGCCACATCGCTTTCAGTGAGTCTTCCGCGGTTACGCAGCCCTTTTAGAACACCGCCAAGTCGATCAGAAAGCGTTTCAAACATCGCAGGTCAGGTTATCTGTGAATTTTTAGTCGCAAATTTTGCTTGCAATTTTTACTCGAAAAGCGCAGCCACAAACTCGGCTGCATCAAACTCGACTAAGTCGTCAATCGTTTCACCGAGACCAACAAGTTTGACCGGAATCTGCAACTCGGTTTCAATTGCAAACACAATGCCGCCGCGTGCTGAGCCGTCAAGTTTCGTCAATACGACGCCAGTTACTGCTGTCGCTTGAGCAAACTGCTTGGCTTGAGTCAAGCCGTTCTGGCCAGTCGTTGCATCAATCACCAACAAAACTTCAGTCACCTTGCCGCTGCCTTTGTCGGCGACACGACGAACTTTCGTTAACTCTTCCATCAAGTTTGTGTTGTTCTGCAGTCGACCCGCAGTATCGGCGAGCACTAGATCAATTTTCTTTGCTGTGGCCCGAGCGACTGCATCGAATATCACTGAACTCGGATCGCCACCTTCGCTGCCACGCACAATCTCAGCACCCGAGCGCTGCGCCCAAGTTTCAAGTTGATCACCAGCGGCTGCTCGAAATGTGTCGCCAGCCGCCATCAATACTGTGCGACCAAGTTTGCTTTGTTGCGCCGCGAGTTTGCCAATCGTCGTCGTCTTACCCGCACCGTTAACACCTACGACAAGCCAAATGTTCGGTGCGTTCAGCGAGCGATCAAAATTCAATTCGCGTACGGTGTTCGAAAGTTGTGAGGTCATCTCGGTTTGTATAGCAACACGCAAATCAGTGGGATGAACTATTTTTTTCGCTTTAACCAACTCACGCAGCGGCGATAAAACTCGAGTCGTCGTAGCCACCCCAAGATCAGCGCGCAATAGTGCTTCTTCGAGATCGTCCCAAGTTTCTTGAGTAATTGCAGATCTTGTGAGTGCGCTCGTCAAGGCACCCGCAAACGAACTGCGCACTTTGCCTAGACGATCATGAACCGTCGCCGTTGTTTTAACTGTCTCGGTCGCAAGCGGTGCGGCCACTGGCACTACTGCATTGGGCGTTGCTACATCATGTGGTTCTGCAGCGACTTTGACTGCGGCTTTAGGCGCAATTTCAACTGAAGTCGAGCGGCGACGACCAACCACGACGACTCCGATACCGAAAACAATCGTCAGCACTGCGAGTGCCAACAGAATTGTTGGCGCAGTTTCAGCAGCAAACCGTGGCGCAAAAATTTCGAGCGCGAACATAAATTATTTTATGCCGACTGTGCGGTGACGCGCTCCACGACAACACGCGAAGATCCACCAGGCTGCATCGTCACACCCAGCAACGAGTCGCCGGCTTCCATTGTGCGCTTTTGGTGGCTAACAATCAAAAGTTGGGCCTCTTGTCTGAATTCATGAACGAGCGCCAAGAATCGGTGCAAGTTCACATCGTCGAGCGCGGCTTCAACTTCGTCCATTACATAAAACGGTGAGGGTCGACTGCGGAAGACTGCGAACAAATAAGCCAACGCCGTCAACGAGCGCTCACCACCAGAAAGCAACGACAATTTTTTGACGTTCTTACCGCTTGGCTTTGCTTCAACTTCAATACCCGTGTTCAACAAGTCGTCTGGGTTGGTCAGCGTCAAACGGCCCGTGCCACCAGGAAACAACATCGCAAACAACTTCGTAAAGTTGTCGCGCACATCTGCGTATGCGGCGGCAAAATTGCTTTGAATTTCTTGGTCAACTTGTTTGATGACTTTCATTAACTCGCGACGCGAGTTTTTAACATCCTCAAGTTGCTCTTCTAAGAACGTGTTACGCAGTTGCAACTCAGTGAACTCTTCTAATGCCAACGGATTAATCGGGCCCATCAACCGCAACTCGCGCTCAAGTTCGCGTTGTCGCGCCAGTGGGTTTGTGCCTTCTGGCAACTCTGGCAATGGAGTGTCGATCGCCCGCTGCGGCTCTACTTCAAGATCTCGCCGAAGCGTTTCGACTGCACCTTCGAGTCGAACTTTTACCTCAGATTCTTCAAGTTCGACGCGACGATTGCGCTCGCGCTGGCCCTCGAGTTGTTTTTCGATTTCCGAGCGTTCGCGACGAGCCTCATCGAGTCGATGCGAAATTTCGCGCACCTCGCTGCTCTGGCGCCGTCGCAATTCTTGCAATTCGATCTGTTGGGTTTCGAGCGTACGTACATGGCCTTCAACAATGCTCGAAAGCCGAACTACGGCACCCAAAACGGCCTCAACTCGACTGCGTTGATCTGAAGCTGCGCTACGTGCGCCTTGGTCAGCCTGTAAGCGTGACTCAATTTCTGCCAATCGCGCATCAACCAAAACTTTTCGCTCGCGCAAGCCGGCAGCTTTTGCATCAAACTCGCGGCGACGCACAACAACTGATGTCGCGCGACTATCTATATCGACTTGTGTCGAACGCACACCAGCGAGTCGTTCACGAACGCTGGCAACTTCGACACGGCGCAAATTCAACGCCGACTCTGCCTCTGTTAATGAGTTAGCACTCGCGATTGCGCGCGCTTCGGCTCGCTCAAGGGCTGCCGAAGTCACTGCATTTGGCCCAACACGCAATGAAGTGGTCGCTAAACGATCACCTTTGCTCGTTACGACAACAACATCAGGTCGCTCAAGCACGATGTCGATGCCGCGTTCAAACAAATCGACGAACACAACTCGCGCCAGCAACGCATCAAGCAGTGAGTTCACAGCGTTTGAAGTTGCGCCAGCTTTTGCCCGCACAAATGACCGCAACGAAGAAGCACCCTGCACAGCGACCGGCGCAATTTTTGATGTCCAGTCACCGAGCGAAAGCACGGCACCCATCGCGTCAGACTTTTGTAATTTACTCAGCGCTTCTCGTGCGCTCGTCGCATCAGTCATCACCATTGCGTTCAATGCATCTGACAAACCAGCGTGTATTGCTGACTGCCAATCGGCATCAATTTCGATCAAATCGCTAAGTGCGCCAAGTGCGCCAGTCGTGTTTGCAAGTTCGCCGAGACTCGAAGCATTCGCCGCCACAGATGCTCGAAGTGTTTCAACTCGAGCGTTGTCACCAGCAGACGCGGCAACCGCCTTTGCATAGGTTGTCGTCGCTGCATCGAGCGCCGACTCGGCATCGCGCACTGCTTGTTGTGCCGACTGAGCGTCTTGGGCTTGATCGGCAATCAACGCCGCTTCGTCGCGCGCAAGTTCAACTTCTTGTTTCGACAATTCAGACAGTGCAGACGAAACACGCTCGAGTTCTTCTCGCGCAGTCGCAGCATCTGCTTCGAGCGATGCGATAACGCCAGAGTCAGCCAATTGACCACGATCACGTTCAACCGAACGGCGTCGCTCTGCCAAAACCGCAACTTGGCCTCGAGCGCGACCCAACAATTGCTCTGCACGCACCAAGTCATCGCTGACACCAGACTCACCACGAGCAGTGAGTTCAGCTTCGTCTGCCATGACTGCAGTGTCGAGACTCGCGAGTCTGGCCCGCAAAGTTTTTTCGTTCGCCTCGCCTTCAACTTTGCTTACGGCCGAATTTTCTAATCGCGAGCGCAACGCAGCGATTTCGCGACCAGAAATGTAGAGCTGCAAATTTCGCATCTCAGCAGCGACGGCACCATGTCGTCGTGCAGCATCGGCTTGCCGTTCAAGTGGTCTTAACTGACGTCGCACTTCGCGAAGCAAATCTTGAGCGCGCAATAGATTTGCTTCAGTGCCTTCGAGGCGTCGCTCGGCTTTTTCTTTGCGCTTGCGATGTTTCAGCACGCCCGAGGCTTCTTCAATAATCGCCCGACGATCTTCGGGTCGCGCGTTCAACACGGCGTCAATTTGTCCTTGACTAACGATTACGTGCTGCTGACGACCCACACCCGCATCAGAGAGCAGATCTTGCACGTCTAATAGCCGGCAACTAATGCCGTTGATTGCATATTCGCTTTCACCGCTGCGAAACAAAGTGCGACTCACACTGACCTCAGAAAACTCAATCGGCAAAAGACCAGCCGAGTTATCAATCGTCAAAACCACTTCGGCCCGACCTAAAGCGGGGCGCTTTGAAGTGCCAGCAAAAATCACATCATCCATTTTTTGACTGCGCACTGAACTCGGCGCTTGGGCACCCAAAACCCAGGCAATTGCGTCGACGACATTTGATTTTCCCGAACCGTTCGGGCCGACCACGACGGTCACGCCTGGCTCGAGCTCCATCACCGTTGTGTCGGCGAACGACTTAAAGCCTTTCAGCGTTAATGATTTAAGAAACATCTCGTCGCCGAGATTACTTCATCTTTCAACATCAAACTTGAAATTCAGTGCTGACAAGCCGAGCAATAACAGGTCGTTCGACCCGCAACGACCGTCATCAAAATGCGACCTTTTCCACAGGTCAAACACGGCAGACCGCCCCGCCCATACACGCGGTGTTCGTCTTGAAATTTGCCTGTTTGGCCGTCTAGATCAACATATTGGGTGTCTTTGAGCGTGCTGCCCCCAGCCATCACGGCTTTATTCAGAACTTCAACAACCGCCGAATGAAGCCGCGTCAATGTTGCGCCCGTCAATCGACTTGGCAAACGATCGGGTCTTAGTTTGGCCAGATGCAAAATTTCGTCGGCGTAAATGTTGCCGATGCCCGCAACACAGTGCTGGTTCAACAGCAGGGCTTTCAAATTTCCGCGCCGATTCTTGAATAGTTCACGCAATGTCTCGGGCGTAAATTTGTCGTTCAAAGGGTCGACCCCCAAATTTGCCAAATCTGGCATCTGCGTTTTTATTTTGTCAGGATCAAATACGACGACTTCACCAAATGTTCGCGGGTCAACGAACCACAATTCACTTTCAACCGTATTGACTTTGGCAAGATGCATCACCACATGGGTATGCGCAGGTCGCGTTGCACCAGGTTTGGCGATAATCAACCGACCGCTCATTCGAAGATGCATCATTAATCTCTGACCCGAGTCAAGATCGCACAGCAAATATTTGCCACGGCGAGTCGCTGAAGTTATTTTCACGCCCGTTAATCCGTCAATCAGCGCCTCACGGCTTGTTCGTCGCACAGTTCGTTCACGACCAACTTCAACTTTTGTAATTTCTCGGCCAACAACATTTTGTTGCAGTCCACGCCGAACAGTTTCAACTTCTGGTAGTTCTGGCATTTGGGTCTCGCCTGGTTCGCGTTCTGGCTCGGCTTGATTTAGCGACGCATCTCTAAGACGTTTGCAATTTGGCGCAGGCTTGTTGAGCCGCAAGTTCTTCGGCAGCTTTTTTAGAGCGACCTGTGCCGCTGCCTAGAAGTTCATCGCCCAAAAAAACATCAGCAAAGAATGTCTTGGCATGATCTGGCCCTTCATCGGTCACGCGATACTCAGGCATTGGGCGTTCTAAACGTGCCGCAAGTTCTTGTAATTGCGACTTCGCGTCGAGTTGCTTCAGCGCTGTCAGCGCTTCTTCGATCGAGTCAGTCAACAATCGCGCTGCAACGTCATATGCGCGTTGCGAGTTTGAGTCAAGATAAACCGCACCAAAAACGGCTTCAAGCGCGTTTGCCAAAATCGAGGTTTTTGAGCGACCACCGCCTGCTTCTTCGCCGCGACCCAGCAACACGTATTCGCCTAAACCTAAATTGATTGCCACACGCGACAAAGCAGTCGTATTGACAACGATCTTGCGCAAGTCGGTTAACTTGCCTTCGTCAAAGTCTGGATAGCGGCGATACATCACATCGGCAACTACGAAACCGATTAACGAGTCACCCAAAAACTCGAGTCGCTCGTTCGACTCGAAGCCTTCGTTTTCTGCTATCCACGAACTGTGGCGCATCGCAGTTTCAAGAAATGCGATGTTTGAAAACTGATAATTGATTTTTGCCGAAAGACTTTCTAGTGATTCAGGCACAACTTTATTGTTGCACGGCTTGGCGAATTTTGCCGACCATATCGACATCGACCATCTCTTTTGCCACTTTGATGCCGTTCAACATCGCTCGCGAACCAGATGAACCATGAGAGATAATGCACACACCATCTACGCCGAGCAAAATCGCCCCGCCATATGTGTCTGGGTCAAACGTCGAATACAAACTTAAGAGCGCAGGCATGATGCCATCGGCGTGTTCTTTATATTCAGGTGCACTAATTGCAGCAAACAAAGCTTTAACAACACCACGCATCGTGCCCTCTAAAGTTTTTAATGCGACATTGCCTGTGAACCCGTCAGTCACGACAACATCAACTTTGTCTGTCATGATGTCGCGGCCTTCAACGTTGCCAATGAAATTTAAATTCTTGGCATTTGAAAATAACTCGTAAGCCTGCTTGCGCAAAGTGTCGCCCTTGCCAGGCTCTTCACCGATCGAAAGCAAACCTACGCGTGGGTTCTTGACACCAAAGCGGGCGTCAGCATAAACACTGCCCATTAATCCGAATTGCACAAGCCACTCTGGCTCGACTTCGGCATTCGCACCAGCATCAAGCAGCACAGTCGGTGTCGTACCCGGTGCCGGTATCGGCGTAGCAATCGCCGGCCGCTTTACGCCAGAGATACGACCCATGCGCAACAGCGCCGATGCCATCGTCGCGCCAGTGTTGCCCGCAGAAATCATCGCACTGGCTTTGCCATCACGAACTGCTTCGGCTGCACGCACAAGAGTTGAATCTTTTTTGTTGCGCACCGAACTAGCGGCATCTTCGTGCATCTCAATAACTTCGCTCGCTTCGATCAATTCGAAGCCTTCACAGCCGGCCAAGCCGCGCGGCCCAACAAGAATTACATCAATGCCCGCAGCAACGGCTTCACGCGCACCAGCAATAATCTCGCTTGGTGCTTTATCGCCCCCGAGGGCATCAACAGCAATTGGCAGCATCGTTGCAACAAACGACGCGAACGACCGAAATTAACTCGCGTCGACGTTGACCGCGACGCGACCCTTGTACCAGCCACATGAGCCACAAACAGTGTGTGGGCGCTTGGCGACGCCACATCGTGGGCACGAACTCGAAGATGGCGACTTTAGTTTCCAGTTCGCAGCCTGACGCATGCGACCCTTGGATTTAGATTTCTTTTTCTTTGGAACTGCCATAGCGAACTCGGCTTTCGTAAATTCTGGACTGACTGAAAATTTTCGTTATTACAACGTCCGAAAGACTACCTACATTTGCACCGTTTTACTCGTGCCTCATTGGTTTTCATCGGTTTTTAGCGCATCAAGAGCGGCCCACCGCTCATCGCGCACCTCGCGCGAACACGAGCATGGTGCCGACTGCAAATCAGCACCGCACTGAGGGCAAAGACCAGGGCAAGCGGCTGAACAAAGTGGTGCAAGTGGCACCGACAACAAAACATTTTCGCGAGTCATCTCGAGCAGGTCTAGTTGTTCACCAGTGATCGGGTAGGCATCTGGGTCGCTAATCACGGCTTGATAAAGCTCTTGAACTTCTACTTCAGATCGGCCAGACAACGGTCGCAGACATCGTCGGCACTCGCCTTGCCAATCTGCCTGCAACGTACCGTGAACAACGATGCCATCAGTCAGCGCTTCAAGTGTTAACGCGACATCAACTTTCGAGCCGACAACAATTCGTGCGTCAGCGAAGTCGAACTCGTTCGCTTCAATCTGTCGATCAACTTCACGAATGCTTCCGGCGCGCCGGAGCAACTCGGCGATGTTAATTAAAAGTGGCGATGCCAAAACTTTTTTTAGAGTTCTTCATCTTGATTAAAAAGACCGCTGGCGGTATCGTCAAGCGAGACCTCGTGCGCGGGTTGTTGCGCCACGATCGATAAACGAGCCCGACCTTCGGCCACAGTTTTTGTCAAGCGGTCGAGCAAGATCTCGAAACTACCGAGGCGACGATCTAAAAAGTCTTCGGTCTCGCTCTTAAGTCGACGCGAGTCTTCATTTGCTGCTTCGATTACTTGGCGTGCTCGTGCTTCAGACGCACGAACTACTTCGGTGCGTTGCACCATTCGCTCGGCTTGCACTCGTGCTGCTTCCAAAATTTCATCGGCCTCACGCTGAGTTTTAGCGAGAAAATCTGCGCGCTCTTTAAGCATCCATCGCGCCTCGCGAATCTCAATTGGCAAACTGTCAAGCGCATCTTGCAACATGCCCAAAACTTCTTCGCGATTAATTTTTGGGGCGCTCGAAAGTGGCGCATTGGGCGCACTCGAAATCGCACCAATTGCCTCGGTGACAAACGCTTCTGAGTCACCTAGTTCAACCGGAACAGTTTCGCCGTCGAATGAATCTACGACCTTGTCATAATTCTCGAAGTCATCAGATTGATCGGTTGGCATATTTCTCCCTACTTTTTTACTTTAATAATTGCATCAGCGACAACCGAAGGCACAAGTGCCGAAACATTGCCACCATTCTGAGCAATGTCACGCACATATCGACTGCTAATAAACGAAAATTGTGGCTGCGCGATAAGCAAAACAGTTTCAACCGACCCGACAACTCGATTCGTGTCGGCCATCTGCACCTCTGCATCAAAATCGGCGGCATTTCGCACGCTCTTGACTATGAAATTCGCGCCACACTTTGTCGCTGCATCAATTGCCAACCCCGACGCCGCAATCACAGAGGCACCTTTAATATCTCGCGTCGCAGCTTGTGCCATTTCGACTCGCTCGGCGACCGAGAACATACCAACTGGTTTTTCTGGATTATGCATCACAACAACGACGACTTCACCAAACAACCCTGCTGCCTGTCGAACAATGTCGACATGCCCAAGATGAATTGGGTCGAAACTTCCCGGAAACATCGCTTTCATCGCATCCCCTACGGTACTCGCCTCAAATACGTCACGTGGGTGCGCCCGTATCGTTTGGTTCTCGTTGACTCCCATCCAGAAACACCCGTGACTTCTCGGCTGCTTTCTGCCACTACTAATGGCGCCGAAATTTGGTCAAGCAACTGTTGCCACTTTGCAAAGTCGTATGGCGGATCGGCCAAAACGAGGTCGATATCCGTGTATCGCGCCAACCCCGAGATCGCATCTGCGCGCACGACAGTCGTGCGACTAGTTAGGTCGAGCTTTTTAATATTTTCTTGCAAACTTGCTAGCGCGTCTTTATCGCGCTCAATAAAAGTGCAATGTGCAGCACCACGCGACAATGCCTCAATACCAAGCGCACCCGAACCTGCGAACAAATCTAAAACTCGTGCACCAATAATTACATCCATGCTGGTCAATGCGTTAAAAATCGCTTCTCGCGCCATGTCGGTTGTCGGTCGAGTTGTGTCGCCGAGTGGGGCAACAATTTTTCGACCTCTTAGTTCACCTGCCACAATTCGCATGCAATCACGCTATTGCCACCTCGTGCTCATTCAAGTCACCAATTATCTGATGAACAAGTGGTTGAATTATGCAGTGAGCAACAACTCAGATGACTCGTTAGAACCCGACGATTATGTTTCGGGTCGCGCCGAAACGCCATCTGAGTCGATTATTTGTGTTGACTGCGGAGGAAGCGCGCACCTGCTGACACATCCGCCCGAAGACGGAGTTTGGCAAATTGGCGAAGTAGTTGCGTATCGCTGCAGTGAATGTCGCGACCGCTGGGACATTGTGCTCGCACCTGATGAGCAATAAACCCGACTAGTTCTTAAACAAAAACTCTTCTTCATCGGGTGTCAATAGCAAATCAATTTCATCGCGAATCTCTTTGTGGCTCGTCAAAGTTGGATCGCTGGCTATTAATTCGGTCGCTGCGGTGCGCGCCAACTCGATCAAATCGCGGTCGCGACGTAACGACGCAAGTTTCAAATCACTTCTGCCCTTTTGTGCAGTATTCATAATCGTGCCTTCACCACGCAGTTCAAGATCGACTTCAGCGAGATAAAAGCCATCAGTTGACTCAACTAAAGCATCGACGCGAGGCGAAGAGATCTCAGGGTCGCTGGTTACAAGCCAGCAACGCGAGGCGATCACACCTCGACCAACACGACCACGAAGTTGATGCAACTGCGCGATACCGAAACGGTCGGCGTCAAGAACGACCATGCAAGTAGCGTTCGGCACATCAACGCCAACTTCAATGACAGTTGTTGCGACAAGCACATCAAGTTTTCGATCACGAAACTCGCTCATCGTCTCATCTTTTTCGCTCGACGACATTCGGCCGTGCAACAAACCGAGTTTCAAACCCTTCAACTCGGTCTTGGCAAGAAGTTTGAAAGTGTCTTCTGCCGATGCAACTTGCAACTTGTCGCTTTCTTCAATCAACGGGCAAACAACAAACGCCTGTTGGCCTTGAGAAATTGCCTCACGAATCTCAGTCCACATCTTGGCTTCAGATTTTTCTCCAGCGACCCAAGCCGTCTTAATTGGTGTTCGTCCGGGCGGCATTTCGTCGAGCACACTTACATCTAGATCGCCGTACACAGTCATCGCCGCCGTTCGCGGTATCGGCGTAGCAGTCATCACCAAGACATCTGGCGAATTCGCAACACTCTCTGCAGTTTTCGAGCCCTTATTACGCAACGCCGCCCGTTGCTCAACGCCAAATCGATGTTGCTCATCAATTACAACGACACCAAGCGATGCGAACTCAACACTTTCTTGAATCAGCGCATGTGTACCAATCAAGATGTCGATACCGCCACTGGCGAGATCGCGTAACAGTTCACGGCGGCGCTCGCTAGTGATGCGACTCGTCAACAATTCGACGCGCAACTGCCGGTCACCGAAAAGATTGTTTTCATCAGGCACCGATAGTCCTTCAAGAAGTTTTTTCACACCAGCAAAATGTTGCTCTGCTAAAACTTCAGTCGGTGCCATCAGCGCACCTTGATGTCGGCCCTGCACGGCCGCCAACATCGCAGAAACTGCAACAACCGTCTTACCGCTACCGACATCACCCTGCAATAGACGATGCATCGGGTGTGGCGCCGCTAAATCGTGATCAATCTCGTTGATCACGCGTTGTTGTGCATTCGTAATTGCAAACGGCAACGCCGCGATAAATCGTTGTTGCAACTTGCCGCCGACTTTGTGGCGAATACCGGTGTTGTCAAGTTCGAATGCTCGCTTACGACCGACCAAGACAACTTGCACGCGCAATAATTCGTCAAAGGCTAAACGGCGTCGAGCGTTTTGTTTGGCGACCATCGAATCTGGAAAGTGAATCGACCACAGCGCACTCGTGCGATCTGCCAGTTCGAGGCGCTCACGCAAATCATTTGGCAACGGATCAGAAATACCCCGCTCGCGACAACGCTCGAGGGCATTTTCAACCCAAGTTGCTAACTCCCACGTCGAGACTTGAACCTTTTCACTTTGCGGATAAATCGGCACTATGCGTCCAGTTCGATCGCCGATCAAGTCAACGAGTGGATTACTCATTTGTAGAACACCGCGATACAAATCAGGTTTACCAAACATCGCGACTTGTAAGCCCGCTTTTAGTTGTCGATCACGCCACGGTTGATTGAAAAACACCGCAGTCAAACGCCCTGATTCGTCGCCGACTTGCACATTGACAATCGTCTTTCGATTCTTGGTCGTAAATTTAGAAACTTTGCGAACCTCGACGATCACGAGTGCTTCTTGTCCTGCAACCAGATCGCTAACTCGCGCTTCGTTGGTGCGATCAACCCACTTGCGCGGATAATTCATCAGCAGCTCAAGCACATTGTTAATGCCATACTCAGCGAGCGCTGCTTTGCGCTTCTCGCCTACACCTTTTAATGCTTCGACATCAATTGCGGCGAGATCTCGCAACGTGATTTGGCCCGTCATACGGGTCTCGTTTTATTCGACACCAAATAAATATGGGTAGAGCGGCTGTCCACCGAAGTGCACTTCACACGAAATATGCGGATGAGCCTGCCCCACATGCGCCACAAGTGCTTCGGTGGCCTGTGATGTTGCTTCGCTTCCCGTGATGATCGTCAGCAATTCGCGTTGCGGCGTAATCAGTTTTGCCAACAAGTCGTGACAGGCTGCGGCGAGCGTCGCCGCAACTGCAACTACACCGTCACCTCGCACCAGGCCAATGAAGTCGCCAGCCTTAACCGGGCCTGCATCAGAATTCGTGTCACGTATCGCTTGGGTGACTTCACCGGTGGCAACAGAACTTGCTGCGCGCGACATCTGCGAGCCGTTGTGTTCTGCTGACGCTTCCGGGTCGTATGCAACAAGTGCTGCAAGTGCCTCGGGCATCGAGCAAGTCGGCACGACACGCACATCTTTTTTGGTCAACTCCTCAATTTTGTTGGCCACCGGAATGATGTTCTTATTGTTCGGCAAAATTACAACCTGAGTGGCGTTCATATGTTCGACTGCGTCAAGCAACTCTTGGGTCGATGGGTTCATCGTTTGCCCGCCGGTTACGACACCATGCACACCCATTTGACCGAACAACTCAGCCAAACCGTCACCACTTGCAACTGCCACTACAGCGCAAGTCACTGGCGGCAAAGCTGACTGCGTGGCGCCATATCGAATGCCATCGCTGGCACTGCTGCTATCAGTTGCTGTTGGTGCACCAAGGCTCGCCTCGCGCAACGCATGTTCTTCAGCAACTTCTTCGAACAAATCTGTGACGCGAATTTTTGAAGGCCGACCACCGATAGTTATCGGTGCTTCAATCGCCGCACCAATGTCATTGGTGTGAATGTGACAGTTATAAATGCCGTCGCCACCGACAACAACTACCGAGTCACCAATTTCTCCCCACGCATTTTTAAACTTCTTAAGTTTCGTATCTTCGAGGTCAAGCAAGAACATCACTTCGTAACGCAGCTCGCTGACGTCAACCGATCCGTCAGTGGCGTGACGCAACGCCACTTTTTCAAGTTGCTCAGCCGACGGACCGTCGTCGTAATTTGGTTCAGGTAACGGCTCACCGTCGACAATGTGTATTGCCGAATCGAGCAACAACATAAAACCTGCGCCTCCGGCATCGACCACGCCGGCATCTTTCAAAACAGGCAACAACTCAGGAGTATTGTCAAGAGCCTTTTGGCCGGCTGCACGCGCGACACGCAACATTGCCGCCAAAGTTGCACCATCATTCGCAGCACGTTGCGCAGCATCTGCAGCTTCACGCACAACAGTCAAGATCGTGCCCTCAATTGGTTTAAGAACTGCTTCGTAGGCGGCGGATGATGCTGCTTTCAAAGCTTCAGCAACTCGAGGTGCACCAGAACTTTTTGCAGTTTTTAATGTCGACGACAAACCACGCAAGATCTGACTCAAAATCACGCCACTGTTTCCGCGCGCACCCATCAAAGATCCATGGCTAATTGCTTCGCAAGTCGTGTCGAGCTCAGCGGACGCACCGTCGAGTTCGGCGACAACTGCATCGAGGGTGCGAGACATATTCGTGCCCGTGTCGCCATCCGGCACCGGATACACATTCAGGCGATTGATGCCGCCAGCATGGCGTTTCATCGTGTCGCGAAAGGCAATCACGGTGTGACGCAGGGCATCCGCCCCAAATTCTTCAAGAACTGCCACATCGCAAGGCTACTAACCGTTCGGGTCAGGTGACCTAGAACCTCAGGGCAACTAGCAAAATACCTAAACGGGCAACTATCTTTCTAGGTGTGCAAGGCGTGATCAAGGCTTTCGACCCATCTTCGGGAGACGGCGTAGTGATTCGCGACACCGATCTGAGCGAATACAACATCGCGAGCGACGCTTTGGAAGGTTCGATTTTTCGTATGTTGCGTCAAGGACAGCGAGTTTTATTTTCACTCAACTCGGCCGGGCACGCGACAAAAATTCGTTTTGGCTCTGAGCGCGACATGGAAACTCCCGGCGCATAGCGTCGGCAAATATTTATGGCAGGCAAAACTTCAAACGCGAAGTTGAATGCTTGGGTTGCTCAGTGGTCCGAAATTCTTCAGCCTCGCGACATTTATTGGTGCGATGGGTCACAAGACGAATACGACAAACTCTGTGATGAATTAGTCAAGTCAGGCACTTTCACCAAACTTGATGACGCTAAACGACCAAATTCTTTTTGGGCACATTCTGATCCGGGCGATGTCGCGCGAGTCGAAGATCGAACTTTCATTTGCTCTGCTGATCAGATTGATGCGGGTCCGAACAATAATTGGCGCGAACCAAATGAGATGCGTGCAGAAATGCGTGCGCTCTACACCGGCGCGATGCGTGGCCGCACACTTTATGTAGTTCCGTTTTCAATGGGTCCGCTCGGTTCACCGATCGCCCACATCGGCGTGCAACTCACTGACAGCGCTTACGTTGCAGTCAGCATGCGCATTATGACTCGCATGGGTCAAGGCGCTCTCGATGCACTCGGCAACAATGACTGGGTGCAATGTCTGCACTCGGTTGGTGCGCCACTTGTAAACGGCGCAAAAGATTCGCCGTGGCCGTGCAATCCCGACAATAAATACATCGTCCACTTCCCCGAAACTCGCGAGATCATGAGTTACGGCTCGGGCTACGGCGGCAACGCTTTGCTCGGCAAAAAGTGTTTCGCATTGCGCATCGCATCGGTGATGGCTCGCGACGACGGCTGGCTCGCCGAACACATGTTGATTTTGAAACTTACGAATCCGAGTGGCGAATTCAAATATATTGCTGCCGCGTTTCCGTCGGCATGCGGCAAAACAAATCTGGCGATGCTCGTGCCGACAATCAAAGGCTGGAAAGCCGAAACAATTGGCGACGACATTTGCTGGATGAAATTCGGCAAAGACGGCCAGCTCTATGCGATCAACCCTGAGGCCGGCTTTTTCGGCGTTGCACCCGGCACTGGTCACGAGACGAATGCGAACGCGATGCACACGCTGAACGCGAACTGCATTTTTACAAACACTGCTCTTACTTCTGAAGGCGATGTGTGGTGGGAAGGCATGACAGAAACGAAACCTGCACGCGCAACCGACTGGCGCAACGATGCGTGGACGCCTGAGAGCGAAACTCCGGCGGCGCACCCGAACGCGCGATTTACCGCGCCAGCAAGTCAATGTCCGTCTATTGCCCCTGAGTGGCAAGACCCAAGTGGCGTGCCAATCTCGGCAATTTTGTTTGGCGGTCGTCGACGCACAACGGTGCCGCTCGTGACGCAAGCATTCGATTGGGATCACGGCGTGTTTCTCGGTTCGATCATGGCCAGCGAGACAACTGCGGCTGCGGGCGGTGCTGTTGGCAAACTTCGTTTCGACCCGATGGCGATGTTGCCGTTTTGCGGTTACAACATGGCTGATTATTTTTCTCACTGGTTGTCAGTCGGCTCAAAAACTTCGGCTGCAAA
>Ga0222714_10003166_pt1 | contig 16958 bp, 14 predicted proteins | sample C33_3DmetaG_FD_165048 | JGI IMG/M metagenome (GOLD analysis project Ga0222714, IMG submission 165048) | Estuarine water microbial communities from San Francisco Bay, California, United States - C33_3D | ecosystem: Environmental > Aquatic > Marine > Unclassified | place: USA: California...
TGACGATGTGATCGACGGTCGTCTGTTGACCGTCAACCTCAAGGCTTCCCGACAACAGTTGGAACCAGCACAGCCCCGCCTCCGGACTTTGCAGGTCGTACGTCGCGCCCGGATCAAGGCGAAGGATGGCGACTGACAAGCGGCGATCAGGCAGCCGATCAGGGGCAATCACCCACTCGACGGACATGCCGTCGGAGGCAGTGCCGGGGAGGCGGTCGGCGGGTCGAACGACGAAGGGCACGGCAGTCTCCAGACGGCGGTCGGATGATCCGATAGCGGGAGGCTAGGCCAATTGCCGGGATCAGTGCAATCGATTGCGTCGATTACCCCTACACTCGATTGCGTCCCCCGGGACCCGACACCCCAGAGAGCGAGGTCACCATGTCCGCCCGCCCCGCATCCGAGTTCGCCCAGACCAGCATCGCCGCCCCCGGCATCATCGGCGTGGACTGGGAGGAGCGCGTCGACTTCAACCGGCTGCGTGACTACCGGCTCGCTCGCGCGCGGCAAGCACTGGAGGCCAGCGACCTCGGCGCGCTTCTCGTGTTCGAGGGGTCGAACATCCGCTACCTGACGGCAACACACATCGGCACCTGGGGTTATAACAAGACCGAGCGGTGGGCGCTGCTCACCCGGACCGGCGAACCGTGGATCTGGGATTTTGGTTCGGCCGCCAAGAACCATCGCCTGTACTCCCCCTGGCTGGTGCCCGATCAGTCGCGCGGCGGGAACAACGGACTCCAGGGCGCCATCGCTCCGCAATCGGGTCTGCCGCACGGCACGGCGCAGGAGATCGCCGCCATCCTGCGTGAAGAGGGCGTCGCCAACATGCCACTCGGCGTCGACGTCATCGAGATGCCCATCCTCCGCGAACTCGAAGCTGCCGGAATCACTGTGCAGGACGGTCAGCAGGTGATGCTTGACGCGCGGCAGATCAAGAACCGTGACGAGATCTTGCTCCTCAGCCAAGCCGCGGCCATGGTCGATGGGGTCTACCACGACATCTACGAATTCTTGAAGCCCGGAGTCCGGGAGAACGACGTGGTGGCCCTCGCCACCAAGCGCCTGCTCGAGATGGGGTCGGAGCAGGTGGAGGCCATCAACTCCATCGCGGGGGAGCGCTGCAGCCCGCACCCGCACGTGTTCTCCGATCGCTACATCCGCCCCGGTGACCAGGCCTACTTCGACATCATCCACGCCTTCAACGGTTACCGAACCTGCTACTACCGGACCTTCGCCGTCGGCCGCGCCACGCAGGCCCATCGCGATGCCTACAAGAAGGCACGGGAACTCATCGATTCGGCGATCGCCATGGTGAAGCCGGGCGTCAGCACGGCCGATATCGCCAAGTTGTGGCCGAAGGCTGAGGAGTTCGGATTCAGTTCGGAGATGGAGGCTTTCGGGCTTCAGTTTGGGCACGGGCTTGGTCTCGGCCTGCACGAACGTCCGGTCATCAGCCGACTGAACTCCCTCACCAGCCCGGTCGAGGTCCAGGAGGGCATGGTGTTTGCCCTGGAGACATACTGGCCGGCGGATGACGGGCATTCCGCGGCCCGCATCGAGGAGGAACTCGTCGTCACGAAAGACGGCGCCGAACTTCTCACGCTCTTCCCCGCTGAAGAGCTCGTCGTCACCAACGCGTACTGATTCGACTGCCCAACCGAAGGAGCACCGGTGTCTCTTTACCCCCTCGACGACCCCCGGCTGACCAATCTCTACATCGATGGGGCCTGGGTCGAAGCCTCGGACGGCGCGCGCTTTGACGTTGCCGACCCCGCGACGGGTGAGGTGATCGCCTCGGTCGCGAGCGGATCCGCTGAGGATGCCCAGCGTGCCGTCGACGCCGCCGCGCGATCCTGGGATGCGTGGGCTGCCACCGCGCCGCGGCAGCGCGCGGAGATCCTGCGCAAGGCCTTCGAGATCATGATCGAGAACCGCGACGAGATCGCCGATCTCATCGTCCTCGAGAGTGGCAAGTCCCGAGGCGACGCCCAAGGTGAGGTGACCTACGCCGCCGAGTTCTTCCGCTGGTTCGCCGAGGAGGCGGTCCGCGCGGTCGGCCACGTCCAGACTGCTCCCAATGGGGACAAGCGCATCCTCACGGTCTATCAGCCCATCGGCGTTTCCGTGCTCATCACGCCGTGGAACTTCCCGGCCGCGATGGCCACCCGCAAGATGGGCCCCGCACTTGCCGCTGGATGTCCGGTGGTGTTGAAGCCCGCCTCGGATACGCCGCTCACGGCCCTCGCCCTCGCCGTGGTGATGGAGCGGGCTGGTGTTCCCGCGGGGGTCGTCAATGTCCTGCCCTCTCGTCGTTCGGGTGCTGTCGCCGAGGCAATGCTGGACGATTCGAGGACCCGCAAGCTCTCCTTCACCGGTTCGACAGAGGTCGGGCGCACCCTCCTCGAACTTGCCGCCCGCAACGTTGTGAGCTGCTCGATGGAACTCGGTGGCAACGCTCCCTTCGTCGTCTTCGCTGACGCTGATCTCGATGCGGCCGTCGAGGGCGCCATGGTCGCCAAGATGCGCAACGGCGGTGAGTCCTGCATCGCGGCGAATCGCTTCATCGTCGAAGAATCCGTGGCCGACGAGTTCTCCCGGCGCTTGGCCGCCGCGATGGGCGAACTGCGCGTGGGTCCGGGCCAGGACCCGACCACGCAGGTCGGCCCGATGATCAACGAGCGTGCTGCGGAAGACATCGACGCCATGGTGCAGTCCAGCATTGCCGCGGGTGCCGAGGTGCTCGTCGGCGGCGCGCGACCAGAGGGTCCCGGGGCGTTCTATCCCCCCACCGTCCTGGCCGGGCTGTCTGCCGACGATCCGATCCTGGACATCGAAATCTTCGGTCCCGTCGCTCCCGTGGTCGCCTTCTCCACCGAGGACGAGGGCGTGGCTCTCGCCAACGCCACGCCCTTTGGTCTGGCCGCCTACGTCTACACCTCTGACCTGGCCCGCGCGCTACGGGTGAGCGAGCGCATCGATGCCGGAATGGTGGGCGTGAACCGCGGCTTCATCTCCGACCCCGCTGCACCCTTCGGTGGCGTCAAGCAGAGCGGGCTTGGTCGCGAGGGCGGACACGAGGGCCTGCTGGAGTTCCTTGAGGCGAAGTACATCGCGGTCGACTGGTAGTCGGGGTCAGGGGCGGCTACGCGCCAAAAATCTCCGGGTGCGTGATGAGTTCCTTGCGCGTGCGCCGGATGTGTCCGGAGAGATAGCGCTCGGCGTCATCATCGTCGGCACGCTGGATGGCGTCGAGCAACAGTCGGTGCTCGGCATTGACGATCCACTGCCTCCCCGCGCCTGCGAGTTCCATGAAGGCGCGACGATAGTGCTGCGTCGCATTCCACATGCGATCGATCGTGCTCATGAGGTGATCGGTCCGACACCCGGAGTACGTCGCCATGTGGAACTCCCGGTCGAGGTGAAGGAACTCCGGCACACTGACGCCCTCTTCAATGCGCTGCTGGATCCGATTGATCTCCGCAAGATCGAGGTCACTGAGGTTGGGCCGACTCAACTGCAGGGCGAGGGGCTCGAGTCGTTCACGCATGCGGTAGAGAACCTCGACCTCGTCTCGATCCAGGTGCGGCACGCGAGCACCCTTGTGCGGTTCGAGTTCGACGAGACCTTCGGCCGCAAGAACCCGGAGGGCTTCGCGGACCGGCAACCTGCTCCCCCCCAGCCGTTCGGCGACTTCCTCTTGCCGAATCCGCTCCCCCGGGGCAAGCACACCCTCCAGGATGTCCACACGGAGCGCATCGGCGATGCGCGCGCTTGCGGCCCCCGCTGTTGGTTCCGTCACGACACCGATGCTCTCAGTCGAACAGTTCCGGATGGTGATCGAACGCCTTGCCCTGGGGGTACGACACAAGCTCGAACTGCATACCCCACGGGGCCAGGAAGTAGACCCAGCGCTGACCCTCACTCGCGCTTCGGCTCGCGGTGGGGTCACCCAGAATCGTGACGCCACGATCGCGCAGGTAGTCGACGGCGATATCGAGGTCATCGACGTACAACGCCACGTGGTGACCACCAATGTCGCTATTGCGCGGGATAGTCGTCACCTGATCGGGCGACTCGTATTGGAATACCTCAAACACCGCCTGGCCACCGAGACGGAAGAAGTGCAGTTCACGCATCACAGCCCGGGGGTGCACGTTGAGGTGCTCGGTCATCCAGTCGGTCTCGGGATGTTCGAAGGGTCCGAGCTTGTACATGTACTCACACCCGAGCACATCGACGAGGAAGTCGTGCGCCTGGGCAAGGTCGGGCACCGTAAAGCCGATGTGGTCTAGGCGGCGTACCCCCGGCAGTGCTGACATGATCGCTCCCTGTTCGTTAGATGGATCCAATTTAGCGTCAATATTGGCCATTTCCTCGATTTTGACGGAAAAGTCTTGTCATATTGGATCCAATCTGGCTAGTCTTCCCCCATGGCTGAGCACACTCCCCTGTACCCCGATGCGCCATGGATCCAGGTCAGCACCACCGCGGCCGACTGGGACGACGCAGACCCCGCCCTGCTCACCGCACTCCTCGCGCAGGTGGCCCTCATTCGCGCCTTCGAGGAGGAGGTGCTCGCCCTTGCTGCGGCAGGCCTGGTGCATGGCCCCGCCCACTCCAGCATCGGCCAGGAGGGCGGCGCTGCCGGCTCAGTGCTCGCGCTGATTCCCGGCGACACCGTCAACGGCACGCACCGCGGTCACCACCAGTTCCTGGCAAAAGGCCTTGCTCACATCGCTCCCAAGGGCATCGATCCGGTGCAGCCACTTGGCGACGAGGTCCGCGCACTCCTCCTCAGCACTCTCGCCGAGATCTGCGGGCTCGATCGAGGCTTCAGCCACGGACGCGGCGGCTCCATGCATCTGCAGTGGGAGGAGGCGGGTGCCATCGGCACCAACGCCATCGTCGGTGGCGGTGTCCCACTTGCCGCCGGCTCCGCATGGGCGCATCGACACGCACGGACGAACAATGTCGCGGTGACCTACTTCGGCGACGGCGCCTCGAACATCGGATCGACACTGGAGACCTTCAATCTCGCCGCCGCCTGGGACCTTCCCCTCTGCTTCTTCATCGAGAACAACCTGTATGCCGTTTCCACCCACGTCTCCGAGGCGACGAAGGAACCCCGACTGTCCGCGCGCGGTCCGGGATTTGGCATCGCGAGTTGGAAGGTCGATGGCATGGACCCGCTGGCGGTCTACCTCGCGATGACCGAGGCCGGCGAGCACATGCGCTCCGGTCGCGGGCCTGCCGTCATTGAGGCCGACGTCTACCGGTTCTTCCACCAAAACGGCCCCTTCCCCGGAAGCGCCTTCCGTTACCGGTCGAAGGAGGAGGAAGCGGAGTGGCGCGCGCGCGACCCACTGACTCAATTGCGTTCCCACATTGTGCGTCGCGAGATCCTCACCGACGACCAGGTCCAGGCATTCCTCGATTCTGCGACGGCGATCATGGCCGAGGTCAGCGCTGAGTTGACCGAGCCTCTGCCCGGGGGCAAGCCGGATGAACGTCGGATCAAGCCGTCGGAGTGGCCCGACCCGGCATTCGTCGACGTGGGCGTGCGTGGTGACCTCTCCGAACTTGCCGGTGCGCGCACCGCAACCCCGGACGACGTGCCCGGAGGGATCGTCGAGGGCAAGTTCATCGATGCCGTCGCCGGTGTTCTGGGGCGCCGCATGGAGACCGATGATCGCGTGGTCATCCTCGGCGAGGACATCCATCGACTGAACGGTGGCACGAACGGTGCCACGCGCGGGCTCAAGGATCGCTTCCCCGACCGCATCCTGGGGACGCCCATCAGCGAGAACGCCTTCACCGGCCTCGCTGGTGGCATGGCCCTCGACGGGCGCTACCGACCGGTGATCGAGTTCATGTATGCGGACTTCATGTGGGTGGCCGCGGACCAGTTGTTCAATCAGATCGGCAAGGCTCGTCACATGTTCGGTGGCGACGGCGCCGTGCCCGTCGTTCTGCGCAGCAAAGTCGCCCAGGGCACGGGATACGGCTCACAGCACTCTATGGATCCGGCCGGTGTCTTCGTGACCAATCCCGGATGGCGCATCGTGGCCCCATCGACCCCGTTCGACTATGTAGGCCTCATGAACACCGCACTGGCGTGCGATGACCCCGTCTTGGTCCTCGAACATGTCGATCTCTACACCATGACCGGTCCCCTCCCCGCGGAGGATTTCGACTTCCAGATCCCCGTGGGGAGCGCGGCTATCCGACGCGAGGGCAAGGATGTGACGATCCTCAGCTACCTGGGGATGACGCATCACGTGCTCGACGCGGTGCGTGAAGTTGACTCGGTCGACGCCGAAGTGATCGATCTGCGCTGGCTCGATCGAGCCAGCCTCGACTGGGAGACCATCGGGGCGAGCATCCGCAAGACCAACAACGTGCTCATCGCCGAACAGGGCGCACTCGGCACGTCCTACGGGGGCTGGCTCGCCGATGAAATCCAGCGGCGGTACTTCGATTGGCTGGATCAGCCGGTGCAGCGGGTCACCGGCGGGGAGGCCTCCCCCAGTATCAGCAAGGTGCTCGAGCGCGCGGCAATCGCTCGCTCGGAAGAGGTCGCGGCCAAACTCCGCGAGGTCATGGAGGTGCCCCGTGGCTGAACTCCTGCGAATGCCCGAGGTGGCGGCGGGCGCGGAGAGCGCGTTGCTCTCGGCATGGCCCATCCAGACCGGCACGCCGTACGCCGCCGGTGAGGTCATCGCGATCATCGAGACCGACAAGGCTGTCGTGGACTTCGAGGCCGAGAGCCCGGGGGTCATCATGCGGCCGCTGGTCACCGAGGGCACCGAGGTCGCCATCGGTGACCCCATTGCCGTGGTCGCCAGTCCTGATGAGCAGATCGCTGACCTCGAGGCGACAGTGATCGCCCTCCTCGGTGGAGACGCACCCACCCCGTCGATGGCCTCACCGGCCGCTGCGGTTGAGACCACTGCCGATGAGGCCCCTGCCGATGAGACCGGTGCCCCCGTCGATCGTATTTTCGCCAGTCCACTCGCGCGGCGAATGGCGCGGGATGCCGGCATCAACCTTGCCACGGTCGTCGGCACCGGGCCCCAGGGCCGCATTCGTCGCATCGATATCGAAGCCGTCCTGGCCCAACCGGCTGCTGTCCCATCACCGTTGCAAGCAGCCCCGTCAACGAATACGCCATCGACGGTCCGCGTTGCTGAAGACGTCGTCGAACTCATTCCCCACACGCGTCTGCGACGGGCCATCGCCACACGGCTGACGCAGAGCAAGACGCAGGCTCCGCACTTCTACCTGCGCGGATCGGCGCGCGTTGACCGACTGCTGGAGTTGCGTCGCGAGATCAATGACGGCGAGGAGTTGCGCGTCTCCGTCACGGACCTCCTGCTCAAAGCCATGGCGGCCGCCATGGTGCGGGTGCCGAATGCGAACGTCATCTGGACCGATGAGGCCATCGAGCGGCACAGCGCTGTGGACGTGGGCCTTGCGGTCGCGACCGACACCGGCCTAGTGACACCGGTAGTCCGTGGACTCGACACGCTGACGGTCCGCGATATCGCGCGCGTGACACAGGACCTTGCGGCACGCGCGCGAGGCGGGAGCCTGCGGCAGCATGAACTCGAAGGTGGCGTCACCAGCCTGACGAACCTGGGGATGTTCGGCACCGAGGACTTCGACGCCATCATCAATCCGCCCCAGTCGTCCATCCTCGCCGTGGGGGCCGCCCGCGAGACGCCAGTGGTCGAGGATGGAGCTGTCACCGTAGGCACGGTGATGCGCTTCTCACTCTCGGTAGACCATCGGCCGATTGATGGTGCTACCGCGGCAGAGTGGATGGCGGCCTTTGTCGCACTGCTGGAACGGCCGGCCAAACTCCTCGCGTGAGTTCGTTAGCGAGCGGCCCAGTACTCCGACGAGGACTTCGACTCAGCGAGCGACTGCGCATCCTCGAACTTGGGGGCCATGCCGCCACTTGACCCGGCCAGGTATTGGTGGTGATCGATGCCTAGCAGGCGAATCCAACTCTGCTGGCCGAAGGTGAGACCGATGAAGCAGCCGAGTTCGACCATCTGCTCCTCGGTGAAGTAGCGCTCCATGTCCTGCCACATGAGGTCCTCATCGACGCTGGAGGGACCCCAGGCGATGGCCTGGGCGTACCGTAGGGCGGCCTTCTGCTCCGGGGTGTAGGCCGACGACGCCTCGAAGTTGAGGAGGTCGTCGTACTGCATGTCCTGCAGTCCACCGGTGGTCACCGCCTGCTCGGACCGCTGATTGCCGCAGAATTCGCAGGTCACCGTCCGCGAGATGTAGACCCGGCACAACTCCTTCAGAGCATGGTCCACCACGCCCTCGCGGAAGATGCGCTGCCAAGACTCCGCGAAGAACCAGAAGGATCGCTCGGAGTGGGCCCGCACCGCCGACGACTCAGGGCGGGGGGTGCCGTGCTCAGCGCAGCGGCGTAGTTCGGCCTGCATCGGCTCATTGAGGGTGTCGTACGGGACATATGAGATGCGCTGGGGCATGGCGTCCTCCGGTCGGTCGTTATCCCCTACGATAGTGCAATCGATTGCTATCGTGCGAGGTCCTATGGAAGAGCCCTACTCCCTCGAGGTCGACGGCAGCACCATCGCGGGGAACGCTGAGCCGGACACCGCCCTGCTGTGGTTGCTACGCGAACACGGCCGGACCGGCACGCGCTACGGCTGTGGCGCCGGCCTGTGCGGAGCCTGCACGGTGTGGATGGACGGAGTGCCCACCCATTCTTGTGACACACCCGCCTGGTCCGCGACGGGACGCACCATCACCACGGTTCAGGGACTTGCCGAGTCCGGTCCCCACCCGGTGCAACGTGCCCTCATTGACCACCAGGCCGGGCAATGCGGCTACTGCCTCTCCGGCATCGTCATGCGTGCGGCCGCGTTGGTGGATGAGTACGGATCCTCACTGCAGGAAGAGCAGGTCCGCGAGGCATTGGAAGGGCACCTGTGCCGGTGCGGCGCACATCCCCGCATGATCGCCGCCATTCTCCAGGCAGCGAGTGAGCAGTCATGACGCCCTCGCTGCAGGACAACCCGCTCCTCTCCCAATGGCTGGAGTTCCACACCGATGGCACGGTTACGGCGTTGACCGGCAAGTCTGAACTCGGCCAGGGCGTCGCGACCGCCCTCGCGCAGATTGTGGCCGACGAACTCGGCATTCCCCTCGATCGCGTGCGTATGCAGGCGCCCTCAACCGACCGCTCACCCAATGAGGGCTTCACCGCGGGCAGCTTGTCGATCCAGCATTCCGGGACGGCCTTGCAGTCGGCCGCGCGTGCCGCGCGGCATCTTCTCGAGGAGGCGGCACGTGGTCGCGGTGTCGATCCTCTGGAGACCATCGGCGAGGTCAACCTCGATGTCCCTGTCGCATCCGTGACCGTCGCGGCAGACACGACGCTACCGAGCCGCGACATCGGTCGCTCGGTGCCACGACGTGACCTCGACGCAAAGGTCCTCGGTGAGCCCGCCTTCATCCATGACATGCGCCTGCCCGGGATGAAGTTCTGCCGTGTCATTCGACCGCCGTACCGCGGCGCGCACCTTGTCGAAGTGCCAGACGCCACAGGACTGCCGGGCGACTCCACCGTGATCCGCGATGGAAGCTTCCTCGCCGTCGTCGCGTCGCTGGAGCGCCACGCCATCGCTGCCCACGCCATGCTCGTCGAACGCTGTCGGTGGGAGGGCGAGGCGCCCGAACTCGAAGACGCACATCTCACCGCATTCCTCCTAAGCGCTCCGACCGAGGACACCGTGTTAGTCGAGAGCGAGATCCTCGAGGCGCCCGGATCTGCTGACGCGCTGACCTTCTCCGCCCAGTACTCGCGCCCGTTCGTGGCGCACGCCTCGATCGGCACCGCCTGCGCGATCGCGCAATGGACCACCGACCGACTCGACGTGTGGAGCCACACCCAGGGGGTCTATCCGCTGCGCAAGGACATCGCCCGGGCACTGGGCGTCGACATCGAGCGTGTCCACGTCCAGCACGTCGAGGGTTCCGGTTGCTACGGCCACAACCCTGCCGATGATGTCGCCTACGATGCGGCGCTCGTCGCCCGTCACCTACCCGACGTACCGATCCAGGTCACCTGGTCGCGCGAGGATGAACTTGGCTGGTCGCCCTTCGGGCCCGCCATGTGCGTGACCATCAGCGCCACAACCGACTCTGCGGGCACGATCACGTCATGGCGGTGGGACGGATACGGCAATGGTCACTCATCGCGACCCTCTACCCTCCCGACGCCAAGCCTGTTGGCCTACGCCAGTCAGGCCGATGGCCAGCCGATCCCACCCTCCCAGGACCCCCCTCTGGCCGCAGGACAAGGGACGGGCCGCAATGCGCTTCCGGCGTACGACATCCCGCATGTGCACGCCGTCGCCCATCGGCTCACCACCATGCCGATGCGAGCATCAGCGATGCGCTCGCTCGGGGCCTACACGAATGTCTTCGCCATCGAATCGCACATGGACGACATGGCCCACGCCCACGGCATTGATCCGATCGACTATCGGCTCCGCCACCTGACCGATCCGCGGGCCCGACGTGTCATTGAGTCGGTCGCCGAGCTTGCCGACTGGGGCGTTGCCGTCGGTGACAACTCAGGTCGCGGTATCGGCTTCGCTCGCTACAAGAACTCCGGCGCTTGGTGCGCGGTCATCGCGGACATCGAGGCCATCGACCACATCGTGGTGAAGCACCTGTGGATCGCGGTGGACTGTGGGCGCGTCGTGAACCCCGATGGAGTGATCAACCAGATCGAGGGCGGCGCGATCCAGGCCGCGAGTTGGACACTCATGGAGCAGGTGCGCTTCGCCGACGGAGTGGTCACCTCATCGGACTGGGAGACGTATCCCATTCTGCGCTTCCCGGACGTGCCACCTGTCGCGACGACGATCGTCTCCGCCGACGACGAGCCGTGGTTGGGGTCCGGGGAGGCATCGTCCGGCCCCACGGCGGCCGCTCTGGGAAACGCCGTGCGCGCGGCACTCGGCGTACGGGTGCGGGATCTGCCGCTGACCGCCGAGCGCATCGTCGTCGCCATGGCGGAGTAGCCCACCGCATCCCCTCCGTTTCCGACCGTTGTGGCTGGTTTTCCGCGCTCGGAAGTCACCACAACGGTCGGAAAGCGGGAGGGGTGGGGGATTCACGATCGGCGGGGCGATCGGGTCATCGCGCGACGGAACGATCGGGTCGTTCCACCACGAACGTCTGAGCGGCCATTTCCCGGACTTGGGATGGCAAGATCAATACAATCGATTGCATGACCGAGGTGATCACTGCCGACATCGTGGTGGCCGGGGCCGGCCACAACGCCCTCATCGCCGCCGCCTACCTGGCCCGCGCGGGAAAGTCCGTCGCCATCGTCGACGCCCGTCGCATCCCCGGAGGTGGCGTGGCGACCGAGGAATACCTCCCCGGATTCTTCATGGACTCCTGCTCCACCGGACACACGATCATCCAGGCCAACCCGGTGATCCGGGACGACACCCTCGGGCTGGTGTCGGACTACGGCTTGACCTACGTCGATCCCGACCCGGTCGCTCGCGTCGCCATGCCCGATGGTGAACAGATCGGGATGTACCTCGACCCCGAGCGCACCCACGCGGAGTTCGCGCGCTTCAGCGAACGTGACGCTGACTACTACATGGACTTCCTCGCTGATTGGGAGCGCGCCAAGGTCGCCTTTGGAAAGGCCAACAACACCCCCATCGGCTGGGGTCCGCCTTTGGATCAGTTGCTTGACGAACTGCCCAACGGTGGCGTGTGGAGACGCCGTCGCGCGCTGAGCGCCGTTGATGTCATTACTCACGAGTTCACCGAGGAGCACATTCAGGCCTTCCTGCTCTGGGAGGCCTGTCAGACCTTCGGATCAGTCGACCTGCCCGGGTCAGGTGTGCTGCCCTACTCGATCATGGGCGGTCGGCAGAAGCGGAGTTGGACGATTCCTCTTGGGGGATCCGGCAAACTCACCGATGCACTGATGTCGGTCATCGAGCAGCATGGCGGTCAGTTCTTCGGTGACACCAAGGTCGAGCGACTATTGCTCGACGGGAACCGCTGCGTCGGGGTGGAGGCCACCGATGGTCGCCAATTCCTGGGCACCGAGGCGGTCCTGTCCACCATCCACGTCAAGCACCTCATCGACATGGCTCCCGCGGAGGCGTGGGGAGATGCGTTCACCTACGGGGTCGAGACCTACGACATAGGGATCCCGCTGTTCGCCGCATTCCTGGTGATGGATGAGGTACCAACCTTCCATGGCAAGACCGCTGCAGACACCGCAGTGAGCAGCGGACTTGCCCTTTGGCCGCACGAAGTGGTCGATCAGGTGCGCGCCATCCGTGATCGTCGCCCGGTTGAGGGTTCAGCGTGGACGCTCATCGCGACACCGAGCATCGTCGATCCATCCCGCGCGCCGGAGGGCAAACACACCGTCAAGATGCTCGTGCCGTGCAGCCACGTCGCGCCGTATGGATACGACTCCTGGGATGACGCGAAGGAGCATCATGCTGACCGGATGCTTGAATACGTCGCTACACAGATTCCCAACGTGAGCGCGGCCCACATCGAGGCACGCATTGTGAAGAGCCCGCTGGACATCGAGCGCTGGAACCCGCACATGATCAACGGCTGTGCGCATGGCGGCGACAAGGGGGTGCCGTTCAGCGGCCCACTGCGCCCGGCCGCTGGCTGGGCCAGCCACACCATGCCAATCCCGGGGCTCTATCAAACCGGCGGTACGACGCACCCGGGCGGTTCCATCACCGGATCACCCGGACGCAATGCGGCCATGGTGATGATGAAGGACCTTGGGCTCGACTTCCCCGGCTAGGCGGCAGTGGGTGGGACCACTCGCCAGCGGATGTCCAGGGTCACACCCGCATCACGCATCAGATTCAGCACCGGGCAGCGAGCCTCGACTTCCTCGACCAACTCATCGAGTTGTTCCTGGGTGCAGGAAGTCACCACCCGTGCGGAGAGGCGAACGGTCTGGAAGTGCGGACGCACGCTGCGATCTCCACTGCGCCCGCGAATGTCGATGGTGCAGGCGGCCTCAAAGTCAATGCGCTCATAGTCGAACTCGAATTCAGTCGCCGTACGCCGGAAGGTGACGGCTTCGCATCCGCACAGCGCGCCGAGCACAGATTGGAGCGGCGTCGGTCCGGAACCGCCGCCGCCGGCGACCGCGGGCTCGTCCGTCACTTGGACGCCGGCCTCGGCGTAGTCGAGGACCGTCCGCATGGTGGCGTGAGTCGTCCCGGATACCTGGCGTCGACGGATGAACTCGCCCTCAGGCTCTACGAAGGTCATTCGGGGTCCAACCCGTCCGTAACGTCGGCGTCTTCGCTCTTCAAGTCAACGCCCGCGTTCCCCGCGGCCACGAGCAGCAAGGTGGCGAAGTCGTCCCTGGCGAAGCCGCGGCCGATGCTGGACTCCACGATGTCCCGGGTGAGACCGGTGATCGGCATGGGCACCTGATGCTTGCGAGCCTCAGCGAGCCCGAGGTCAAAGTCCTTACGGAGCAGCACCGGGGTGAAGGTGGGATGGAAGTCAAGGTTGACCAGGGCCGGGGTCTTGTACTGGCTGAAGATGCAGCCCATCACAGAGTTGTTGATGAACTCCATGACCGCTTCCCGCTTGACGCCGCCGCGCTCAGCAAGGACAAGAATCTCGGCGAGTGACTGGGTGTAGATGCCCAGGAGGAGGTTGTGGAAGATCTTGACCAGTCGTGCCGCCTCTCCCTCGCCGACGTAGGTCACCGAGCGGCAGAGGGATTCGATCATCGGACGCACAAGTTCGAAGGTCTCCTCGTCGCCACTGCAGACGATGGACAACTTGCCTGCGGCCACGACCTTGCCATTGCCCGACACGGGTGCAGCGAAGAATCGCACCCCTCGTGCCTCTGCAGCATCGCGGACCTTCTGACTGATCTCGACACTTACGGTGGAGGAGTCGACAACGACCTTGGGCACGTCCGCGCCGGTGAGCAGTCCCGTGTCGGGATTGAGCATGACCTGCTCCAGGTCTGCGGACGTGCTCACCATGCTGAAGACAACATCGCGGTCCGCGAGATCTCGGATTGTCGCTCCGACGGAAGCTCCGGCCTCCTCGAGTGGAGCAGCCTTGGCTGCCGTGCGATTCCACACCTTGACGTCGTACCCGGCTTTGACCAGCCGAGTCGCCAAGGGTGCCCCCATGTTCCCCAAGCCGATCCAGCCGGCCGTCATTCGCTGCGATGACATCGTTTCGTCCCCTATGAGTTGGTGTCCGGAACTGCGGAAAGATGATGCGCGAGCCAATCGGCGGTCTTGTAGCGGTGCTTGGCAGCCACGTTCATGCAGCCGTGATTGCCGTCGGGAAGCATGAGGAGCGTGGCGCCCGTTTCATCGGCGAGGCGCTGGGCACCATCTGGCGGGATGAGCCGATCCAACGCCCCAAACACCACGAGCAGCGGGCATTGAATGTCTGCCGTGCGCCCAGCCAGGCTCAACTGCCGTCCGTACTCCTTGGCCTCATCCTGGCTGTCCAGATGGGATCGGAAGGTGAAGGTGCGACGGGTGAGCTCTGGCAGGCCATCCCACACCTCGAACCAGTCATAGGGTCCCGCGAGAGCGGCGCAGGCCTTGATGCGGTGCTCGCCACTCACCATACGCGGTGCGTAGTAGCCGCCCAGGGAGACGCCCCAGACACCGATGCGATTCGCGTCGAGGTCTTGGCGCGACTCGATCCAATCAACGACCGCGGTGCCGACAGCCTCCCAATCACCCCGGATAGGCAGGTCGTACTCCGACTCGCCCTGGCCGGGGCCGTCCAGGGCCAAGGTCGCCATGCCGCGCTCGAGGAACAGCGCCTCGGTGCTGCGCAGCTCCTCTTTCGTCGAGTCGAGGCCGGGCGCCATGATCACTACGGGCGGGTTCTGGACGCCGTGGGGTAGCCGAAGAATCGCGGTGAGGTGACCCCCTTCGAAGGGGATGAGCACGCGTTCACCCGCGGGATCGAGGTACGGCAACGCCTCTGTCAGTGCTGCAACCGCCAGCTGATGAACACGCTTCATCGTGTCGGGGTAGTCAACGAAGACAAACTTGCCAAAGTGGTAGTAGACCGCGGCCGTGGAAAGGTGCGTCCCCGCCGATCTCATGCGGCCCTCGGCCATGGCCTCCCGGCCGAGTTCGGCGTGCACGTCGCCAGCGGCTGCCCACGCGTCTGCCCAGTCCTCCCACCGCATGACCGACGACGTCACCCGGTTGAAGTCCGCTACCGCCACCCCGTTGGTGGTGAATCGAGGTGCCCAATGCGAGATGGCCTCGCGAACCAGCACATCTTGTTCCGTGGTCTGTTCGGTCGTCATGCGGTCATCACCGGTCCCTCCTGAAGGTGGTGCAGATCCTCGAATCCCGACGGGCGAACGATGATCATCTGACCGGTCTGCACGCCAGCTCGGTGATCGGTGGTGGTCACATTCGGCTGGATGACGATCGACATCCCGTCCCGAAGGTCACCGCGCGGCTCGGTATACGGCGTCCGCGAAGGACTCACCCCCACCGGATCGAGGTAGCCCATGCCCAGCCCATGGAAGAGATCATCGGTCGTCGCCAATCCTGACTCCTCAACGCACGCGGCCGCATCCACGAGTTCCTGCGCGGCAACACCCGCCTTGACTCGCGAACGCATCTGCGTATGCGCACGACTGGCAACCTCGTGAAGGGTGAGGTACTCGTCGGTCGGCTCCCCGAGAAAAACGGTGCGCAAGATCTGCCCCGGGTACTCTGGGGCGACAGCAGCACTGAGTTCGAAGGTCACCACCGAGCGATTCGTGAGCACATGCCCTTCAGGAACCTGACTGGGGACGTCACGCGTGGGTGAATCCATGTTCGTCACACCGATATAGCAGATGTGATCACGGGCACCGGCTCGCGTGTATGCGGCACGGGCCTCAGCGAGAAGGTCCCAGTCCGTCGCACCGGGTCGACACGCGTCAATGAGCGCCCGGGCCCCAATATCGCTGGCCCGCGCTCCCAGTCGAAGGGCTTCGACCTCCTCCTCCGACTTGGCTGCTCGGAGGTCGGCGTGTGCCCTATCGAGAGAAACCAGGGTGGACCCAGCGTCCTCCGCTGCCTGGCGTACGTGCAGCGGGACCTGACCAAGCGTCGCGATGACGCGGTCCCGGCCTAGAAGGCGTTGCGGCTTCGCGTCGGCGACATCACCCACGTGGTCGGCGTTGGCCATGCGTCGCGCTGCTGGTACGTGGTTGTGGAAGGACACATATAGGTCCACGTCACTGTCGTCCATGCGCAACCATGCCTGCCGGGTGGGGGCCCAGCCGGACAGGTAGGTCACGTGCAAGCCGGCGCGGTTCTCACCGAAGGCCAGCACGGCGGACGCACCCACCGCGTGCGCGAGGCGCAGCGTCTCGCGACGACGGCGCTGGTATTCCTCGTCACTGAAGGAGTGGCGCAGAATCTCCATGTCAGTCCTCGCGGGCCTTACCGAGGTACATGGTTGCCACCTCCGGGTTGTCCGCGATTCCCGCGGCGTCCCCGGTCAGTCGAACCTTGCCTTGTTCCATGACGACACCGTGCGTGGCGAGGTTCATCCCCAGTCGGACGTTCTGTTCGACCATGAGGACCGTTCGACCGGACGCGGCCATCTCGCGGATGAGCAACGCCACTTTGGCCACCGACTTCGGATCGAGACCCAAGGAAGGTTCATCCATGAGAACAAGGCTTGGATTCAGCATCAGGGCGCGTCCGATCTCGACCATGCGTCGCTGGCCGCCGGACAGGTTGCCGGCATGCTCCTTGGCGCGCTCCCGGACCAGGGGCACCATCTCCTCCACCATCGCCATGCGCTGCTTGAGCAGCGCACGATCCCGCCGAATGGCATAGCCGCCCAGCAAGACATTTTCGTGCACGGTCATCTCAGGGAAGAGC
>Ga0222714_10003168_pt1 | contig 16954 bp, 18 predicted proteins | sample C33_3DmetaG_FD_165048 | JGI IMG/M metagenome (GOLD analysis project Ga0222714, IMG submission 165048) | Estuarine water microbial communities from San Francisco Bay, California, United States - C33_3D | ecosystem: Environmental > Aquatic > Marine > Unclassified | place: USA: California...
CAGATTCGCTTGGTTACCCGGGCAGGTTCGGCTTTTGAGGTAAAAGCGCAAGGCTGGCCCCAGACCCATTGATTCTTGCTGGAAATCTGCAATTAGCGCAGTAGGGAGCGCCACTAAGTGGTATTTTTGCGCTCATGTATCGTTCGCATACTTGTGGTGAATTGCGTATGGCTCATGAGGGCCAACGTGTGGAATTGGCCGGGTGGGTAGCCCGGGTACGGCATATGGGTAGCATGGCTTTCGTCGATTTGCGCGATCGCTATGGCATTACGCAGTTGTCTTTCAACGAGGGATATGATCAAGCCTTGTTGGATGCCGCCGCAGAATTGGGTCGCGAATTCGTGATCCAAGCCAAGGGACGAGTGGCCGAACGCGAATCCAAAAACAAACAAATTTCCACGGGAGAAATCGAATTGATCGTGGAAGAAATGACGGTCTTGAATAAGAGCAAGACTCCACCTTTTACCATAGAGAACGAGACCGATGGGGGCGATGATATTCGCATGCAATACCGCTACTTAGACTTGCGCAGAGACTCCGTTCGGGCCAATCTCGAGCTGCGTCATCGCTTGGGTTCAGCCGTGCGCAATTACCTCTCAGATGCTCAATTCTTGGAGGTAGAAACTCCTGTGTTGATCAAAAGTACCCCCGAAGGAGCCCGCGATTTTGTGGTTCCATCGCGTTTGAATCCTGGCGAATGGTATGCCTTGCCCCAAAGCCCTCAGACCTTCAAGCAGCTGTTGATGGTCTCTGGATTTGATCGATACTTTCAAATTGTCAAGTGTTTTCGCGATGAAGATTTGAGGGCTGACCGACAGCCTGAATTCACCCAGATCGATTGCGAAATGAGCTTTGTCGAACGCGACGATATTTTGTCAGTATTCGAAGGCATGGTGAAGCATTTGTTCCAACAAGTCAAGGGCATTGCCTTTGGTGATTTTGAACGCATGTCTTACGAAACAGCCATGCGTTACTATGGCAGTGACAAGCCCGATCTTCGCTTCGGTATGCCATTTGTTGAATTGAAGGCACCGGGTGCAGAGGCTGACCTGATCAGCGGCAAAGACTTCGCGGTATTTGATTCGGTTGAGGCTGTCTTGGCTATCAATGTTACCGGTGCTGCCGCTTATACCCGCAAACAACTGGACGCCCTGACCGAATGGGTGAAGCGTCCCCAAATTGGAGCAAAAGGCTTGGTTTGGTGCCGAGTAGAAGCCGATGGCAGCTTGAAGTCTTCGGTTGATAAATTTTACGATGCAGAAGCTTTGCAAGCTTGGGCCCATGCGGTAGAAGCGAAGCCTGGCGATTTGATCTTGCTGTTGGCCGGTGATTTGCACAAGACCCGCAAGCAACTGGGTGAGCTGCGATTGCACGTGGCAGCGGAGTTAGGCTTGCGCAACCCCCATGAATTCAAGCCCTTGTGGGTGGTCGATTTCCCCTTGTTGGAGTGGGATGAAGAGTCCAATCGCTTCCATGCCATGCACCATCCCTTTACCTCCCCATTGCCTCAAGATCGTGCATTGATGGCGACCGATCCTGGAGCTGTGAGAGCCAATGCCTATGACTTGGTCATCAACGGCGTTGAAATTGGCGGCGGTTCAATTCGAATTCACGATCGCGAATTGCAAAGCCAAATGTTTGACTTGCTAGGTTTTACCCCTGAAGAAGCCAAGGCTCAATTCGGTTTTCTGATGAATGCATTCGAATACGGTGCACCTCCTCATGGAGGCATCGCATTGGGCTTTGATCGATTGTGTAGCTTGTTTGGAGGCAGCGATAGCATTCGCGACTTCATTGCTTTCCCCAAAAACAATTCGGGCCGAGATGTCATGATTGATGCTCCAAGCCCCATTTCGGCTGAGCAGCGCAAAGAGTTGGGACTCTAATCCTTTTACAGGGCCAATAAGTGGGGCAAAAGAATGTACAGCCCTACAATGACAGCGATGGTGCTGGCAATGAATGTTGCACCGGCTGCCATGTCTTTGGCATCGCCTATGGCAGAATGCCGTTCGGGGTGCAGCCGGTCCAAGGCCTTTTCCAAGGCGCTGTTCATGGCCTCAGATACCATTACTAAGCCCATAGCGAGCCAAATTATGGCCCATTCGTAGCGATTCAAATGTTGCTGGTAAGCGTCTAGACCAAAGCCAGTGATCAGGACCAAAATCATGACCACCAAGACGATGCGAAATTGCCGCTCGGTGCGTACCAATTTTCGAACACCGTTCCAGGCGAATTGGACCGTTTGATCGAAACGAGGCATGTTTAAAATTTAGAAAGTGTTGATCTTGATGCGCTTCTCGATCTCTTCCACGTCGTGGCGAAACTTCTTGTCGGTCTCCATCAAGTCATTGACGGTTTGGCAAGCGTGAATCACGGTTGAGTGGTCACGGCCTCCAAAGAAAATGCCGATGTTTTTCAAAGAGGCCTTAGTGAGGTCCTTGGTGAAGTACATGGCAATTTGACGGGCTTGAACAATCTCGCGTTTGCGGGTCTTGGATTTAACCGCTTCAACAGGAATGTTGTAGAAGTCACAAACCAATTTCTGAATGTAATCGATCGAAATTTCGCGGGTAGAATTCTTGACGAAATTCTTGACGATTTGCTTGGCCAAGTTCAAGTCCAACTGTTTGCGAGTCAAAGATCCCTGAGCCAAAAGTGAAATCAAAGCCCCTTCCAATTCGCGCACGTTGGTGTCGATGTTGTGGGCCAAGTATTCCACTACGTCTTTATGCAAAGTGATACCGTCTTGGTACATCTTGTTTTCCAAGATGGCTACGCGGGTATCGAAATCGGGCGTTCCCAAATCAGCACTCAAGCCCCATTTGAAGCGGCTAAGCAGACGCTCGTCCATGTTCTTCAAGTCTTTGGGTGCACGATCGCAAGTCAATATGATCTGCTTGCCATTTTGGTGAAGGTGGTTGAAGATTTGGAAGAAAACTTCTTGAGTACGCTCTTTCTTAGAAAAGAATTGAACGTCGTCAACGATCAGCACATCGAGGTACTGGTAAAAGTTGACAAATTGATTGTTGTTTCCCTGCTTGGCTGAGTCAATGAACTGGTTGATGAATTTCTCAGCCGATACAAACACCACTACTTTCTGTTTGTGGGTTTGTTTGATGAGGTTTCCAATGGCGTGGGCCAAATGGGTTTTGCCCAAACCGCAACCTCCAAAAACCATCAAGGGGTTGAAAGCGGTACCGCCTGGCTTTTGGGCAATGGCCAAACCCGCATTGCGCGCCAATTTGTTGCAATCGCCTTCTACGAAATTATCGAAGGTATAGCGGGGGTTCAATTGGCTGTCGATGTTCATGCGCTTCAACCCGGGAATGATGAATGGATTCTTGATGGGCGAATCCAGATTCACGGGCATGCCCAATTCATTCTGAACGGGTTTGCTCGAGCTGCCGGTAGGAAGGTTGATGGTGTATGGTTGGTGATTGGCGCTGTTGCTATTCTCAATGACAATGTTGTATTCGAGTTTAGCGCTGGGGCCAATGACCTTTTTCAAGGTCTTGTGCAGGAGTTGTACGAAATGTTCCTCGAGCCATTCGTAGAAAAATTGGCTGGGGACCTGAATGGTCAAAACCTTGTTGGACAGGCGCACAGGTTTGATGGGTTCAAACCAAGTTTTGAAAGTCTGAGGGTTGACATTGTCTTTGAATACTTTGAGGCAATCCTGCCAGACAATTTCGTGCGACTTTTTTTCCATAGAGGTCTTTCGTATAAATCTGTTTTTATCGTTAAAATGTGGATTTCTGAAAACTTTAACTCATTGAGTGGTAGGGTCTCCAGAAAAGTTCCTAACAAGATGTAAAGAAAGACACAAAATTCACATTGTGCCAATTTTTTTCACTTGTTTTTTCAAAAAAATCGCAGTATTAAATGCTCCCGCTGGAGCCTCTTTTTAACCTTGGTACTCGCCAAATACACCGCGCAAACTATCGGCAATTTCACCCAGGGTCGCATAGGCTTCAACAGCTTCCACTATGAAAGGCATCAAGTTAGCATCGCCTTGGGCGGCATGCTGTAAAGCTTTCAAGGCTGTCTGGCAGCGATGAGCATCGCGTCGGGCTCTCAGTTCTGCCAGTTTTTCGCTTTGTTGGTTTCGAATCGAGTCGTCGATCTTGAAGGAAGCAGCGGTTTCTTTTTCAGCGGCTTGAAAACGATTGACACCCACCACTACCTGTTCATGCCGTTCTACTGCCTTTTGATAAGCATAACTGCTTTGGGCAATTTGATCTTGCATCCAGCCCGATTCAACGCAGGCAACAGCTCCGCCCATTTCATCGATTTTGCTCATGATGCTCAGAGCCTCATTTTCAATGGTGTCGGTAAGGTGTTCGATATAATAGCTGCCAGCAAGGGGGTCTACGGTGTCGATCACGCCACTTTCATAGGCGATGATTTGCTGGGTGCGCAAGGCGATTTGTGCGGCTTTCTCGGTGGGGAGGTTCAGGGCCTCGTCATAACCGTTGGTATGCAAGCTTTGGGTGCCTCCCATAACCGCCGCCAAGGCCTGCAGGGTCACCCGGGCAATGTTGTTTTCGGGTTGTTGAGCGGTGAGCGTTGAGCCGCCGGTTTGGGTATGGAAGCGCAGCATTTGAGCGCGTTCATCGCGGGCTCCCAGCTCCTTCATGGTGTGGGCCCATATGCGTCGAGCGGCACGAAACTTGGCTACTTCTTCAAATACTTGGTTGTGGGCATTGAAGAAGAAAGAGAGGCGCTTGCCAAAAACATCGATGTCCAGCCCTTTGGCTTGTGCGGCTTGAACATAAGCTTTGCCATTGGCCAAGGTGAAGGCCAATTCTTGAACAGCCGTGGCACCTGCTTCGCGAATGTGATACCCGCTGATGGAGATGGTGTTCCATTTGGGAAGGTTCTCGCTGCACCATTCGAACAAATCGGTGATGATGCGCATGCTGGGACGAACGGGATATATATAGGTGCCGCGTGCGGCGTATTCCTTCAAGAGGTCATTTTGGATGGTGCCCGAAATCAAATTCAAATCGGCCCCCTGCTTTTTGGCTAAAGCCACGTACATGGCCAGCAGCGTAGAAGCTGTTGCATTGATGGTCATGCTGGTCGACACCTTTTCCAATTCAATGCCTTGGAACAGAATTTCCATGTCTTCGAGCGAATCAATGGCGACCCCTACCTTACCTACTTCCCCTTGACTCATGGCGTGATCACTGTCGTAGCCAATTTGGGTGGGGAGGTCAAATGCAACCGACAGGCCGGTAGTGCCCTGGTTCAGCAGGAAATGGTATCGTTTGTTGCTCTCTTCGGCGGTTGAAAAACCGGCGTATTGGCGCATGGTCCAGGGTTTGCCCCGGTACATGTCTGAGCGAACGCCACGGGTAAAGGGGAATTGTCCTGCGTCTTCGCTATTCGATCCTTGGTAAATGCGGTCAATGGGAAAGCCGCTGCTGGTTTTTTTCTCCTGGCTCATTCGAATACGAGTTGAATTTCAGCTTTGATGATGTCCAAGGCCTTTTGGTGGGGGAGCTCAGATTCAGAGACGGCTTGGATCAGGGCTTGGCTCAGTTGCAAGGCAGAGGCATCGGGCCCCAATTTGGCAAATTCCAACTGCAAAAGCTGCAGGGTTTGCTCTCTCACCACTTTCACGGCGCCCCAAGTCTGTTTGCTTACATAAATCTGTTGAGACAGGTTGTAGTTGAATTCTTCGTTCAAACTGGCTACGGCTGCTGCGCGAAAGGCTGCGGCAGATCCTTGGTTTTGGCCGAAGTTCTGAATCAACGATGGAATACTCGTGCGTTCCAAATACAAGGTGAGTCGTTCAAAAGCTTGCAGCTTCAAAGAGCTCATTTTGTCGTTGTTCTGCTTGTGAATTTCGCTGCGAATCAGGGCCAAGCTGTTCTTGGTGAAACTCTGAATGAGCAAAAAAGTGATGAAGCAAAGGCCTCCTACGAAGAGCGCTTGACTGATCCAAGTTTCCATTTCGACAAAGATAGGGGCTTTGCCCGATAGGGGATGGCGCTTGATTCGCTCAATTTGGGGTAAATTTGTGCCATGGTAGATACCCAAGTTCCCGTTCAGTTCACGCCTGGCGCCTTGCAAGAATTGCAGCGTTTGTATACCGAATTGGCACAGAAAGACCAATCCTTTTTGCGCATTGGGGTCAAAGGCGGCGGATGCAGCGGCATGTCCTATTTGCTCGCATTCGATCAGGAAACCAGTGACAGCGACAAGCATTACACGGTAGATGGAATTCCAGTAGTCATGAACAAGGCCCACGTCATGTATGTCATGGGCATGGAAGTCGATTGGGAAAATGGCCTGAACAACCGAGGCTTTTCTTTTAACAATCCCAACGCCTCTGAGACCTGTGGCTGCGGCCAATCCTTCTCAGCCTAAGGATCATGTCAGTAGCGCTCGAGAACATTCGCCAAGGAATGGGTTCCCTCAGAGCGCATGCGTTGCGCGCTGTCATTACAGCCCTGATCATCGCCATTGGCATCTCAGCCTTGGTCGGCATATTGACCAGCATTGATGCCATGGGCCAAGCCATTACCCAGACCTTTTCCAAAATGGGTTCACAGGCGTTTACCATTCGCAATTCCCAAAGTTTACGACGCAACGGTCAGCGCTCTGACTGGCCTGAAATCAAGATTTCAGAGGCCATGGCGTTCGAACAAAAAATGGGGGAACAGAAAACCGTCAGTTTGTCGGTCAATGTGGGTTTCAATAGCCGGGTATCTGCCCTGAAAGAGGCCCGTGATGGCCAAGCCGAAAGCTTGGTCGAAACCAACCCCAATATTCGGGTCATGGGCATAGATGAAGACTACCTTCGCTCAACCTCGTATGAAGTGGAAGAGGGTCGAAGCTTTAGCCAGGCCGATGTCGACTTGGCCTTGCCCTTGGTTTTGTTGGGAAGCGAAGTCGCAGCACAATTGGATTTGGATTGGAAAGAAGGACAGGTCGCCGAAGTCAAAATTGACGGTAAGTCTTACCGCGTCATCGGGATTTTAAAGGCGAAGGGGTCGAGCATGGGCATGTCGGGTGGCGATAGGCAAGTGTTCTTACCCATCACCCGTGCGACCCGAGACTTCACTCAGATTCAAGAAAATTGCACCATTACGGTCTCGGTTACGGACCTGATGAATCTAGACGATGCTATGGGTGAAGCCTACTTGGCTATGCGCCAAATTCGCCGCTTGGGCCCCAATGATGACGATAATTTCATGCTGGTTCAAAGCGATGCCTTGGCCAAAGAAGCCCTTGATAATCTCAAGATGGTGCGCTTGCTGGGAACTGTGATCGCCATTATTACCTTGCTCGGTGCGGCGGTTTCCCTCATGAACATCATGCTGGTAAGCGTGACCGAGCGTACGCGTGAAATTGGTTTGCGCAAGAGCTTGGGTGCTACGCCGAAGCAGATACGCAATCAATTTTTGGTCGAAGCCCTGGTCATATGCCAATTGGGTGGTTTGGGCGGTATTGTACTGGGTACGGCCATTGGCAATGGAGTAGGGTACGCTCTGGGAACCTCCTTCATCATACCTTGGGCATGGATGTTGCTCTCCATATTGGTTTGCGTCATAGTGGGACTCAGCGCCGGATTGCTCCCCGCCAATCGCGCAGCCAAACTGGATCCCATCGAGGCTTTGCGCCACGACGGTTAAACATTACAAGAAGGGGATCTTGGTGACAACGGCTTTCAATAACTTGCCGCGTACCTCGATGTAAATTTCAGAACCCGCTTTGCTCAAATCAGCCGGTACATAACCGAGTCCAATTGCCTTGTTCAAAGAAGGGCTTTGGGTTCCCGAAGTAACTTCACCAATGACCGTTCCATCAGCGCTGCAAATGGGGTAGTGTTGACGGGGAATGCCGCGGTCCATCAATTCAAAACCGACCAATTTCTTGCTGGGCTTGTTTGTTTTGATGGCCAAGTGATGCTCGCTCATCATAAAGGGCTGGTTGAATTTGGTGATCCAACCCAAGCCGGCTTCGATGGGTGACGTTTCATCGTTGATGTCATTGCCGTACAAACAGAATCCTTTTTCCAAGCGCAGGGTGTCGCGAGAGCCCAATCCGCAGGGGAGAACACCGAAAGCTTCGCCTGCTTTCATAACCGCATTCCAGAGGGCTTCAGCATCGGAATTGGAAACATAGAGCTCGAAACCGCCGGCCCCGGTGTAACCCGTGCAGGAAATGATGCAGTCCAAACCGGCCATTTGACCTTCGGTGAAATGGTAGTATTCAATGCCGCTCAAATCGGTATCGGTCAGGGTTTGCAAAGCCTCACTTGCCTTGGGGCCTTGAACGGCCAACAGGCTATATTCCTCACTGGCATTGCGAATATCGGCGCCGAACTGCTCGTTGATTGTATGCATCCAAGCCAAATCTTTGTCGATGTTCGAAGCATTGATGACCAGCAAGTATTTTTCGGCGTGGTAGCGGTAGACCAACAGGTCGTCGACGATGCCACCTTGGTCATTGGGCATGCAGGAGTATTGAACGCGGCCATCGTACAACGAAGCCACATCGTTGCTGGTCATGTATTCAATCAGGTCATAAGCATGAGGGCCAGTGATGAACACCTCGCCCATGTGGCTCACGTCGAAAACGCCCATGGCGTTGCGCACAGCCAAGTGTTCTTGAATGAGGTTGGTATACAAAACCGGCATGTTGTAACCGGCGAAAGGAACCATTTTAGCGCCCAAGGCTTCGTGTACGGAAGTGAGGGCGGTATTTTTCAAATTCTGCTCCGACATGTTATTGCAAAAGTAGGGCTAGCCCTGAACACTCCGTATTTTTGCAGAATAAAATGAGAATTCTCTTATCTCTATTCGCTTTTCTGGGGCTATCCGTATTGCACGCTCAATCGCCAATCAGCAGCCAAGAGCATCAGCATTCACACAAGCAAGAAGTTTCCCTAGCGGTATCGCCCACGCGATTTTTTGGATCTGAATCGGGCGAAACAGCGCTTTCCTTTCACATGGAGTATGCTCGTCAATGGAAATCAAGCGATTGGGCTTTTGGATTGGCTTATGAGCACATGGCCGATGATCACCAACATCGAACCTATGGTTTGATTCTGCAATACCGATTCAATGATCGTATTCACATGAATGTAGAGCCAGGTGTGACCCGAGAAACACACGAATTGGGGGCCAATCTAAGCGAAACGCACTGGGTGCCAGCAGCCCATACTGAATTCACCTACGAATGGGAACTGGGCCGAATTGACGTAGGTCCTTTTTTGGAATTAGCAGTCGAGCCCGGGGCTCAACACCTGGGTTTTGGATTGCACATCGCAATCCCTATGGATTAAGCCAAAGCCTGCAAGGCGTTGGTCATTTCCCGCAATTCATCGCGGTTGTAGGTGTTGTCGCTTTTGACGCACAAGGAAAGGAAATAGGCGAAATTTTCGTCTTCGCTTTCGATGTCTTCAGCCAGTTCAATGCCAAATGAACCGTTGGATTCCAAGTGTTGCCAAACCAAGCGCAGGGCACGGGTTACCAAAGGATCCTCCTCTTTCAAGGCGAATTCGCGGGCCTCTTGCAACTTAGGGATGAAGGAGTCGGCATTCATGCCGTTCTTGTTTACATCGTCGATGATGGATTGAAGAAGGGTATTGGCTTTAGCGCTTTGCATGGTCAATTTTGCTGCGAAGATAAGCGATTCCGCAAAACCGATGGGCTATTTTCCTTGGCTATCCAAACCCCAATGAGAACCAAGACCATGCACGCTGACTTGGTCCAACTCAGTTCATCGCGCCCCAGGAACAAGGCTATGGCAGTGGCCAATACCGGTTGCAGGTAAATGTAAATACCAGCCAGGGTCGGGCCCGCTTTTTTGACGGCATAGGTATTCAAGAGGTAAACCAGGAAACTGACAAACACCAAGGTGTAGGCGATTTTCCAAAATATGGTGTTTGGCATATGGGCCGTGTCTGGCCCCAGGAAAGCCAGGGAAAAGGAGCTGCGCTGCCCGCTTTGGGTGGTGATGCTCATGTCTGTCAGCCACCAATGGGCCAGGGCATAAAGGCTCATGTAGGCCAAGCCCAGTCCAAAACTGATTCGATTGATGGTGTTGGCTTGGTAATGAGGAGTGAGTTGCTTGACCCGCACTAAGTAAAAGGCATATAAAAGTGCGTTGATTGCCACGTATACATCTCCCTTCCAATGCGAAGAGTCAAACAATTCAGCCGAGTTGGCCCCGGTCATCAGCATCAAGGCTCCAACGCAGGCCATCAAGAGCCCAACCACGAAGCCGGCTCGCATGCCTTGGCGCAGACGCCAGTGGTCCAAGAGCGCCACGGCCAATGGCGTGACCAACATCAAAACTGCCCCGTTGATGGGTTTGGTCAGGGCGAGTCCTTTGAAAAAGAGATACATATTGGCGCTGGTTCCCAAAAATCCGCACAAGGCCAATTCCCAGCCATGAGCCTTCCAATCAATGGGTTCTTTGGGCAAGGCCAAAGCCAGGAGTTGAAAACAGAGAGCGGCAAAGGCTACGCGCATCCATACAAATCCTTCTGGGGTTAAGTAATGGGGCATGATTTCGCCCGCCAAGGAGAACATGATGCCATAAAAAAGGGCTACTGCAAAGAGAGTGAGATGAACCCGTATCATGCCATACCCCGCTTTTTACGAATGCTTTCGTAGGCCTTCTGAACACGCACAAACTTTTCTTCGGCTTGCTTTTTCTCAGCCGTTGACAAATCTCCCAAGCGATCGGGGTGAAAGCGCATGGCCATTTTTCGATAGGCTTTTTTCACCTCCTCATCGCTGGCCTCAGGCTTGATCTCCAAAATTTGATAATCAGAGTCAGGACTGCTGACGAACATAGCCCGCAATGAGAGAAAGTCAGGGGTGCTGATCCCCAATTGAGTTGAAACCATTTGCAAAATCTGCAATTCTGATTGGCTAATGTTCCCGTCAGCGCGGCTTATGCGAAACAAAACGTGCACAATTTCCAAGCGCTGGGAATAACCCATGCGCATGCGCAGATCCCGGCAAACTTGCGCGAGGTTATGGGTTTGCTTGGTGTATTCGCGCAAACGAAGCAGCAAAATGCGGGCTTCTTCCTCTCCATAGGTGCGCACCAGCATTTGCTTGACCAAATCCAATTCGCTTTTCAGCAGGGCGCCATCGGCTTTCATGATGGCCGCTATCAGAATCAGCAGGTTGTCGCGAAAATCATAGGAACGGGCTGACGCGGTGGGCGGTCGGTCGATGCTGGGGGCGTCTTCACCACTGCTCATGCGGTCAATGTACATGCCTATCAGAAGGCCAAAAGCAGCCCCGGGAATGCCGCTAGAGGCAAAGCCGATGATGGCGCCAACAATGGTAAAGGTCATGGAGGAATTATCGATTCAAAAAATCCTGCCGGCGTTTCAATCTGTTTTGCAAATGCACCGCTTGAATCACCCACAAGCGCTCGGGTTCGCTGGAATGGCGAGCCCAATACAAATCGGTCTCGTTCATTTTGGGTCGCCCGTCTCGAGTTTCCAAACTATAGGTTTCCCCGCCTACCGGCATGGGATACAGGGTTAGGGTCTGCGTGCTCTTGTCTTTCAGGCGATAGGTGATCTGTGCGAGTACGGGGCCTTCAAGCACCTCTTTTTTTGCCTGGGGGTTGTTGTTGATGCCCGCGTTTTCGCCTGCTTCCCGGCTGAGTCGCTTGCTCATTTCCAGGTATCCGAGCAACAAACCGGTTTGGGCTTCAGCCATGATTTCCCCTTGATATCGGTTTCTCAACTGAGCCGAAAAGGAACTGGGGTCTTGTTCGATGCAAAATCCAGCCTCGGCTTGCTGCGGATACTGAACTTCGATGGACTGTATGTCGGAAACTTCAACGTCAACAAGGTATACCGATCGCCATTGCTGAATATCGGTGTGGAAATAGGGGGTGAGGTAACCCGTGAAGCCTGGAATTTCAATGACGCAGGGGCGTTCGGTATCAGGAGCATACATATACGTAGACTCTTGGGTAGGCGTAGGAGAGCCTACATATAAGGTATGAACGGCTTGTTCGCCTCGGTAGAAAACAGCTTTGGTTCCAGTTTGAGCCAATTCCCGGGTGACCGTTTCTTTCGAAGCGTCAGGAACGGGGTTTTTCAAACGCAGTCGGGGCATGGCCCAGTGCAACAAGTCATTGAGGCTTTGGGTATCAGCGGGGTAGCGGTTCTGCCCATCGCTCACATACCAGCGGCCTTTGACCTGTTCGAATTTCACATAGCCTTTTCCAGGGTCGTTGGAGGAGAGCAAGATCGCCGTTATCGATTCGGGCGACTGCAATCGAAATAAATCGCTGGACCAATCGCTGCTGTTGTTTTGGTTTTTCCACAGGAGTCCAAAAACAGCGATCGCGAGAATGCCTATCAATATTGGGATTTTCAAACGTCGCATGAAGAGGCAAATTTAATGGCAATTTCAGGGCGCTAGGGCCCCTTGGGGAATTTGCTTAAAAAAATGAAAATGGCTTTGAAAATGTCGCCAACTTCTCTATTTTTGCAGTCCTTTTTGGGAATGTAGCCTGCGGGAGACATTCTTACGTTCTTTCTCAAGGCCACCATAGCTCAGCTGGTAGAGCAACTGACTTGTAATCAGTAGGTCGTTGGTTCGATCCCGACTGGTGGCTCCGTGTACGGTAATGTAACAAACTGTATGTCAATTCATTGACATTAATTTGGGGAAATACCAGAGTGGCCAAATGGGGCAGACTGTAAATCTGCTGGCTTATGCCTTCGGAGGTTCGAATCCTTCTTTCCCCACTACACATTGTCGTACAAATTGCGGGAGTAGCTCAGTTGGTAGAGCGACAGCCTTCCAAGCTGTAGGTCGCGGGTTCGAGCCTCGTCTCCCGCTCGATGAATGTTCGAGCGTTTTGTGTCGTTCGCTCATTCATACCAGCCGATGTAGCTCAGGGGTAGAGCGTTTCCTTGGTAAGGAAAAGGTCAGGGGTTCAATTCCCCTCATTGGCTCTAAAACAAAAACACAACACACACAATTATGGCAAAAGAATCATTTGACCGTTCCAAGCCGCACTTGAACATTGGTACCATTGGTCACGTTGACCACGGTAAGACCACTTTGACTGCGGCAATCACCACTGTATTGGCCGAAGCAGGTCTTTCAGAGAAAAAATCGTTCGACTCTATCGACTCAGCTCCTGAGGAGAAAGAGCGTGGTATCACCATCAACACGGCTCACGTTGAGTATCAGACGGCTGCTCGTCACTACGCACACGTGGATTGTCCTGGTCACGCCGACTATGTGAAGAACATGGTAACGGGTGCTGCTCAAATGGACGGTGCCATCTTGGTTGTAGCTTCAACCGATGGTCCTATGCCTCAGACCCGCGAGCATATCTTGTTGGCTCGTCAGGTTGGTGTACCTCGTTTGGTTGTCTTCATGAACAAAGTAGACATGGTAGACGATCCTGAATTGTTGGATTTGGTTGAAATGGAAATTCGCGAATTGTTGGATTTCTATGAGTTCGACTCTGACAACACCCCCATCATCCGTGGTTCTGCCTTGGGTGGATTGAACGGCGACGCTAAGTGGTCTGCTTCCATCATGGAATTGATGAACGCAGTTGACGAGTGGATTCCTGTTCCTCCCCGTTTGGTTGACCAGCCTTTCTTGATGCCCATCGAAGACGTATTCTCTATCACCGGTCGTGGTACCGTTGCTACTGGTCGTATCGAGCGCGGTGTTATCAACGTAGGTGATGCTGTAGAATTGTTGGGCTTCGGTGCCAAATTGTCTTCTACTTGTACCGGTGTTGAGATGTTCCGTAAGTTGTTGGATCGCGGTGAAGCTGGTGACAACGCTGGTTTGTTGTTGCGCGGTATCGACAAAACTGAAATCCGTCGCGGTATGGTAATCTGTAAGCCTGGTTCTGTGAAGCCTCACAAGAAGTTCAAGGCTGAGGTTTACGTATTGAGCAAAGAAGAAGGTGGACGTCACACTCCCTTCTTCCAGAAGTACCGTCCCCAGTTCTATTTCCGTACCACTGACGTAACAGGTGAAATCACCTTGCCCGAAGGTACTGAAATGGTAATGCCTGGCGATAACATCTCCATCACCGTTGAGTTGATTCAGCCCATCGCTCTGGAGAAGAACTTGCGTTTCGCTATCCGTGAGGGTGGTCGTACCGTAGGTGCCGGTCAGGTAACTGAAATTATTGAATAATAGCATAAGCTATACATGAGGGGAGGGGCCTAGCGCCTCTCCTTTCTTACGGGCATAGTTCAATGGTAGAATAGCGGTCTCCAAAACCGTTGATCAGGGTTCGAATCCTTGTGCCCGTGCTAATAAAAGCGCGATGTTTGGTAGACTATCAAATTACTTTCAAGAAACCAAAGACGAATTGGTTAACAAGGTTTCTTGGCCTACATGGGCAGAGCTCCGCGAGAGTACCTGGATTGTGATTGTGGCTTCAATCATCCTGGCACTCATCATTTGGGGCATGGACTCTGGTCTGGGTACAATCTTGACCCAGTTCTACAAACTATTTAATTAAATCATGACAACCGCGGCAGAAGAGAGACATAAGTGGTACGTAGTTCGTGCAATTACCGGTCAGGAAAAGAAGGTAAAGCACAACATTGAAGTCGAGCTAGAGCGCGACGGCAAGTTGGACTATGTCCCTGAAATCCTCATTCCGACCGAAAAGGTATACCAGGTGAAGAACGGCAAGAAGGTAATCAAAGAGCGCAACGCGTTCCCCGGTTACATTCTGATCAACGCTGACTTTTCTGACCCTGAAATCATGCCTTTGATTCGCAGCGTTTCAGGCGTTGTGGGTTTCTTAGGTTCCAAAGATCAACCCGTTCCCCTTCGTCCCAACGAATTGACCCGCATTTTGGGTACCGCTGACGAGTTGAGCGACAATGAAATGGATTCGGGCGAACACTACTTGGTGGGTGAGGCTGTCAAAGTGATCGACGGTCCGTTCAACGAGTTCGACGGTGTGATCGAAGAAGTAAATGAGGAAAAACGCAAATTGAAGGTGATGGTGAAGATTTTCGGTCGCCGCACTCCGTTGGAACTCAACTACAATCAAATACAAAAATTGTAACGTAACAGTATAATGGCAAAAGAAGTATCAGGTTTTGTAAGACTCCAAGTAAAGGGTGGAACGGCTAACCCCGCGCCTCCTATTGGTCCCGCACTCGGTGCAAAAGGGGTCAATATCATGGACTTTTGCAAACAGTTCAACGCTCGTACACAAGACCAAATGGGTAAGGTGTTGCCGGTGGTGATCACGGTTTATTCCGATAAATCGTTCGATTTCATCATCAAAACTCCTCCCGTGGCAGTACAGATTTTGGAATTCTCCAAAATCAAACAAGGTTCGGCTGAGCCAAACCGTAAAAAGGTGGGATCGCTTACCTGGGATCAGGTTCGCACCATCGCTGAAGCAAAAATGCCCGATTTGAATTGTTTCACGGTTGAATCTGCCATGAAAATGGTAGCCGGAACAGCTCGCAGCATGGGTGTTACCGTAACTGGCGATTCGCCATTTTAATTTTAGGAATTATGAAAGTTGGTAAGAAAAGAAAAGAAGCGCTTTCCAAATACGACAATACAAAGTCATACACGTTGGTAGAAGCTTGTGAGGTGTTGAAGACCATCACCAATACCAAGTTCGACTCTTCGGTTGACATTGATGTTCGTTTGGGTGTAGATCCTCGCCAGGCAAACCAAATGGTTCGCGGTGTGGCCTCTTTGCCTCACGGATTGGGTAAGACCGTTCGCGTTTTGGTTTTGTGTACTCCTGACAAGGAAGAGGAAGCCAAAGCTGCCGGTGCTGACCACGTTGGTTTGGACGATTACATTGAAAAAATAGCTGGCGGTTGGACCGATATCGATATCATCATCGCGGTTCCTGCTGTTATGGCTAAATTGGGTCGTTTGGGTAAAATCTTGGGTCCTCGCAATTTGATGCCCAACCCCAAGAGCGGTACCGTTACTTTGGAAGTAGGCAAGGCCGTAACGGAAGTTAAGGCTGGTAAAATCGACTTCAAAGTAGACAAAACCGGTATCATCCACACTTCAGTGGGTAAGGTGTCTTTCGACGCTGATAAATTGAGTGAAAACGCATTGGAACTCATCCAGGTATTGCACCGTCTTAAGCCCAGCGCGGCCAAAGGCACCTATTTCAAGAGCATTTTCTTGAGCAGCACCATGAGCCCCTCTGTTAGCATTGACATTAAATCAATACAAGGAATCTAAGCCATGGCAATGACGAAAAATGAAAAAGTAGCCGCTGTGGCTGAATTGGTAGAAAAGTTGAATGCCAATGACTTTGTGTATTTGGCCAACACGGACGGCATGACTGCCGGAAACACCAATGCATTTCGCCGCATGTTGTTCCAAAATGGCGTAGAAATGCGCATGGTGAAAAACACCTTGCTCAAAATCGCCATGGAAGAAAGCGGTAAGGACTTCACCGGTTTGTACGGTTCTTTGAAAGGTACGACATGTGTGATGTTCTCTGCGGTTCAGAAAGCGCCTGCCAAGGCTTTGTCTGATTTCCGTGGTAAAGCTGAAATGCCTGCACTGAAAGGTGCTTGGATTGACAATGGAGTATTCCTTGGCGATGCTGCATTGAAAGACTTGTTGACGTTGAAGACTCGCGAAGAGATGATTGGCGACATCGTTGCCTTGTTGCAGTCTCCTGCGAAGAATGTCATCAGCGCTTTGCAATCGAATGCTGGTCAGAAATTGGCCGGTTTGGTAAAAGCTCTCGAAGAGCGCGCATAATTAACCCATCTAATAGAAAAACACTTAAATTAAATAACAATGGTAGATTTGAAAGAATTCGCGAATCAGTTGGTTAGTCTCACTGTAAAAGAGGTAAATGAGCTTGCTCAGATCCTCAAAGAAGAACATGGCATCGAGCCTGCTGCTGCTGCAGTTGCTGTTGCTGCTCCCGCCGCTGGCGGTGATGCTGGCGCTGCTGCTGCTGAGCA
>Ga0222714_10003169_pt1 | contig 16954 bp, 36 predicted proteins | sample C33_3DmetaG_FD_165048 | JGI IMG/M metagenome (GOLD analysis project Ga0222714, IMG submission 165048) | Estuarine water microbial communities from San Francisco Bay, California, United States - C33_3D | ecosystem: Environmental > Aquatic > Marine > Unclassified | place: USA: California...
ATATGCCTCTGATAATCCCATCTACCTCATTCTCCGTCCAACAAGAAATAACTTAAATAGACCAAATAATGTTAGGACAGTAATAATTTCTTCACTATTCATAGGTCTTCCTCTGTAATGCCGAGTTGTTTCAATTTTTCTTCATAAATCATAGGATAGTCATCAAATTGCTCAAACAGATAATCAATAGCAAGATCATACCATTCTTCACTATCCATAGAGTCCACAATTCTTTTGGCTAGTTTATATTCTTTACTTTGACTTCTCATTATAATTCCTATTGTAAGACATAGAACGAATACTCATAGTCAAAAATAAAACGCACAACCAATTCCACCAAGAGTATTCTATCTCGGTTTTGAACAAAGTATTAACTGCATAAATTTGACCGAATGGCACCAATACTATTAGGGCTACAGCAACTATCAATAATAGAATTACCAATAGAACGAACCCCATCTTATTATTCGTTTTCATCTAATTCCCCAATAGACCCTCTATGGTTTCCTTCAGACTAAACTGTTCCCCATTTTCATTCTCAAGAGTAATGTCCCCAATCCCCTCATCAGCAAACACCATAGCGATATTATAGCACCACAGAATCGCCCCACGTTCATTTTCTGTCATTTTAATTCCATTTCTTTTTGATTTCTAATTGATTTGTGGGTTAGTGTCCCAAACCGTTAATTGATTTGCTGATTTTGGTGGGTTTTGCTCCCTTAAACGATTAAGAATAATAGTAAGATTTCTCTCCTCATAACCCGTTTTTGAAGAGATAGAATCCCTTACAATTGTCTCTAGAATCGCTATTTCTGCTTGAGTCAATAATACTGTTTTATACATATTTTTCCCTGTTTTCTACCACTTCCCATTATACCACATCTCTACCACCTGTCAACCTACCACCATTAGTATCAGTAGCAATAAGAACAACCATATGGGGGCCAGAATATCATCCGATTTGGTCTGTTTTAACCCCATTTTACATCACGGGCACCGGCAATAAGCGGAAAATGAAGAAATTAGCCATTTAATTGACCTATTTTATGCAGAAAAAGGGGTAAAATTAGCCATAATAAAAGTTGATGGGGCGTGATTTTGATGGTTTCTGTATGTTTCCCTAGTGATTCTAGACACAAATGATGCAGAAAGGAAAGATAATTGTATAAACCCCTATGAAAAACCTTATTAACTCCCGATAAAACTCACTTTTTTAATTTTCTATATGGTTAGAATATTCAACATTCTTGGGTTGATTCGGTGCTTGTTCAAAGGATAAATTTCCAAAATATGTACGAGTGAATAGGATTGCGAGTGCTACTACTAGTGCTATTACTATAATGGATGTTTGAGTTGCCCTTCGGATATTTTCAACTTCTTCTGATTCTTTAATTTGATTCTTTAGATTCATTATTGTTGTTCCAGTAGTTTCGGTGATGTTTTGGGTTCTATTATTGGTTTTATTGTTATTGATAGTAGTGAATCCTCTAGTCGGTTTTCCTTTGAGTATTCCTGAATCATCTTTTGTATTTGTTGGCATAATTTCGCACAATCTATATCTTTATTTAATACGAGTCCCAACATTCTTCATCCTCTTCACTTGCATAATCTGGTGCAAGATAGTAGCAAACTATATTAACCAGACCACAAACATAAATTACATATATAGGGTCTATTTTCACATGGCACCATAATTGACTGACTACTAAGTATTGGCGCAAACTTACTGGTTTAGGAAAAACAACTGACTATCAAAATTGACTGACTATCAATATCTGGCGCAAACTTGTTGGATTAGATGAAACACTATGAATTATTCTGCTTCTCAAGAAGAGTTGCCATCTTTTTCATAAAGTCTTCATCGTCACCCAAATCTGCTTCTGTGAATCCTTGCTCTTTAAGATTGAGTGATTCTACTAGTGGTGCTGGAATACTCTCTTTGTTAATAGTCAAGAGGGTTCCCGGTTTAATATCTTGATTAGCCTGAACACTCATTGTTGATTGATCATCGGATAAATAAATATTACAATTCGGCTGACTACTTTGACGGTATAGCATTCCCCATCCTAGTGGAAAGAAAAGTACATTTCCGTGATCTCTACAGTCTGAGGACACACATGGCACCTTAAAAGCAAATGTTTTAATCGCTGGATCGTTATGATAATTTGAACGCCATACTAGTTTTAGTACAGGACACTGTTCAAGTACAATACCGGCCTCAATAGGTTCTTCCGATACTGCTGCTACTGATCCATCTTGAAGATATGTTACATTTACTTTCGCCATCTTTAAGTCCCTAATATTGCCTTCCGAATTGAATTTGTTGTTGCGTTAGGTTATCATAAGCCCCCGAACAGGATTGGCAAGTTTGTTTTCCAGTTTCCTCTCTTATTTTTTCTATTCTGTTAAGAGTGGTTCCCTCCTTGACGATCCCTGAAAACGTATTACTATTATGCAGTTCCGGGGTTATTATATATTCTTATTCCCTACTATTCTGTACCATAACCCTCTACTCCACCCACCAGTAGAAAATTCTCACACAGAACCAAAGAAAATAATACAGAGATATTATCTCCACAACAGCCAACAGAAACATCAGCGTTAGAACAATGATAAAATCTCTCACTTATTCACACCTCAAAACATAAGAGTCTCACCTTGCACCAGACCTTGGCCGATTTATTATAGAGTGTTGCGTTGATAGATCAAGAGTACGAACATATACATTCATTTTATTATCCACAAACCCCGTATACATTATCGGCACATGAGGCCAGAAACTTGACAAATCAAATAGTATCATTTTTAACATGGTACCAAAATCGGCTGACTATCAAGTCACTGGCAAGATCAAGAAGGATTAGGTGAAACAAACGAGAGAGTTACTATTATATATTCAACTCCCATAAATAATATATCTCACCCTATTAAACTCCCTTTTCTCTGCACCACCATACTAGATTATACCACACCGAGCAGTGTAGAACAATGGCTTGGTGAACGTAAGTTGTTTATTATCAACAGTTTACGTCGCTGCGGCGGGCCGCCCGAATCGTAAACCCTTGTGGGGCAACGACTTAGGACAACCAGCAATCCCGCCCCCCGAAGGGGGCAGGATCGCTTGGCTATCACACGGCGTTTGCAAACTCAATGGCGTTCTGAAGGGCATCACTGTTATCCTTCACGCCAGTCCCGAACCAGAGCGAGTCCATACGATTGTTTGTATTGCGACCCTTTTCATAGTTCAGGTATTCATTGTAGGCATTGTATGCTGCCCACCAAGTACCTTGGATTCCAGGGAGACGCTGCTTCGGAGCATCAAATCGTGCCAAAATATCTGCGATGATATTCTTGCTGCGAGTCTTAATCTCGTCGTCAGCCTTCTTGTCAAGCCCGAGGCAAACTTTGACATACTTCTCCAGATCGCCACGATGCACCTGCTTGCGAGCGAGAAACTGGTACTGTTCCGCAGTCGCATTGAAGTCGGCGTTGATGTTGTCCATGATATCGCGGATCTTATCAAGAGCAGCCGCAGCGTTGCGAGTATGTCGAACACGCAGCAACTTGCTCGCGGTGCAACTGTGAGCAGCCGCCATCGTGTTAGCACAGACCACGCGGATCGGAGTGTATCCGATGCGAAGGGCAGTTGTACCGTTGTGCGAGTTGCTCAACAGGATAAACTTTGCCACTTCGTCACCGGGCACAACCTCGCTATTCTCGCGGTTGAGTTTCGCCAGAACCCAAACCTTTTCACCGTCGCACAAACTGCCAGCCGTGTGCATTTCGCACTCGCCAGCGTCCACGAACGGCTGGAACCAATCAAACGCATCACGATTCTGCATCGGGATATATCGTGGTCCAACCGCACCGAGAAGCCTACCCGTATCCTTGCGGTAGGTGACGCGAGCAAGGCTAGACGCATCCTCACCCTCAGCGGTAAACAAATCCTTTACACCCACATCCCAGTTGAGGCCGCTCAACTCAATGGCCTCGCTGATCGTGGGTGCTTCCTCAAGAACCTGACCCAGACCGTGCCAAGGCGTGGCACCAACCGCAAACATACTTTCAACTTGATGAGCCATTTCATTTTCTCCTGAAGGGTATCGTACCGTGTGATGCTATCATTCTACACTCTAGAATCGGCTTGTCAACCCCCAAAACTTGAAATTTTTTAGATTGCGTAAGTCCAATGTTTCCAAGGGTTTAGGTCGGGCCCGGCCGGCCGCCAAAAAAGAAAGGGTGGCAGTAGCAGCGGATGAGAGAAAAGAAAATATTGCTGCTACCACCACCCAGATTAATAGAATATTAAGTTAGCCCCTAACCTCCTCAGCCCACTGTTCCCATTCTCGCATCTCTGCTTTCTCAACTTCCGTATAGTCAAACTGATCATCGTCATAACTATACATATCGTCACTGTCATCAATCAGCCTATCATACCCATACTCGTAGGCATCATCCTCAAAATCACGACCATCATCAAAATCATCATAATAATCCATAACTAACCTCCTGTTGAGAAACCAAAGAACCAATGGATCCCCTGGGATTCGAACCCAGAACCAACGGATTAAAAGTCCGTTGCACTAACCGTTGTGCTAGAGATCCGACTAACTCATTCTACCATATCTTATCGGCTTGTCAACCCCTAGACTTGAGATTTTCGCTGACTACGACCACTTTGACCAATCTTAATAGATTAGGTAGAACTAATAGGCCCAGAGGGAATTGAACCCCCGACCAAGGGATTATGAGTCCCCTGCTCTAACCGCTGAGCTATGGGCCCAATAAACTACGGGACAGGGACTCGAACCCCAATAAGCGGAACCAAAATCCGCTGTCTTACCATTAGACGATCCCGTATTGCTGACTATTCCATATTATAATCACGACGCCACTGTTTGTCAACGCCAGAGCGAGTTCGTTGGCGTTTGGGCCTGCTGTCCATTGTAGTATCCCGACGATCCTGCTTGTGACCAAGAGCGAGTTCCCACGGACGTTTGATATTCAGTCGGATAGTTTCCTTGCGGCTGGACATAATAGGGTGTCTGCTGGGGTTGTTGAGGATAATAGTAGGGCTGGGTTGGATACTGGTAGGGTTGGGGAAACGGCTGCTGCATTGGTGGTCGGATCATCCCCAAGATTAACCCGATCACTGCGACTGATTCTAGCATATCTTTACTCCTTTGTCAAGTGTCACCTGTCCACAATATTCTTATCGGCGTTCTGGTCGCACGGCTTTAGCAGAAATCCAGATTTTCCGTAAGTCGTTTGTTTCCAACGGTTTACGTTCAGCCCGGCCGGCCGGCGTCGCCGTAAACCCTTGCAGGGCAAGGACTTACGACGAGCCAGCCATGAACGTTTATTCTGCGTCCCACCCGGCCAGAGTCATGATATGCTCTGTTTCTATCACTCTAGTATCGGGTTGTGCAGAGACATAGTCTCTAAACCCACGCTCATCAACATAAAAATATTCGTCTAGAGTATCATGCTCATTTAGTTCGTCCAACATGTCGCAACACGCATTAATAGGGTCCTTTTGGGTGTTGTATATAATCTGTAAACTGCCAGAAGAGATATAGTACTTTGGCATTTATGTCTCCATGAAGATCAACATAAGTAGAATAATGATTAAAATGGTATTATCTTTCTATGATATCCTTGAACCCCTTGACGCCAGTATCTATACAAACCATTTTCCATCTCTGGTCACGCCAGATATAACCGAAGTTACCAGGATGGTAGTCAGTATACTCTAAACCGCACCAGTGTGCAATAGCATCACAAACCTCCACCCTTTCTTGTTTAGTATCCTCACAAACATCACACCCATAGTATTCATCACATGAGCACTCGTCTAATAGTTCAGCCTCCTCTGTATAATATCCCCATCGCCAATCAGTCTCGCCAATATTACGCTTACTAACTCCACTCAATACTTCAGGGGCAAGATCAAAGTATGCTAGTGTAGACTGCATCTCATGGGCCATCTTAGCATCATGTCTACTATCATAGCATTTTAACACACCTTTACTATCCCGAAAGACAGTACACTCACTGCCTACCCCTAGAGTTTCCATCACATTATCCTTTCAAGATAGTTCTTTTCGTACAAACGTGTGGAAATATAAACCATATCTTCATCACATTCAGCACAGTATGGCGAGCCAATATTCTGATGATCCCACACAAAATGCTCCTCTTGCATCTTGCACTCTGCACATTCCCAAACTGTTTTGAGTTTAGTATCGTCGGCTACAATAACATATTTCATATTACTCATTATAATCTCCTAGTGACAGGGAAACAGAACATTACCACGACCGTTGATACAGTAGTCACATGCTACACTATCCTTGCTTCCACTGCAAGTTACTTTCTGGCGACCGAACTTGATTTCTGGACACGATACAAACTTCTCATTATTAAGGATCACGAACTTGGGCAGACTACGTTGCCAATCGGCCTTTTTCTTTCCGCCACGGGGACGCTTCGGGGCGACCTTCATATCACTATCGCACCATGCAAACAGTTTGAAGCCTACCGCCTTGGCAGCATTCATATCATCATTATTATGAACACTAGCATACACCGACATATACTTTTCCATCTTTACAAGCCGAGCATCATAAATATGAGTGTAAAACCACATACGGGGAAGAGTATAACCGGAGTTGATAACAGATTCACAAGCAACACAAACATTATTAACATAGTTTTCATCTAGTTTACCATCCTTGAACCAGTCACCACGCTCATGCCACCGGATAGACTTGTTACGCTTAATAGCATCAATAATCATAGCACGAATACGACCAACCTCAGTGATAACATTTTGCATGGATGCAGGGCGAACATTTTTATACTGTCGCTCTGTGGCCTCAGCATAGCATCCGTTGCCAAAGAATACACACGATGCTGGACAGGTGCCATCGCCATCAATACCAACGGGGCGAGATACCACAACGCAGTTCTTGCCGAGTTTGTCGTTGCCTTCAGCCGTTTTCATTCTAGGGTTCCTTGTGGTGTGTGCTCTGATTATAACCCTTAAATCGGCACGGTCAACCCCTAAAATCCAGAGAAAAAAAAGATTTTTTTGGCACGGGATTTGCTCAGCGAGCGTAAGTCTAGTGTTTCCAACAGTTTAGGCTTCGGCCGGCCGGCCGGCTTCGCCGCAAACCCTTGCAGGGCAAGGACTTACGACGATCCAGCCTCACACGCCGTGGACGAACGATTCGGAGTAAAGATAGCATCGGTGTCCAGCAGTAACGATTTCATCAACTTTGCGGCCGTTCCAGTTTTCTTCCGGTCGCCCTTCAATCCTCCAGTTGGGATCAACAATAGGATTAAACTTTATGCAAGGTAGGTAATCAATGTTTGTATAGCCATGTAGATCAGGATCACGAGGACACACATCCCCGCACTTGATCCATCCACAAACGTCTTTAACTCCTCTGGAGTATACTTGCTGTGCTGTTCTTTCATTACAAACTAACTCACAATCAGTAAGGAAAAGTTGATAACGCAACGGGTCAAAGTATTCAATCTGGACGTCTTTATCTTTAAGATCTTTAACTTGCCAGTGGCGGTAATGAGGTCCGCGAGCAAGATGAAAACGAACACTAAACATTATTCTTCCTCCACTTCAACGAACATATCTTCATAAGATCCATCAAGAGCCGTTGCTTGGGCATCAACACAAGACTCTAGGATATAATCATCACGGTATGGTCCGATTGTACCCTCATCCTCTGTTGGTGTCAAGAGCAGCCATTCATGGCCAGTGATACATGCTTTCACGCTTTCATCCATTCCAAGATAAACAAACTTTACCTTGTCGGTGTCACATTCACACCAGCCACTAAAAGTAACGATAATCTTAGCCATGATTCTTTACAACCTTTCCATCTTCAACCCGGTAATCAACAACAGGAGTACGCTCCTCAACTTTATAGATATTCCAAGATTCTATCTTTGAACCTTTTGGAAATGCTCCGAGGTCTGGAAGCATTTGCGATACAATATCAACCGCTTCCTGTGCATCATTATAGTCGGTACAAAACTCAACTCTAACTACTTGCATTTAGCACCCCAAACTAATAAGAATATTTTCGGAACCTTCCCAATCCAACCGATGCTCCAGTATACTCTCTAGTTGACCCTTTGTCAAGAGGGTATCAGCATTGGTGCCGAAAGAAATATCGCTGTTCTCAACTTGCTGAAACACTGCCTCAATGTCCAACCGATTAAACTCGCACAACGCTTCCAGAGAGACACACTCAATCGTAAAAGTTTTCATAACTTTCTCCAAAGAATAAGGCAACCCGTGGGGCTCGAACCCTGCTGCGGTATCGTACCAGAAACACTAGGCTATGTCAAGTGGTAGGATAGCCTATCCGCAGCCCTTCCATCTGGACGGGTAAGATTGTATTGAAATAGCCCCAAGAGGAATCGAACCTCTAACTAGACTTTAGAAGAGTCCTGTTATATCCATTTAACTATGGGGCCGTTTGAGTGGCTCGCTGGCATTTCATTATACCAGCGGCCACCCATCGCGTCAAGCCTACGCTTCGACAAGTTCTTCGGTTTCGACCGAAACCTTGGACGCCGTAGCCTTGTGACCGTCTCCAGCGGTCTTAACGTCGATACCAAACTTGCGACTACGGGCAACCTTCCAACCCTGCTCGCTATACTGCTTCACACCATCGGCCTTGCACAGAGCAAGCGTACCTTCGGGCAAGCCATCAACCAAAGCCTCACGAATCGTATCCTCGATCACTTCGCAGTCAAGAGCCTCGGAAGCAATCGTCACGTTGAAAGAGTAAGCCTTCATAGTAAATCTCCAAAAAGTAAACTGAACCAAACCACTGCAACCAGTATACACAACTGATTGTCGCTCGTCAAGTCTACCGTGATGATTTCTTTGTTGGCATCTGGTCGGACTTGTCTTGCGTTTCTATCATTCTACCATTCTTTATCGGCCTGTCAAGAGGTCTGACTTTAGTTTTTTTGACCCCGTTAACCGGCTGACTATCACCACCCCAACCAATCCTAAAGGATTAGAAGATACAATCAGCGGGACATTTACGATCCATCCCTATGATCCACCAACGCCCGATATTATGAACCCTTGGGCCAGGTTAAAGATGGTGGAACCGCCCACGGAGTCTGATCCGTGAAGTCGCCTAGGACGACCCTTCATCAGTCGCTTGCGGTTACTGGTTGTGCTTTCATTCTACACTCTATATCGTCAGTGTCAAGAGGAAAGTTGAGAGAAAATCATTTTGTGTCGTAAGTTCAATGATTCCAAGGGTTTACGACTTTGGGCGGCCGGCCGGCGTCACCCTAAACCCTTGATACGCAAGGACTTAGGGCGACAACCGTACCACCACTAGAGAATACCTACTTTATTTAACACCTTTGGCATAATAGTCTTTCGGCAGTTGATAGTACGCTCCGCATAGAAGTTGCGAATAGTACCATCGCCACACTGTCCCGTAACAAGATGAGCAGTCCTCATAAAGTTAGGGTCATTCTTGCGATAACCAGACCGCTTATTCAGCCGAGCGATAGCGTCAGAACTCAAAGTATAACTATCAAGAATCTTTACCATATAACGCTCTGCCTTACCAGTAACCGGTTGCAGATACCGAAACCGATATACCTCACCCTCTTTAGCCTCCGTTAGATTGGCATTGAAACCAACGCGAAGATTATACAGAACGAACCCAACAACAGCAACCACACCAACACCAGCAATAATAAAAAACTCATTCATAATCATTTCCTTTTCTAGTAGTGAAACAAACCATACAAACAGTGTACCATACAAAAGGGGCTTGTCAACCCCCCACAATCAACATTTTATCCTCAAACGGCGTTCCGTCACGCAGGAACCATTCCCGCTTCCGCTGGTACACTCCAGCGTTGGTAAACTTGTTGATCCGATCCTTAGTGGTGGAAGTCTGCCAGCCCCCACTGTCCAACTGAATCAGTCCGTTCGTGAGGAATCGCACCACCTTCGTCCCGTGGAGTTCAATCGCCACAGTACCGTCAATCTCAATGTAAGCGTAGGTATTGTTTCCCACCTTACGCTGTCCACGATTAGTTTTTCCGAGAACGAGTTGAGTTGCTTCCGCGTGATTCATTTTTTTCTCCTTGTGATTCCTTGAGTCTACCACATTTATCGGCATTGTCAAGCAGAAACTTTAGAGGGAAGATTCATAATCTGATCCAACAGCACAGCAACGTCTGCAAAATCACACCAGCCCACCACATCGTTGGTCACGGGCGTATCGTAGAGAAGCACTCCGTCGTGATCTGCAACAGCCACCTCAAACAAACCTTTTTTGCCACCATATGAGGCATCAAACTTAGAAATGATGCTGGCGGAGTATCCGTTGGGAAACTTGACAACTTTTTGATACCAGTTTTTGCTCGTCGTGTCGTTCATTTTTCTCTCCTCGTGATGTCTTCAGTATATCCTATAGATCGGCATTGTCAAACGAAAAATCCAGAAAAAAATATTTTTGGTCGTAAGTCTAGTGTTTGCAAGGGTTTACGGCAAAGCCGGCCGGCCGCCCCCTAACGTAAGTCCTTTGTTTTCAACCACTTAGGACTAGTTCTTCGGTCGGCTTCAAAATACCCTTTTCCAGCATTTGATCCAATAGGGTATCCATCAGTCTACCATAATCATACGTTTCTTCACCAGCAAAATCAATACCCTCTGATGGATGCACGATGAAATCTAAATGTTCATGCGGAATAGAAGCGGTTATCTTGTCACCAGTGTGCTCAAAATATCTACAAATATCATCATAGCTAGCAACAGCAATAGCATATGGAGCAGAAGTTTGAGTCAAAATAATATAGTCAAACATCTTCTCTTCAATATATGTGTGGCCCAGTTTGTTTGCAATAGTCACGACATTTGTTCTACCGGCACGTTTTTGAAACATTTTCTGCTGCGATTTGCCAGATATTCGCTGATTGCAAAAAGTCCAATCATATCCAACAGCATCCACATACTTTAGATATGGGAAAACCTTAGAGTATTTCTTATCAATCAGTCTAGCTTTCATAAACCTATGACCGGAATCATTTAAGCTAGCCCCGATATTGTGGCACTGTCTCAGTAGCTCCATACAACTGTTTGGGCTGTGCGTCAAGTAAGCTGATAGCAGATTTCTCGTTCTTTTCATAGCTCTCACCTCGCCAGGTATCTTTGCCTACTCACACCCGTACCACCAATGATTATTTCGGCATTCTACCACACAAAACTTGAGTGTCAAGCGTATTTTCTAGAAAAAATATTTTGGTCGTAAGTCTAGCGATATCAAGGGTTTACGCTTCTCCCGGCCGTCCGCATGTTTTGGCTGGCTGGCTGACTACATTCATTAAGCCGAAGGCTTAGGTGGGACACTTGCCTCACACTAGCCCACGACCATAGTATACTACGCAAGCCACAACGACCCCGACAAAAACGGGTAAAACTCATCAAAATCTAGCACTAGCATATCCTTAATCTTTCTGCTACTATTTGCTGTGATTGTATATCCTGTTGGACCTTCTTTTTTGTCACATGTCCAACACAGAACTTCTTCCTGATCTGTCCATTTTACTATAATGCCATCGGGCGTGACAAATACCATAAACAGAATATTAAAAAGATTTGGCTTGACATTCCTAAACTGATAACCATAATAGTTCTTTTTTGTTGTTCTGTACATCAAACCATAAGTGGCAAGTTTTACCTCAATCTTATAAACAGTCCCAGCATGGACTATCTGAATGTCGTGAGCATTTGATCCACCAATATGTTCAACATCCCAACCGTCTTTCACAAAACGATCATACAGCATCTTCTCTGCACAAACACCTCTTTCTGTTCCCGTCATAAGAGATAGTTCATATGCCAATCGGCTGCGTTCTGGAGAAAAAAGGTTGTGTCCAGCAGACTTAACTGTTTGCAGGTCTTCCATCGTAAACATGACTTGTTTCCTTTTGGCGTGCGGTTCATTGTTCCCAATGATTATGTCGTCATTTTATCACACAAAACTTGAGTGTCAAGTCTATTTTCTAGAAAAAATATTTTTGGTCGCAAGTCCTTTATTTGCAACGGTTTACGACTCGCGCGGCCGGCCGCCTTCGCCCTAAACCCTTGCTGCGCAAGGACTTAGAGCGATAGGCCTAGTTGCTAGAAATCCTCCCCATAGTACCCATAGTCTTCGTCGGTTCCCCAGCCTGCGCTGGTCATCCCGCTATCCCAATCCCCATCCATATCGTCTTCGTCCCAACCGGGCTCATCGTCCCAATCCTCCAGAGCGGCCTCATCTTCCCATTCTTCCCATTCAGCCATAAGGTTATCGTATCGCTCCTGATTCTCTGGCAGAACATCGCCATTTTCGTCAAACTCCAACTCGCTCTCTGCCTTTTCCACTAGGCTTTTCATGATCTCTTCAAACTTTGAAGGGTCCAGATCTAAACTCATCAGGCGTGGATATGGGCTCATTTCTTTTTTCTCCGTGTGATGCTCTGATTCTACGCTTTGTCTCGGTATCCGTCAAGCCTAACCCTTAAAACTTTTTGGCAAACAGGTAAAAATGTCTTTTCCTTCCTTGAGTCCTACGACTTTTCCATTTTCCCTAACGGCACATGAGTCGTATGTCCACCCCAGTTCTCCGCCAAAATAACCCCAGATAATCTTGTTGCCCCATTTTGTCCCAACCTCCACCGTCAGCCTTGAGTTTATCGGTACAGGCGTTCCGATAGGATCCATCTGTTTCACGCAACTGTAACCCTTCCAGTAGCTAAACTTAGAAACCCAACCCTCAACATCCCGCTTCTCTGCTGCGCAGTAGAACTTGCCTTTTTCGTAGATGTCGCTCATTTTCTTTTTCCTTTGATTATTGTTCCCAAGTATGCCACCATTCTACAGTCTTATCGTCCAGCGTCAAGCCCGGCCTGAAGATTTTTTTCATTTTTTTCCATCACGACATCCAGCCAGATTTCCCCATCTTCCACAACCCACCCATATTCATGAGTTGGCGTATAGGTTCCAAGATAGACCCGATTGCCTTCAATCCCCTCAAACCCAAACCCATAACCTAGCAGCATGAAGCAGAAAGCAAAAGTGTTCATTTGTTCACTCCGTTGAAAGTTCACTTGTCCTACACTTATCATCGGCCACCGTCAACCCCGAACTTTAATCCTCTGCAAAATATTTTCGGAATTGGTCGTAAGTCCTTTGTTTTCAACAGGTTACGTCAAAACCCGGGCGGCCGCCGAAGCCGTAAGTCCTTTGATACCAAGGGTTTACGTCAAGGGCGTGTTCACTAGTGTACAAATGTTCAGTTGCTGAACGCTTGTTCAGTCTAGAACCAACTTTTTCGGGTCACGTATACTGAGGCAGAGCAGTCTGTGAGAGAATTGTTGTAACGCAAGTAGGAATTCCACCTTTCTTCGTAGGTCGCTTTCTTTCAGGTAGGTCTCAAAACAAAGCTGTATCGCTTGGGCAAGTTGAATATCGGTCAGTTCTTCTTTCATTATCTTTTCCTTTTAGAAGGGAAGTGGTTCAACCGCAAGTGAAACAATCTCAACGTCGCAAGCCTCACGACATACGCAGCACACGCCAATCTCGGCTTCGCCTTCGGTTAGGTATTCGCCGCAGCATCCACTCATCGGAACGTGAATCCACTCGTATCGTTCTTCTACTTGGATTTCCATTTCGTTTCTCCTCTCTTCTCTTCTCTTCTCTTCTCTGATTCTACACTCTATATCGGCCATTGCAAGAAAAATCTTGAAAAATAATCCTGTGCCAAACTCGCACAAAATTTTCTTTTTCTTTGGCACATGGTTTGCTACATGCAAATTTCATGCCAAAACTTTTCGGCACAGTATTTGCCTTCCGAAGTGACGTAAGTCCTTTGTTTTCAAGGGTTTACGACGCGGCCGGCGGACCGCCGAAGCCGTAAGTCCTTTGTTTTCAAGGGTTTACGACGACGACCTAAAAATCGTCGTACTGTCCGTGATCCCAATCGTCGCCGCCCATGTGGTCCTGCCACTCCGTGTACTCATCGGGTTGACCGTCATCCGCGAAATCGTCCAACTGCGCCTCGCTGGTGTGCAGGCCAAAAACGTCGAACTCGGACTCATCACGCATCAGGTTTTCGTCGTCGTATCGCATCTCAAAACTCCTTAAGGTTTCCTTACTGTCAATATCGACATTAGAGCAAAGATTCTTGAGCCTGTCAACAAGAAAATCCAAAAAATTTTTGTGTAGCAAATTTCATGCCAAAACTTTTCGGCACAGTATTTGCGTTGCAAATTGACGTAAGTCCTTTGTTTCCAAGGGTTTACGTCTCGGCCGGCGGGCCGCCTGCGACGTAAGTCCTTTGTTTCCAAGGGGTTACGTCTGCTATAGGCGCCTCCTAAACGGCAGGATTAGGTTGTACAAATGTACACTAGTGAACAGGCGTACACTACTGAATAGGCGTATAGGAATAGAAGATCACAAAGCCCATAGCAAACGATAGGGCAACAGCCATCAGGAACTCAAGATCGCTTTGATTTATTTTCATCATCACACCTCCTCAAATGGTGAACGTTCGTTCAGTACGTTGTCTTCGTTCTGGTAGAATGCCACAAGCCGAGCATATGCCCGATCACGCTTGGCTTTCTCTTCGGCCTTCCAATCTCGTTCATTCGCTTCCCGCATAGCCTTACGATTGAACTTGAGAATCTTCTCGCTTTGGATCGTGCCACCATCGGCAGTGCTCTTGGTGCAAGGTATCGCCATGCCCACGAACACCTCCGCCCATGATTCTTCCATCTCCCTGCGAAACTTTTCATTCCATTCACGTTGTGTCATCATCATTTTCCTCAACTAACTACATACCACACACAGAACACAAATCAGCATACCAGAAAGAATGTCGCCACGTCAACCGAAAAGTTTTCCGTCCTCAAAATAGTAGGGAGCGTTTTCCGTCTGCTGTTCCGTTGCACCTTGCTCTGCACAGAAAGCCAAGAGCGATTCAAGGGAGCGACCATCACGACCATATTCAAAAGCCGTGCGATAGACCAGCGAGGCGAGGGCTTCTTCGTCTGTCATTGCTTCGTATTCCATTTTCTTTTCTCCGTTGTCTCTGAAGTGTATCCGATTCAACCAATGAAGTCAAACGCAACTTCCTCATTTTTTTCATTGAAGATTCGGAACTCTTTAGCGTACTCGCATCCTTCCCAATCTCCACGAACGATATTCTCAAGCATAGCCGAATCACTGTGAGTAGTGTAGTCGATCACTTCGCCATAGGCGTCATAGATACGGGCGGTGAACAGAGCGTTGGTTGTGAAGTTCATTTTCGTTTTCCTTTTCTTTCTTTCCTTTTCTCTTGATGCCCCAAGCATACACTTATCATCGGCACGTGTCAAACGAAATCTGAAAAAATTTTTCGGAATTTTTTTGTAGCAAATCTCATGCCAAAACTTTTTGTGTCTGTTTGGCACAGGGTTTGCTAAGCGGCAAGATTAGGTGAATCGTCGTAAGTCCTTTGGTATCAAGGGTTTACGTCAAACGCGGCCCGCCGCAAAAATCGTAAGTCCTTACGTCACAAGGGTTTACGTCAACAGATTCTTCTAGTGTACAAATGTACAGCATACCCTACCCCCCGAAGGGGGTAGTGTACACTTGTACCCCTATGCCACTCTGTCCAGTAGTTCAATGTCGTTCAGGTTGTCGTATGCGTTGCGATACTTGCCGCTGAACAACTTCACCACGAGCAGATCCCCACGAGAATCAACCCCTTCCTTGATTGTCGCAACCTTTCCGATATATGCGTTGCCACTTGCGGCAATCCATTGAATCGTGTCACCCACCGAAAATCGTTCGCCAACTTGGATCGTGTTCATCATGATTTTATTTCCTTGAGATACTTGAGTTATCGGCATTAGAGCAGAAAAACTTTAGGGTGTCAACCCCTTTTTTAGTAGTATGCCTTGAGTTTGTTCAGGTCGTTGATCGTGTTTATCAGGCGTGATCGGTACTCTTGGTTCTGATCCTCAACCGGCTTTCCCTCAGTAACCTTGAGATCAGAGAGGAGCTTATCCAGAAGGCGATTGATCGTGAGATAGGTGTTGTCGTTCGTGTTCATTTTTTTATTTCCTTGAGTTGCTCTATCTTAGAGTATCGGCTTTTGGGTGTCAACCCCTTGAGAATATTTTTTTCAACCGATTTCCTGTTCACGCTGTTCACGCACCCAACGATCCACAATCAATTGAAGGCTGCGAACCTTGAGAGGATCTTGGCTCACGATTCCAGTCTCAGGATATTCAAACCCGATTACTCGGTTATTCTTGCTGATCAGTACATTCACGGTTTCAATCTTGATGATTCTCATTTTTCTTTCCTTTTCTTCCTTTTCTCTTGATGCTTCGATTATACAAAGTAGATCGGCATTGTCGATAGAAAAAATCCAGAAAAATCAAAAGTTTTTTGGGGGTTCAGGGGAAACTTCCCTCATGAGGGGGGACATGCAAATATCATGCCAAAAAATTTTTGCAGAGTTTGGCACAGGGTTTGCCATAGGAGTTGACGTAAGTCCTTTGTTTTCAAGGGTTTACGTCGTTTTCGGGCGGCCGCTCCGAACGTAAGTCCTTTGCTCCCAAGGGTTTACGTCACGTTGATATAATACATTGATTATACTAAGGGGGTTTATTTGTTTTGTATAGTACTATTTGATACTATATAAAAATCGCCAGGAGATACAAAAACAGTAAGGAGCACCTAAAATAAAAGTACTAGCTAAACTTACCTATTAGACCCCCTAGAGTCTCACACATTCTTTGAAGCAGCTCTGGATCTACAAATAGAACCAAGCAACTAATCATGACATGGCTAAACAAGCCGAGACTTAAAAACAGATTAAAGAATCCATGAAGCAAAAGAGCACAAGCAATG
>Ga0222714_10003170_pt1 | contig 16948 bp, 19 predicted proteins | sample C33_3DmetaG_FD_165048 | JGI IMG/M metagenome (GOLD analysis project Ga0222714, IMG submission 165048) | Estuarine water microbial communities from San Francisco Bay, California, United States - C33_3D | ecosystem: Environmental > Aquatic > Marine > Unclassified | place: USA: California...
TGCGCCACCCGATGTCGCGGCGTCCCGCTGAAAGCTCGGTGAGATGCAGTTCGGCGTCATCGGTTCCGGATTTGGAGAGCGCCTCAACAGCTGCGGTGACGGCGCGACGGAACGGTTTTTCGGAGAATTCATGCTGCGCTCCGAGGCCGACGAGCAACACCCGGACGCACGATATGCCAGGAACATCGTGCAGCATCAGCGTGCTGCCGAGCCTGCCTTCCATGTCGCCGCGATCAAGCACACGCCGCAGATAGCCCTTGGCGGTCTTGTCCAGAGCTGCCGCCGCCGCACTCAGTTTCTTTCCTGCGTATATGCCGACCACTGCGCAGCCGGTGGTCGTCTGACCCGGCACAACGGGTTTTATGCTAAATTCCACGCGTTAACTCCTATGCTCGTTGCGAGGCTGTCAAGAACATGAATGGCGGTCGTACTGCGAGGATCAAGCCGTCATGATTTATGTCGGCTTCCATGTAATAACCGGTTATTTGCCAGTGTCCGGCCGCGACAGTTGATTATCTTCGGGTTCCATCCAAAAAGCAAAATGCCGGCATGATTTTCCGGTCTGCATTGCTGCGCGAATTCACCACATCCGCAATCGCGACGTTTGTGGTGCTGGTGGGAATTTCCGTCACGACCCAGTTGGTCAGGCTTCTCGGTCAGGCGGCAAGCGGACTGATCACCTCGACCGGTGTGATAGCCCTGCTGGGTTTCACATTGGTCGGATATCTGCCGGTATTGCTTTCCTTGTCGCTCTTCATTGCGGTCCTGATGACACTGACCCGCAGCTACAGGGATTCCGAAATGGTGGTCTGGTTTTCCTGCGGGCAGGGACTGGATCGCTGGATAAGGCCGGTACTGACCTTCGCGCTTCCTCTGGTGCTGACTATTGCTCTGCTGTCTCTTCTGCTGTCGCCTTGGGCTGTCGAGAGGGCGGAGGAATTCCGCAGGCAGATGGACAGCCGTGATGACGTGGCTCAGGTCACCCCGGGGGTATTCCATGAATCCAGCCGCGCCGATCGGGTCTATCTGGTCGAGGAGGTCGCCGGCAAACCCAATCTGGTGGCGAACGTTTTTGTGAGTTCGACCCAGCACGGCAAGCTGGGCGTGATGGTGGCGCAGAGCGGGTTTCAGGAAACAGCGGATAACGGGGACCGCTTCCTAGTTCTGACGAATGGCCGGCGTTACGAAGGCGTGCCCGGTACGCCCGAGTACAGGATATTTGAATTCGAACGCTATGCCATGCGCATCGAGACGGCCGAGTCAACGATTCGGGCGCCCACCACCAAGACCATGTCGACGCTGAGCCTGCTGCGCGATCCGGTGCCGCGGAATCTCGGGGAGCTTTCTTGGAGGTTCGGCTTGCCGGCCAGTGCCCTGATCCTCTGCCTGCTCGCCATTCCGCTGTCGTTCGTAAATCCACGGGCCGGTCGCTCCATGAACATCGTGCTCGCAATCCTGGTCTACATGATTTACAGCAACCTGCTTTCGATCATGCAGGCGGCGATCACCCAGTCGAGGATTGATGTGATGACCGGGATGTGGGGTATCCATGCCGTCATGCTGCTGCTTCTGCTCGCCCTGTTTTACCGCCGGTTGACCGTGTTTTCGCTGTGGCGGCTTTTCAAATGAGAACACTGCGCAGCTACATTACCCGTGAAGTGGCGGCCGCAACGATGCTGGTGTTTGTTGCCTTGTTGCTGTTGTATGCCTTCTTTGATCTTGTGGAGCAGATGAAGGATCTGGGCCGGGGCGGTTATAAACTGCGTCACGTCTTGCTCCACGTCCTTTTGTCCGCACCCAATCATGTATACGAATTGTTCCCGATCGCGGCCCTGATCGGCACTCTCTTTGCTCTTGCGCAATTGGTGGCAAGCTCCGAATACACGGTTATGCGTTCATCCGGCGTGTCTTTGCCGCGGATGGTCGCGGCGCTCTGTGCGGTTGGTGGCGCGTTCGGGATTCTGACCTTCGTTGTCGGGGAATTTATTGCGCCACCCGCCGAACAGTTCGCCCAACGGTTACGGTCCCAGGCGATCTCGGGGATCGTCGCGCAGGAATTCCGTTCTGGACTGTGGATCAAGGACGGAACCGCTTTCGTCAATGTGAGCGAAGTTGCTCCTACGGGCGATCTGCGCGGCATTCGCATCTACGAATTCGATTCGCAATATCGCCTGCAAAATCTTCGCCAGGCAGCACGTGCCAGATACGAGGGCGAAAATCGCTGGTCTCTGTTCGAGGTGGCTCAAACCACTTTCGATCAATTGAGGACCAGGGTGAGTGCCATAGACAAGATGGAATGGAAATCCGTACTGGAGCCCGCGCTGCTCAATGTGCTGTTGATCAAACCGGAAAAAATGTCGGCATGGAGTCTTTATTCCTATTCTCAGCACTTGAAGGACAACCGGCAGAAAGCACTGCGTTACGAGATCGCCTTGTGGACCAAGCTGCTTTATCCGGTTGCGGTTCTGGTGATGATGGTACTTGCGTTGCCGTTTGCTTATTTCCAGAGCAGGCAGGGTGGAGTCGGCGCCAAGATATTTGCCGGAATAATGCTCGGGCTGGCCTTCCATTTTATGAACCGGTTATTCAGTCATCTCGGTCTGCTGAATGACTGGCCGCCGTTTGCCAGTGCCGCTGCACCGACTTTTCTTTTTTGCAGTATCGCGTTGGGAATGATGTGGTGGCAGGAAAGGCGCTGAAGACGGAATCGTCATTTCCCGAGCGGTCAATCTGAGCGGATCAGTTGCGTCCCGCTAAGGCGGTCATGGAGGAACTGGCCGTCGCGGTCGATAAGGGCCCAAAGCACGGTAATTCCCAGGCACGTATAGCCAGCCATCGCCAGCACAAGTCGCAGCAAAGACTGAACTGGCGTAATTGTCCCGCCATCCTGGGAAACGAGCCTGATACGCCAGGTTTTCATCGGTAACGTCTGTCCGCCTCTTAGCCATTGCCACACGAAATAGGCGGGACACAAAGTCATTACGACTGCCTGGGTGACCAGACGAGTCTTGTCCGGCCCAGCCAACTGTGCGATTGCTGCGGCAATACCGCCTGCAAACAGGACAAGCGCCGTGAGCAGCAACAGGTCATAGATCAGGCAGAGCAGTCTTCTGCCCAGCCCGGGCGTCAGCGGCTTACCGCTCACTGGGTTCGGGAGATGGCGGCAGCGGGGGGGCGCCGGGGGTCAGCGGTTCACCTACAGGGGGATCAAACTGGGTCTCAGGCTGGGCCAGCGAGCGTCGATAGGTTTGCCATTGCTTGGACATCTCGCGACGTTGATCGGGCGGCATTTTCTTCAGTCGCTGATATCGCTCCCGCGCTTCCTGACGTTGTTTGGGCGTCAAGGTCGCCCAGGCCTTCATGCGTTCCTGCAAACGCTGTTGCTCGGCGGGTTTCATTTTTGGATAACGGTCGGCGACGGTGACCCATTTCTTGCGTCGACTCGAATCCATTTTGCTCCACTCGGTTTCCAGGGGAGCAAGTATCTTGCGTTGCGCTGCAGTGAGTTCGGACCACTCGGGCCGGACTGGCTTAGCCGCCTGCTGGGATGGCGCCTGTGCGGCAGCGACGCTGAACGAAATGCATAGCCAGACGATCAGCGCGACTGCCGTTTTAGCCATGAATCGAACCCCTTGTCGAGGTATGCATCGAGGGGCAAATCATCAGTGAGTAGGCGTGCATCAAGGTCGGCAAGTTCATAACCGCGGCTGTTGCCTGACTGCCAGAAAACGACCCCGAGCAAACCCAGCACGAGGACCGCAACGGCGAGCAGGTGACGGATGCCGGTTGCCGGATGTTCGGAAAGACGCAGCTTGGGGTGTCCTGCCCAGACGGCGTGCCATGCCGGAGCCCGGTCATGCTCGGCGAGTGCCCGGTCGCGGGCGGAGGCGAGGCGCGCCAGAATAGCCCGATCAAGCGTCCTGCTGCCCGTTTCAAGATTGCGGACTATGGATCGCGCGATATCGCTTTCCCGCGTACTCATAGCTCAATCCCCTGTTTTTTCAGTAGTATTTCCAAAGCGTGCGTAGCCCGGGAGCAATGCGTTTTGACACTGCCCTCCGAGCATCCCATGACTTTTGCCGCCTCGGCGACGTCCAGTTCCTCCCAGTAACGCAAAATGAAGGCCTGACGTTGACGCAGAGGCAGTTCTGCGACTGCTTTTTCAATGATATCAATAACTTGCTTCTGTTCCAGTTGTTCTGCCGGACGGGAGGCTATTTTGGATTCGGGGTCTACCTCTAGAGTTTCCAGCGGGTCCTGATCTTCCTCGGGGTCAGCCCCCAGGAGTGAACTCAGCGGCACCACCCAGGCCGAGCGTACCTTCAGGCGGCGGAAATGGTCGCGTATCGCATTCTGCAGAATGCGCTGGAATAACATCGGCAATTCCCCGGTCGGCCGGCCGGAATATTTTTCCGACAGTTTCAGCATGGCCTCCTGCACGATATCGAGCGCAAGGTGCTCATCGCGCACGGAAAATACCGCCTGCTTGAATGCTCTGCGCTCGACTCCGGCAAGGAATTCCGCGAGTTCCTTGTATGTGGCCAGTGGATTGCCTTTTTTATGCGCCGGCGGCGACCTTAGCGTGCCCCGAGGCTCGCGGCATCTTAGCAAAACACCCGGGGCAAGCAAGCAGGGTCGCAACGGGGCGGACAAACACGTCTATCCCTCTGTTTACAGGGATATTTTGCTTGACCGATAAGGCTCTGCCGGGTAATGTTGCACGTTTCCTTTTCGCAATGAACCTGCGCCGGGCGTTCCAGCCCTTGCGGGTACAAAATCATGCAATTGTCGGGCGCAGAGATCGTTGTACGTTGTCTGCAGGAAGAAGGTGTCGGCCACGTATTCGGCTATCCGGGCGGGGCTGTCCTTTTTCTGTATGACGAGTTGTTCAAGCAGGACAAGGTGAAGCATGTGCTGGTACGTCATGAACAGGCGGCGGTGCATGCGGCCGATGCTTATGCGCGTTCGACGGACAAAGTCGGCGTTGCGCTCGTGACCTCGGGGCCAGGTGTAACCAATGCCGTGACCGGCATTGCCACGGCTTACATGGATTCGATCCCGATGGTGATACTGACTGGGCAGGTGCCCACGCATGCCATCGGTGAAGATGCATTCCAGGAATGCGATACCGTAGGCATTACCCGTCCCTGTGTTAAGCACAATTTCCTGGTCAAGGACGTCAGGGATCTTGCCACGACCATCAAGAAGGCGTTCTACATCGCGGCCACGGGGCGTCCTGGCCCGGTGGTGGTCGACATTCCCAAGGACGTAACGACGGCCAAGACGGAATTTGAATATCCGAAAACCATCGCAATGCGTTCCTATAACCCGGTGGTCAAGGGACATGCCGGTCAGATCAAGAAGGCGGTCAAGCTGCTGCTGGAAGCCAAGCGCCCGATGATCTACACGGGCGGTGGTGTGATACTGGGGGATGCCTCTGCCGAACTGACTGAATTGGTCAAGCTGACCGGTTTTCCTTGCACCAACACGCTAATGGGGCTGGGCGGATATCCGGCAACAGACAAACTGTTCCTGGGCATGCTGGGCATGCATGGCACCTACGAAGCCAACATGGCGATGCAGCACTGCGACGTGCTGCTGGCGGTCGGCGCGAGGTTCGATGACCGGGTGATCGGCAATCCCAAGCATTTTTTCGAGCAGCCACGCACGATCATACATGTCGATATCGATCCGGCATCCATTTCCAAGCGGGTGAAAGTCGATGTGCCTGTGGTGGGCAACGTGCGCGATGTGCTGAAGGAACTGATCAAGCAGCTAGAGGCTGCGCGCGGCGGCCCCGACAAGGAAGGGTTGAAGGCCTGGTGGAAGCAGATCGGTCTGTGGCGCGAACGGGATTGCCTCAAATATGACCGTTCCAGCGCGATCATCAAGCCGCAATTTGTCATCGAAAAACTCTACCAGGTGACCAAAGGTGAGGCTTTCATCACCTCGGACGTCGGTCAGCATCAGATGTGGGCCGCGCAGTTCTACAAATTCGACAAGCCGCGGCGCTGGATCAATTCCGGCGGGCTGGGCACGATGGGCGTTGGCCTGCCGTACGCGATGGGGGTGCAAATGGCGCATCCCAAAGCGACTGTGGCCTGTGTTACCGGCGAGGCCTCGATCCAGATGTGCATCCAGGAACTCTCAACCTGCAAGCAGTACCGGTTACCGGTCAAGCTGGTGAACCTGAACAACCGTTACATGGGCATGGTTCGGCAGTGGCAGGAATTTTTCCATGGTAACCGCTACTCCGAGTCGTACATGGATGCGCTGCCCGATTTCGTGAAGCTTGCGGAATCCTATGGCCACGTCGGCATGCGCATCGAAAAACCAGCCGACGTAGAACCGGCGCTGAAAGAGGCGTTTGCGCGCAAGAAGGATCTGGTGTTCCTGGACTTTATCACTGACCAGACCGAGAACGTGTTCCCGATGGTTCCTGGCGGCAAGGGGCTATCCGAGATGATCCTGGTGTAATGACATGAGGCATATCATTTCTGTCTTGCTGGAAAATGAAGCGGGTGCTCTGTCGCGTGTCGCAGGACTTTTTTCGGCGCGTGGTTACAACATCGAGTCACTGACGGTAGCGCCGACCGAGGACGAGACCCTCTCGCGCATGACCATCGTCACTTCCGGTTCAGACGAAATCATCGAGCAGATCAACAAGCAGCTGAACAAGCTGGTGGATGTGGTCAAGGTCGTCGACCTTTCTGAGGGTGATCACATCGAACGTGAACTGATGCTGGTGAAGGTGCGCGCGGTCGGCAAGGAGCGGGAGGAAATGAAGCGCATGGTGGATATTTTCCGCGGGCGCATCATCGATGTGACTGACAAGGATTACACCATCGAGTTGACCGGAACCGGCTCGAAGCTGGATGCCTTCCTGAAGGCGATTGACCAGACCGCGATACTCGAAACCGTCCGCACCGGAGCCTCCGGCATCGGGCGTGGCGACAGGATACTGAAGGCCTGAAGATAATTGGTGGCATTCGGCCGAACCTGCCGATTGTGCCGCCGTTTCCAAATTGACGTTACGTTTCAGACAGAGGAAGACATGAAGATTTATTACGACAAAGACGCCGACCTTTCACTGATCAAGCGCAAGCAGGTTGCCATCATCGGCTACGGCTCCCAGGGTCATGCGCATGCCAACAACCTGAAAGATTCGGGTGCCAAGGTGACCGTGGGCCTGCGCAAGGATGGCGCGTCATGGAACAAGGCCAAAAAGGCCGGCATCGCCGTCAAGGAAGTGGGTGACGCTGTGAAGGGCGCCGACCTGGTGATGATCCTGCTGCCGGACGAACACCATGCTGATGTTTACCGCAACGAGATAGAGCCCAACATCAAAAAAGGGGCGACTCTTGCGTTTGCGCACGGGTTCAACATCCATTTCAAGCAGATTGAGCCGCGTTCCGATCTCGACGTGATCATGATCGCCCCGAAAGGCCCCGGACATCTGGTGCGCTCGACCTATACGCAGGGTGGCGGTGTGCCGGCGCTGATCGCGGTGGCACAGAATCCCAGCAAGAAGGCGCGCGATATTGCCCTGTCCTATGCGGCGGCAATCGGCGCGGCGAGGGCGGGTGTCATTGAAACCACTTTCCGCGAAGAATGCGAAACCGACCTTTTCGGCGAGCAGGTGGTGCTGTGCGGCGGGTTGTCGGCGCTGATCCAGGCCGGCTTCGAGACGCTGGTGGATGCCGGATATGCGCCGGAAATGGCCTACTTCGAGTGCCTGCATGAAGTGAAGCTGATTGTCGACCTGATCTACGAGGGCGGCATTGCCAACATGCGTTACTCGGTTTCGAACACGGCCGAATATGGCGATTTCACCCGCGGGCCGCGCATCGTCACTGACGAGACACGCGCCGAGATGCGCAGAATTCTGACTGAAATCCAGACTGGCCAGTTCGCCAAGGAATTCATTCTTGAGAACAAGGCCGGCGCACCCACGCTGAAGGCGCTGCGCCGCATCGGCCAGGCGCATCAGGTTGAAACGGTTGGCGCCAAGTTGCGTGACATGATGCCTTGGATCAAGAAAAACCGCCTCGTTGATCAGACCAAAAACTAATCGATTTGCCGGCGGCCGGAGGGTTCCGGCCGTCTGTGCATTCGGTAGCGGTTTATTGGAGCAGTCGCGGGTTTTCTGCAGATGAAGTCTTATCCCCATCCGATCATTGCCCGGGAAGGCTGGCCTTTCATCGGGTTGACACTGCTGGCTGCCGCCGCAGTGCATGGTTATGCCGGTTTCGGTATGGCTTCCGGATTTCTGTGGTTTTTGCTGGTGTTCATGGTCCAGTTTTTTCGTGACCCGCCGCGCGAGATTCCGCAGGATCCCGGGGCTGTGCTTTCTCCTGCGGACGGACGTATTGTTCTCGTGGAGAAGGCGCGCGACCCGTACCTGGAACGCGATGCCCTGAAAATCAGCGTTTTCATGAATGTCTTCAATGCCCATTCCAATCGCAGTCCCGTGGACGGTTTAGTCGAAAAAACCTGGTATTTTCCCGGAAAGTTTTTCAACGCTGACCTCGACAAAGCGTCCGCTGAAAACGAGCGCGCAGTGATTTATCTGCGCACCGCTGATGGCCTGGACGTGACCTGCGTCCAGGTGGCAGGACTGATCGCGCGGCGTATTCTGTGTTATGCAAAAGAAGGCCAGCAGCTGGCACGGGGGGAACGATTTGGATTCATCCGATTCGGATCCCGGGTGGACGTTTATCTGCCGGTCAATGCGCAACCGCGTGTCGTGGTCGGCGACAAGGTGTACGCGACTGAAACCCTGCTAGCCGTTCTTAATTGATCCTTGGACAGCCGTTTTGGCTGCGCGGGGTTGTGCGGGTCACTATGGGTTAAGATGATCGTCTATGGCCGAAATCAGGGAACAAAACAAGGAACATAAGCTGTTTATCAAGTCGCGTTTCGCGCGGCGTGGTATTTATTGGCTTCCGAACATGTTTACGATTGCGGCGCTGTTCGCTGGATTCTATGCGGTGGTGCAGGCAGTTGGTGGGCGTTTCGAACAGGCGGCCATCGCCATATTCGTGGCGCTGGTGCTCGACGGGCTGGATGGCCGGGTGGCCCGGCTGACGCGCACCCAAAGCGCATTCGGTGCCGAACTCGACAGCCTTTCCGATATGGTTTCGTTCGGGGTTGCGCCGGCGCTGGTGGTCTATGTCTGGGCATTGAAGGATTTTGCGGCGATGAAGACCGTGCCGATGCTCGGGCCGTGGCTATCCACCAAGCTTGGCTGGATCGCCGCTTTTGTCTATTGCGCCTGTGCTGCATTGCGTCTCGCCCGTTTCAACACCAACATCGACGTGGTCGACAAGCGCTTCTTCCAGGGGTTACCAAGTCCCGCGGCTGCTGCGCTGGTGGCCGGTCTGGTGCTGGCAATGAGCGAATACCAGATACGCGGTGCCGACGTTAAATGGCTTGCCTGGGGGCTGACGCTGATTGCGGGTCTGACCATGGTCAGCAATCTGCGTTTCTATAGCGGTAAGGACATCAACCTGCGCAAGAGCGTACCTTTTTCTGCGGTGGTAGCGATCGCCCTGGGGTTTGTCCTTTTGATAGCCTTTGCCGGGACTTTGCCTGAAATGCTGTTTGCATTGTTTGTGGCTTACGGTCTTTCGGGCTACGTGCTGTGGGTCTATGACATGGTTCGGCGCAAGCCGGAACCGCCACCCGAGACACCCGCCGGCTGACAGGCTTGCGGCACGCAAAAAATAGCTATATATTTCATTACCATGTGTAGTCCAAAGCAGACCCAGAAGTTCCACACCGTTGCCGCGTTCCTGCCGGCAGGTCTGCTGCTGCGCGGCCGCGCGCGCTAACTTCACCTCCAATTTTGCAGTTCCCCGCCCGACCCCGATACGGTGTCGGAGATTCCGTTTACCAGGCAGGTGCTGATTGCACCTGCCCGAAGTTGATGCGAAGGTATTAATCATGGCCAAGGAAAAACTGATCATATTTGACACGACGATGCGCGACGGCGAACAGAGCCCGGGGGCATCAATGACCAAGGACGACAAGTTGCGCATTGCGCGGCAGCTGGAACGGATGCGCGTCGATGTCATCGAGGCCGGATTTCCCGCGGCCAGCGACGGCGACTTCGAGTCGGTGCAGGCGGTCGCCCGTGCGATCAAGGACAGTGCAGTCTGCGGGCTGGCGCGCGCCAACGAGCGTGACATCCGCCGCTGCGGCGATGCTGTCAGGGTGGCGGCGCGGCCGCGTGTGCATACCTTCATCGCGACTTCGCCGATCCACATGGAAAAGAAGCTGCGCATGGAGCCGTCGCAGGTCATCGACCAGGCGGTGCGCGCGATCAAATGGGCGCGTGAATACACGGACAACATCGAGTTCTCCCCTGAGGACGCGGGACGTTCCGACCTTGATTTTCTGTGCCGCATCCTCGAGCAAGTGATCAAGGCGGGCGCCACCACCATCAACGTGCCGGACACGGTGGGTTACACATTGCCCGACCAGTTCGGCCGCCTGATCCGCAACCTGCGCGAACGCATTCCCAATGCCGACAAGGCAATTTGGTCAGTGCACTGTCACAACGACCTCGGGCTCGCGGTCGCCAACTCGCTGGCCGCGGTACAGAACGGCGCGCGACAGGTGGAATGCACCATCAACGGGCTTGGCGAGCGCGCCGGCAATGCGTCTCTCGAGGAGATCGTCATGGCGGTGCGTACCCGCCAGGACATATTCGACTGCGACACCAATATCGATGCCACCCAGATCGTGCCCGCATCCAAGCTGGTTTCAGGGATTACCGGTTATCCGGTGCAGCCCAACAAGGCCATCGTCGGCGCCAATGCGTTTGCCCACGAGTCAGGCATTCATCAGGACGGGGTGCTGAAGCATCGCGAAACCTATGAAATCATGAGCGCCGAATCGGTGGGCTGGACCAACAACCGCTTGACCCTGGGCAAGCTGTCCGGGCGCAATGCGTTCAAGACACGGCTCCAGGAAATCGGCGTCGAGCTCGAGTCCGAGGAAGCGCTGAATGCCGCGTTCAAGCGCTTCAAGGAACTCGCTGACAAGAAGCGCGAAATTTTCGACGAGGACCTGCATGCGCTGATCACCGAGGAAAACCTCGAGCATGTGGAAAACGAACGCTATAACCTCGTTTCGCTGACTGCCCATTCAGAGACCGGCGAGCAGCCGTATGCGCGCATTGTCATGTCCGACAACGGCAAGGAACTGCCTTCGCAGGCGCAGGGCAGCGGCCCCGTGGATGCCGCATTCAAGGCGATCGAGGCGCTGGTTGCCAGCGGCGCTGAACTGCTGCTGTATTCAGTGAACGCGATCACCACGGGTACCGATGCCCAGGGTGAAGTCACCGTGCGTTTGTCCAGGGATGGCCGCATCGTCAACGGACAGGGTGCGGATACCGATATAGTGGTGGCGTCAGCCAAGGCCTACATCAATGCGCTGAACAAGCTGTATGCCAAGGCGGAACGGCTGAATCCGCAACTCTAGAATTAATCCGCCTACAACACAGGTTCGGCGGCCGCGGGATCAGCGATGCTGAAATGGCTGATCACGCTGGCCGTCGTGCTGTTTGTGCTGGGCCTCGCCGGGCCGTTGCTGTCAAAGATCGGACTTGGCCGTCTTCCCGGAGACCTGCGGCTGCGCCACCGCGGCCGCGAGTTCCATTTCCCTGTCGCCAGCAGCGTGATCCTGTCGCTGGTGCTTACGCTGCTGTTGTGGGCGCTGCGGATTTAGCGGCGCGAACGGCGCGCACGTGGCCGATGGCTGCGACGAAGAAAATCACCGACAGCACGGTTTCCGCTGCAGCAAGGCCGCCGCTCATCCCGCTTTCGCTATAGCTTCTCACCGTGCCTTCCGCAAAATAGGCGAGGATGAGCATGGTGGAAACGCGGTAGGTGTAGGCGTTGCCGCGGATGATACCCGGCAGGATCCACAGCAGGGGCAGGACTTTCAGCGCCAGCCAGGAACCACCGGGGCGCAGCGGCGCCAGTACGAGTTCCCAGGCGACGCAGGAAACAGCCAGCAGGATCAGGCTGGCCGACGCAGCCCGCCGCCAGGCTACTGCGCTGACCGTCACCTGGCGAGTCGCAGCACGATGTCTGCCAGGCGCCGGCCCAGCGCGAGGCAGAGTTTTTTCTCGTGCTCGGTCACCGGCAGATTTGAGGCTGCGCCCGCGTGATGGCTGGGCCCGTACGGCGTGCCGCCGCTGGCGGTGGTCAGCAGTTCGGGCGAGGTGTAGGGCAGTCCGACAATCAGCATGCCGTGATGAAGCAGCGGCAGCATCATCGATACCAGCGTGGTTTCCTGTCCGCCGTGGAGGCTGGCTGTCGAAGTGAATACGGCCGCCGGCTTGCCGGCGAGGGTGCCTTTCAGCCAAAGTGAAGAGGTGCCGTCCCAGAAATATTTCATCGGCGCAGCCATGTTGCCGAAGCGGGTCGGTGATCCCATCGCGAGTCCGGCGCATTCCTCGAGGTCACGCAGTTCCGCGTACGGTGCACCGGTGTCCGGTATGGTGTTTTCGGTGGCTTCGCTGACCGTCGACACCCGCGGCACGGTGCGCAGCCGGGCGACGGCCCCGGCCTGTTCGATGCCACGCGCGATCAGGCTGGCCATTTCCCGGGTTGCGCCGTGATGGCTGTAATACAGAACCAGGATTTCCGGCATGGATGTTGATTCGCCTGCGGGTGGAGGTTACTGCAATGCGGCGGCGCGCGAAGCCGGCGGTGTGTAGCGCCAGTTGCCGTGCCAGGCACGCAATACGAGGTCGGGGTATTCCGCTTTGCCGAGGCTGCCGTTGTAACGACCCAGCGCGCGGAACAGGTTGCCGTTTTCGATGTCGAGGTAGTGGCGCAGGATCACGCAGCCGTAGCGCAGGTTAGTGCGCAGGTGAAACAGATTCTGGTCGGCAGCGCCAATCAGCTTGACCCAGAACGGCATCACCTGCATGAAGCCGCGGGCGCCGGCGCTGGACACCGCGTATTTGCGGAAGGCGCTCTCCACCTGGATCAGGCCCAGTACCAGTTGCGGATCCAGCCCTGCGCGCTTGGCTTCATAGTGCACGGTCAGCAGGAATTCCTCGCGTTCCACCCGTTCCGGCATGCGTTTGGCCAGCCGCGGCGACATCGCGTTCAGCCAGGCGCGCGCTTCCTGTTCGTCGTCGAAAGCGATCACCGGCACCGCCTGATCGGCGATCGCGCGGTTCAGCGTGGCCTGCACGCTGGCGGACAGCGGTTCGTATTTTTGCGCACCGCCCCAACCGGTCGCCGGTGCAGCGATCAGGAAGATTCCGGTCAGGCCTGCGAGGAGTGGCCGCATACCATTGATTTTATTGATATTTGTGCGTCCGTCAAGGGCAGGTTGCGGGGTTCGGCATCGCGCCGGCCCTTGTATTCGAGCTGGCCTTCCTTGAGACCGCGGTCGCCGATGACGATGCGGTGCGGAATGCCCACGAGTTCCATGTCGGCGAACATCACGCCCGGACGCTCTTCCCGATCGTCGAGCAGCACGTCGATGCCGGCTGCGACCAGGTCGGCATGCAACCGGTCCGCCGCTTCCTTGACCTGCGCGCTCTTGCGGTAGCCGATGGGAACGATGGCGACATCGAAGGGCGCGATAGCCTCCGGAAATATGATGCCGCGCTCGTCGTGGTTCTGCTCGATGGCGGCGGCAACGATGCGCGTGACGCCGATTCCGTAGCAGCCCATTTCCATGATCTGCGATTTGCCCGTGTCGTCGAGGAAGGCGAGGTTCAGCGCCTTCGAATATTTGCTGCGCAGCTGGAAGATGTGTCCCACCTCGATGCCGCGGCAGAGGTCCAGCGTACCCTTGCCGTCGGGCGAGGGATCGCCGGCAACCACGTTGCGAATGTCGGCCGCAACCGGTTCCGGGAAGTCGCGTCCGATGTTGGCGCCGGTGTAGTGATGATCGTCGGCATTCGCGCCGACGACGAAATCCGCCATTGCCAGCACCGCGCGATCGGCGATGACTTTGCCGCTGAAGCCCACCGGGCCCAGAGAGCCCGGTTCCGCGCCGAACGCGGCCTTGATGGCCTCGGGTGTCGAGAAGGTCACCGGCTGGCGGACCTGCTCCAGCTTGCCGGCCTTGATCAGATTGAGTTCATGGTCGCCGCGCACCAGCAGCAGCAGCGGCTGGCCGTCGGCGCCGTCGACCACCACGGCCTTGACCGTGCGCTCCGCCGGCACCTTGAGGTAGGCGCACAACTCGGCAATGGTTTTGACGCGCGGCGTATGCACTTTCTGCAACGGCTGGGTCGCGGCGGGGCGCGGCGACTGCGGCGCGACTGCCTCGGCCAGTTCGACGTTGGCCGCGTAGTCCGACTGTGGGCAGTAGGCGATGGCGTCCTCGCCGGAGTCGGCGAGGACGTGGAATTCGTGCGATCCGGTGCCGCCGATGGAACCGGTGTCCGCGGCAACCGCGCGGAACTTGAGCCCCAGCCGGGTGAATATCCGGCTGTAGGTGTCATGCATGTTGCGGTATTCGCGCTCCAGGTCCTCGTAGTTCACATGGAAGGAATAGGCGTCCTTCATCACGAACTCGCGACCGCGCATCACGCCGAAGCGGGGTCGGATTTCGTCGCGGAACTTGGTCTGGATCTGGTACAGGTTCAGCGGCAGCTGGCGGTAGCTCTTGATCTCGCGCCGCACCACGTCGCTGACCACTTCCTCGTGCGTGGGGCCGAAGCAGAAGTCGCGCTGGTGACGGTCCTTGATGCGCAGCAGTTCCGGCCCGTATTGTTCCCAGCGCGTCGATTCCTGCCACAGCTCGGCGGGCTGCACCGCCGGCATCAGCAGTTCGATGGCACCGCCGCGGTTCATTTCCTCGCGGATGATGTTTTCGACCCGGCGCAGCACGCGCAGTCCGAGCGGCATCCAGGTGTAGACGCCGCTGGTCAGGCGCTTGATCAGTCCGGCGCGGAGCATCAGCTTGTGGCTGACGACCTCGGCTTCGGAGGGTGCTTCTTTCAGGGTGGAGATGAGAAATTGCGAGACGCGCATGCCTGTTCTGCTTCCGGAAAAACCCTTATTCTACAGAACCCTACAGGTTTCATATCCACATATCCCATGCGTTTTCTTCCCAAGTGGCGTCTGCGCAAACCCGCAGAAGACGCCAAAACCGTTTACGTCAGCGAAAAGTTCGGCGTGCGTTCTCTGCATATCGGCAGCGATACCGTGCAGAGCGCGATGCGGCTGGCCCGTCCGTATGACCTGGAGCTGGCTTATACCCGTTCAATGATGGCGTTCCTGCTGTTCAATGCGGAGCCGCGCAGTGTTCTCATGGTCGGCCTTGGGGGCGGCTCTGTGGCCAAATTTATTCATCATCACATGCCCGCAACCGATATCAGGGTTCTCGAAATTGATCCGCAGGTGGTGGCGATTGCGCGCCAGTGTTTCCACGTGCCGCAGGACGGTGCCAGATTCCGTGTCATCGTCGGTGACGGCGCCGAGCACATGGCGGGTCCGGGGGGCGCCGCGGATCTGATCATGGTCGATGGTTATGACGCCGAGTCGCATGTCGAGGAGCTGGCCACCCGCGAGTTCTATGAGAATTGCCGGCGGCGTCTGTCCGCGAAGGGGGTTCTGGTGGTCAACCTGTGGAGCGGCGACCGACAGTTCAACGAAACCCTCAAACGCATGGAGTCTTCTTTTCCCGACGCTACGCTATGTCTGCCTGCACGCAAACCGGGCAATGTCATCGCCTTCGCCTTTGGCACACCGCCGGGTCTATCCCGGTGGGTCGATCTTGAACACCGCGCTGCGTTGCTGGAAAAGCAATACGGGCTTGAATTCCCCCAATTCGTGACCGGTCTGCGAACCATGAACCGCCATGACGATACCGGGGTCTACACCTGAGGTTTCAGACTTCGCTTCAGGCTTTCAAAGGCACTGGATTTATGAAAAAATCAGGTCATATGTTTAACGCATTCGGGGATGACCATGATCGACAGAGATGGCTATCGCCCCAACGTTGGAATCGTTTTATGCAACGGCAAAAACGAGGTTTTCTGGGGTAAGAGGGTACGCGAACACTCGTGGCAATTCCCGCAGGGCGGCATCAAGGGTGGCGAGCGCCCTGAGGCGGCGATGTACCGCGAATTGTTCGAAGAGGTCGGATTGAAACCCGAGCATGTCCAGGTTCTGGGGCGTACTCGTGACTGGTTGCGCTATGATGTTCCCGAACGCTGGTTGCGGCGCGAGTGGCGCGGCAACTACCGCGGTCAGAAACAGATCTGGTTTCTGTTGCGCCTGGTGGGTCGTGATTGCGATGTCTGCCTGCGTGCTTCCGAAAAGCCCGAATTTGATGCCTGGCGCTGGAATGATTACTGGTCGGTAACCCAGGATGTCATCGAATTCAAGCGCGCGGTCTATGAACAGGCGCTCAATGAATTGTCCCGTTACCTGATTCGCGGCACAGCAGGGCGTAACCGCCGCAGGTCGCGTGGCGGCGAACGTCGTAACGCGGCTCAGCGTGATGTTTGATCGGCGATGTAATCCCGGCTTCTGCGGAGGAAAACATGAAGCGTGAATATCAGCCCTTGAAGTCAGCGTCACTGGGTGCCGATTCGGGATATGCGCAGCCGACCCAGAAGGTCCCGGAACAGGTCCGGATCGAAAGTCCCGCGGCCGAGGTGATGACCGACCTGACCCGGACTACAGCGGTGATCATACTGGCGGGCGATTCCGTCGATGAGGCCCATCACCGCATGATCCAGCGCGGTGTGCGTCTGTTGCTGGTCGTTGACCAGGATCGCAAAGTGCACGGCGTCATCACTGCCAATGACGTGCTGGGCGAGAAACCGGTCAAGGTGGCTGTGCAGCGTGGGGTGCCGCGCAGTGAGGTTCAGGTCCGCGACATCATGACGCCGCGCGATGCGCTGCAGGTGCTGGATTTCGCCGATGTTGGTGCCGCCAGCGTGGGTCATGTGGTTGCC
>Ga0222714_10003174_pt1 | contig 16928 bp, 15 predicted proteins | sample C33_3DmetaG_FD_165048 | JGI IMG/M metagenome (GOLD analysis project Ga0222714, IMG submission 165048) | Estuarine water microbial communities from San Francisco Bay, California, United States - C33_3D | ecosystem: Environmental > Aquatic > Marine > Unclassified | place: USA: California...
ATTATGAAACAAAAATCAGATTTATCTTGTATAAACATGTCATGTGGGTATTACAACATGCACACATCAAATGAGTTTGTTTGTATTTCTGATGTAGAAAGAGCAATTCTTGCAGGGAAAAATATGGTTGAGAAGTTAGGTTTAAAAAAATATGAATTTAAACAGGAACCTAAACCATTGACCACAACAACCACTTTTTTCGATTTTGAGGATGAGAATCCATTTTACGATGAGGTTCACCAACTAACATCAATTGATGTGATTGAAGATAAAGATGGGATTATAATACTTGATTTCTATGACGAAAACAGATTCTTTATTGACGATGAGGATGGGTATAAATTATATGAGATTTTAAAAAACCGTTACTCTTTAGACAAATATTAACTAATTCTATACTCAGTCGGGTCAAACAAACCTGGTTGAGTTGCCATTGCAATCACACTATCAACATCAGAAACACCCATTTTAGAGTTCCAATTTTGTCGTGAGGTTCCAACTCTAAATGTCACTTTTAAAGTTTCTGGATCAACTTTCTCAACTTTTAGAAAATGCTTTTTATCAGGTAATTGTTTATACTCAAATAATTTTAATTCTCCAAGTCTTCTCATTATCTCCATGTAATCTGAGTTAATTTCTTCGTGAGCCCTTTCAATATACTCATCCATAAGATCTTCAAGTTTTTGACAAGTTTCAGATTCAAAAATTTCATTATCCCAAACATTGTATTCAATTTCGTAATACTCAGGTGGGTGATTATTAAAACCCCTCTCTAATGTACTAAATAATAAATCCAATACATTTTCATCAAAATCACCTCTGTCAATATATAACTGAACAAGATTTCCCCAAGTTATAAAGTAGGTTTTAAAACAGCTTGTAAATTTACTCTTACCCCAATTTTCAATACCAAATTGTTTTAGACCATCACAATAAGTATTTTCTATCAATTCTTGAGCCCCACTAGAAACCGCACGATCTTTTCCCATACAAACGATTTCGTCAATTTTATCACCAAGTTCAGGAAAAAATTTGTCTAATATTGTTGGTAGATCACCTCCACCATCATAAGTCATACGACCGTTATTTCTTCGTATAAAATCTTTACTTGTAGATGGTTCTAAAAACTCGGCAAGTTGTTTTAGTTTTAACATTGCAGGTTCACAAAAATAACCTAATTGATATCCTTCACTCCAATCATCGTATGCTCTATCTTGACACTCACTATAAAAGTCCCACTGACCATAATACATTCTATCGTAATTTCCAGCATCCCACTCACCGTCAGTACCTTCTTGATATGTTTCTTGAAAGAAAAACTTTAAAAATTCTTCTAAATCATCAAAATGAAACAATAGACCATGGGGAGTTACTTCAACTATATCACTGAAATCTTCACCTTCAGAATTGTAAAAAACAACATCATTATGATCTAACTTTTTTTTATTTAAAAGTAGAATTTTTCTAAAATCTTCAAGTTCGTTTATATCTTGTTCTATAAGAAGTCTTTTTTTCATATATTTATAAATATATTGAATAATACAAATCTTTGTATTATATTTGTATCACAAGTTATTTGACATATGGGGGCGTTTTTGGATTTGACAGGTATTGGCTGAGGATTAAGGGCATGTAGGGACTAAGTTAATCTCTTTAAAAACTGACTTAGAAAACAACTGGCAATGTGCTAAACAAAATGGAAACTCTTGGTTTACTAAGAGGTTCTGAAGTTACTGTAGCTTAATAAGATACGGAAACGGGGGGTCGATCAGACAGATAACCTAGCAACAGAAGTCGTAGATGAGTTGGTTTTCGCTCTAAAAGGAAACAACGGTCTCGTTCAGAGGGCTACCGTAACAAAAGTGAACTCGACACAGTTTTTGGTGACAATGTCAAAATAGGAACCAAATATTTTGGAAGGTATGAAAAACCTTAACCTAAACATGTAGTCCTTATCTGACAGGATAGGCTGGACGAGGGTTCGAGTCCCTCCGCCTCCACCAACTAAACCTCATCTTCGGATGGGGTTTTTTTATTTAGACCAATATCCATCACCCCAACTTCCATCTGTCCACCAGTCCTCTCTAAGAGTAAAACCATGTTGTGATAAAAATTCACATAGTTGTGATAATGATGGGCACCCCTCATACATCTCAAGAGAGTTTATTTCACAAAAAAGATGGTCAATTTTTTTCAGTGTTTCTACAGACCCTTTGAGAACTTCCATTTCGAACCCTTGTACATCTAAAACTAGAACATTCGAATCTGAAATGTCAAAACTGTCTAAAGTTTTTATCTCTAAAAAATCAGAAGGATAGAAATTAATATTTGGGTATAAATCTATATGATCTTTTGGTTTATTAAAAGAAGCACTTTCACCCTTATTTTCATTTTCAGTCCAAATTTGTTTGATCTCTTCTTGGGATCCTAAGCCATAATTGTAAAAGTAATTGTTAGGTTTATCACCAAGTCTATTGATAAGTTCTGAGAAAACAATTTTTTGAGGTTCAAACCAATGAATGGTGATGTCTTTTTTAAAAGTGGTTTGGTATTCGTCATATTCCCCCCCATTGTGAGCCCCAACATGAATAATTCCTTTGATGTTGGAAAAATCATATTTATGGATGTAGTTGTAAATTCCTATAATCATGATTCAATAATAGGAAAGTTTTTGCATAAAAAAAGGGACTATTGTCCCTAATGTTTTTTACCGGTGGCTCCATTAAAATAAAACGCTGAGATTACACGCTTTTGTGAGAACCTTTAGAGTCATTATTGTTTCTACTCTTATCCACTTCCTTTTGAGAAGTATTTCTCAGTGACGGTCTTTTAGGTTTACCACTCCTTGAGGTTTGAATTACTCTCATCCTAATCTACTCTTCTCGAGAATGCCTCCCCAACTCGTCCTTGCGAGACTAAAGGTTTTTCGGATAATTACACATCGACTTGGGATCTCTGTGTGCAATGAACGGCTCATTACTATGTAGTCACCTTTCATCCAAACCTGACGGACACTTTTCCTTATTACTTATTAATCATTGGAATAATCAATTTCCATAAGTTTTGTGTCGTGGATTGTGAAAGTAGTGGTCCGCCAACCAAGCCAACCCATCTTTTGAACGAGTCGATACTTAACTACTCTCTGAAATGTCCCCATCTCCATATTTCAAGACTACTTCGAAACTAACCCCTTGGTAGAGGTTTGTCAAGGTTAATAACGGCACCACCCGTACACTAACATACCTTTCGGTTTTAAGTATCCTTTAATATTGGAACACGCAATAATGAAATTGGATAATTCCATGTTTTGCAATATCCCTACGAGTTATTCCTATTGGTGTTCCCACCTCAATCGGACGACCCACATCGCCCAATCACCTAACCACTTTCCCTACAGCGTTGCCCTCGGTACTAAAGATTAAGCGGTATCCCGCTTGTGTACTCGAGCTCCCGAAGAAGCCGCAAACCCAACACACTTAAGGGTTCACTTTATCCTACTTTCGTAGTTTATTTTGATGGACTATACACGGCCCAATATCTTTATCATTCCAAGGTGAGAATTCCATCTCAATTACTTGTCAAATAATCTGACAAAACTTTTCCTGAACGGATAATCTAATTTTTCAAAGAACTTATCAGGACTTTTCCTGAATTGTTTTACAAAGTTAAGACATTTATTTTAATCTGTCAAGTACTTTGTCAACTTTTTTTAGTTTTCTACAGAAACTACTTCGACATAAATGTCATTTGTACCGTAGTGTCTTGCCCTCATTTGTGCAAACACAAGATTTGAAGTCCACAATTTAACCCCGTTCGCAACATAAGCGTACATTTCAACTTCTTTTAATTCCTCACTCATAATTAATTGTTTTAACTATTCAAATGATATGATAAATATTTTGGGTTGTCAACAAAGTTATAAAATTTTTTTTATAATTTCTTCTATTCTTTGTTTTTCTTGGTCAAATGACTCGTTTACACTTTTAACTTTTGTTTTAGAAATTTCAGGTGGGTTGATTGTTTTTTTACTTAATACTTTTGAGACTAAATCACCTGTACCCCAAGTTTTCAAATCTGAACATTTAGCTATTTGTGTTGCACCCTTGTCGGATTTCAAACCATCAACAATACACTTGTAATTACCGTTAGTAAGTGTTTTGACGGTAGCATCTATTCCATCCTGTTTACTTTTATAATTTCTAACACCACCTATACATCCACCATTTTTTCTTTTCAAACAGTTCCAAAAAGTTGCACCTTCTTTTTTCTGTGTGGTATTAAAAGGGTTAAATGTAGATTTTGCACCCTCCGCTTGTCTCCAAGCATATAAGTAAAGATAATTTTGTTTACTTAATGGTGCGTCTATACCATCAAGTACTTTTGTGTAAAAATCTTTATCGTCATTAGATGGTTCCGTAATTTTATAATCTTTGATGTCAACAACAGGTACATTAGAAGAACTTGAGACATCTTTTTCCTCATCACTTTTTTGATCGCTATCGTCTTCTTCATTTTCATCAGATTCCTCATCTTTTGACGGAGGTTTAATCCCTCTTAAAAGGTCCGTAAAAGATTTAAGTTGTGCTAATGCCGATGGTAAACCATCAGTTGTTGTAGTTCCCTTTTCGTCATCTTTTTCAACATCAGTCACAGGATGATCGTCCTCATCAGGTTTGTCATCTTTGATACTACTAGAAGTTTTTTTAACACCAACATGAATGTGGTCGTAGTGGTCTTTTACTTTCCACCCAAATTGATACCTGTAACCATCTTTATTAACATTTAACCACTTACCACCTTTATAATCAGCGTGAGAACCGTTATCCCAACTTTTCATTATACAAGCTAAAAGTTCATCACCAGCTTTACCTTTAACGGGTATGTCAACAGCATAAGCTTTCATGTTTTTTTCATAATGGTCCGAAACATTACCCGAAGCTGTTTTAACCCTTGATCTTTTTTGGGAAGAAATGACATTGTCTTTTTTAAGACATTTTTTTGCGAAACTGGCAATTTCGAGTGCCCTTTCCATTGACCCTCCCCAATTACCACCATCACCACCAATATTAACTTTACCTGAATCTACCGCACCTGTTGGAAATCCAAATGTATTTGACTCGTTGAGTTTTTGTTTTTTAAACTTATATAACTCTCTTTTTATGATTAAATCCTGTGACATATTCTAATAAATATCACGAAATCTTAAACCATTCAGGTACTTGTCTATTTTTCCATTTTGCAAAGTTTTTTTTTTCTCCATTATAATAGTTTCTATATGACTCAATAACATCAGAAACTTTATATTCATCAGGCATCGCTTTAGGAGGTGTGGTAAAATTCTTATCCATGATGTTTGGTTTATTATCAAGACACCACTCGATAACCTCTTGAGATTTATGTCTTTTTCCATAACGATAGGTGTATTCTTTACAAAGTTCTAAACCGAGATCACAGAGATACAAATAATTAGATAAACTCTCTCTACACCAAATGGCGCAAGGATGATTTTTGTGAGATAACTTGTATGGAACTTGGGGGGTAACTTGAGGGGTAACTTGAGGGGTAGTGTGATGAACACCACATAAAAGTTGTGCGGTTTCTAATACCATCTTTACCACATGTTTATCGCAGTGATACTGTGCACATTTTTGGGTATCATAATCTAAAAAGAATATGTTCATACCACAAATATAAAAAAAATAATTATTGGTTCAAATAGGTCATCAAAACTCCTCCTATGGAAGATGCGTGAACTTGTAGATGATTGATGGATTCCATATCTAATTTTGTTTTCTTTTTAGTAAAATCAACCGCTAAAATTCCTATGAATTTGTCTTCAATTGATTTAATCGCAAAAAGATATGCTGATTTACATCCTGATTCTTCGGCAATATATTTCAGACCATAAGTTGCAATTGTTTCATCTTTGAAGTCTGCTATTTCGATCACATCGTTGTGGAATAATTGATTGATTGATCTTGAAAAAAGATTTACAGGTATATTTTTAAAGTTTGATTGTACTGATCCTGCATATTGACTTACGGTTTCATACATAATTGAGAACTTTGCCATTGATCTTCCTGTTGGATAAAAGTTTCCTCCATTGTGGAATTGTGATATCCAAACTCTATCGGCATTAAATTCATCTCTTATATAGTCTATTCTTTGTGTTATTAGTTCACTAACTCTTAGTGTATCCATAACCATATCTGGTTTTTTCTTTCTTTTATCAAGTAAATATTTTATATACATAACTGAGATAGGACCCAACACACCTGTGATAAAAGCCACGATAATCATTGCTAAATTTTCCATACTAATTAATAAATATTCATATGAATAAAAAAACCCACCGAAGTGGGTTGTAAAATAATAAATTTTGGTTTATGCTTTGTTTTTAGCAATGATAGACCAAATGGCTCCAGCTAAAGCTGTTGCACCACCGACAATTTCTGTCAAAATTGAGTCGTCAATGTAACCTTTGGTTACTAAAATACCACCCACGAATGTTATGGTATGTCTAACGATACCCAATAATTGTTCTTTTGTTAACTTCATAGTAAAAACTATTTAAGGTTTATTTTATTATAAATATCATCAACATCGATGATGAGGTGATTTTTAAACTTCCGACGGTAATTTATCAAGGGAATCAAGAGGTAAACCTTCTTTTACATAAGAATCAGAGTTGGTATCGAAGAAAAAATATTTGTAATATTGATAGAATTCTTGTAGTTTTGTAAAAACATCCCCAAGAAGGCTTTTTTCTGGATTTTTTCTAGAGTTTTCAATATTTGGATCAACATATGTACTGACCCATCCATTTGATGGGTCCATTTTTCTAAATGAAGGATTTCCATCCAAATCAACTTGTATCTGATTGAAGATGTTTGTTCTGGCAACTTTATTTCCTGGACTATTATAGATTTTTCTCATTTCACCAACGGTTTTACTTTTATCATTTGCATCACGATAAATTTGGTAAGCTTGTTGTATCAAATCATTCAAAGCCTTTGTCCTTTCTAATAAAACACTCTTAATATCTATTTTTTGTTTTTTTGATAGTTTTTTAATAACTTCAGGATCATTAAATCCTTTTTTAACCGCATCTAATCTATCTTTAAACATTTTAACTAAAATTTGTTCATATCCTGTAGGTGCGGTAGCGGCTGTGTCTTTATCAATTACTTCATTTCCACAACCACTCAATGTCAAAACCAAACCTTTTTCAATTTTTGGCTGACCGTCATAAACTGTTTTACCATCTTTTTTTATCAAGACATATGGTATATCCAAGTGCATACTTTTTGTAGTCCCAATTAACCAAAGATTAATTTTACCATTACCTTGACTAGTTATTGTTTTAGATTGTTCATCGGTCACTTGGAATGTGTCTGATCTTGATTTTCCTATATCACCATCAGAATTTGGTGTGTACGGACCATTTTTGGTGTATCCATAAGCCGGATTTAAAACTTGAGCAATTAATTCAGTATCTGTAGAAAATGCGTTTGTTTTGACACCTTCTTGACCTTCCATATCAACTAGAAAAGAACCTCCTTCTGTAGGTAAAGGAAAGTTCAAATTTTTAGGAAGTAAATATCCGCCAGCATTATTTAAGTTTGCGGTATTACCCTTTGCTAAATTTGTCAAAAGTGTATTGTTTGCGTAAACCAAATATTCTGCATTTTGACAATCATGACTTTTTACATATACGACGATTTCTAAACCACTTACACAATCTTCAGTAACATTATCATCATTACTTGATGTTCCACTTCTCGTTGTTCCTGTTGTTGGGTCCTCCTCAACTTTTTTTACTTCAATAACCACTCTAAACTTTTGTTCATCGTCATATTTTTTTTTGTAATCCAAAGCGACAGGGTCTCCGGCAGCAACTTTTTTATAGTAAGTTGGTGAACATGTCCTTGGGTCTTTAGTTCCTTTAGGACAAAATGGTGTACCAACCCAAGGTGTCTGGCCGGGTAGAGGTTTTTCATTTATTTTAAAATCGGTTTTAGTTATTCCCTCGGATTTCCATGATTCAAAAATAGGGTTAAGATATTCTTTCAAGGAGGTCATTCTTTTTTCTGTAAGATATCCTGGATTGACAGGGGATCCTCCTAACTCGTTGTCATTATTTGGGATTTGAGATTCTCCACTGTAAAGGTTAACCTCAACAACATAACCTGTTGGGTTTTTTTTCAAAAATTCTTTTATTTTTTCTAATTCAGATTTCAATGTTACATCAAAATCAAAATTATATACACCCGATTTAGTTGTGATGGATTCTTTTCTATTTTTATAATAACCTGGTGCGAAATTTATAGTTTTGTCAACTGTAAATCCACTACTTGAGGTTTGTTGTGGAGTTGGTTCGTCAGCCTCTCCGATCAATCTATATAAAGACAAAATATGTTTTCTTTCTTGTTCAGAAATGAAAATTCTTCTATTATACCCCATTTGTAAATTTATTTATATATAAATAGAGATCAAACAAAATAAATTAATTATTTTTTTTAAATCTGATCCAACTATAAAAAACATAGATAAATAAACAGGTTGGTATTGCAATTGCAACTATGTGAGATAGATTCATAATTTTATTTATAATAACGAAAAAAAAATAACTTTGGTGGTGAGAGTTAACAAGAAAGGGATGTTATCTTTCAAACACTTTGATTAAACTATTATTTTACACTTCGTCTGATTTGAACAGTTTTTTTAATTTTTTATCCCAAGAATCAATTGATCCCCAAAGAAGTAACATTGAAAGAATGCCATAAATTAAGGTCACAAATGAAACCTCATGAGTTACAAAATAATTCATTAAAATGCAACCTACAATTACAATTACAGTTGCAAGAAAAGTGATAAACAAATTTTTAATTTTCAACATATTTTTATTTTTTAGTGGTCCCACTTGGGTTCGAACCAAGGACCTACGGTTTATGAGACCGCCGCTCTTACCTGCTGAGCTATAAGACCGATAGGAAATTAAGCTTTCGCCATATGTTTTTCCATCATTTCCGTCGCTTTAGCAACTGCAAGATCTTTAGTTTTGAAACCTTTTTCTTTTAAACTTTTTGAATGATAAATTACATACTCAGTGTTTTTTACTTGATGTGATTCTCTTCCTGATTTCATTTGATCTTTTGCATAGATGTCATAAAATCCTACTTTACAAATGTAACGCCCTCTTGTGTTTCCTTTACTCATTGTTTTATATTATTTAGTTAAACGATTTAATAAAATATACGAATTATTTTTGGTTGTGACAATTAGATATTGAAGAAATTTTCAATTTTGTTCATAACCTCTGTTGGTGTAATCAGTTTAGTACACAGGTGTCTTTTAAGATCGTCATTTCGATAGATCGGGCACCATAACCAATCTCCTGAATCAAACTTGTGTGTATGAATACAACCGTGACAGATTTTTTCATCATAAATTCTGAGAGTTTTTTCATCAACATACTCATTATCTTTAGAAGTAACATTTGAAATAATCACGGTTGGTTTACCAAGACCCTGTGCAACCCAAGACAAACCACTACTTAATCCAATATAAAATTCACAATGTTCTATATGATTCAAAACATCAGAAAATTTCATTCCGATCTTTTTGACCGCACTTTGTGGAAGACCATTCATATGTCCTTGTATTCCAAACAATTCATCCCTCTCAACCACAACTGGTGTCAACCCTTTTTTTCTCAACATTTTAGAAAGAATATCCCAACCTTCAGGATAGTTCCAATACTTACATTGGGCGGTTGAATGGACTCCAATACAAACATATTTGTTTTTTATTGGTCTTTGTCCATTTACACCATCAACTTTCAAAGTCACTCCTTCTGATGTAATTCCGAAATCTTTGGCATAACCTTCTAAAAGAGGAACATCAAATTTATAGGTGGTATTGATCCTGTCATTATAAAAATCATTGATTGGTTGATTTCTATCTATAAATTTTAGATTGGGATAGGATTTTACAAAAAGGTGTGGGAAGTTACAAATTACAGAAACTTCAAAATTATTGACTTGTTGATATTTTGAAATAATCGCAACGGCCCCAACACTATCGCCCAAAGCATGACTTTCAACTTCTACTAAAACTTTCATCAAATGAAATATAAACAAACTACTTTAAGATATCAACTAACCTCCGCATGAAATTCCCGTAGATGTTTGACAATCAATACAATCAAGATAAATACCACCAGTGACTGAACCTGTGATATTTGCGGTTGCAAATGTTTGACCAAGAACTCTCCAACAAGGTACAGGATAATTTGGATCATCCGCTAAGAAATAAACAAGTGAACCTACAGGCATTTCTCTACCTTGGTTATCTAATATTCTTTGTTCTCCAGTACAACAGTATTCTAAAATATAGGTGGTTGAACATATCTTACCAAGATTTTTGAACCCAAATTCATTGGAAAAATAAATTTCTACACCATCAGAGTAAAACCCTGTTGGTGCAAGAGTTCCCCCACAAGATTCATTTTCATAAAGAAGGTTTGAACTTGGGTCGAGCATATATTGTGATTGTGGTAAGTAACAAATACCAACACCGTCATTCAAGGAGAAAGACAAACTTAAAACATCACAAGTTTGACATGGTCCATAGTCAGATATTGATAAACCGTCCCAATAGTATATAAATTTTCCATCGGCATAGTATCCTGCGGCAGGACTTAATCCTCCACAATCCTCAAAATTATAAATTTTCCCAACATTCCATGCAATAAAATAATCGTTGTATACTTGTGAACAAACATCAGCAGCATTTGTAGAATAAGTCAAAGAAATTAGTTCACATATTGGTGGGCATCCATGTGTTGTAATACAGAATTGACAACTTCTACCTCCCGATGTAAACTGAACGGCAGGTGGAACTGTAACAGGATCATTTGTTAATGACTCCACATACCAACAATAGGAATTTTCTAATGTACCATTATAAAGTATTGTTCCTTGAGCGTATTGACCAAAAATTATTTGAGAAAATCCATCACAACAAGATGTAATAACTGAATTAACACCTTCTTTGGGTCTGAAAACAGGTGCGGTATCAATCGAAGTTTCTATTTGAGATGGCAAATCGCCAGTTATTTCAGACATTTGAGTTAAAGTTTTATCTGTACCATCAACAGTTTTGAAAAAATAAGATATGTTAACTCCGTCATCATATTTCACAGAGGGGTAAACATTTGTAAATCTTGGTTGTGCAGTGTCATAAAATAAAAATCCATCCAAAAGATTATAATTATTTATTAAAGAATTTAATTGGTCAAACCTATCTTTAAAATTGGTTATAACAGGAATCGAAAGTCCGTTTGCATCTTCACAGTTATTACAATACTTTAATTTTCTAAGATTATCAATTGTGGTGAACCCATTCAGAAACCCTAACCCTTCCATAGATGAAACACCCCAAAATGTAGGTCCTGCTTCTTCAGGTAAACACTGTTGACCCATAGTCGGGTTATAAACAACCATACCACCTATTACATAATCATACATGTGATAATAGGTATCTAAAACATCACCTGTAATTGAAGTTCGTTGTATTATTTGTCCAAATCCAATTGCATTAACAGAACTTGTCATGTACCTGAACGCATTTACCTTTGGGTTATAGTAATCGTTGAGTTCTCTTTTGGTGAATTTATAGGAAATAAGTGACATGAAAAATCTTTTCTAATAAATATTAGATCAGATTTTATTTAAGTATAGAATTACAACTTTTGAACTTGTTTCATAACTTCAGTAACATCTTCTTCAGTTAAGTAACCCATAACATCATTTGTAACAGGAGTATCATAAGTAAGATTGTCATCAGAATCCAATACCGCAATCTCATATAGACCGTCACGACCTCCGTATGAATAAGAGTGTGAAACAACAGATACACCGAACCCATTATCAAAATGCATACGGGATCTTTTACCGACCATAAACGGTGCGTCATTAATTTGCTCGAATTCTAAATCTTGAAATGTTTTCATAATGGTAAATTTTTGCGGTCCATGCGAGAATCGAACTCGCGGCTCATCCGTGACAGGGATGAATGTTAGCCACTACACCAATGGACCAAGTTGACTATGAGAGCACATTGTTCTTCAACTCTCTTTGATATTCCCTGCGGTTAGTCAAGCCGGATACAATTTTGTCATATCAACAATCCCCTACGGTCATCACACCGTTTCTCATCATGTGGGGCACACTATTGGGTGATGAACCCTAATCGTGAAGTCAGGGTAGGATTCGAACCTACAATGAGCAACCATCCTTAACGGATGGATTCAACACCATGTCTCTTTACACTCCTGACCTTCCTGTACTACCTTGACAGGGTTGTACTCTGTACGGGAATCGAACCCGTGACTTCGCCGTGAAAGGGCGACGACTTAACCGCTTGTCGAACAGAGCAAATTGTGGACACTGTGGGAATCGAACCCAAACGATGTGGTTGCAAACCACTCGACCTGCCGTCGGCATCAGGCCCAACTTGGAGCGGGAGAAGGGATTCGAACCCTCAACAGCCAGCTTGGAAGGCTGGAACTCTACCAATTGAGCTACTCCCGCAAAAGTGTGACAACTTTGGGGTATTGTCACGGTGTTCACATGAATTGGGTGATCAACCCTTCTAACATCATGAGTATAGGTTACGATCGGTGAACCATTACTATAAAATCCGTTAGTTTTTGTCAACCAAAACTACTAAACGGCTTATCTCTTTGGGACCCTTTTTTAAAGTGTTTGTCCCTACCATCATAAGCAGATCTCTACTGCATACACTCCCGTACTGATGACGGGGGTCGAACCCATAACCTTGACGATATAAGCGTCCTGCTCTCACCAATTGAGCTACATCAGTATTAAAAAAGGATGAACACGGGCCTAGCGAGCCGTCTTTCAGGAAAGGCCCTTCCACCTATCCATCCTTTTAGTTGCGGAAGCAGGACTCGAACCTGCGATCTCGGCTTATGAGACCGAGCGGATAACCATCTTCCACATTCCGCGATGTTAGTGGTATGGGAATGGAATCGAACCATCGGCACAAGGGGTTTCAACCCTTTGCTCTACCTACTGAGCTACCACACCATTTATCTGTAGTTTAGTAGTTGACTCACACTCTCGTTTCACCATCTTGAGTCAACAGGTTGATGTACTTTACGAGTTTCCCGTTTTTTACAACCACAATATTTTTAAATCAAAGAACTTTTTCCTTTTGTGTGGGGGTGAGTCCACCATCACATTTTCTCACCCCCGTTGTTTGTTTTACAAATGTAAGAACTTTATTTTGATCTGCCAAACACTTTGTAAAAAATTAACGACATTTTGATTGATAATTTTTATGTTTGAACTGAACCCAATATTCTTTATATCCTCCATCTGTTGTAAAATAACCTTGCTCTTTAGGTCCGACAGAAATTTTATCAAGATTACTCAACAGTGATTGATCACGAGAATCTAAAATAAAACTATTTTGATTCACCCAAGTTCCACAATGTGCTAAACCCGTAAAAGATTCACATTTTGTAGTTTTTAAAAAAGGCATAAAAATAACAAACTCAACTTTTCCTTTCTTATCTAGACCATTTGTTGTAATTTTTGTATTATCAAAGTCAACTTTGAGATAGTTACCTGAAAGAAAGGATTTTTTCATAAATCTACCGACAACCTTACAAGTTTTGTTTGAAAATTTGTGAGCGACATCCCCTTCACGAGTAAATTCAGGACCAACATATTTTCCATAAAACCCACTTTTACTAATTTTTACGATCTCAACATCATCGGAATTTTTAAGTACAGTCTCAATTTTTTTAATTTTTTCATACCTTACTTTTTTACTTTCTTTTTTATTACAAGAAATTAAAAAGATTGAAATAAATGTGATCGTTGAAATAATTATTGTCTTCATTTTTTTCGATTTAGTCGTTTTTATTGTTTCTACAAATGAAAGAACTTTATTTTGATCTGCCAAACACTTTGTAAAATATTTTTTATTTTTTTTTCTGTAGTCCGGGTGGGACTCGAACCCACAATCCTCAATGGGAAACAGGGCTTAAACCTGTCGTGTATCGCCAATTCCACCACCGAACCATTATTACCATTATGTCAAAGAACCAAAAAACAAAAAACAAAAAACCCCTCTTTTTTCGAAGAGGGGTTCTAAATATTATATGTATAAAATATTACACCCTCTCCTTGAAAGTTGTCTCAGCTAAATCGCCCCCTATCAATAATATGTGTAAATTTTTCATTTGCGGTTTTTTAATTTGTTTTATAAATATACGATACTTTTTAAAAGTGTCAAGTTTTATTAAAAATCTAAATTTTTTACTTTAATTCCTTGAGTATTTCTTTTTAATCCTGATGGTGTTGCGTCGTCAGTTCTAAAACTACAAACAACATCTCCGATTGCAGTTCTTTTGAAATGGTGGAATGTTCCTTTGTTTCCGTGATATTCACCTTTTACTTCCAATTCACCATAAACATCTTTTAGTTCATCTTTTGACATCTTCAATATCTCAGATTTACTTGGATTCTTTTTAGATTCACTAATAACTTGTTTAACAACACGAGTAATATTTGATTCATATAATGACTCCTCTTCATCCTCATCTTCATCAGAACAATTTTCATAAATATCTCGTTCTAAGTCATAAACATAATCCGACAATTTGTCAAATTCCTCTTCCGATAATTCTCTTTGAGCTTCATCTACCATACGACTTAAATCGTTGAGTAGTCTACTTCTACCTTCTGAACATCCCACCATATCAATATAGGAACCTATTTCATCCATAGCATCATCTGCGGTGTAATCATATTCATCCATTTCTCTAATGGTTCTTTTAACAATACGAGTTAAATCACTTTCTGTTAATCTTTTATTTTCAGATAACCCAAAATAACCCTTAACTTTGTTTGCCGCTCTTTGTAACAAATTTGGATAGGTTGGTGCAATTGGTTCTGATGGGAAATTACCATTATAGGCAAAATCTTTGATTTTATCCTTAAAATAATCGTAATTATTTGAAATAAAATATTCACCAAAATATTTATTATCCAATGAGTTGAGATACTTATTTAGGTGTCCTAAATAAATTTGTCTTTTGAGATTTTTATATCTTTCTATTTTATCTGACCCTAAATTTGGATTACTTAATCTTTCATCCAAATCTTCAAGTCTGTCATTTTCTTCAGGAGTTAAATTTATATTTTTTAAAAAATCGTAAATAATTTTTTCTCTATAAAAAGTCTTTAGTTTTTCAATTTTATTTTCATGATCCTTTCTCTGAACAGTATCGGTTTCTGATTCAGGATAGTAAGAATCAATTCCTGTATCATCATCTCGGAATCGTAAAAATTTATTATCGTATTTTTTTTCGAAAGAACTTTCTAAATCATCAATTGATTTTTCATAAGCACCATATTCTTTGATTATTTGTTTAACGACACGAGTTAAATCTCTTTCTGTTAGTCTAATTACTTTTTTCATAATAACTTTTTATTATAAATATACTAATAAAAGTATTTGTACCCCCAGCAGGACTCGAACCTGCAAGATTGTGATCCTAAGTCACACGCGTATACCAATTCCGCCATGGGGGCATTTTGTTGAGGTCAGGGAGGGATTCGAACCCACATACTACGGTTTTGCAGACCGAGACTTTACCCATCAGACACCCGACCAATTAGCGACAGTGAAAATCTGCCGCTCTTGTTGCAATTTGGTTATGAGGTTTTATATTTGCCTTATAACCTAATGAATTAACCCATCCTACCGCTGGCCCAACTAACTTAGAACTAAAGTGTTTTTCTTGATAGTTGTAATCTAAATCAATTTCAACCTTCACGGTCACCTTACTTGTTAGCCAGTTTGCAACTTCTATTGAATAATCAGCTTCATTCCATAACCTTGTCCACTTATCTTTTATCTTTTTCATTTTGTGTTTGTGATAAATGTAGTGAACCCCACGGTTTCCGTATCTATAGGCGATTGCCGTTACATACACCGTACTTCTTCTGTGGTTTTGAGAGTCAGTTCCAATATGTATTTCAGCGTATGGACATTCCTTTAGAACATCTATAGTGTGTTTTACAATATCAGGAATTGCATCTCCGTCAACCTTTCTAAATACTCGGTTCATATTACCTCCTTTTTAATTGTTTGTGGAACCGATGAGATTCGAACTCATATAGTCGGATTTTCAGTCCGATGCCTTGACCAACTTGGCTACAGTTCCATTTAGCGCGTCCCCAAGGGCTCGAACCCTGACCGATGGGTTTGGAATCCATCATGCTACCATTACACCAGAGACGCTTATTTTTTTGTACCCCCTCAGAGATTCGAACTCCGACCTGACACCTTAGAAGAGTGTTGTACTTCCATTATACGAAAGGGGCATTTTGTTGTATCCTCGGAGAGATTCGAACTCCCATCTTGTGGTCCGTAGCCACAGGTTCTCATCCATTGAACTACGAGGATATGGATAGTTCTGGTCAACCACTCGCATCCCACCGATCTATTGCTTCAAATTTTCTGTAGTACAAACGATTATATCTCCTACTACTCATTATCAACTCACTCGCCTAAGCCTTGTCCGTTGTGAACTATTTGTGTGTATGATGGGGGTCGAACCCACGGCCTCTTGAACCACAATCAAGCACTCTACCAACTGAGCTACATACACCATAAACCCCACTCCGTAAGTGGGGAGGTCGACTTTAGGTACCGACATCGGAAGAACAAGTCTCTCACCATTACATATACACTTTGTGCATCGTAGTACCGATAAAGGGTATCGAACCCAATGACATCCAGGATATGAGCCCGGATCGGAAACCTTTCCTATCGGCAGGTTGCGGAAGACATTGGAATCGAACCAAATACCCGCAGGTACATCT
>Ga0222714_10003176_pt1 | contig 16927 bp, 14 predicted proteins | sample C33_3DmetaG_FD_165048 | JGI IMG/M metagenome (GOLD analysis project Ga0222714, IMG submission 165048) | Estuarine water microbial communities from San Francisco Bay, California, United States - C33_3D | ecosystem: Environmental > Aquatic > Marine > Unclassified | place: USA: California...
GTCGTCGAAGGGGTCAAGGACGGAAATAGGCTCCGGTTCACGTACAACCTTCTCGACCACTACAACCCCGACACCGAGACCATGTCCATGGCGCGCACGACCGGGTATACGTGCACGGCGATGGCCAACCTCGTGGCCCGGGGCCTGTGGTCGAAGCCCGGCCTGGCCCCACCGGAGATCGTCGGACGCGATCGGGCGTGCTTCGAGGCGGTTCAGCGACACCTGCAGGACCGCGGCGTGCACATCTTCGAACGTGTCGACGAGCTCTAGAACCGAGGCGCCGCTTGTCCAGAAAACTCCCCGTGCTGTACGACTGCCTGAAGTGTCCGTCGTACTGCTGCACCTACCCGCGCATTCCGATCACGCGGCGTGACGTGCAGAGACTCGCGCGTCACTTCGACATTCCGGAAGAGGAGGCGCGACGCCGCTTCACGAAGCCGGGCATGAGCCGCAGGGAGCGCGTCATGCGGCACCAGCGCGACGAAATCTTCGGCAGCGCATGCACGCTCCTCGACCCGAAGACGCGGCTCTGTACCGTGCATCGGGCGAGGCCGTCGGTATGCCGCGGCCACCCGGACGGCCCCCGGTGTGGCTACTACGAGTTCCTCACGTTCGAGCGTCGCGATCAGGAAGACCCGGAGTTCGTGGCGAGGGCGTACAATCTGCCCAACGAGTTTCCGGAGCTGGCCGAGCCCTGGGAACGGGAGACGTCGAAGGTCGACTCGGCCTGACGGGAAACGTCGCGGGCCCGATCCCGGCGACGCCGAAGCGGCGGGATCGAGCCGTGCGCTACGTCACCGGTGGGTGTTGCCTGACGACGGTCACCGCGGCCCCTACAGCGCTTCCAGGTAGGCGTCTCCGCGTGCCGTGACCACGTCGGCCGCGTCTGCGAGAAGCGCCAGCCCCTCCAGGGCCCGACGTCGATCCTCGGGTCGCAGCGCATCGAGGAGATCGGCGATTCGTACGGGCTCGAGCGCCTCCGCGCGCTCGAGCACTCGCGCCCCCTGGCCCGTAAGGAGCACGTTCATCACCCGGCGATCCGCGGGGTCGCGGGCCCGGCTCACAAAACCGTCCGCTTCGAGGCGCCCCAGGTTCAGGGACATCGTGGACGCGGTCACCCCGAGGTATTCCGCGAGCTCGGTCACCATCACCGGGTCTACGAGGTCGAGTTGCCGGAGCGTCCGAAGCTGTTTGTCCGTGAGCCGCACACCACTCCCGGCGTCGGCCAGGCCCGGCACGCGGCACGCGTGCTGCAACCGGCTGAGGGCCGACGAGAGGAGTGCGACATCGGACATGGCTGAATAGATAAATCATTTTGATTTGTCAAAGCAATATTTTTATTCCGCACCAAGCAGGCGCGGGACGCATCCCACGGGTTCGGCGCGAAGCCGTGGGGCCGACGAAACGATCGCGATCCCCGTCGCCGACGCGGAGCCACCTCCCCGTTTTCCGACGGCGGATCCTCGCGTCCCTGCTCGTGCGCCCCACTCCGGGGCCCGTCTTCGGACATCCTCCCGGACCACCCGGGCCTCGACGAGGCTTGGGGTTGGGGCCGGAGGGGCCGTACCTTTCTCGCGCACGAACCGCGCGCGACGTCTCCCTTAACCCCACAAGCCGATGCTCGAGTGGACCAGCAGCCCCGAAGCGTGGGTCGCCCTGCTCACGCTCACCATCCTCGAGATCGTCCTCGGGATCGACAACATCATCTTCGTGGCCATCCTGGCCGACCGCGTGCGGGAGGACCTCCGAGCGCGGGCGCGTCGCCTCGGACTGACCATCGCGATCTCGACGCGGATCCTCCTGCTCTTCTCGATCGTGTGGATCATGCGGCTCACCGCGCCGCTGTTCACCGTTCTGGGTCACGAGATCTCGGGCCGGGACCTGATCCTGATCACGGGCGGAGTCTTCCTCCTGTTCAAGTCGACCCGGGAGATCCACCACAAGCTGGAGGGTGCCGAGGCGGGTCGCGCCGTTTCGCAGCACGCGTCCTTCATGGCCGTGATCATCCAGATCGCCGTGCTCGACATCGTGTTTTCCCTCGACTCCGTCATCACGGCGGTCGGCGTCGCGAACCACCTTCCCGTGATGGTGATCGCGGTTCTGGTCGCGGGAGCCTTCATGATCCTCGCCGCGGAGCGCGTGAGCGCGTTCGTGAGCGCGCACCCGACCGTGAAGGTCCTGGCGCTCTCCTTCCTCCTCCTCATCGGCATGTCGCTCGTGGCCGACGGAATGGGGCAGCACATCCCGAAGGGCTACATCTATTTCGCCATGGGATTCTCGATGTTCGTGGAGATGATCAACCTCCGCGCGCATCCTCGGGGAGCGCCCGTCCACCTGCACGGGCCCACCCTGCCGGATGCCACCTCGAGCGGGCAGGGGTAAGCGAGCCCGCTCCACGCACCCCCTGACAGAACCGGGCACCGGCGACGTATCTTCAAGCTGGGCGCTTCGCCCATCCTCGTCCCCCTGGAGCCAGCCTCGAGTGGCCACCTCCGTCTCCCTAAGGCTTGCGCACCTCGCCTTCGTCACGTTTTTCGGGCTGATGCTCCCGGCTCTCGCGTCCGGGCAGGCGCGGAACCTTCCCGGGGTCGTTCTCGACTTCCCGAGCGAACGAGGTATCGAAGGCGTGACCGTCATGGTGGTCGGCACCGACGTCACCGCCGTGACGGACGCGGAGGGTCGATTCACGCTTCGGGGCCTGGAAGCCGGCACGTGGACGCTCCGGGTGGGCCACCTCGCGTACGGGCAGCAGGAGTACGAATTCACGCTCGACCCGTCGCTCGATCTCTCGCTCCAATTACGGCTGGCGCCCGAGGCGATCGAACTGGCTCCGGTCGAGGTCCGCTCGCTCTCCATGGAGGACTGGCGGGTGCGCGCCCGGGGCTCGAGCCGCAACGAGGTGACGCGGGCCCAGATCGAGAGCGCCCTCGGCTCGAGCCGGCACATCGGCGACCTCATCGTCGCGACAGTGCCGGGGGTTCGCATGCGGCAGAACAACAACCTCGCGGGCTCGGACATCTGCCTGGAGTTCCGCGGTGCGGGGGACATCTCGCTCATGGAGCGCGGGCCCTGCAACCACCCACTCCTCGTCCTGGACGGCGTCCCTGTATCGAATCCGAACTTTGCGTACGGGACGATGGCCCTGAACACGATCCAGCGAATCGAGTTCCTGGCACCAGGGGAGGCAGGCGCCCGCTACGGAACGGGATCGCTCTACGGTGTGTTGCTCATCGAGACGCAAGATCCGCGGCCCGGGGCAGATCGGCTCGGAGTCGGGCGGCCGGACGGCCGGACCCTCGGACGCCGGACGTTCGACTGGTCACAGGATCCGCGGGGACACCCGGCCGTGCGCACCGCTGCGGCAGCTTTCGTGGGCTCGACGCTCGGCCTGGCCGCGGGCGTAGGGCTCGGACGCGAGTGCATCACGATCGACCCCATGCAGGAGATCGTGACGGCCTGCAGTGCGCTGGGTACCACAGTCGCGGCGTTGACGGCACTCGCCCTGCCTGCGATGGGCGCGGCCCTCGGCGCGCGCTTCGGGGGGCGGACCGAGCGCTCCATAGGACGGCCCGGGCCGGCTCTGGCCGGAGCCGCCATGGCCCTGATTCCGGGATACGTCTACTCGCTCTCCACCGTCGGGCGCGGATCAGGCGCGGCCAACGCGGCCGGATTCGTGCTCCTCGTCGTGGGCACGCCAGTGGTCGTCACCGTGGCGGACCGACTGTTCCGGAAGCCCCGCTGAGCGACGCATGGCGTCTGAACACCCACCGCGTGGCGGCCAGGACTCAGCGCGACGGCCCGTACCAGGCCCGGTAGTAGATGAGTTGCGCTCCATCCGACATCGTCGCCGCTTGTTCGAACCGCTCGCCAGTGTCCAGCTCGACCTGAAGGGTCACGGAGGCCGTGGACTTGGGCCTGTAAAGGAGTTCGACGTAGACGCTCCCCGTCTCGCGCACGTCGAGCGTCGCATCGAAGGGGAGGTCGATCACCGCCGTGTCCGACTCGAGGAGCAGGACGCTCTGCGCTCCGGTCTCGAGGTTGATCTGCTCGATGAAATCGATGGACGTGATGAGTCTGAGTTCCTCCGGCGCGCTGCCCTCCACGCGAACACGCGCCGACGAGGGCATATCGTCCAGCCCGGTGCCCAGACTGCATGCGGTCATCGGAAGTCCCGCCATCAGCAACCACGCTCTCAGATACCGGGCTAGCCTCATGTCACGCACTCTCCTGTCGCTCGGCCCGATCGGGGCCGTGCTGGTTGCTGTTGCGTACTGGGGGGCCGGCTGCGGGATCCAGGAGACCCCGGGCATCCTGGTCGTTTCGGCCGCCTTTGGCGACCCCCTGCCAGGCCTCACGGCCGAAGAACTCGCCCGCTTTGAGGCCGGTCACGTCGTATTCTCCCGGATATTCGAGGTTGCCGACGGCCTGGGCCCCCGCTTCAACGAGAACGCCTGCAACGCCTGCCACACCGACCCCGCCGACGGCGGCAACGGCGAGACGAGCGTTACAAAGGCGACCCGCATCGACCCGGACGACGGCCGCTGTGACCTGCTGTCCCTCGCCGGAGGGGAGAACCTCCGGATCCGATCCACGACCGTTCCCAGAAACGAGAACGCCCGCGTGCCGGTGCCCATTGAGGCCACGCACGTCGCCCAGTTCACCGTACCCTTTCTCTTCGGCCTGGGCATCGTCGAGGCCATTCCCGTGGAGCGACTGCGCAACCTCGAGGACCCGGACGATCGGGACGGCGACGGGATCTCCGGCCGGCTGGGAGCCGACGGGACGGGTAAGCCCGCCCGCTTCGGTCGAAAGTCCGACGTCGCGACGCTCGCCGACTTTGTCGACGGAGCGTTCCGGCTCGAAATGGGGTTGACGACGCACCTCGTATCCGACGAAGCCAGGGCGGGAGATCTCCCGCCCGTGGGAGCGCCCGGCGCCGACCCGGCATCTGAACCGGAGATCGATCGCGCCACGGCGGAAGCCGTCACCGACTTCCTGCGCTTCCTGGCACCGCCCGGCCGGGCCGAGCTCGAACCCGCGTCGGAGCCCCTCGTACGCCGTGGTGAAGCCCTCTTCACCGGCCTGGGCTGCGCTGGATGTCACGTCCCGGTCCTCGCAGCCGGGCCGAGCCCGGTGGCGGCAATCGACGGAGCCCGCATCGGGCTCTATTCCGATCTCCTCCTGCATGACATGGGTCCCGCACTCGAGGGCACCTGCGCGCCTGGTGCGACGACGCGGGAGTACCGCACTGAGCCGCTCATCGGCCTTCGCGCGCGCCGACAATTCATGCATGACGGACGGTACGGGCGTGTCGTGGACGCTGTCCTCGGTCACGACGGCGAAGCGCGCGCTGCGCGCGACCGCTTCGCATCCCTCGATCGACTCACGCAAGAGGCGCTTCTCCGCTTCCTCGACACCCTCTGACCCATTCACCAACCGCGTGGGGGTGCGGCCGAGCCGGCCGCACCCCCACGAATCCCACAAAGCACCCCGTACAAACTGCAGGCGCTCCTCCCCTGGCTTAGCGGGAGATGTTCGGGTTGCCCTCGTACTCCTCCTTGGGGAGCGGGAAGCACGTCGCCGTCCCGTAGTCACCCCAGAGTTCGTTCACATGCGCGCCGGACGGGAACAGATCGTCCCCCTGCCTGAGCCAGCGCCGCAGGTCGCCGAGGCGGAACCCTCCCATGAAGAGGTCCTTGCCCCGCTGGAAACGCAGCTCGTCCATGAGCGCGTCACCGGCCAGCGCTACAGGAGCCTGGTTCCCCACCGCGCGGCGCGCATTCACGAATTCCAGCGTCGTGCCCAGGGGCCCGGTCCCGCTTGCTCCGGCAGCCTCGTAGTAGTTGTGCATGGCCTCGATGTAGGACGCCATCGCGATGTCGGTACCCCTCTCGTACGTCGCGGGCTTTCCGCCGGTCGCGAATGTCTGACCGTTGTAGTTGCTGAACATGAGGCCCGACTTGGGCTTGTACAGCCGGGTCAGCGCGTTGTGACCCGTCGCCCAGCTCGGCTCGTGCTGCACCCGCGGATCCGTCAGCTGTGCGGTGAGGCCCTTCGTGCCGAAGTTCGCAGAACCACCCGCCAGGAACGTCGGGTGAACACCCAGGGCGTGGTTCCCACCGGTGATGCGTGCCTCGAGCACATTGTAGGATCGAGTGTCGTTCTCGTTGTATTCGACCCACCAGTAGAAGCCGCTGGGCACGAGGTTGGCTGCGGCCATCGCCTGAGCGTTCTGACCCAGGTTCAGGTAGGCCCGCGACAGCCCCACATTCATGAGGTTGGTGAGTTTCGTCTCACCCGCGGCACCAGCGATCGGCAGACCCGCCAGGAAGCGGTCTGCTGCCAGCTGGTAGAGTTCGACCGGCTGGTAGATCTTGGAACCGACGTTGACGGTCGCCTCGCACATCGCGTCCGCCATGACGAGGTAGCTGTAACCCGAGTACGCATAGGCGGTCGCGAGGCTTTTGTCGTTCGCCGGGTTCTCCGAGAGCCCGCCCTCGAGGCGTCCAATGAGCGTGTCCGCCTGCGCTCGCGCGCGGCTGATCTGAGAGAACATGAGGTCCGTGTCACCCTCGTCGTACTGCACGACGCGCAGGTTCAACCGGGCGGTCTGCTCCCAATTGATTCCCGTCACCTGCTCGTCGGTGAACATGCTGCCCCGCCACACGAACGGATCGGAGTACATCGCCTGGAAGTCGCCGATCGTCCCGTTGAGCATAACCTGGACGAGCGCCGGGTTGTTGAGCAGACCCTCATCCAGCTGTGCCGGATTGTCTACTTCCAGCAGGCCGTCGATCGAGTTGCACGCAGCAGCTCCCCCGACGGTGGCGAGGAGCGCCAGCAGTCCGGCGGCGCCCCGCAGAGATCGATTGGTAATCATGATATCGTTTCCCTTGGGAGTCCCGTCAGAAGTTGAGTCGGAGTCCGAGCGCGAACGTGCGCAGCATCGGGATCGATGCATAGTCCGTCCGGCCGAACCGTGACTGCGAGTCGAAGTTCACCTCGGGGTCCGGTGAGCCGATCCCCTCCTGGTCGAACTTGTACTTGGTCCACATCCACAAGTTGCGTCCTGCCAGCGTCACGGATACGTCATCGAATCGCATCATCTGTGCGACGGAAGACGGCACCCGGTAGCTGATGGAGATCTCCCGCAGCTTGATGAAGTCGGCGGGCTTGATCCATGTCTTGGTCTGGAGACTGCGAGCGACTGCGACCTCGACCGGGTCGGAGTTCGGATCGTTGACCAGCTGCGTGTTCAGGTCGATGCGGCTCCGCACGGAGCAGATGGCGCACCACTGATAGTTGCCGCCCTTATAGTCGAAGTTCGTGTAGATCCGGAAGTTGTCGAGCACGGTGAACGTGTTCGACAGGGAGATTTCCCGGGTCGGGTTCGCCGGACCGACGTATTCCTTGTCCGACGCGACTGTCACGCCACCGGAAGCTGTGAGAACGGGGTTGCCGCTTGCGTCACGCTCCACGTCGGTGGACCAGAAGCCACCCATCGGATACCCCGGCGTGTGCCTCTGTACCGTGGCGAAGGAGCCGAAGTCGATCTCCGTCAGAGGAGCTTCACCCCACGACACGAGTTCGCCCTTGTTGCTGCTGAGCGACACGATCGCGTCCCACTGGAAGGTCCGGGCATAGATCGGCGTCGCGGTGACCAGAAGCTCGAAGCCGGTGCTGCTGACCTCGCCGACGTTGACGAAGTGCTCGCCGCTGAATCCGCTCGAACGCGGATCGGGCACCGCGATGAGCGCGTCGCGCGTCGTCTGGTTGTAATACGTGAAGTCGAGCCCGACGCGACCGTCGTAGAGCGAAGACTCGAAGCCGAGCTCCAACTCGGAGCCGGTCTCGGCCTTGAGGTCAGGGTTTCCGTACGAGGACGGCCGGACAAGGTTGACGATCTGATCGCCAACCGACGTGGCACCTGCGGTGTACGTTCGGTCCGCCACGAACGGATCGGGCGGGTTGCCGGCCTGACCATAGGCCGCCCGCAGCTTCAGCTGGTCGACCATGTCGAAATTGAAGAAACTTTCTTCGCTGATGACATACGACAACTGGCCCTTCGGATATACCACCAGGGAGAAGTCGCGTCCGAACGCGGAGTTGTCATCGATGCGGACGGCCGCGGTAGCGAAGAGCCTGTTGCGCCAGCCCACCTGCTCCTGCACGTAGAAGCCGAGCGAGGTCTGCTCGCTGAAGCCCTGGCTGCCGCGGTTGACCGCCGCAGAGCTCACCAGGTTGAGCGAATTCGCCACGAGACCCTCGCCCGTGACACCGTACAGCTCGGACTTCCGGTTCAGCAGCTGCATACCCGCGCTGAGCGAGGACGTGTAGTTCTCGCCGATGTCCGTGGTTACGGTGCCCGAGTAATCGAGCGTCCAGTTGTGGAGTGGCCGCAGCTCAATGTTGGAATACCCTGTGGCACGCGTCGTACCCCATGGCGCCCGACCCGTCTGGTCGATTCCCGTGAAGTCGGCGACCTTGCGGTCCTGGAAGTCCAGCCCGAGTACCAGCCGGTTCGAGAACCACTCCGTGGGACGGAAGTTGACGGTGCTGCCAACCGTGTAGCGTTCTCCGCGGGTCTGGAGATCCCACTCGTTGGCCAACGTCGGACCGAAGTTGCGATACCCGACCTCGTACTGATAGGCCGCCGTGGCACGTCCACGGTACGCGTTACGCAGAATCGAGTTCGAAGAGTTGTTCGACAGAGGAGCCCGCACGTGCGTGCGCGCATATCCCACGTTGACGTTGAAGTCGAAGTCGTCCGACGGCGTGAACGAGAAGTTCGCGCGACCGCCGGTGCGCTTCGAGAAGTTGTTCGGGAAGATGCCCTGCTCGTCTGACTGCTCGGCGCTCACGAAATAGCTGAACGCCTGGCCGCCGCCTCGGGCGGAGATGTTGAAGCTCGTCTGGCCCGCACCGCTGGGGTCCGTCTGAGTCACGTCCGGATAGAGCGTCGTGTTGAGAGGGTTTCCGCGCATCGCGTTGGGATGCTCGTCCATCGGGCGGAAGGACAGCACGGTGCCCGGTGTCTGACCGTTACACCCGGGGTACGAGCTCGACGTCGTGTTCGACGCGGTGCACTGCCAGTAGGTGACCGGACGGGCGAGGCTCCACTCGGAGACGCCGGCGTCGAAGCCGGCGGACCACTGGATGCCCGTTCCCGGGCTACCGCGCTTCGTAATGATCTGGATCACGCCCGCCGCGGCTTCGGCACCATAGAGCGTCGACGCCGCGGGGCCCTTGATGATCTCGATGGACTCGATGTCGTTCGGGTTTAGGAAGTCGAGCGCGCTGGTGCAGTGCGTGACCGACCCGCACATGCCGCCCTGGGCGCCGTCGCTCTCGATCCGGACACCGTCTACGTAGACGACGGGCTCGAAGCGACCCTCAAGCGAGCCAGCACCGCGAAGGCGGATCTGCGATCCATCACCCGCGCCCCCGCCGTTGGAGAGCAGCGTGAGGCCAGGCGCGCGCCCCTGCAGCATCTCCTGAAGCGACGGCACCGGTACCACCTCCGTGACCGAAGCCGCGTCGAGGGACGTGACGGAGTTGCCGATGGCCCGACGCTGCGTCTCGCCGGCGGTGCCCGTCACGACGATGGCGTCGAGGGCAAGCGCCTGCTGAGACAGCCGGAAGTCCACCTGAGCGGGCGCACCCGAGGTGACCGTGATCTGCTGCTCGGCAGATCCATACCCGATGAGCTCCACGCGTACGGTGTGCGTCCCGGTCGGAACGTTGAGGATGAGGAACTGGCCGCCCGAATTGGCCAGTCCGCCACGCCCGGTACCCACGACGGACACCTGCGCGTTGGGCAGAGGACGCGAGGTCACGGCGTCCGTGACCGACCCGCGCACTGTGCTCAACTGCTGCGCTTCCGCAGCGCCCGCGAGGCCCACGATCAGGGCCACCGAGAGAGCGCCGTAGAGTGCAGCACGAACAAAGAACTTGCCCATGAGAACCTCCTTCGAGGCGATGGGGCGTGAAGCGACGCACCTCCGGTGCGGAGTACGTCATCGCGAACCCGATGAGGGGAGGTCACCGGGGGGTGGCGCGGTGTGCGCCACGCAGGAACGGACGGGTGTGTCGGTCGGCCGGGGCCGTCATCGGCCCCGCGCCGCGCTCATTCCAGTGGAGAGCAAGTCTCCAAAAAGGTTACCTCGGACTCCACCGCGGAGCGCGGTGAGCACCGAGCACCTAAAAAATAAACCATCATGCCCGCAACGCGCCATGGGCGCGCCAGCGCGTGGCTCGACCCGGATGGCCACCCGCCACAGGTGGCAGATTCCCTTCCCTTCGACGTTGCCCGAACCCCTCGATTGGAACGAGTTCGGTCCCCTCCACGCCTGCCGTGCGAAGCCCGGGCGCTCAGCGGAAGCCGTGGTAGGTGCGTGGTGCATCGGGGACCGGCTCGGGCGCCGCCCAGCGGCCGGATTCGAAGTCCAGCCAACGGCCAAAGAGGGCGTCGGAATACGTGGCGCCGAATTCCGGGCCGACCAGCGAGCGGGCAGTCTCCGCCATGACCGAGGTGTACCCACCCCGCGCGACCGTCACGAGACCGACGAGCCCGTCGTAGGCCGCGCGAAAGTCGTTGGCCTCGAACGTGACCCGCTGGTCGGCGTAGTCGACGCCCGGTACCGCGGCAAGCATCGATAGGTCAGCGGGCGGGACGGCATGGAGCGTGGCGTTCACCGGCTCGGAAAGCCGCATGGCCCGCGCTCGCCGGAATTCCTCCAAGCCACGGCGGGCACCCGCGGCGAGGTCGAAACGGGCCTCCTCCACAGGCCGCGGATCCGCGCTCGACGCCGAAGTCGCGGTCTTGACCCGTACGAACTCGACCCAGGGCATGGGACCGGCCAGGTCGGCCTCGAGGCGATCGTCCCCCGAGGCGAAGATGACCGGCACCCCGACACGGCCCCACGAATAGCCCACGATCTCGGTCTCGGTCACCGCCATTCCGTTGAGGATCATGTCGATCCCCAGTGTGAAGGTGTGAGACGCGAATCCACCGCTCCCCGTCTTGGCGTGCATACCCACCACGGCCACCGCATCGTAGACGCCGGGCTCGACCAGGTCCACGTAGGCGTCGAACGGGCGGTCGCGGCGAACGAGCGTCACGCGCGGATCGAGCTCGTCGAGGAGGAGATCCGGCTCGGGACTCCCGCTACCGTGCCCGTCCACGACATGGACCTCGTCGGCTCCGCCGTCGAAGAGCCCGCCCACGACCGCGTTCACGTCCCCGGTGAGGTAGGTGCGTCCAACGGCGTAGCGATCGGGGTGGGAGAAGCGAAAGGTGGTCGGATCCGACTGGCCGGTCAGCCCTTCCATGTCGTGGTAGACCAGCACGCGCACCAGCCCGTCGGTGTCGGTCGCGGGCTCCTCGAGCGCGCGCGGCCGCTCGGAGACGGGAGGTGGCCCGGCATGCCCCCCGCAGGAGGAAAGGCCGGCCGCGACGAGGACAGCGGCGGTACCGAGCGCGGCGGCCTTGCACGCTCCCCCGTGCGCCCTCACCGCTCCCACCCCGTCCACCCCGGCCCGCGCACTGGCTTCCCGGGCATCGCACCCGTATGTCGCCCGTCGGTGACCACGGCAACACCGTTCACCAGCACGTGCTCGATACCGGTCGAGAGCTGATGGGGCTCCTCGTAGGTCGCATGGTCAGCCACGGTCCCGGGGTCGAATACGAGCACGTCCGCGAAGTACCCCTCCATGAGGAAGCCGCGCTCACGAATCCGGAGCCGCGTGGCCACGGCAGACGACATCTTGCGTACCGCGTCCTCGAGCGTCGTGACGCCCTCCTCCCGGACGTACTTGCCCAGGACCCGGGTGAACGTCCCGTACGCCCGAGGGTGCGCGAGGCCGTCGACCCTGTCCGGGTCGATGCCCCCGGCGTCGGTCCCGAATTTGATCCAGGGCTGCGCGATCTGCATGGCGACGTTCTCCTCGCTCATGAGGAAGTACATCGTCGACACGCGCTGCCGCTCGTGAAGCACCAGATCCATGGCCGCATCGATCCAGTCCTTTCCCATGTCGCGGGCGATGTCGGAGAGCCACCATCCGCGGTACTTGCGGTGTTCCGGCAGCTCGAGTCCGAGCGGCATGGTTCCCTCGGGCGTGGCCAGTGAGCAGAACGGCTCCCAGGGCTCCGTCTGCACCTCCATCTCCGCTCGGATGCGGGCGCGCATCACCGGGTCGGCCAGATTCTCGAAGAGCGCGCCGTCAGCCGACGCCCAAGGGGGGAAGCACGCGTCGAGACCCGTTCCTCCCGCGGTGTAGGGGTACATGTTGGCCTGCACGTCCACGCCCGCCGCGCGGGCGGAATCGATCTTCGCGACCGCGAGGGCGGCCTTGTGCCAGTTCCGCTGACCGCCCGCCTTGAGGTGGTAGATCTCGACGGGCACGCCGGCGCCGACCCCGATGGCGATCGCCTCGTCGATCGCCTCGAGGAAGTAGTCCGCCTCGGACCGCATGTGCGTGATATAAACGCCGCCGAACGGAGCCGCGGCGCCGTTCACCGAGATGAGTTCGTCGGTCGAAGCGAAGTTACCGGGCGGGTACACGAGCGCGGAGGCCACGCCGAAGGCACCGTCTCGCATGGACTGCCGCACCGCCTCCTGCATGAGCCGCCGCTCGGCGCTGCCAGCCTCCCCCATGGCCATCCCCTTCCCCAGCACCCGGATGGTGGAGGCCCCCACGAAGGAGCCGAAGTTCACGCTGGCGCCGTGGGCCTCCATCGCGTCCATCCACTGTCCGAAGGTCTCGAACTGCGTGACGCCCGCGCCTGCGCCCGCGTCCTCCATCATCTGCGGACTGGAAGGACCGTTCGTGGTGGATTCGCCCATGATCTCCGTCGTCACCCCCATGGTGACCTTCGACACCACGCGGCCGTCGCCTGAACCCAGGAAGTTGAAGCGCGAGTGGCTCTGGATGTCGATGAAACCGGGCGACACCACCTTGTTCGACGCGTCGATGCGCACCCGCGCGGCCGCGTCATTCAGCTCACCGGGTCGCGTGATCGCGACGATCCGCTCGCCGCGGATGGCCACGTCTCCTGGGTACCACGCGTTGCCCGTACCGTCGACGATGCGGCCGCCCTCGATGACGACGTCGAAGCCGACGTCCTCCATCGGGTCCGATGTCGGCGATGGTCCGGCCGACGGCGCGGCCGAAGGAGCGGCGCACCCCGAAAGCAGGGCGGCAAGCAGGAAGAAGTAGCTTCGACGCATGGCCGTGGGTCCTCCGGTCAGCAGTGGGTTGCGCGACGAATACCGGTCGGGCGTATGCGGCGTCAACGGCGGCGTGCGCGGGCCGGCGAGCGACGTCCCGTCCGTCAGTCGTTCAAGACCGCGCGGAGACGGTCAAGATACTCCACGAAGTCTTCGATCTCTTGGGGCGTCAGCGCGGCGCCGAACACGCGATCGACCTCCGCGACGCGCCCGTCGAGCCGGGTCAGCAACTCGAGGCCCGAGGGCGTGATGTTGCACCAGACCCGGCGACGATCCTCGGTGCAGCGGCGACGCGTCACCCACCCCTTGCGCTCCATTCGGTCGATGAGGCGGGTCACGCCCGGGGTCCGCTCGATCATGCGCTCGGCCACGGTCAGCGTCGGCACTCCTTCGTCGCCCGCCCCCCGCAGGATGCGCAGGACGTTGTACTGCTGCACCGTCAGGCCAGCCGGTTCGAGCGCCCGGCCCATGTATCGCTTGGAGTCATCCGCCGTGCGAATGAGCGCGACGTAGGCCTCCTGACTCTTCGACGGGAAGGGGCGGGACTGACCGATCTCATCCCGGATGGATCTGGCGGTCGCGGGTTTCGTGACGGGCATCGATCTCGGGGTACGGTGCATTGTCTTACGGGCTATGGTCTGAAGCTAGAAGCTGTGGTACGCCACGTCATCCGGGCGCGCCCCCGACCGACGCGCCGGAATCAGCCCGGTCCGGCGCCCCGGCGAAACGCGGCGCCGACGCCCATGAACCAGAGACCGTCGCCGACGGCCCGGCCTCCGTTCACGTCGAGCTGCAGGTTCGGGTTCGCGAGGAAGGCCAGGCCCGCTTCTGCGAAGTTCACCTCGCTGCCCGACGTGAACGAGCCGGCCCAGCCCACGTAGCCGCTCACGCCGCCCCCGAACGCGTACGACGGGGTCACGCTCGCGCTCCAGGCGGGCTTCCCGCCTGTGGCCGCGCGGATGCCGACGTTGCCGTTGACGGCCACGCGGTCGCTCACGGGAACGTCGGCCAGCGCGTTGAGGCCGAAGGCCCCGTCTTCGCTGCCCTGAGCCCCGGAGCCGCCGGGCAGGAACGCGAGACCCTGCAGGGAAAGGGAGACCGCCGGAGTTCGCACCACTGCCACCTTGGCGCCGAGCCCCGGAGGCTGCAGTCCGTCGCGCTCCGCGACACCGCTCTCGTCCTGCACCCCGATCACGTACGAGTTGCCGAAGAACTCGAGCTCGAAGGCCGACACGCCCAGGCGGACCAGCGCCTGGCCCACAGACAGGTCGGTGTAGGACCGACCGCCCCCGAGGGCCAGGCCGGTCTCGACCTGAACGACGCCGGGCCCGACGACGCCCGAACCGCTTCCGATCCCCGGGCGATCCGATGTGATGGTCTCCTGTGCCGAAACGGCCGCCGCGGGGACGACCCCCGCGATCCACGCCGCGAACACGACTCGGATGGCCACGCCGGATCGAAAAGCCTGGAGGGGCACGGGGATGGGGCTGCTCATCGGTCGAATCCCGCACTGTGAGGACAGGAGGCAGACGTCCGAAAGATGAAGTGCACCGCCGGAGCCATGAAGACCGGGCGCCGTCTACCCGACCGCCCCCCGAGCGGCTAGCTTCCCCGCCCCTCAATGGTACCACGCCCTTCATGGACGGCGCATGACCCCGGGTCGGCAGTCGCCTCATCCGATCGCCGCGTGAACCGACGTGCGACCGGGCGGAGCAGAAGACCTCCTCCGGACACCCTGGGCTGGCGGGAATGGGCCACGCTGCCAGACCTCGGGATCGAGACCATCAAGGTCAAGCTCGACACGGGTGCTCGAACGTCGTCGCTGCACGCCGTCGACCTTACAAGGTTCGAGCGGCACGGACGGGAGTGGCTGCGCTTCGGCGTGCACCCTAACCAGCGCTCGGTTCGGAACGTCGTGTACGCGGAGGCGCAGATGGTGGATGAGCGCTGGGTGCGCAACTCCGGTGGGCATCGCGAGCTCCGCCCGGTCATCGAGACACGGATCGGGATCGGTGGAGCGTCATGGGACATCGAGCTCACGCTCACCCGGCGAGACGAGATGGGGTTTCGGATGCTCCTCGGGCGGCAGGCACTGCGTGGACGAGCGGTCGTGGATCCGAGCGGGTCGTACCGGGCCGGACGGCCCGGGCCCGATGTTTCAGAGTCACAGAGGACCACAGGGTCCGGGGAGAACGAGGGATGAGGATCGGGATCCTCTCGCGCAAGGCGTCGCTCTATTCGACGAGTCGGCTGCGCGAGGCGGCGGAGGCGCGGGGTCATCACGTCTCCGTGATCGACTTCCTCCGGTGCTCCATGGGCATCAAGGGAAGGAAGGGCTCGATCCTCTACAGGGGGCACTCCGTGAACGTCGACGCGGTGATTCCCCGCATCGGCGCATCGGTAACGTTCTACGGCACGGCGGTGGTCCGGCAGTTCGAAACCATGGGTGTGTACTCGCTCGCCGGATCTAACGCCATCGTGACATCACGCGACAAGCTGTGCGCGCACCAGATCCTCTCACGGGCCGGCATCAGCCTCCCCGTGACCGCGTTCGCCCGATCCGTGAAGGACACCACGAGCGTCATCGAGCTGGTCGGTGGCGCGCCGCTGGTCATCAAGCTGCACGAGGGCACCCAGGGGAGCGGGGTCGTGCTCGCCGAGACGCAGAAGGCGGCCGAGTCCGTGATCGAGGCCTTTCGCCAGCTCGAGGCGAACATTCTCGTTCAGGAATTCATCGAGGAGGCCGGGGGGAGCGACGTGCGCTGCATCGTGGTGGGCGGCCGCGTGGTGGCGGCGATGGTGCGCCACGCCGCGCCGGGGGACTTCCGTTCGAACCTGCACCGGGGCGGGACCGCCGAGCCGGCCAAGCTGACGACAAAGGAGCGCCGCACCGCGGTGAAGGCGGCCAAGGCGCTCGGGCTCAACGTGGCCGGAGTGGACCTCCTCCGTTCGGATCGCGGGCCCCTCGTCCTCGAGGTCAACTCGTCGCCTGGACTGGAAGGCATCGAAGCCGCGACCGGTGTCGACGTGGCGGGCGAGATTATCGAGTTCATCGAGAACCACGCGGACGACGCCTCGGAATGAGCTCGATGGACTTCGTGTTCGCCGGGCTTCCGGTACGGTCTGGAACCCGAAGGCAGGTGAGCCTCCCCGCGGGCAGGCTCCCGTCGGGAACCGAGCTCACGCTTCCGATCGAGGTGCTGCACGGGACCCGGCAGGGACCGACCCTATGGCTGAGTGGAGCGATCCACGGTGACGAGATCGTGGGCGTGGAGATCATCCGGCGCGTGCTCGGGCACGTCGACGAGCGGCGGCTCGCCGGCACCCTGATCGCGGTGCCCGTGGTCAACGTCTTCGGCTTCGTGGCCGAGTCGAGGTACCTCCCGGACCGCCGCGACCTCAACCGCTCCTTTCCCGGCTCCGCGCGTGGCCCGCTCGCGAGCAGGCTCGCGCGACTCTTCGTAGACCAGGTGCTCAGGGTCTCAGACGTCGGCATCGACTTCCACGCCGGGTCCGACGACCGCACGAATCTCCCTCAGATCCGCGGCAACCTCGACGACCCTGAAACGCGCAGGCTGGCCTACGCCTTCGCTCCACCGCTGGTGGTACACAGCAGTACGATCAAAGGCACGCTTCGCGAAACCGCCCTGAAGGAGGGGAAGCGGGTGCTCCTGTTCGAGGGCGGCGAGCCCCGCCGG
>Ga0222714_10003177_pt1 | contig 16925 bp, 14 predicted proteins | sample C33_3DmetaG_FD_165048 | JGI IMG/M metagenome (GOLD analysis project Ga0222714, IMG submission 165048) | Estuarine water microbial communities from San Francisco Bay, California, United States - C33_3D | ecosystem: Environmental > Aquatic > Marine > Unclassified | place: USA: California...
GCTTGAGCAGGTTCTGCCCGCTGACCTTTACATCTCCACACGCGATCTTCCGAGCAGCGAGCGGCTGCAAGACAAAGACCTCAGCAGCCTAAACGGTATGCCGGAGGTGCGCAGGTTGCATGCCAGCCTTCAGACCAGCCTGCGTCTACGTGACGACCTTCCGGCGGTAACTCTCATTGCCAGGGACTTTCATGGCATGCGCCCCGAGGCGGTGTTACCTGTTATTAAATCACCTGTCGACACGTTGGGGCGGGCTGATGGTCAGAGGAATTCGCAGCCACCACCCACGGACCCCAATGCCATTGGCGCTTGGGTCTCTGAGGCTATGAACCGCCTCTACGGATGGAAGGTGGGTACCGTCTTTGAGCTGCCACTAACCAGTGCAGACGGTATTCCCAAGGTTCAGCAGGCCTATGTTCTAGGCATCATCCGTGACTACGGTAGGCAGCACGGCACCGTTATTCTTGATCGCGATGACTACCGCCGAATCACGGGTGACACAAGCCTTACAGGGGTATCCATCTGGCTAGCGCCTCAGGCGACGGCCTCGACTGTGGTGGAAAAGATGCTGAAGCAGCCTGGGCTCTGGCCGAATCTGCGGTATGCCTCAACGCAAGACCTTCGTAAGCTTTCTTTGCAAATTTTTGATCGCAGCTTTGCGCTCACCTATGCACTGGAGCTTGCCGCACTCATTGTTGCGCTGGTGGCAGTGATCTCGGGCTGTGCTGCGCAGATGCTTTTACGTCGGCAGGAATTCGCGCTGTTGCATCAACTTGGTCAGTCGGCAGGTCAGCGACTTACCATGGTGGCCTGGGAGTCTCTTGGCCTTATTGGGTCGGTGGCCCTTTGGGGACTTCTGCTTGGCCTTGGTATTGGTCTTATTCTTATTCATGTAGTGAACCCGCAGTCCTTTCATTGGACCATGGAGCTTAGTATTCCAACCGCCGAGCTTGCTGTCTTTTTGGTCTGTGTTGTTAGCCTGGCGGTCAGTGCTTCCGTGTTTACAGCCCATCGTTCGCTAAAGAGAGGTGGGCGTGCCCTGCACCTTGAACTTAGGCAAGACTGGTGAACCGACGTCGGCTCCTTTTTGCCACCGCGGCTTCAGGCCTCTGTTACCCGCATCTGGGCCGCGCTCAGTCAAAGCAAGCCCAGAGTGCATCGACAGCCAACAGGCAGGACTATGCAAAGGTGGTCCCTCGCCCACTGGTTTTTCCAGCCGACCATGGAGCACATCCCGCCTTTCGCACGGAGTGGTGGTACCTAACGGCCTGGATGGGGGATCGCAGCGATCAAGACCCTGGCTCTGGTCCCAATGCCTTTGGTCTGCAAATCACGTTCTTTCGACGCCGAACCGGCATCGGTGAGTTAAACCCCAGCCGCTTTGCGCCGCGCCAGCTTCTTTTGGCCCATGCGGCAGTCTCCCTGCCATCCAAAGGCCTGCACCGCCACGACGAACGAGCGGGCCGGGCAGGGGTAGCCGGGGTTCGTTTTTCCGAGGCCACCACCGATCTCAGCCTCAACGGCTGGACGTTTCGAAGGCTCGATTCAGGTCGTTACCTGGCCGAACTTACGCTGGGCGCGCAGACGCGTCTTCGCCTAAGCCTTGATCCCACCCAGGCTCCAACCCTGCGTGGCACCAACGGCTTCTCGCAGAAAGGACCAAGCGACGATTTTGCAAGCTTCTACTACAGCCATACGCACATGCAGGTGCAGCTTGAGGCTGAATCCCAAGGCAAAGGTCTGGGGCTACCCAAGCTAAGCAAGGGCCTTGGCTGGTTTGACCACGAGTGGTCAAGCAGCATTCTGCCCCCCAGGGCAGTCGGCTGGGATTGGATTGGCATTCATCTTCTGGATGGAGGAAGTCTGATGGCCTTTCAGCTTCGCAGCCAGACGGCCGAGGCAGTCTGGACAGAGTTTGATGAGCGCGACCGACTGGGGCGTCGAGTCGCCCTTGCCCCGAGTGCTTCGGTTCGCTGGGAGGCGGTTGGCCAGTGGCGCTCGCCGAACTCGCTTGCGGTCTATCCACGAGCATGGATTCTGTATGCAGCGAGCCGTAGGCTTGAGATTCGGCCCCTCATGCCGAATCAGGAATTTGATGGACGGACCTCAACGGGCATCGTTTATTGGGAAGGCGCTGTTGAGCTGTACGATGGAAGCAGACTTATCGGGCGTGGCTACCTTGAGATGACAGGTTATGCGCAGGCCATGCAGCTCTAAAATATTTTAGTCCCTGCCTTTGCTGCCGAATTCCTACACTAAGTGCGGGACAATGGGGTGTTTGACCATAAAGGAGTTTTGAAGTGAAGAAGATGATTATTCTTGTGGTGGTGCTGGTTCTTATTGCGGGTGGCGCAGGAGGCTTTGCATTCATGCAATATTCATCGGCAAGCCAGGTCCAGGTCGAGCTTGAGAAGCTTCAAGAGATTCAACAGAAATTTGATGCCCTTGTTAAAGAGTCGGAGAGTCAGCAGGCCTCTATTGCATCGCTCATCGAGAAGGCCCAGCAGTTTGATGCTGTAAAGGAAGCCTTATCAAACGGCGTACTGCTACAAGACCTGGAGGCTATTCTTAAGGCGCAGCCGGCGCAAACTCCCGAGCGTATTCTTTCGCTTGGTGCCCTGCGGTTAATCGTAAAGGGCAAGAACGACCCCTCCACCACCGAGGCCTACGACCGAGCGCTACAAATGGTTGATATCGATAACAAGCTCGCCTCGATCTGTGCAGCCCAAGCCGGCATGATGGCAGCAGGTAAGAAGATTGAACTGCTTAGCGAATGCCGCAAGCGCCAAGATGCCATGGCTGGCGGCGCACCGGCTGCCGCGCCTGCACCCGCTGGGGCAGCAAATACGCCAGCGGCCGCTCCTGCAGCGCAGCAGGCACCATCGGCAGCCCGCTAAAGCCTTCGAGGTCTCACGCAACCGAAAGAGGGTGGTGCTCGCAACCTAATTGTTCTTAAAGGCCTGAGGCTGTTCTTCTTGCGAGAAAGTAACAACATGGTCGACTTCAAGCCGAATACCAATGGGCTCATTTAAGGGGTGATCGTGGTGGCTTGGAACAAGTGACAAGATTCGTTCACCGTTCGGAAGCTCAAGCGTGTAAAGAAAGTCGGCCCCTCGAAAGTTTTTCTGCACAACTTTTGCCTTCAGGCTGCTGTCGTCGTCATGCACCACATCGTCAGGACGAAGCAGCACACGCACCAGTTTCTCGGGATATTCTTCATCGCAGCAGCAGTCTGCCAAGGGCAGGCTTCCCAAAAGCGTGGTCACAGAGTGGTCGCACTGACGGCCTGATATAAGAGCACCCTCACCAATGAAACGCGCCACATCCGCCGAGCAGGGCTCGTGATAGACCTCATAAGGGCTGCCCCACTGCACAACGCGTCCCTCGAACATGACCCCAAGCTGGTCAGCCATTGTGAAGGCTTCGGTCTGATCGTGCGTCACTACAATGGCGGTGGTCTTTGCAGCTTTAAGAATCTCGCGCACCTCGCGGGCAAGACGTGCCCGTAGCGAGGGGTCTAGGCTTGAAAACGGCTCATCAAGCAAGATAATTTGTGGCTCGGGTGCAAGGGCGCGAGCGAGGGCAACGCGCTGGGCTTGTCCGCCCGAGAGTTCATGGGGCATTCGTTCGTGAAGGTCTGCTAGTCCTACAAGTTCAAGCATAGCCCTCGCCCGACTGCCTTGGGCAGGGGTAGCTTCTTTGGGGCGGCCACGGGTCAGGCCAAACAAGATATTGGCCTCAACAGTAAGATGGGGGAAGAGGGCGTAGTCTTGAAAGACCATCCCAACGCCGCGTTGCTCAGGCGGCATGCAGACTGAACCCTCAGTAACTACATGGCCGTCAATAAGAATACGTCCCGTGCTGGGCTCAACAAATCCAGCAATAGCGCGCAACAAAGAGCTTTTTCCGCATCCCGAGGGGCCAACAAGGCAGGCGATATCGCCCTGTCCAACATCAATGCTCAGGTTGTCCAAAGCCTTTGTCAGCCCCTGAGGCCCTATGTAGCTTAAAGACAGGCAGTCAATTTGCAGTCGTGATGCCATAGACGTCTACCTCCCTTTTTCTTTTCGCAACTTTGTAGGCGGAGGGCTTACACCAATTGAGGCTTGCAGCTGTTCTTGGGCGTCTGAAGCCCGGTTCGCTGTGGAACTGCCCGCATGGGTCCTTGGCCGCTTTAGTTCATAGCTGCCGTCAGGCCGCATCTGCCAGGCCTGCGCCGATGTCTGAAGATGCACCCGTAGCCCTTCGCGCAGAACCCGTTGTTTAAGGGCCCGGTTTAAAACAGGCACAGCAATTTCAACACGACGGAAAAAATTACGATCCATCCAATCTGCGCTTGAGAGGTAGAGGTCATCGGCGCCGTTGTTTCGAAAGTAAAAGATTCGGCTGTGTTCTAGGAACCGACCAATCGCAGAACGCACCCTAATGTTTTCAGAGAGCCCCTTAATACCCGGCCGCAACATGCACACACCGCGAACAATCAAATCTACTTTTACCCCCGCCTGACTTGCCTTGTAAAGTGCTTCAATGACTTCTAGCTCAACAAGGGAGTTCATTTTCGCAATAACTAAGCCACGTCCCTCCGACTTGGCAATGGTGACTTCGCGTCGAATAGCCTTAATGATCTGGCTGTGGAGGGTGAAGGGCGACTGCCACAACTTACTGAGGGGCCTAGCCTTTCCAAGCCCTGTGAGCTGATGAAAGACCTCATGGGCCTCGGCGCAGAGTATGGGGTCAGCTGTGAAGAGCCCAAAATCGGTGTAGAGGCGGGCTGTTCGCGGATGGTAATTTCCAGTGCCAAAGTGCACATAACGCTTAAGGCCAGTTTTCTCGCGCCTGACAACAAGGCACATTTTAGCGTGGGTTTTATTCCCAACCACGCCAAAAACAACATGGGCACCAACGTTTTCAAGCCGTGACGCCCAGCTTATGTTGGTCTCTTCATCAAAACGCGCCATGAGTTCCACCACAGCAGTGACCTCTTTGCCACTGCGCGCTGCGGTAATAAGCGACTCCATGATTTCAGAGGTCTGACCCGTTCGGTAGATGGTCATGCTAATAGCGACCACCGCGGGGTCGCTTGCTGCAGCTGCAATGAAGTCAGTTACAGTTGAAAACGATTCGTAGGGGTGATGCACCAATAGATCAGACTTCGCGATGACTTCAAAGGGCTCCTGCGCCAAAAAGTTAGCTGGGTAGACCGGTGTGTAGGCTGGAAACTTTAATCCGGGCAGGTCGATCAGGTCGGGCAGATTCATCAACCGCACTAGGTTCACCGGACCTTTCACTCGGTAACAATCCTTTTCAGTCAGGCGATGCTCGGTTAACAGCCTGTGCACCACCTCCTCGGGCATGTTGTCGGAGATTTCAAGTCTTACCGCGTCCCCAAACTGGCGCTGAGACAACTCGCCACGCAAGGCCTCTCGCAGGTCGGTTACTTCTTCATCATCGACGAAGAGGTCGCTGTTACGCGTTACGCGGAATTGGTAGATGCCTGTCACTGTCATACCCGGGAAAAGCTCGCCGACACCGTTATTCAAGATAGAGCCAAGCATCATGAAGCCAAATGAGTGGCCGGAGACCTCTCTGGGAACGGGCGTGAGCCTTGAGAGAATTCGCGGTGCCTGAAGCACGGCAAGCTTGCTGCTGCGTCCGTAAGAATCCTCGCCTTCCAGGGTGGCAATAAAATTAAGGCTTTTGTTGAGAACGCGTGGGAAAGGGTGTGACGGCTCAAGTCCGATGGGGGTTAGGACCGGAAGTACCTCCTCCATAAAGTACTTGTGAGCCCATTCACGCCGTTGTGCATTGAAGTCGGCAAGAAAATGAAGGACTACGTCTTTCTCGGCAAGCTGCGGCAGGATACTGTTGTTGAGAATGTCATATTGCTGAGCTACCAGTTGCTGGGCGCGTGCTGCAATTTTGTTGAAGCTTTCTTCCGCGGAAGAACCATCTGCTTCAACCGCACCGGGCTGCTGCTTCAACTTGGCCTTTAGGCCCGAGACACGGATCTCAAAAAGTTCGTCAAGGTTACTTGAAACAATACAAACATAGCGAAGCCTCTCAAGAAGCGGAACCGAGGGATCTATTGCAAGCGATAAGACACGTTCATTAAAGGCAAGCAGGCTAAGCTCACGATTAATAAACTGGCCCTCACCCGCAGTCGGTGCCGTTAGAAAACGAGACTGGGTTTTGGATTGATGGAGCGTGATCATATTGGTTACAGTTTAGCCTTGCTTATAATCCAGCGCATGACCAGTGATCCCAGCGTAATCCAAGGGTCTTCAACCTTGGCCCATGATGACGCCTCAACCGGCCCCGACGATGAGCCTCAGCTCGTGGCCGCCGTTGACCTTGGCTCAAACTCTTTCCACTTGCTTGTCGGTCGTGTTCAGCCCACCCGATCGGGGCTTCAGGTTGTTCCAATTGACAGCCTTAAAGAGGCCGTTAGGTTAGCCTCGGGACTCTCGTCTGAAAAGCGCCTTGATGCCAGCTCTCAGGCACGCGCCCTGGCGGCTCTACAGCGCTTCGGTGAGCGGCTTCGCCTGTTTCTTCCCAAGACCGTGCGTGCGGTCGCAACCAACACCTTTCGCGTGGCGAAAAATGGCCCAGAATTCTTGCGGACCTGCGAGGCAGCACTCGGCTTTCCTATTGAAATTATTGCGGGCAAGGAAGAGGCAAGGCTTATTTACAACGGAGTGGCCCACAGCCTGTCGGCTGACGGCCGTAAACGACTTGTTATTGATATCGGTGGCGGTTCGACGGAGCTGATTGTGGGTGTTGATGATCAGCCCCTTACCCTTGAGAGTGTTTTTGTTGGCTGCATCCGATTTAGCCGCGACTTCTTTCCGAAGGGCGAACTCACCAAGGCTGGCTTTCGTGAGGCTATTTTTGCTGCAAGGAAAGACCTTCAGGTTGTGGCCGGTGGCATCAAGGCGCAGGGCTGGGACTATGCCTTGGGCTCCAGTGGAACAGCCCGTGCTATTGCTGACCTGAGCTACACGCTAACGGGCGAGCACGGTATTCGGCTTGAGACCATGCGTGAAATCGTCGCACGATTAACGAAGTCAGGCTCTCTCGATACGGCCGACCTTCCTAGCATCAAGGTCGACCGCGGCGTAGTTCTTCCCGGAGGCCTCAGTATTTTAATAGCGGCATTTGAGGAGCTTGGAATACAGGAAATGCAGTACTCCGAGGGCGCCCTGCGCCTTGGCGTGCTTTATGACCTGGTTGGCCGGGCCGGTCAGCACGACCTAAGGTCGATCACTGTCGAACAGTTCATGACCCGTTATCAAGTTGACCAGGCCCAGGCAGCTCGTATTGCAAACCTTAGTGGCAAGTTCTGGAGCCAAATTAACCTGGGTAGCCTTGAGGAAAGGCAGGCAATGGCAGGCGTTCTCGACTGGTCAGCTCGTCTACTTGAGATTGGCCATTCAGTCTCGCATAACAGTTATCACAAGCATTCGGCCTACCTCGTTGCCCAGTCGGACATGCCTGGCTTTTCGAAGAAGGACCAGCAGATGATGCATTTTTTGGTCTTGGGCCATGTCGGTAAGCTTGCGAAGGTTCAGTTAGGCCTTGTCGATCGGTTGCAGACCGCAGCGCTTGCCTGCCTGCGACTTGCTGCTATTTTTTACCGAAGCAGGGTGAATGTCCGGCTTCCTTCAATGAGCCTAAGGGTACAGACCAATACCTTTGAACTTCAGGTCGAGGGCCAGTGGCTTGCCCGCCATCCCCTTACTCGCTTCACGCTCGATCAAGAGCGCCTAGAATGGGGCAAAATGGGGTTCGATTTCCAAATCGTTGAGGTGCGCAAGAAGCCGGCTGAGTAGTTGTTTCATGCCCTCGTCCTTTTAGTTGGTTGATGTCCGAATGCCGAAGTGACGGGCGTATCTTGGGTTCATGGTGTTCAGGTTAAGCAGCATCAAAAAGTCCGCCGTGTTGAAATCGGGGTCCCAGGAGGGAGGGCTACATACCTTCGCGCCAATGCGCACGTAGCCCTTGATTAAGGGAGGCTCCATTACATTGGGCTCGCGGTCGAGTCGCTCGAGTGGCAGGGGATGCCGAGGGAACCCCATAAGCTCGCTTGGCGCGAGAGCCTTGCGTTCAAGCATGTCCCATAAGCTTGCTGCTGTGCGACCGCCGTCGCGCATGCTAACGCTTGCGCATCCAATGAGGTTGGAATACCCAAAGTGCTGCATGTACCGAGCAATTCCCGACCATAGCAACATAATGACACTGCCATTTCGGTGATCGGGATGGACACAGGAACGGCCAAGCTCAACCATCGATCCACGCAGGTCGTTCAGGCGCGTGATGAAGAACTCGGTTTCGCTGTAGTAGCCCTTTAGACGTTTGGCCTGGTAAGGGTCGAGAATACGGTAGGTGCCGACAACCTCCTGCGACTGTTGGTCACGCACAATCAGGTGATCGCAATAGGCATCAAATAGATCTTCATCGACACCTGGAATACGGCTCAAAATAGACGCCTGGTATTCCTGCGTAAAAACGGAATGTCGAAGGCGTTGCGCCTCGCGAAGTTCCTCAAGGCTACGAGCAAAGCACATGGTGTAACGCTCGTTAAGTTCTGACTTGTCGTAGAGCTCAAGGGATGGAGGCGCGCGAAAAACAGGGAGGTTCGCCGCAATGCTGTCTTTTTTTCCAACAAGGCCGGGCTGAAATAAATAAGAACCGTCAGATTTCTGAAACTTTTGGGCCCAGGCCTGCGGCACGAGTTTACGGAAATAATGTTTGATCATTGCCTCTCCATGTAAACGTCTAACAGTCGACCACCTCAGCATGAGACTTTTCGTTGACAGCTTCGTGTCGGTTTGATGACGAAACCGTGACTTTGCCAATGCCAGCTGAAATGCCTACAATTGGAGCCTTCGGCAGGCGCGTAGCTCAGCTGGTTAGAGCACCACCTTGACATGGTGGGGGTCGTTGGTTCGAGTCCAATCGCGCCTACCAATATCAATACCAATCAGGTTTTTTCTCGTCTTGACGCTCAGGTCTGTCTCACTATGGTCCAAATCACCCTACCGGACGGCTCTATCCGGTCGTTCGATCATCCCGTCACGGTTGCGCAGGTTGCTGAATCCATTGGTGCTGGTCTCGCCAAGGCTGCCCTTGCGGGCCGTGTGAACGGCACTCTTGTAGACACTTCCTTCCCAATCGAGGCCGACTCTCGCCTCGCCATCCTGACCGAGAAGGACCCCGAGGGCCTGGAAATTATTCGGCATTCCACCGCACACCTGCTTGCCTACGCAGCCAAATCACTCTTTCCCGACCTGCAGGTCACCATTGGTCCAGTAATCGACAACGGCTTTTATTACGACTTTTCTTATAAAAGGCCATTAACTCCAGAAGACCTGCAGGCCCTTGAAGAAAAGATGAAAGAACTCGCAGCCAAGAACGAGCCTGTTTACCGGGAGGTCTGGTCGCGCGATGAGGCAGTTGAGTTGTTTAAGTCGATGGGTGAGCACTACAAGGCAGAAATCATTTCGGCCATTCCAGCCAATGAGCCCTTATCTTTGTACCGCGAGGGCAGTTTTGTCGATCTCTGCCGCGGGCCTCATGTGCCTTCCACCGGCAGGCTCAAGGTATTTAAGCTTATGAAAGTCGCAGGGGCTTACTGGCGTGGTGACCACCGCAACGAAATGCTGCAAAGGGTCTACGGAACAGCCTGGGTCTCGAAGGCAGACTTGGAGCAGCACCTTCATCGCATTGAAGAGGCCGAAAAGCGTGATCACCGTAAGCTTGGGAAATCACTCGATCTCTTTCATGTGCAGGACAACGCGCCAGGTCTTGTTTTTTGGCATCCGAAGGGCTGGACGCTCTGGCAGGAGATCGAACAATACCTCCGCCGGGTCTACCGCGCCTCGGGCTATCAGGAAATACGTTGCCCCCAGATTCTCGACCGCTCGCTATGGGAGCGCAGTGGGCACTGGGAGCACTACAAAGACAATATGTTTACAACCGCCTCCGAAAACAGGGAGTATGCGGTCAAGCCCATGAACTGTCCGGGGCATGTTCAGGTCTACAACTCGGCCTTGCGAAGCTATCGCGACCTTCCTTTGCGTTATGGTGAGTTCGGTTCCTGCCATCGGAACGAGTCCTCGGGAAGCCTTCACGGTCTCATGCGTGTTCGTGGCTTTACCCAGGACGACGGTCATATTTTCTGCACAGAAGACCAGATCCAGGCCGAAGTACAAGATTTCACCCAACGACTTTTAAAGGTCTATAAAGACTTTGGCTTTAATGATGTGGTCTACAGGCTCTCAACACGCCCAGACAAGCGCGTGGGCTCGGATGCTATTTGGGATAAGGCGGAGAAGGCCCTCTCGGATGCACTTGACACCGTAGGCGTCGACTGGGAACGTTTACCCGGTGAGGGAGCTTTTTACGGACCCAAAATTGAATACAGCCTTAAGGACTCCTTAGGCCGTATCTGGCAGTGCGGCACAATACAGGTTGACTTCAACATGCCCGAGCGTCTTGGGGCCGAGTATGTTGCTGAAGACAACAGTCGCAAACATCCGGTCATGCTTCACCGGGCCATTGTGGGCTCGCTCGAGCGCTTCATCGGCATTCTTATTGAAAACTTCGGTGGAGCCTTCCCGGTTTGGCTTGCTCCCATCCAGGCTGTCGTTGCAAGTATTTCCGAAGGGCAGGCCGACTATGCCGCCCATGTTGCAAAAATGTTGCAAGACCAGGGGCTCCGTGCCGAAGCCGATTTGCGGAATGACAAAATTTCCTACAAAATCCGAGAGTTAAGCCTTCAGAAAATCCCTTACCTCTTGGTTGTTGGCAATCAGGAAAAAGAATCAGGCTGTGTGTCTGTTCGTCGAAGGGGCGGGGAAGACCTTGGTGTCATGCCTCTGAAGGATGTTCTTAATTTATTTAAGCAAGATCTTGAAGAGGGTTCATAATCGCTACTGAAAAATTACACCGCGTTAATTCTGAAATAACGTCCTTAGAACTCCGCCTTATTGGCGTCGATAATCAAGCGATTGGAATCGTTAAGTTAGCAGAGGCCTTGCGGCTTGCCGAAGAAGAGGCTGTCGATTTAGTAGAAATCGCACCGCAGGCAGACCCAGTGGTCTGCAAGCTCATGGATTACGGCAAGTTCAAGTATCAAGAACAAAAACGCGCGCACGATGCTCGGCTTAAACAGAAAACAATTCAGGTTAAAGAAGTAAAGTTTCGCCCAGGCACAGACGAGAACGATTACCAGGTTAAACTACGGAACCTAACTCGTTTTCTTGAAGAAGGCGATAAGGCCAAAATTACCATCCGGTTCCGGGGTCGTGAAATGGCCCACCAAGAGTTTGGAATGCGCATGCTCGAGAGGGTCCGCGATGACCTTGCGGAATTAAGCCAGGTTGAACAAATGCCCAAGCTTGAGGGCCGGCAGATGGTCATGATCATGGCGCCCAAGCGTAAAAAGACGGCGGCTGGCGTATAGAGTTTATTGTGAAGTTGAAGTGGTAGTCGAAGTGTTTGACTAGGCTGCTGTAGGTTTCAAAGCAAGAGCACGGCGCTCTTCACCTTCAGGGCTGCTAGAAATAGGAGCATTCAATGCCCAAAATGAAGACCAAAAAAGCTGCTGCAAAGCGCTTTATGGCCCGTGGAAGTGGGTCGATTAAGCGTGGCCGCGCCACGAAGCGTCACATTCTCACAAAGCGTACAACGAAGAACAAGCGTCAGTTGCGTGGAACCCTTACTGTGCATCCGTCCGACCTGAAGCAGGTCCGCGACATGATGCCCTACGCGTAAAGGAGACCGACCATGCCTCGAGTTAAACGTGGAGTCACCGCGCGTGCGCGTCACAAAAAGATTCTTGCCCTTGCTAAAGGTTTCCGAGGACGTCGTAACAATGTCTTTCGGGTGGCCAAGCAGGCGGTCATGCGAGCGGGTCAGTACGCCTACCGCGACCGCCGTAATCGCAAGCGCGTCTTTCGCGCCCTTTGGATCACCCGCATTAATGCGGCCTGTCGTCAACACGACCTTAGTTACAGCCGGTTCATCAACGGGCTGAAGAAGGCGGGTATCACGATGGACAGAAAGCTGCTGGCTGATCTTGCAGTCACCGACAAGGCCGCCTTTGAGGCGATCGTCAAGCAGGCCAAAGACGCCCTGCAGTAACGCAGGCGTCTAGGCCATCGTTCGCCTTTATTCCAAATGTCCGGCACTGGTACAGACCAGCAGCTGGTTGACGAGGCTCGAATTGCATTCCATGCGGCCTCCGATCCAGCCTCTCTTGAGAACGCCAAGGCGAAATTCTTAGGTAGATCGGGACTCATTACCGAACAGCTCAAGAAACTTGGGGGGCTTGAGCCCGAGCAGAAGAAGCATGAGGGCGCCCGTATTAATGCGCTTAAGGGCGAAATCGAAGCCTTGTTGAGCCAGCGTCGCGAGGCGCTTGCCCAAGATCAACTTGCTGCAAAATTGGCCCAGGATCGCCTCGATATCTCAATGCCCGGTCGCGGCATGTCCACAGGAAGTCTTCACCCTGTTATGACAACCTGGCAACGTATTGAGGCTATCTTTAAATCGATGGGCTTCGATGTGGCAGATGGTCCAGAAGTTGAGACCGACTGGACAAACTTCACAGCCTTAAACAATCCCGAGAACCATCCCGCACGCTCGATGCAAGACACCTTCTATCTCGATCTATGCGATGCCGATGGTCTGCCCCTTCTACTGCGAACCCATACAAGCCCTATGCAGGTGCGTTATGCCCGCAGTCATCAACCCCCCTTGAGGGTCATTGCACCAGGTCGCACCTACAGGGTGGACAGCGACGCAACCCACTCGCCCATGTTCCATCAGGTGGAAGGGCTTTGGCTCGGAGAGCAGGTGAGTTTTACCGATCTCAAGGGGCTGTACTTCGAGTTCCTCTGCGCCTTTTTTGAGACCAAAGACCTCGACATCCGTTTCCGTCCTTCGTTCTTTCCTTTTACCGAGCCCTCGGCCGAGGTGGACATGCGATTTTCAACGGGACCACTTAAGGGACGATGGCTCGAGATATCAGGGGCAGGGCAGGTTCATCCCAAAGTTATTCAGAATTTTGGCTTTGATCCGCAAGAGGTCATTGGCTTTGCCTTCGGAAGCGGCCTCGAGCGACTCACCATGTTGCGTTATGGCATTAATGACCTGCGACTCTTCTTTGAGAACGACCTGCGCTTTCTGCGCCAGTTTGCCTAAAGACACGCCATGAGAGTACCTGAGAGCTGGCTACGCCAGTGGGTTCCAACCGATGTCTCCGCAGAGCAAATGGCCGACGCCCTTACGATGGCTGGCCTTGAGGTGGAGTCGCTTGAGGCCCTAGCGCCTGCCTTTACCGGCGTTAAAGTTGCCTTCATTGAATCGGCAGAGCGCCATCCCAATGCCGATCGACTTCAGGTCTGCCAGGTTCGCGTTAACGAAGGTGAGCCCAGTCGGCAGATTATATGCGGAGCCCCCAATGCAAGAGCGGGGCTCTGGGTTGCCTGTGCGGTCGACGGTGCAGTCCTTCCCGGCGACTTTCGAATAAAAATTGCCAAGATGCGTGGTGTTGAGAGTCAGGGCATGCTCTGCTCCAGTAAAGAACTGGGTCTGTCGGACGAAAGTGAAGGAATTGTTGAGCTCAACGCACTGCAGAGCCTTACCCTTGGCCAAGATCTTCGCGATGCACTGGGGCTTGATGACAAGGTTTTGGAAATTAAGCTTACGCCCAACCGCCCCGACTGCCTCTCGATTAGGGGTGTTGCGCGAGAGCTGTCAGCGATATTGGCCCAACCTCTTGCCCAGCAGCCCGAGTTCCAGCAAAGCCAGTCGTTGCAGGAGGCGCCTAAGCTTGCCGAAACCGCTCGTATTGCTATTCGCGACGAGGCACGAACCGCAGGATCTGCATTGTGTGGGCGATTCTCAAGCCGCATCATTCGTGGTGTCGATGCAAACCAGCCCACTCCCACCTTCATTCGTCAACGCCTAGAGCAGGCCGGTCAACGATCTATCTCCATTCTGGTTGATCTGTCCAATTACGTCATGCTGGCCCTTGGACGGCCCACTCATATTTTTGACCTCGACCTTATTGAACCTCTGCAGGATGCTCAGCTTGAGGTTCGCTGGGCGCGAGAAGGCGAGCAGTTCGAGCTTCTCAATGGGAGCTCGCCCGTGCTTGGCCCTTCGTTTGGCGTTATTGCAGATTCAAAGGGGCCGGTTGCTCTGGCGGGTATTATGGGCGGGCAGCGCACAGCCGTAAGCACCACCACCAAGAATATTCTTCTCGAGGCGGCCTTCTGGTGGCCGGATGCCATTCGAGGTCGTAGCCAGAAGTTGAAGTTTTCGTCCGATGCTGGCTATCGTTTTGAGCGCGGGGTCAGCGCCGAGTCCACGGTTGAAGAGCTTGAGCTTCTCACCGCACTTATCCTTGAGCATTGCGGTGGCGACTGGGGTCCTGTAAACGATATCCGAATCGAGTCGCCATCCCGGCCGCCTGTTCAGCTTCGGCATCACCGCCTGGAACGGCTGATGGGAATAAGCTACGCTACCGACGAGGTCTTGTCGGTTTTCGCTCGACTAGGCCTTAGCTGCCAAGCGGCCGGGATGGGGTCTGAGACGCTCTATCGGGTTCAGCCCAGTGCTGAACGGTTCGACTTAGAGTGTGAAGAGGACCTTGTGGAAGAGGTTGCTCGAATTGTTGGTTTCGATCGCATCCCCCTGCGGGCGCCCAGCGCATTGCTTCAGGCGCGCCTAGCCCCCGAAACATCGCGTTCCATTCACACCCTTCGCGCCCAAATGGCGAATCTTGGCTACCACGAGGCGGTGACCTATGGCTTTACCGATTCCAAGCTTGCCCAGTGGTTTGTAAGCAACCCGCACAGCCTACTTAAGTTGGTCAATCCGATAGCAAGCCAGTTTGACGTCATGCGACCGTCTATTGTTGCCGGCCTGATGCGGGTGGCCAGCGAGAACCAAGCCCGCCAAGAGCAGCGCATTCGACTCTTTGAAATCGGCCGTGTTTTTAGCCGGCAGCCAGGCATCGTCGCCGACACCATGTCGGTGCAGGGCGTCTGGCAACCCCAGAGGCTCGCAGCCTTCGCAAGCGGTCTTGCCTTTCCGCTGCAATGGGGGCTTGAAAGCAGGGCGGTCGACTTTTTTGACCTCAAGGGTGATCTTCAACAGCTTGGTCTTCTTGAGGTCATCGGTTTGCAACAGCATTCGTCGTCAGACGCTGTGGCTATCCGGTTGCGTCCATTGGCCGAGCATGAGGCTTCCGAGAACTATCGCTTCCTGCATCCTGGCCGCTCAGCCCTGGTTTTAGACCAAAGCGAGAAGGTTTGCGGTTGGTTTGGCGAGCTACATCCCAGTCTTCTAAACGAGCTCGAGCTTCAGTCGGCCAGCCTTGCCCTTGAGCTTGATCTTGAACTGCTTGTGAAGCAAGCTTGGCCGTCCGTGGTCTCCCCGTCTAGGTTCCCCAGCATGGAGCGCGACCTTGCTTTTATTCTTTCAAAGGCCGTTCCTCTAAGTCAGGTGTTGGCTGCAATTAAAGCTGTAAAAAATGAATCAAAACAGTATGATAAGTTGGTGAACTTCATGTTGTTTGATCAGTACGTTGGGCAGGGTATAAACTCCGAAGAAAAAAGTCTTGCTTTCAGGTTCTTATTTCAAGATACTGAGAAAACACTTGAAGTTCAAGAAGTCGATTATCTGCTTGGCGAAATCACGAAAAGGGTCGTCAAAGACTGCCAGGCGCGACTCAGAGGGGCCTAGTAAACCGTGTTAACCGAATCCAAACCCAGTTCCATATCAAATGCCTCTTTCCCGGAGGCCGCCGCAGACTCAGCTGCCCTCACCAAGGCAGAAATGGCAGATGTTCTTTTTGACCAGGTGGGTCTCAACAAACGTGAATCCAAGGAAATGGTGGATGCCTTCTTCGACGAGCTTCGGGCCTGCCTTGTGAGAGGCGAAATGGTCAAGCTTTCGGGTTTTGGCAACTTCCAACTCCGGGATAAGCCCTCGCGACCGGGGCGAAACCCCAAAACGGGCGAGTCCATTCCTATTTCGGCAAGACGAGTTGTTACCTTTCACGCCAGTCAAAAGCTGAAAGCAGTGGTTCAGGACCCCAATGCAGTGCAGGCGGGTTTTGGCGACGGCAGCTCGGGTTCGGCCGAAGCCTAAGGCATTTAAAGCTCTGGCATGGCCGAGATCAACTTACCCATCATCCCTTCGAAGCGCTATTTCACAATTGGTGAGGTTAGTGAGCTTTGCAGTGTGAAGCCCCATGTCCTTCGCTACTGGGAACAGGAGTTCTCTCAGCTTCGTCCGGTTAAGCGTCGCGGAAACAGGCGTTACTACCAGCACCACGAGGTTATGCTGATTCGTAGGATTCGCGAGCTTCTCTACGAGGAAGGTTTCACTATCAATGGCGCCCGTTCTCGGCTTACTGAGCTTAATCGGGTGACGAGTCTTGACACGCTCTCGGCCATTACACCCCTTGGGGCTGTGGCAGATGCCCGAGCCGCGAACTTCACGTCCATAAAGAACCTTCCGGCAGCTAAGAACCAGGCTCACCTTGAGATGGCAGATGCTTCTTCCAACTTAGCAAGCGCAACAATTGATCCTGCTCTCCGGACCGAGCTCGAACAAGTACTTCGCGCGCTTAAGGGCTAGGCCGTTTCTTTCTAAAGGGCTGGTCACGCCCGGACCGGCTTTCAGCAGGCGCATTTGATACAATCAAAAGCTTCGGTCGGGGCGTAGCGCAGCCTGGTAGCGCACTTGCATGGGGTGCAAGGGGTCGGATGTTCGAATCATCTCGCCCCGACCAACTAGCAAACGTAATAGTCGTAAAGTGCCGTCAATTTCCATGAAAGAACTCCAATGGCTTACACAAGAGGTTTTGGGCAGGGACTTCGTGGTCGTGCGATAGTTTTTTCGTTCAC
>Ga0222714_10003179_pt1 | contig 16917 bp, 14 predicted proteins | sample C33_3DmetaG_FD_165048 | JGI IMG/M metagenome (GOLD analysis project Ga0222714, IMG submission 165048) | Estuarine water microbial communities from San Francisco Bay, California, United States - C33_3D | ecosystem: Environmental > Aquatic > Marine > Unclassified | place: USA: California...
TGGGAACACCAAGCCACCATAGTTACCAACGGTGAGCGTAAAATTTCGCTCCATCATGTTTTCGGACATCGTGTTGCCGTCTACGTACTTGATCTGCACATCGATTCCGGCGGCTTTGGCCGTTTGTTTGAACGGCGTGACAAACTGCTCCAGCGGCTTGATGATCGGCAACTCGACTACGAACGGCTTACCATTCTTCGTGAGGAATCCATCCTTGTTGCGGATTGTCCAACCAGCTTGCGTGAGCAGCTCGGCTGCTTTCTGCGGGTTGAAGTCGATCTTTTCGTTGCCAGGGAACTCATAGACAGAGTTACCATACCATGAATTCATTGGCACGTACTCATCAAAGAGGAGCTTGCTGATGATGGATTCGCGGTCTAGAAGATGGGCAAAGGCTTTGCGAACGCGGATATCATCGAAGGGGGCTTTCCGGGTATTGAAGTAGTAGCCGTAGGTTCCGGCTGGACCATCAGTGATCACACGGTACCGCTGGATCCAGTGATTAGCAAGAGCGTCGTACGATGTATCGGATACCCACTTGTCGGTCGTCAGTGAGGTGAACGAGAAGTAATCTGTCTCGCCCTTTTTGAACATCTCATACTCGAGCGTTGGATTATCCTTCACCACGGTGAAGCTCAGGTAGTCAAAGTTATTCGAGGCTTTCGCCAGAACGTAGTCGATACCCCAGTAGTCTGGACGACGCGTGAAGCGATACGATTCCTGCTTCTTGATGTCTTCAGGATTGATGATGTACGGTCCGGAACCAACCGGCATCGTGTATTGGAACTTGTCCACAAACTCGCGTCCGGTGAGGCCACCGATTTCGTCACTTTGTAGGATACTCAGGCTGGCACCGAAGGAGAGGAAGTTGCGCCAGTTCTGCTCGTTGCACGATACCTGCACTAGGTAGGGGCTCAGGGCAACAGGAGTGTTGTAGCGGCTGAAGCTCTGCTGCATCGACGGCGACTGGATGGACTCATCCATGATTAGCTTAAACGTTGCCACCACGTCCTGTGCTGTGACACGCTTACCGTCTGAGAAGCGGGCGTTCGGGTCGATCCGGAAGGTAAACGTCATCTGGTCCTCGGAGATCTTCCAGTGCGAGGCCAATGCTGGAACGAAGTCCAGGGTGACGGGATGCACGGTTATGAGCGTTTCATACACCAGCGAGCTCATGTGCGAGTTTTCGGTGAAGTTCGCGCTGGGGCCATAGAAGAACGGGCGAAAGCTGAGCGGGAAGCGCGAAATCGTGCTGGTGATCGTGCCGCCCTTTGTGACGGGATAGACGAAAAGGTCGAGGTCGGCCTGGGTAGGCGTCCACGTCTGGAAGCCGAGGTTTTCGGCGAGAGTCTCGAAGCCTGCACCACCAAGACTGTCCGGGACGCTAGGATCAGCACCGGCTGGAACGTCGAATTTCTTCCACGTGACCTTCACTGTGCTGATGTCGGTTTCGGCCGACTCCTTGGTTCCACAGCTCACGGCCAGCAAGCCGGCAATCATGACGATAGTAGCGAGGCGGATCTTCAACAACATGCGTGTCTCCACGAAGAGATTCCAGAAAAGAGTGATACCCAAACAACGGACAGCAAATATACACTTTGAGCCTTACCGCTTGGACATTGCTCCTGCAGACGGCATTTTCGTGCGATGAAAACCATCCTGCCTGCCGATCTCTCGCATCGTGACCGCCACCAACTCCTTCTCAGCGGAGTGGCTCCCCGGCCAATTGCCTTCGTGGGATCCGTGGACGTCCACGGGGTGGCCAACCTGAGTCCCTATTCCTTTTTCAATGCGTTTGCCTCCAATCCGCCCATTGTCGCTCTTGGCCCGGCGATTGCGGCCAAGACCGGGCAGACGAAGGATACGTGGCGAAACATCATGGACACGGGCGAGTGTACCATCTCCATGGTGAGCTATGCGATGGTTCAGCAAATGAATGTGGCTGCCGCGCCATACCCTGCCGATGTGGATGAGTTCAACAAGGCAGGGTTTTCGAAGGCGGCATCACAACTCGTGCAAGCCCCCTACGTGGCGGAGTCGCCCTATGCGATGGAATGTCGGCTCATGCAGAATATCGAACTGCGCCGCGATATCGGTGGCAATGGCAACCTCATGCTGCTAGAGGTGGTGGCATTCCATGTGTCCGAGAGCGTCATTGTGGATGGTATGGTCGATCCGGGCAAGATGGATCTGGTAGGTCGCATGGGATACAACCACTATACACGGACGACGGATCGGTTCCAGACGTCACAGCCTACGGTCCCCTCGATCGGCGTTGATGCTCTCCCGGATCATATTCGGTCGAGCGACATCCTCACGGGTAACGACTTGGGACGCCTAGCGGCTGTTGCCGTGATTCCATCCCTAGATGGCTCATTCCCTGATTTTGACGTCGCCTATCGAGCTGATTCTGTGAGCATCGAACTAGCTTCAGGAAACCCGATGGGCGCACTATACGCGATGTTGCAACAGGGCCAGCAACACGATCGGGCCTTGCGTCATCACATCGCTCGGGCCTTCCTCCAGCAAAACGACGTCGAATCTGCCTGGCAGACGCTCCTGCTTGAGTAGGTGCTGAAGGTGGTAGGGAGCGCTATTCGGCGTCTGCCGCAGCTGGCTCCAAGGTGCAGAGCACGCTCCCCTTTTCAACAGCCGTTGATTCGGCTGCAGCAAGGTTGCGCACGATCCCGTCGATCGGAGCTGTGATGGCATTCTCCATCTTCATGGCTTCTAGCGTGAACAGCGTCGTTCCCTTCCGCACCAATTCCCCTTCACCGACAAGGACGCTCTTGATAAGACCGGGCATTGGAGCATTGACCTTTGTTGTGCGAGACTGCATGGCCGGTGACGCCCGGAGAATCGACAGTAGAGCATGGTGCTGCTGGTTGTGAATCGTCACATCGTACCGATACCCAAGAAGGTCAATGGTTGCCGTGGCAACGCCGTCGGTAGCGATGACGATGGGTAACGTGTCATTCCACAGATATCGTCCGGAACCACGTCCGTGTATCGACGTGCCATCCAGGGACAAGGCGGTGGTGACCGACGCAGTTGATCCGGCCTGAACTGTTACCGAGTAGTGCTGTTCTGTGGTCTTCATGGGGCAAAAGTACGAGGATCATGCAAGGTAATCGTACCAGCGTTCTTCTGTGGCAATGCGTTGTAGGGGTCGATCATGGATAGCCGGTTCCACCGAGGCACAGCGCTGAAACTGATACGCCAATCCAATGGTATGAGCCGATGCCTGCTCCAGAAACCGATCGTAAAAGCCCCCTCCATACCCTAGTCGATAACCCTGATGATCGAAGGCTAGCAGAGGGACAATGATCACGTCATGGCTGGTGAATTCCCCATGAAGGCGAGTAGAAGCATTATCAACGGGTTCGAGGATTCCATGGGCGTTGGTGGCCCACGTTGTGGCCGGCGTTACCAACACGTGCTCCATAGCACCGTTGTTGGTTGGACCAACAATGCGTGGACAGTACACGTCTTTGCGCAGTGCCCACGCATATTCAATAAACGGCATGGTATCGATCTCATCGTTCGTGGATCGATAGACATGGATGGTACGTGCGCGCTGGAAGCGCCCATCTTTGTGCGCACGCTGAAAGACCAGCCGATCCCAGAGCAGCTTGGTGTCGGGGCTGAGCTCTCGACGTTGATCCCTCATTCGATGACGCAGTTCGGAACGGAGTGTCATCTGAGTTCTAAGGTGTGGTCATGGTATGGTCATCGGACATGGTACGACGGGATAGAACAACATCGGGGATCACCACAGCCGCAAGGATCACTGCTGCTCCCGCGAGGTTGCGCAGATTCCACGACTCCTGAAGAAGCAGCACAGCAACAACGGCCGCGGCAATGGGCTCCATGGCGTAGATCACGCCAGCACGGACAGGATGTGTGAAGTGCTGAAAGCGGGTTTGAACCCATGTAGCAAACACCGATGCCAGAAGGCCACAGTACAGGATGGTCCACAGAAGAGCAGCAGACCAGATCGTTGGCGCCCCACCGGATTCAAACACCACCGACCCTATTCCGGCCAGAGCAGCTGTTACGACAAACTGCAACTGCACAAGGGCGTGGTGGTCATCCTTCGTTGTCGAACCGCCTCCAGGTGATGTCCAGCGATCAAGGACAACAATGTAGATAGCCCACTGCATCGCCGCCAGCAGGGTCATGACATCACCCAACGGAAGACCATGGATTTCCGGCGCCGTAAACAACCACAACCCAATCACCACTGCCACGACGGAGGCCAGGTGTAATGGTCGAATCCTGCGACCGGCGATCATCCAATAGGCAAAGGGTGTAAACACCACCAGGGTTCCAGTAATAAAGGCAGACGTTGATGCCGAGGAGGATTGCAGACCCATCGTCTGCAGGACGAAGCCGGGACCGTACAGCAAGCCGAGGACGACGCCGCGGACGAGCGTCTGGCGCGACGTTCTCCACAGTGCCATAGGCCACAGCGCTAGCGACACGATAGCTGCAAGGGCGAACCGATACCATACGAGCATCAGTGGAGAGATATCCACTACGGCAACCTTCAGCAGCGCAAACGTGCCACCCCAGATCACCGTGATGAGTACCAGCAACAGCTCAGCACGCAGGATGGTCATATGCGGCTGCTCATGCGAGCGTCTTCATGGCATGGTAGAACCGAACCGTGGCATCCAGCCCTTTCCGAAAGTGGTCGAGCGAGAAATGCTCATCTGGCGAGTGGGCATTTTCCGTGTTGAGGCCGAAACCCATCAGCACTGTGGGTACACCAAGAGCCGAACTGAAGAGTTCTACAACGGGGATCGAGCCCCCTTCACGTTGGTACAGACAGGGTGTACCGAATGTTTCACGAAGAGCCCAATCGGCTGCGGCCAGCGCTGGTGCATCCAATGGAACCAGAACGGGATCAGCTCCATGCAGATCGACGACGCGAGAGTGCACTCCGGCAGGGGTGACGCGCTCCACATGGCGTGTAATCAGCTCCACGATATGATGGTGCTTTTGGTCGGGAACCAATCGCATACTGACCTTGGCCATGGCCTTGGCCGGCAGGACGGTTTTTGCCCCTTCTCCTGTAAATCCGCCGATGATGCCATTCACATCCAGCGTAGGACGCGTCCATAGTCGCTCAACGATGGAGTATCCCGGCTCTCCACCGGCATCCGGCTGCCCGATGTCGTGCAGGAGCCGCTCCGAGGTATAGTCCAGGGCGTTGAGCGCTGTACGCTCCTGATCGGAGATGGCGGGGACATCGTCGTAGAAACCATCAATCGTTACACGTCCCTGCTCATCCTTCATCGACGCAATGATGGAACACAGGGCATTCAGGGGGTTGGCCACCGGACCACCATAGGAGCCGCTGTGCAGATCACGACGAGGTCCATCTACGTGGATCTCCACGTATGCGAGTCCACGCAGGCCATAGACGAGCGATGGCTGGCCGGGTGCAAACATGGCCGTGTCGGACACGACTACGGCATCACAGGCGAGCATAGCGGCATGATTGCGTACAAACGGTGAAAGGTTGGGGCTGCCGATCTCCTCTTCACCCTCAATGAGGAGCTTCAGGTTGATGGGAAGGGGCTCGCCAGTGCTCAGCATCGCCTCGACAGCAGCAACATGAATCCATACCTGTCCCTTATCATCCGTTGCCCCTCTGGCGAACACCTTACCGTCGCGGATGGTGGGCTCGAAGGGGTCATTGGTCCAGAGGTGGAGTGGATCGACCGGTTGCACGTCGTAGTGCCCATACATCAACACGGTGGGAGCCTTCGGACCGGCTTCCAGGTGCTCGGCATAGACGATAGGATGACCATCGGTTTGGAACACCGTCACCGTTGGGAGTCCGATCCGCCGGAGGTGGTTCGCTAACCACTCGGCGCACTCTGCCACGTCGGTTGTTCTGTCTGGATCGGTGCTCACGCTTGGAAATCGCAGAAAGTCAAGGAGCTGATCGCGAGTAGATACGTGATGCTGCTCAAGGAATTGAAGAGCAGAGTCCATTGATGGTGACGATGGTAAGTGCACGATTGGAGCCTCGTAATTGTTTTCAGGATATTCAGGTGCAGTGTGACGGTTTGGACACGCAACGCGATGCTGCTTTCACGTACACGGCCTCGTACTGTGGCACGATGAGTGAGATATCAAAGGCCTCCACGGCGCGCCGCCGTGCTTGAACGCGGAAGTGATCGAGTTTCTTCGGATGCACCAGAAGTTCAAGAGCATAGCGCGCCATGCGCTCTACATCTCCGAGCTCGGCCAGGTACCCTGACTCCCCATGTTCGACCACCTCGCCGATCCCACCGATGTTGGTGCCAACCACCGGTACGGAACATGACATGGCTTCCAATGCGGACAGGCCAAAACTCTCTTGTTGCGAAGGCAGCAGAAACACGTCGGCGATCGAGAGGATTTCCGGCAGCGCGCTCTGCTTGCCCAGAAAGACAACGTGGTCCGAGACGCCAAGTTCGCGACACAGACGCTCAGTTTCGGATCGATCAGGTCCGTCCCCGACCAGAACTAATCGAGCATCCAACTTCTTGCGAACCTCGGCAAGCACACGTACGCAGTCTTGCACACGCTTGACGGGTCTGAAGTTGGACACATGGAGAAGAATTGCTTCTCCGTTTGGTCGCAGATGGCGCTGTAGATCGGGGTTCTCCCGACGCTGATAGTGTTCCGTGTCGACGAAGTTCGGTATCACATCGATGGACAACTCCGACCCAAAGTTCTGACGGGTGCGCTCTTCCAGAAATCCAGAAACAGCCGTCACAACGTCCGACTGGTCCAAAGCAAAGCGGATCAGAGGGTGAAACGTCGGTTCCAGGCCAACAAGAGTGATGTCGGTTCCATGGAGTGTAGTGACCAACGGCAACGACTGCTTTTCAGCCAGAACTTGACGAGCCAGATAGCCGCTCACAGCGTGAGGAATGGCGTAATGTACGTGGAGGACGTCGAGCGATTCATATTTTGCAACATCAACGATCTTCCCTGCCAGCGCCAACGGATACAGATCCGACTCCAACAAGGGGTAACTAGGAGTTTCAACTTCGTGATAGTAGATGTTGTCCTGAAACCGATCAAGGCGCATCGGCATATCGTACGTGATGAAGTGCACTTCATGCCCTCGCTTAGCCAACTGGTGGCCAAGTTCGGTTGCAAGTACACCGCTACCACCGTACGTGGGGTAGCACACCATTCCAATCTTCATGATCCCTTTCTGTGCTGTTAGTAACGCTGTTGGCACGCACGACGCACCATGACTGAACATCTCCCATCCGATGAACGTTTCCCATTCATCCCCGCAACCGAGAGCACGGCCGAGCTCGTTGTGCGGAAGTCGAGGTTTCTTGCCTTCCTAGCTCCCTGTCGGTCGAAGGAAGAAGCCCAGTCGTATCTGAACGTGTTGAAACAAACATACTGGGATGCGGGCCATCATTGCTACGCCTATCGGTTAGGACCTGATGGAATGGACTATCGGATGAGCGACGACGGCGAACCCAGCGGCACCGCCGGCAAGCCGTTGCTGTTTTGTCTTCAGCGCGCACGACTGACGAACTGCATCTTGGTGGTGGTTCGGTACTTTGGTGGGGTCAAACTGGGTGTTGGTCCATTAGCCCGAGCCTATGCCGATGCGGCTCAGGTCGTGATCGATCAGGCTGAACTTCTACAGCTGGTTCCCATGACACACGTGGATATGTACTGTTCATACGACGACATGTCTATGCTGATCGAGGGCCTGCAACAATATGGATGCACCTATGAAGTTTCGTACGGAGATGCCGTTACCTTCCACGTGGTGATGCCAGCACACGAGGAACAGACAATTACGAGCTTCGTGGTGGATCTGACGAACGGTAGAGCCGGATTCTCAAAAGTCAGCACCTAACGAGAACAGATAGACGGGAGCAGAGAAGCCCCCTGCCGGTTCCTGTCGCCATGCGATATCAAAACGCAATGGCAGACCTAGTGCAAGAGAACGGATTCCGATTCCGGTGCTGTACAAGATGGGATTTGTTGCTTCGGACAGAATGCCACCGCGTGACGTCCACGCATAGCCATTCTGATCCCACGCACCCCCCATGTCGAAGAAAATCTGACCTTGCAGACCCTGAAACAGTGCCGGAATCGGTCCCGCCTGCAAGGCGAAGAGCAGCGGAAAGCGCAGCTCGGCGTTCGCCACAACGTACTGCGTACCATTGCGTTCGTTCAACGCATAGCCACGGACAGGAAAGCCAGGGCGGATAAAGGCAAAGTCTTCGGGGTTCTGGAATGGCCATCCCTGGTCACTGAAGAACCGGTTGAACCAGTTGTCTACGCCGCCGATAAAGAACTTCTGTGGATTGGCACCCATGCTTAGGCCACCACTTCCCCGCACGGCAATGGAGTAGCTGCCACCTAAGTGGATATAGTGGCGAATGTCCGTGCGCAAGGTGGCGAAGGACAGACCTCCGCCCCCAATGGGCGGAGAGGCCTCGGCCGTGAGATTGAGCCGTGTTCCATCGATGGGCGCCCACAATCCCCCGACGGTGTTGTCGAGCACATAGGAAACACTGGGCATGGTGACGAACCGCGATAGCGTCGGCATCGTGGGAACATCGATGTTGTCGCGGGACATGGCCTGAATCTGCAGCCCGGCATCCAATCGACTGTATCGGCTGAAGGCATAGGTGCCGAACACCAAGCCTCCGTAGCTGCGCATGCGTGCGAGGTAACTACCACCAAGGCTAGGATCGTTCACGAACGTGTACCCAGCATTGTGAAAGCCCCCTACTGACCAGTCAATGAGTTCCGGCCGGTACGTGTACTGCAGGAAGAAGTTGCTGTTGGTGAGATCCAGGAAGAGATTCGCCATGAAGTAAATCTCATGATCCCCCATCATGTCGGAGAATAGCATCTGTGTGGTGCCCTGGGCTCCAAACCAGTTGCTATATCCTGCATTTCCTGTGATGACGTCCGGAGTGAAAGACACGCGATACTCACGTGGCTCCATGTCAACACGGGCAATCGGTGATCCACCGCCGGAGACGTCATCCGGGTTGATGTCCTCGTTCGGCTCTACGATGGCAGCGTCTGCCAGGAGTATGTCGAACTGGCCGTACCCAACGGCGGACGGTTCACTCGATGGACGATTGACGTCCGAAAGGATACCAGCAAGGGAGTTCTGTTCGTCCAACTCCTGCTGTCGAAACTTCGTCCGTGGTAGTGTATCGCGTGTAGGGGCATCAAACGGAAACTTCAGGAGGAACAGATCATAGCCAACTCGGTTCTGCGAGGCAAAAGCCAGTTGGGTACCGTCCCGCGTAATAGAGATCTGACTCACCTCCTGAAGGGAGTTCGACCGAGCTACCTTCTGCCGGGTCTGCAGATTCAATTCCCAGATGTTTGTGATCCCGTTGTAATCAGCCGTGTAGAGAAGTGAGGCGTGGTCGGGCGCAACAGCGATACTGTACTTCCCGATCGACGGGTCGTTTGTAATCCGCTCGATGGATTTCGTCTGCAGTTCAACGCGGTAGATATCCTGTTGGTGGACATCATGATCCCACATCGAATAGTCCTTCGGCGTGTAGACCCCATTGAGATGTTCACCGCGGTCGGAGATGAAGTACAACCATTTGCTGTCTGGCGACCATGCCGGCTCACGATCGGTGAACAGGTCGTCGGTGATGATACTCAGGGATCGGGTTTGTAGATCATAGACGTAGATATCGGACTGAATGGCTCCCTGAGCTGCGTCAAAAGCAATGTAGCGACCATTCGGCGACCAACTCACACCGCCAATGGTTTGAAGTCCGAACGTGAGTACCTCGTAGTCGCCCGACACCACATCTACGAGGTAGATACCATCCTCACCCCCTGCTTTTCCACCAATCGCTATTGTTCGCCCGGTTGGGTCCCAGCTGATGCCCGGCGTGAGGAAGTTGAGCTGTTCGAAGTCCGTCGATTGTGAGCTACTGACCAGCTTTTTCACGTCGCGTGTTTTCACATCCATCGTGTACAGTCCAAACACGCCAGAGCCACGGTCGGAGATGAAGGCGATCGTAGTGCCGTCGGGAGAAATTGCCGGCGAGGTATTATAGAAGTTGTTCTCTTTCTGGTGGTTCGTCAGGCGTTGGGCCCAGTCCTCGACGTAGTCGTAGCGGTCCACGTCGGGGAAGTAAAACTTCTTTTCATCCTTGGACCACTGCTCGGACATTTCCTCGTATGACATTCCGAAGCAGCTCTGAAATGTCCGTTCAACATCTCGAAGTACTCTGAACCGGTTGAAGACTTCCCCAACTTTCTCTGGGCCATACTTGGCGGCCACGTACGACCAGAACGCCTGGCCTCCTCGGTAGGCGAAGTAACCGTTGAGCTGATTCAGTCCACGCAAATACTCGCTTACGGCAACGTCTCGCATGAACTGATCAGTTTTCACATCCAGTCCGCCAACGCTGCTGTACTCGGCAAAGCCCTCGTTCATCCACAATGGAAGCATCGCCTGCCCCGAGTTGTTGATGAGCGACTGGATCGAACCACCATAGAACATGTCGTTGATCACGGCATGCACCAGCTCGTGGTGGATCACGTGGGCAAACTTTGCATAGTCCCCTTCGAAGGGAATCACCACGCGATTCTTGAACAACTCCGTAACGCCACCGATGCCCTCGTACATGTACTGATCGATGACGTTGGTTTGTTGGAACTGGTTGTGGGAGTTGTAGACAATGATGGCAATTCGCTTGGTAATCGTAAAAGAGAGCTGATCCTGAATGATGGCCAGTGCTTGCTCGGCCTTGTGTGCCGTAAACAGGGCGGCGTAGTATCCATCGTCGTGGTAGTAGACGTCGAAATGGTCCGACTGGACATACCACCAATCGAAGTTCTGGTACTGAATCTTGTTCTTGCCGAACGGCAACTCTCCTGTGAACTGCGCAAAGGCCGTTTGGCTACCTGCCAGTATGATCACCAGGAGTGCCATAAGCAGTGTTAAACGGGCAGAGGAGTGGGATGAGGTATGCATACGGCAGTAACGACGCACGTTCACGGCGTTCCGTGTGGAGACGAGTGTTCCATCTGCTCTAGGGCGTGACGGGCAGCTTGTTGCTCGGCCTCTTTCTTGCTTTTGCCGCTGCCGGTTCCAAGTACCTCGTTGCTTACGAGTACATCCACGGTAAACGACTTCTCGTGATCGGGACCCTCCTCCTTGACCACGTTGTAGCGTGGTGCCTGGGCTCCCTGGGCTTGCACCAACTCAAGCAGAATGCTCTTGTAGTTCGTATCGTGAACGAGGGACTCGGAGACCATAATCGGAAGGAGTTTCTCTACGATAAAGGTTCGCGCTTCTTCGAAGCCCTGGTCCAAGTAGACGGCAGCAATGAGGGCTTCCATCGCGTCGCTGAGCATGCCATCGTTACCACGCTGCAACGACTGCTGGGCACTGTAGCTCAGAAAGAGAAACTGATCGATGCGAAGTGCACGTGCACACACCGCTAAGGAGTTCTTGTTTACCAGCCATGATCGCATTTTCGTGAGCTCCCCTTCAAGCACCTGCTTGTGATTGTAGAAGAGGTACTCGGCGGTAATCATGCCTAGAATGGCATCTCCCAGGAACTCCAGGCGCTCATTGGAGCGGTGTCCTGGAGAGTCTAACACTTGGAGGTAGGATCGGTGTGTTAACGCCTGTTCGAACAACGCAGCATTTTCAATGCTTACGCCCAGTACCGTGCGCAGGTCAGCAATCTGCTCTTGGGAGAGGACCTCTACCGGAGGAAAAAGTTCGTCGAACTGTGCCTGAGCTGATTCACTACGTGCGCCTGTCAGGCGGAGGAGATTCTCGTAAAGATTCCGTACGATCTCTTTCACGAGGTCCTCTTCATATCTGCGGCACCGTGCCGGTTAGGCTTCGAACGAGGTAAAACAGAGTGTGGCGTTATGTCCGCCAAACCCAAAGGTGTTGCTCAGTGCTGCGCGTATGGTACGTTGCTTCGGTGCATTCGGAACGTAGTCCAGATCACACTCCGGATCGGCTGTGATTTGGTTGATCGTGGGCGGCGCAATTTGGTTGGCAACAGCCATCGACACGGCAATGGCCTCGATGGCACCGGCGGCTCCAAGGAGATGCCCCGTCATTGACTTCGTGGAGCTTACCGACAGCTTGGCGGCATGATCGCCAAACACGGACCGTATGGCCGCGGACTCGGATTTGTCGTTGAACGGTGTTGATGTACCATGGGCGTTGATGTAGTCGATATCTTCTGGAACCAGACCAGCATCCTCAATAGCCAGTCGCATGGAGCGCACGGCACCCTCTCCACCAGGTGCTGGCTGTGTGATGTGGAAGGCATCATCGGTTAGACCAATTCCGGCGATCTCTGCGTAGATCTTGGCACCTCTGTTCAGGGCATGCTCGAGCGTTTCCATCACGAGAATACCCCCCCCTTCGCCCATGACGAAACCGTCGCGATTCAGGTCGAATGGACGGCTGGCCGTAGAAGGATCATCGTTTCTGGTTGAAAGCGCCTTCATCGAATTGAACCCACCAATGCCCATCGGGCAGATTACCGCCTCGGCGCCCCCTGCCAGCATGATATCGGCCATTCCCCGTTGCATCAGCATAAAGGCATCAGCAATGGAGTGCGATGATGTGGCACACGCTGAGACGGTACCGTAGTTCGGCCCTTTGAGCCCATATCGAATAGCGATATGACCTGCGGCGATGTCGGAAATCAGCATCGGAACGAAGAATGGAGAAATCCGATCTGGCTTTCCACCACGCTCATACAGATTCTGCTGTTGGTGGTGATAGGTCCACATACCACCGATCCCAGAGCCAAAGATGACGCCTGCACGCTCATGGTTAATGGATTCTACGTTCAGACCGGAATCCTCCATGGCCATCACCGCTGCTGACATTGCAAACTGCGTAAAGAGGTCCATACGCTGAACCTCTTTACGATTGAGATGCAAAAGCGGATCGTAGTCCGTGATTTCGCAGGCGAAGCGCGTGTCGAATTCTGAGGCATCAAACCGTGTAATGGGGCCGGAACCACTCTTCCCCTGCATCATTCCGTCCCAGAATGATGCTGCGGTAGTACCAATGGGCGTAACGGCACCAATACCGGTGATCACGACACGCTGCGGGCTAGTCTTCGACATACGTATTCTTCAATGAGGTGCGATGAGATCCAAACTGCTCACGTCCACGAATGGGCGGATGAGTTACGCCTTCTTTGACTCGATGTAGGTCACAGCATCGCCTACCGTCTGGATCTTCTCGGCATCAGCGTCGTCGATCGTGAGTTGGAAGACCCGTTCGAACTCCATAATGAGTTCTACGGTATCAAGGGAGTCGGCGTTAAGGTCGTTTGTGAACGAGGCCTCCGGCTTGACCTGAGACTCCTCTACACCGAGCTTGTTGACGATGATCTCGGTTACCTGCTGCGCAACGGTCGACATAGATACTTCCTTCAAAAAAATGTGTGAGTTCGAGAATATCAGCTTTTGCTTAGTTGAAACGGACCGTGTGGGTCCTCTTACAACGCCAGTCCACCATCGATGTTAACCACTTGACCTGTGAGATACGAAGCCCCATCCGAGGCAAAGAACGCCACAACAGAGGCAATCTCCCCTGTGGAAGCTGCACGTCCAAGCGGAATCGAGGCCGTGAAGGCCGCCTTCTGCTCGTCGTTCAGCTTTCCCGTCATGTCGGTTTCAACGTAGCCGGGCGCAAGGCAATTTACTAAAACGTTACGACTAGCTAACTCTTTGGCAAGTGATCGAGTAAGCCCAACCAGCCCGGCTTTTGCCGAGCTGTAGTTGACCTGACCTGCGTTTCCACCCAGGCCTACAATGCTACCCATGTTAATGATTCGGCCTGAACGCTGCCGCATCATCACCTTTGAGGCTGCCTTGCACAAGAGGAATACGCCAGTGAGGTTGGTCTGAATGACGGCGTTCCAGTCATCGATCGACATCCGCATCAGGAGCCCGTCCTTGGTTATTCCGGCGTTATTTACCAGGACATCCAACCGACCTGACTGCTCCACAACCGTGTCGATGATGGCTTGTGCGTCCGTTTCACTGGCGCAGTCTGACCGATGGAACACCACGCGACCGCCTGCTGCGGTGAGCTCCTGTGCAAGTTTCTCCGCTCGTTCAGCACTGGATACGTACGTGGCGTGTACGGTGAATCCATCGGCGATCAAGTGACGCACGATGGCCTCTCCGATACCCCGAGTGCCGCCAGTAACTAGTGCAACTTTTGCTAGATCACTGTGTGTCATACCGTAGGTTCCCTTTCAATCCACTGTTGACACTGCACCTGAGTGTCTAAACCGAAGCACGATTCTGTCGATAGTGAAGGTAGCGTGCGCTTGACAAGGCCCTGAAGCACAGTGCCGGGGCCAATCTCGACGAACATCGAGCCACCGTCGGCCTGGATGTTTCGTAAAGACAATGTCCATCGTACGGGCGCGGTGAGCTGCTGTGCAGCCGCTTGACGCAGACTCTCAGCCTCCACCGTGGGAGTTCCATGCACGTTGGTGTAGACGGGGATGGTGGCGTTGGCGAAGAACACCGCGGCAAGCGCTTCCGAGAATCTTTCTGATGCGGACTGGAGTAAGAGGCTATGAAATGCACCACTTACGTTAAGCTCCTTAACCAGTTTTGCACCTGCCGCCTTGAAGGCAGGTAACAGCTCGCGAACGTAGTCTCTCGAACCGGAGATGACTACCTGCCCTGGGGCATTATAATTGGCTGGGACCACTGTTGCATCATCAGTTCCCCGATGATATTCAGCACAGACCTGTTCAACCTGGTGGTCGTCGAGACCCACCACGGCTGCCATCGTTCCGGGGACCGTCTCGCCAGCTTCGAACATGAGCTTCCCTCGTAGCGCAACCAGGTGCAAGGCGTCGGCAAAGGAGAGTGCTCCTGCTGCGTAGTAGGCAGAAAACTCACCCAGAGAGTGTCCGGCAAGCATGCTGGCACCGTGATGAGCCTCGGTAATCGCCAACACCATTGCCTCGTGAAGAAACAGTGCTGGCTGGGTATATCGTGTTTCGGTGAGGGTGTCGGACGGACCGTCGTGCATCATTGATAGGAGATCAAAGCCAAGCAGGTCATTTGCTTCCTGAGCAAGAGCGCGAGCTACCGGCCATTGTTCGACGAGATCCTTGGTCATGCCAACATACTGAGATCCCTGACCGGCGAACAGTAAGGCTCGTTTCATGAAACTTCCTCCATCGGTGCGTCCTCCATCGACCATCGTAGGAGGATACTCCCCCACGTGTAGCCAGCTCCAAAACTGGAGAGCACGAGGTAGTCGCCTTTCTTGATCTTCCGCTGTTGATAGAGTTCCGACAAGCAGATTGGGATGGTGCCAGCTGTGGTATTGCCGTATCGATCGATATTCACCATGACCTTCTCCTTCGATAGCCCCATGCGTTCTGCCGTGGCATCAATGATGCGCAGGTTGGCCTGATGTGGTATCAACCATGCAACGTCGTCTGCGGTGAGGTGGTTGCGCTCCATGATCTCGTACGATACGTCGGCCATACCCTTGACAGCCGCCTTGAAGACGGCTTGGCCTTCCTGATAGACGTAGTGTTCCCGATTCGTGACGGTCTCCAACGACGGTGGCCGCAGACTACCTCCAGCCTTCTGGTGGAGATGTACCTCGCCAGCACCGTCCATTCGCAGGATGAAGTCCATGATGCCTAGGTTGTCGTCCGCCGATGGTTCGATCAAGACACACCCTCCGCCATCGCCGAAGAGGACGCTAGTTGCACGATCATCAAAATCTAGGATAGCACTCATCTTGTCCCCACTGCAGAGCAACACATTGCGAACTGCTCCCGACTCGACGAGTTTTGATGCCGTGATTAACGAGTACAAAAAGCCGGAACAGGCAGCGGCTAAGTCAAAGCCCCAAGCATTCGTGGCTCCTAGCTTGTGCTGCAGGATGGCCGCAGACGCTGGAAAGATGCGATCAGGTGTGACGGTTGCCACGATGATACAGTCGACGTCCAATGGTGTAATTCCGCGCTGCTTTAATGCCGCTTCAGCGGCCGGCAGTAGGATGTCCGTTACGCCGCCTTCGGTAGCGAAGTGGCGCTCGATGATACCGGTACGGGTCCTAATCCACTCATCCGTCGTGTCGATGCGTTCTGCAAACCAATGATTATCATACACGGTAGGTGGCACGCTGTGTGCGATCGCAGTAATGGTAGCTCTCATGCTGTAGTGTTCTCTGTAGTAGTCTCGGGCGGCACGCCAGACTGTAACTCAGCCTGTAACGCCGCTTGAATGTGAGTATTCACGTCGGCTCGGACAACTTCTTCAGCTCGCCGAAGCATGTTCAGTAGTGCCTTCGACGAACTCGATCCGTGACCGATGATCACCACCCCGTTTACTCCCAGCAGTGGCACACCGCCGTAGTCCTGGTAATCCATTCCGGACAGAACTTTACGGAGAATTGGACGCATCAGTGCCATGCTAACAGCCGGAAGGACCCCCGTACGAGCATAGGAAACGAATCGGTGTTTGAGAAAGCCAATGACACTCTCGGCAAACTTCAGAACGATGTTGCCCTCGAATCCGTCGCAGACGACAACGTCCACCGTTCCCTTAAGAATATCGCGTCCTTCAACGTTACCAACAAAGCGGATTGGTGCTCGTTCCAGCAGTGTGTAGGTCTCCTTCGTGACGGCGTTTCCCTTCTCGCGTTCCTCGCCAACACTGAGCAGACCAACGGTCGGCATTGGTGTACCAACAATGTGTGCGTAGTACACGCTACCCATGACGGCGTAGTCATGCAGGAATCGGGGCTTACTGTCAACGTTGGCTCCCACATCAACAACGAGGGTTGGGCGTTCTCTCTGTGTGGGAAAGAATGAACCAATCGTGGGGCGGCTGACGCCAGGCAGGCGACCA